>JAABUY010000728.1_pt1 | contig 53822 bp, 34 predicted proteins | sample 5560271 | NCBI WGS metagenome assembly JAABUY01 (sample SAMN10711886, study PRJNA513374) | rock metagenome | isolation source: Antarctica rocks | place: Antarctica: Victoria Land, University Valley | reverse complement strand
AATCACTCTTAGGGATCACCAGCATATCGGAATATTTGTTGTTGCTTGACAGAGAAGAAGTTTGATGATTATAATGTTGAGCGAATTGCTACTGACTGAAAGAAGTTGAGAGATTGTTTCTAATTTGAAATAAGACATAATGAAACACCTTGGGTCAGGGCACTATTTTTGGCTGCGTTCTCGCTTAATCACAAGTATTGTGGGGGTACGGTGCTTGGCATTCTAGAAAAGGTCCTGCTTAAACCAGCATTAGAAATTTCCCAAATCTGACGGGAGATTTTCCGAAAACCCTCATTGAGAGGTAACTGTGCCTAATAAGATCGGAATTGTTCCGCTGCTCGGCTAATTTAAGCGACAGCCACCCGCTCGGACAAGAACCACCCATCTCAGCATCATAAACAAGGAATTGGTCAAGGAAACTGTCTGACGAAACACAACCCGAAAAAGGACATAGGAGAGGCCAGTGGACTCAGACAAATGGACAGAGCTGCAACCAGTGGACTAGTCGTCTGAGACGTCAAACAAGAATCTTTCACCTCTCTCGTTCAAATTGACTGCATCCTCCCCTCGTTTGCCAGAAAAAGAACTGTCCCCGAACGATTACATGTGCTTCATAGTCTCCCTTGGCATATCTGCAGCTCTAAGCAATGTCTGTGTGGACTGTTCTTGCTACTTTTCAGTCATTCCAACGAGGAGCCCACTCAATTAACAGCTGCGGAGCACTTCGCTGCTGCTCCTGCTGTACTGACCGCCGCCGTGGGAACGCCTGCAGGTACTTGACTCTCACTGCTCTGATAGGAGCTCTTTCCGTCGCTCCAAAGACGAGCATTTGCTCCCCGACAACTTTTGGCCAGCTTTTATGTTGTCGTCTCTTAACAGCTTCCGCCATTGGAAGACCAGTCGCAGCTTCATAAGCACTGATTGCGGCGTACAGTGCTCGCAGCTTATTAGAGCATCAGTTGAAGCGTGGCACTTGGATTACCACGAACTAGATCAAGGTACTGACATTTCTGATATCCCAGGGTACTTCTCCAAGGAATTTATGTCTCCAGTACATGTACTGCTCTCTCGTTTCAATGACGGTGACCTCGCGCCCAAACATCTCTTGGAAGAAGGTCGTTGCTGCGAACCAAGACCACTTCAAGGCTAGAGTGTGATATATCAGAAACCAAGCCTCCTGGCGAGCTTCCTGGATATGCAGGGGTCTCGCCCCCTCCGCCGTCTGGTGATACTGGGCTTCGATGGCGGTAGCGACGGCGTCTTCTATCCTTCGTTGGCGCTCCTGTATCAAGATTGAGTCAGTGGTGGACACTGGCAACAGACACAAACCGCTGCAGTGGCGTTGCTGTCCGAACGGTATCGGTCATACTTACGACGTACGCTTCGCTGACCCGGCGTCCCTCATGGATCAGAGGCATCTGGTACTTGTCGAGGAAGGCAGTCTTGAACTTGGAAGAGATCGACTGTGTCAGCTGGATTGCTCCCCGCATCGAGGTTCAACCTACCCTCCCGTTCTCGTAGGACCACAGGCGGTATGGGTCTGGATCCTCCATGGTAATGGAGGGCTATGCGTGTGTATCAAGTGTGGGTGATGGTACTAGGCCTGGCGACCTTCGGGGTTGCTGATTGGTTAGGATAGGCTGAGAACCTCATCAGGCATCCAAAACTGACGATGTGCGTTCCGAGCTCCTCTGGTCTCCGGGAGTTGCCTGTTCTTGTGGAGTACTCCGTTATACTGTTATCTACGACGAAAGAACAGCAGCTCTTCCTCTACTTTCACTAGTACTTCAACTGCAGTATAACTCTCAATGTTTTATGTTTGAATGGCAGAGCAGACATACCCGATACACTCCATACCTCTGAGGGTCCCAGGCTAGACAACAACTGTGTGATCCAGAATGTACCATCTGCCTGTGCACCAAACGCCCGTAGGGAAATCAAACGCCATATCACAATAAGTCCCAGACCGCTGTATCCTCCGACACCACTACAAGGTCTGCCAGAAGTAGTTCGCGTAGAAGAATCTCGAGAACTTCGGATCAATGTTGACGACATGCACATCGCCCTTTTGGTTATTTCGAATGACCGCCTTGTTGTAATTCCCCGCGTTGTCACATTCAACATCAATGCCCAACGAGCGGTAGACCTTCAGCTTCAATCTGTGCCTTCGTGTATCAGCAGCCATTCGACCCGAGACCCAAACCCAGATCCACCAAGATACTAACATCGTCTGATCCTCCACCTCCCTCCGCTCCCTCGCCACCTCATCTCCCTCCAGCCCCTGCGTCTCCAACTCCTGCAACCTCGCCTTCAGCCCGTCCAACTCCTGCTCCAGCCTCTCGCCCTCAATCTCCAGATCCGACGCCGCTTTCGCGATCCGGAACTTCTGCGTGTCCAATTCAACGATCTGCGATGCGTGATCGGTCGCGTTGTGGGAGGCGACTGTTTCGCTATGGTGCGAGGCGAGGGTGTTGAGGCTGCGGGAGAGTTCTGTAATAGAGAGGGGGTTCGTTAGATTTCGGTGTGGAGACGTTTGACTGAGCGGATTGGTGATGCGTCTTACTTTTCAACGCGCTTTCGGCTTCTCGTATTCGCAGGTCTCGCGCTTGCTGGAGAGCAGATAGCGACTCGTTGATGCGGCCGAGGGCGAGCTTGTCGGGCTGAATGTTGAAGTTGCCGATGGTGTGGCGGATGAGCTGTTGAGATTTGAGGGTTAGTGGAGGAGATTGACAACGGTCTGAAATGATGCTCACCGTTGCGGGATCTTCGTCGAGTAGCATGGTGATAGCTTTTCAGGGCGCTTCTAAACGTCGTCTACACAGGTTCTAAGCTGTGACCGTGCTTTCGCGATTTTTGATTACTTTGAGATGGTTGAGATATATGTAAGGTTGCGCGACTCGATCGTTAATGTAACCTTCGTCGTGGTTGTTGACGTCTCTTTGGTTGGCACATCAACAAGGCCGATCCACCCCGCTAACACTAAGCCCTGCGGGAGCCTGCCTGACGTACTGCACCGCCACCGCCACAGCTGGCAGGCCCTCTTGACAACTAAAAGCCACGTGCATACAAGTGTGGTGTGACTCCGGACCACAGGTAGTAGTGTTCATCTATCTGTCTCTACTTCGTATTCCCTTCACGAATACTCAGAAGGAGAACCGATTACACATCCTCGACTGGCCAGCTCTGATGGCCTCGAATCTCCCCTGTAAGCATGTGCATCTGGTCCGTGCCGTATGGCAAACGTTCTTAGACTGACTATGGCTTTGCGACATCCAGATGCTGCCGATGCTGAAAGGTTAGCCAACCTCATCTTCACAAAAGTCGTCCGAATACGACCGTCTATACCCGTGGCCGTATGCGTCTCAAGTGTAGCTGTTGACTAGATCCCTGTCTCTACAGCCCACTCAAGCCAGCCGAGCTCCAGGTTCTTAGGGCACAGTATGAGAAAGAAGGCGAGTATGTCGGGGTACAAACAAAGTTCAACTACGCATGGGTACGGAAATCATGGCCTTCACCTTCCCCTCATGTCTATTCAGGAGTTCCTAAGTCGGTGCTAATGTTAGAGCAGGGTTTAATCAAATCGTCCGCTCGCAACGAACAACAAGAAGGCGTCCGTCTGCTATCCGAGATCTTCCGGACATCCCCCGAGCGCCGGCGCGAGTGTCTCTACTACCTGGCCCTGGGAAATTATAAGCTAGGTAACTACGCAGAAGCAAGGCGGTATAACGATCTGTTGATCGATCATGAACCCGGGAACCTGCAAGCGGGTAGCCTGAGGGGACTGATTGATGACAAAGTCGCGAAAGAAGGGCTCATGGGAGTTGCGATATTGAGCGGGGTTGCCATCGCGGCGGGCGTGGTGGGAGGAATGCTCTTTAAAGGGGCGAGGAGGCGGTAGAGGCAAGGTAGATATGAGATCAGCTGGTTTCTTGGAATCGCTGTCGGTACCTGGCCATCGACTGGGAGATGCTCCACGGAGTAAACAGGGTTGTCATTTGGGCATCTAAGTGAAATGTCTGCCTTATGATATTATACGTATTTTGACGAATGGTTGAGACTATCTTGTACACCGAGTAAGTCACCATATATGTAAGGTTAGAAGCAGGGTGTCTAGAGCATTGAAGATGAGAAACAACCCGAGGCGATAAACCTGCATGTAGTATTGATACCACACTGAATACCTTACGACTTATTATCTGTTCGAGATAAACTGTAGCACATAAGTTATAGGTATGTTCAGGTGTAACCTTTCCAGTTTCGCCCGTCAGCATCTCCAATGAGCGACGTCATTTGACAAAGCTGAACACCAAACTTTGACACACCCGTCTTTGTACACAAGGCTACCTATTCACTTCTGCCACTTAAACTGATCTTTACTAATATATCCTCGCGTTCGCCTACTGACCGTAAATCACCTGTACCAACATCAACGTGTCAACAGCTCTCCGCCCCCGTCAGGTTGCACTTGTCAAGGGCAAACGCACGAGGCGAATGACCAAAAACTTATCAATAACGCAGCTGCGCCACCAGGGATCGGCAACAACCAGATCGTCAGCCTTTTGGTTGACTCTTCTTCCGTCGCGATCTCTTACTTGCTACATTCTTTCTCTTGAATGTCACTCACATTCGCGGTCATAAGAAACCGATTACCTCTCAACCCGCTGTCTTCCATAAGACTCAACCGCGGCCATGGCCGATCGCGGAGCGCCACAGCGAGAGCTTGTCTTCTGCCACCAGTGTCAGAATGAATGGCATAGGGATCAGGGAGGGCTAATGTGTCCGGAGTGCCATTCAGAGTTTACTGAGATAGTGAGTAAGCCCGCGTGAAAGATGGGATTAGCTGGTGAGACATGGATGTTGGGCCCTATCAAGGGGGCTGGAGGTATTGTTCGGTGTTAACGTATTCTGTGTCTTCCCAGATCGAGCCCGAGAGCGATCCACGACATAGTCAAGATGATGAGCCTCCACAGCCAATACCCCCACAACATCCTCTGCACGACCACAACCCTTGGGACCATCAGCAGTCAGGTAGCGAGGACGACGGCATGCGGCGTGTAACTTGGAGCTCAGGACCGATGGGTATGCGGTACACGAGCACATACTTCCGAACATCCCCCGATGTCGCTCGCCATCCTGGACCTCCCATGGATGATCCAGTGCTGCCGATCTTTCACAACTTTGCCTCCATGGTACAGAGCATCATTGGGCCTGTTGGCGTTCCGAACGTGAGGCGGGATGGAACTCCTGGAGAAGTAGACCCTACTTCCCGCAGGACGGCAGCCTCATCTACTAGACCGAATACAGGGGCACCAAATGCGCAGTCAGAAGGTGTCAATAGGCAAGAGTTTGCGGGTGGGAATGTCTATACTGCTACTGGGAGGTTGTGGCCAAGGGATGCCAATAACGCACAGCCGCAGATGCGGCCTGTGGATGATCTGAACGGGTTTGTCATCACTGGCCATCATCATACCAACGAACCCTTAGGCTTATTTCCGCCTGACAGACTCCTTTCCCATCTCTTCCAAAACTTAGCTCCGATCGGACCTGGCGGCGCCGCCGGCGCCCGCGGGGAAGGGCCCGATATGCTAGGCGGTCCTATGGGTGGGCCGTTCGCCATGCTCGCAAGATTACTCAATCCCGCAAACGCCGCTTCTGGGGACGCCGTCTATACGCAAGAAGCGCTTGACCGCGTGATCTCCCGGCTCATGGAGCAGCACGCTGGCGGTAACGCACCAGGTCCCGCATCGACTGCGGCAATCGAATCATTACCGAGACGAAAAGTGGACGAGACCATGCTTGGTGATAACGGTCAAGCCGAATGTTCGATTTGTATGGACAACGTCGAGATCGGTACCGAGGTCACATTCTTGCCGTGCAACCACTGGTTTCACGGTGATTGCGTGGGCGCCTGGCTGAGAGAGCACGATACATGCCCGCACTGTAGACAGGGTATCATGCCTAAAGATGGACAAGGTAACACGCCAAGATCGCCGGGACAAGAGCCGCGAAACTCTCAGATGCCGCTGTCTCCGGGACGGGAAGGCAGCAGACGGAATCCGTTCGTGATACCGGAGAGCCCCGGCGGCGGCAGCTACTTTCATGGTCAGAGAGGTGACGGTAGCCCAAGGCGGGACTTCAGCAGATCGGAACCGGCGCCACCGGAGTCGAGGAATCGAAGAAGTAGCCCAAGAGGCAGCAGGGGTGCCGGCGACGGCAACAGCGGAGGGGGCGGGGTTACTGGATGGGTCCGGAATCGCTTTGGAGGCGGTGGGAACTAACTCTGCTGCAGACTAACCGGAGACGGTACGTTTTAATCGCAAGTCTTCGAGTTGGTCGTTTAGGATACGCCCTTTTCTGGCAAGGCTTGCCGTCTGTTTCAGGTTGCGTTTGATCCCTATCGAAATAGACTTGGCTTGGTCTTGGCGTATCAATCGTGCGAGTGCATTGCATGGGCTAGGTGTTTGCAAGGGTGGAGGAGGCTTTCTGCCCAACTCGAACTGTTTGCTAAGCGCAAGGGGACCGACGGTGACGTCTACTGTGGACCAACTGGATAGGTTCTTTGGAAGTTCTCCAACCAGTGCCTAGAGCAGTCAAGAAGTCCTAATGAGCGCGTATCCTCTGACTTTCAGCTACATACTCGCCGGTGTTTACCTGCTACTCAACAGGAGAGACTTGGTACTGTACGCACGTAGGAGAATACTAAATCACTGATTCAACGATCCACTCCGTAGAATCCCGGCAAATACATCCCCTTCTCACCACAAACCCTTGGAAGAAGTCATATCATCGCGCGGAATCTCGTGTAAGCAAGGAGTAGAGCCTAGAAACTAGACGCTAATGCCTACTGTTTATTATTAACATTATATCCATCCATCCATCCATCCCCCTACCCAGCCCGTACCTATCCTCTTTCTTAGCCAATATTAGTCGGAAAGGAGATTGAAAATATAGGGAAACCAAGTCTAAGTCTAAGTACGATGGAAAAAGGGTAAAGTGGGTAGGTACACCAAGAGAGACTCGCTCTCCCTCCAGATGGGCTGTAAGACGGGACGGAAGTCTTCCAGTCGCGGCTTTCTTCTTCTATACAACTATCAACAAAAAGGCTGCTGCCGTGGCCAGTACGTGTTCGACTAGTCAGCACTTGATTGGGACCACCTTTGATTTCTTTCTCTTCTGTTTCTATTCTTCCCTCTTCTGCTCTATGTTGAAGGGGCTGTAGCTTGCCAACCACGGCCGCTTTTTGGTGTCACCCCCACCAACGCTTTTTCCGTCACCACCGAGCATCTGGCTGAGGCCCGAAAAGGACAAGTCGGTGCAGTGGACGAGAACAAGCCAGGCGGCAACGAAATTGGCGATGTGGTGTAGCAAGTAGGCGTAGGTGACGCCGTAGACGGCGGCGCAGGTGGCGAGAAGGAGCAATAAGATATTAGTTATGTAGCGGAGACTAGGCGGTGACAAGGTCAGCATCAGGATATTGACTCGCGACCGTCCAGTACAGAAAAAGTGGGAGCTCACCGGGTTGTGAGTCGTGGTATCATTCCACCGCTAGTCATTGTCTCGACCAGGAGTATGAGCGGCATTACTGATAAGACATTATGGTGTGACGAGAACGGAGTGAGCCAATGGACGGCGAGATTATGTACCCAAACCACCAAGACGGGGAGATTGATGGGCAGGATCCAAATCATTAGTACGAGGATGGAGTGAGAGTAGTTGTAGAAATTATAGTGGGCTCCGGACCGCTGTTTGACCTTTAGTGATATGGAGACTAAAGGGCTTGTTCCTCATAATAGGCACTCACCGTTTCTCTAGCAAACCGTAACGCCCGCGTGCAGGTTGCTATCTGTACAATACACGCTACCATGTATGCAAACTGATAGGGGATGAAAGTCGAGACGAGGAAGAGGAGGGCGCAGATGGTGATTAAGCGCCGTCTTAGTATGGTTGCTGTAAGACCGGACGATGCATTCCTTCTATTTCATCCGTCAGTTGGTCTGAAAGGTAGCACTGGTAAAAGGGAGGCCACCTTTTATCATCGTTACTCAGCCAAGCTGGCCCGGCCGTGAAGAGTCCATAAATGGTAGCGAAGATCTGGATCAAGGCCAATGCGGCATAATGAATCACGATGCAGACACCCGTGCTGACCAGACCCAACAAAGGAACAAGGAACCAGAAGAACGGATCCTGCGATCCGAGCAACAGATCGTTCTGCGCGAAATTGATAGCGGGTTCGGTGGCGTTCGCTCCCCAATGGAGATAGCCAGTCGAGACTTGCTTGGGCTGTCTAGAGCTAGGTCTTGCTATGAAGAGAGCAAAGGCAGACATAGCAAACAAAAAAAGAGGCAGAGACGAGCGTAGGCAGAGGTCCATGCTCTCCGCGAAAGTCATAAAGACCCCTATGATCAATCAGTCTCCACGGGAATAATATAGCGGCATTGGGCATGAACCTGTTTCATCATATGATTTAAACTGCTTGCGAAGTACCAGCGCGACGACAAGAAGTGGGAAAGCGGCGAACACTGTACGGTACCGCATAAAGAGTTTCCCTAGGCTGCCTGAAATGTCTACCTTTAGGGACAGATCGATGGAGGTGTTGCAACTGGTATCCGACCAAAGTTGCAAGGAAAGCCCACTTGTTGTACTTTGCACCTGCAATGGCGGTGGTATGAAAGGCGCAATTCCGTGCAAGTTGATGTTGGCTTCTCTGACGTTGACGAAGAACTTTGACTCATACGGCACGGATATATACTGCCGTAGCAGTGGGGTGAAAAGCTCCACTTCATCCCCACAAGCTTGGGTTCCGATGCTGAGCTTGTAGGCAAGAAGACTTGATTGGAGAGCTGGGATCCCAACCTCTGTCACCATCGGCCGGGTTGCTGGTAAATGGATCCGCAACCCCGTGAACAACAGACGTCGAAGGCCTATGCTGGTCTTGATCATGGACTCAGAGTTGTCGCTAAACTCGGCCATGACCCAGCCTGAGGTGGGCTCTCCTGCTTTGTCAACAATCGCCACGAACTGATGTTCTGCGAGATCGACAAGGTCATACTGGAGATACGAGAACGGGTTGGTCTCCTCAAACGCGTACTTGCTCTCCCGGGTCGAAGCTGGGAGATTGATATTGTCACAAGCAGCACTTTTACATGCCAACCGTGTCGAACCTGAGCTGTCACCAGACAAATCCATGTTCATGGAAAACAGAGTCGCAGACTGTCCCGCTTGAAGAGGGAAGACACTGCAGAAAAGCACTTCTAGCTTGCCTCCATCTCCGGCGGCATCAATCTTTTGATCTGTGAGCAGAGTGAACCTCTGGCCTTCCGGTGTACCTTGTGGTGGAACGGGCAGAAGATGTGCCCTCGGCTTTCCGGAGCGCCCGAAGCTTCGTAAGGTCAGTCGCTCACCAGGTGAAATTATTGAATTTGAGTCGTCCTCGAGGGTCAACAAAGTTGTCGGCTCTTGTTGAGGGAGGAGCTTCTCAGCAACGCTTTCCATTCCAGTCAGGTACCACTTCCTGAAAACACGCATCCTCTCCGCACGTGGTTTGGTCTGCGCAGATCTATGAACATCAACGACGTCGAATAAGGAGCGAACGATGACCTTTCGAAATTGATCGCACCATAAGATCGACAGATGATCCATACCGGTCCAGACATGCGGCACCGACGAGGTGAAAACAGTGAATCCATGTGTATCTGGCACGAGTGATGAGATACTCGCATAGTCAGAAGGGACCACGGTGTCAAGGCCGCCTCCAGCGATGGATATGAGCGTGACATGCCACAGAGGATTGTTGTTCGCCCACTTCTGGGAGTATGCTTGTCGCCAATAATCGTTGATCTGCTGGTAAGTTCGAACGATGTCTGCATCGAACGACACGGGCGGTCGGGCATGTGGAGCCGACATCGTGATGATCGTATTGATGGAATTAGACTGGTAATTGGTCATGGTGAGCATCGTCCGCGCAACAATCCCTCCCATTGAGTGTCCTATCAGGATGACGGAGCTCGGATCAGGGAGGCTTGGGTCTCTCCTCGACCTGTGGGGGTCATGGTACAGCGAGAGGATGTATGCGACCGCCTCGTTCAAATACTCCGCCTGGTCCAACAGAGTCTGTCCGTGGAACGCAGTAATGTCCTCGTTGAAATCGACCGTGAAGAAGTCTAGACCCCTCGTGCCTGCCTTGAGCGCCTTGCCGTCATGCTGGACGGTATCGTGAAAGTATTGCGCGGCCTCGGCTGCTAATGGCCGCACTTGCTTGTAACTTCCAGCATTGCCTGGTATGAAGAGCACCGGCACACCTTTGACCTATTACGCGCATTTAGCGGAAAAGTGCGTCGACCGAGCGGGCTTACTTACCCTGGTATCCTCGTCGATGCCCCCTTCCCGGTAAAGGTACAGCGAGTACTTGCTTGCGAAGCGTGTGTGCTCGGTGTCGAAGTCGGAGAATTTAGCAAACGCTGGCATCATCATCGACATCCTACAGCCTTTCGGGTCGAGTTGTGTGGTGACAAAGGAGTTCACAATGAAAAGGAGGATGACGAAGGACAGCACGGTAGTAGCAAACGTGAGCGGTGAACATGACCATGGACTGCGGGTGCGGGATCTTCGAGACATCGGAGACTTGTTCATCTGGACCAAGGCGTTGTCCTGTGTTGTAGCGTTGTAGACTTTCTGCTTGCGGTGTAGGGACCCATTTGCGGTAGGTGCGGGCGGATTCCAGCCAGGCTGTCGCGACGGGACAGCGTAAGCTGCGTCGCGCTTCCTCCGATCGAGAGTACTGGACGTCCTGGTCACCTCGTGCCTCGAGTCACTGCTTGTTCTTCTTGACTGCACATCGCCATTTGTATCCGCAACGCCTGCCGCTACAGACTTGTCATTATGGTCGTTATCTTCCTCCTCCGTCGTCGAACCCGACGACCTTCTTCGCATCGGATAGGGCACTCAATTGCATTCGCGCTCCTCCAGACAAATGGAATTCGGTTTGGACAGCTGTTGCCAAGTATCACTGGCAGTAAAGCTACCAAAGTAAAGTCCTCAAGAACTCTCTCTGCGAGTCGCAAGGTTGAGTAAGAGAGGCCGAGAACAGGGCAACGGGCAACGGGCAACGGCGCGCTAAGTTAGAGCTACCTTAATGATTGAGGACGGAACTGGCGGGCATTAGTAATCAAACCGGACTGAGGTGGTTGTACCTAAGTTACCTACCTTACCTGTACGTAAAAGCGATCGTAGGTACTTGTAGGTACAGATACCTTGAGGTACGTTACTGACAATTGATCCTTTGGACGGGCTACCAGGTATGATTATTAAGGTAAATCTTAAGGTACGGTATGTTAATGACCCAGGTTGGAAGGCTTGCTTCGGGATACTGTGTACAAGTGAGCGTCTTAGGGTTGATAGATCAGAGAATACAGACTCGACTTCGTACAAGGGTACTTTGTAAGGTAAACATTAGTGAATAAGGCGGTAAGGTATCTGTACACTGTCCCTCCAGCGCGCCGTTTCTTCTAAGGTCTGTGAAGTACGAAATTGCCCTCCGCTACGTGAACGAAGTTCATAACGCTCGCTGCAGTCACATGCCCCCTCATCAAGAACGGACATATTCGGGTGAGTTGCCGCAGATATAGGATGTGACAGAGGGGATAATGTCAAGGCTTTGCCGTTCGGAAGGCATTTGTCGTGATGTGTCCGTACCAGTCATAACACGCACACCCACACTATCGGGTTGTAGATCTTGCGACGTACAATATGGGAGTAGGTTGACTTGTGGCGATGTAACGTTGGTGCCGCTCTGATGTGATATCGTCCCCCGGTCGCGCTCGAACAAGGTCAAGCAGCCAACGGTCCCACCTCGACGAGCTCACGCTTCTTCAGATTGGCTAGTTGATAGTCTCTCGCCTTGACCTTGTCTTCTTTCCTTCGTGCAACCTCAATTTTCCCGAACCGTCTCTTAGCACCGAACTTCAGCTTGGTGATCATATCGCCAGCTTTCCCCTTGCTGATCGCGTCTGACGTCAGTTGACTGTCCGCTGCTCGGAACTTGTTCAGGAACGCTATCTGCCCTTCACTCGCAGGCTTCGTCCTCCACACCTCTCTGTTGGAGATGAAGTGCCATGGAAAGCTCTCGGAAGCATACGTATCGGCGGCATGCACCACATCTGTGAAAGTTTCCGCCGTAGCGACCTCTCGAGGTCGCATGAAAGGACTTTTTGACGTGCGGTTGACCACAAAGTCTGGAATCTTCGACGTGTGACGCACCGACCACAGCTTCGGCGCCATTCTCTCGAGCGTAAGAAAATGTCCGCCATGTATCGATAGTATATATCGGTCGGTCTCGACTTCCACCCATGCCAATGGACTTATAGCGCGGATGTGGCGTTCGCCTGAGGTATCATCAATAAGATCGTAGACGGACCCATAGTCGGTGAAGGTAATGCTGCCATTGAGAGGACGTCTTTTCGAAGTGGCGTCTCCTTGGCATACCTCCGACAAAATTTCTCGTTGAAGCTGCTCTTGCTCCTTGCGGTCTCGAAGCTCCTTCAACTGATCGACATCTGCGTCCTTGATGATCTCAGAAGGATCTAGTCCGAACAACGTTGGTGTGGTGACGACGCCACTTTCAAGTGAAGCGACCATGTCCAGAACGTGGCAATTCTTCTTTCCCGAACATAATCGCATTCCACGGCCTATCATCTGCACAAGCAAATTCCGTGATTTCGTCGGCCTTGCCAAGAGGACACAATCGATATTTGGAATGTCTGTGCCTTCTGTGAACACACCGCAGTTCAGCAGGACCGGAAACTCTCCATTCTTGAAAGCGTCTAGTCTCTCACTTCGGATCTGCTTTGCGGTATCACCCGTAATGGACCGAGCATCAATGCCGTGCTTCCGAAAAGTTTCCATAAGGCCGGACACATGAGCAAGGCTAACGCAGAACACTATGGTCGACTTCCTGCTTCCAGCCCTAGCAATCCAAGCACGTACCGTGATCTCACTTGTTGGCTCGGTATTTATTGCGTTGGACAGCTCACCGGGCTGGAAGTCACCGCTGGCTCCACTCTTGACTTTTGATATGTCGGCTTTTGATTGCACGGTTGTGAAGATCACATCAGAGAGCCACTTCTCCTCTATCATGTCCACATAGTCCCTGATGAAAACGGAGGTGAGACGGTTACATTACAGAGCATATATTCTCGCCAACTCACTTGTGGTAGACTATATGATCGATAGCTGCACCTAACCTCAGTCCGTCGAACCTTGACAGTGTAGCAGACACGCCCACCAGGGCCGGCGAATGCTCCGTACACGCGTCAAGCCCAAAGTGCTTCAATGTCTCCATGTAGCCTGGCGCCACAATGTGATGCGCCTCATCAACGAGCACGAGCTTGAAATTCCTGGGATTGAATTTGTCCAGGCGATCTCCGGATATGATGCTCCGCACAGATGCAATGGTTATGTCGGCTTCTCCAGAAGCGTGGACATTGCCCATCTCAATCTCAATGGATTTGGACGGGTACGAGTGGAGACAGTGCCGGGCCGCTTGCTCCACGAGCTCTCGGCGGTGGGCGAGAATGAGAGTCTGAGTGGCGTCATTGTCTGGTGGTTGGATCCGATCAATGAGTTGTGTGAAAATGACCTATGCTGCGTTACTGAAATAGCTCTGGTAGTACTACACTCAAGAACTGACGGTCTTGCCGCTACCGGTAGCAAGTGATATACCCAGTCTTTTGTGTCCTTTCTTTAAGTAGGAGAGAACGGACTGGATACACTCCTCTTGATACTCCCGTAATTGCACGGACACAGGGGCATTGGTAGGCCCCTCAGCCAGGTGACGAAGTGGCGTAGCAGCTGTAGCCAGACGGCGGAATGTCGATGCTCGGGGAACTTTCAGGAGCTTTATCAAGCTCCGCGATGCGGCTTGCATGCTTCATGATGATCACTATAACATCCTCTCGACACATAGGTTTAGGGAAGAGAAGGTAGCTTCCGTGAGGTTGTGGTCCCGTAGGGCTGAAGGGGGAAGCACGGACGCTACGTTATTTTGTACCTACTGAGGTTGTGGAAAGAGGAAAGTCCACCATCACCAGCTACCTTTGTATAGCCACATACATTCACTTGAACCCCTTATCTATCATGGACTTGCGTGTCCGCCACTATACTATGTGCAAGAGGCCACCTTCGCAGTACACTTTGTATATACATAGCCAGAACCTTGCCATATACTAGCATGTCGGTCCCGTCCAGCCCCATCGATACAACGTCAAAGGCCGAGTCTCAAGGATCACAGGAGACCCTGAGTTCAATATCCTCTGAAGATGATGCTCCCAGTTCAGATATATCAGTCGATTCGGAAGCTGACACAAACTCATCTGGCTACAAGGAGGGAACAGCGACCGGCCTGTGCAGAAAACGAAGGTCTGAAACTTGCGCTGGGAACGGCCGGAAGAAGCGTTACAATGACCAGTACCGTCAGCTTCTAAATGATGCTATCAACACCGCGTTAGGGGAATTCGGCCAGGACGAGTATGAACGTGCTCTACCAAGTCAACATGGTGTAAGCTGGTGGACAGCGGTTGAGAAAGCCACTATGTTCAACGTACTTACCCGGAAGGGCGAGAGTGATATTCGCTCTATCTCCGCAGCAATTACGACAAAATCCGAGATGGAAGTCCGGGTTTATCTCCAATCGATCCGGCAGGCCTTGGAGACAAGACTTCGTCAACCTCGCGCGGACCGAGTCTCTCTCTTCGATGTACCTGCTGCCACCGAAATTGGCGAGGAATGCTGCTATGTTCTCGACCAGCATGCGCAGAGTCTAAGCTCCCTGCAGCAAGTTCACGAAGAGCGGGTTGAGCACCAAAAGCATGGGGAGCTTTGGCTTCTTACACACGACATAGCTAAATGGGTGGAAGATCATAAGGAAGATGAGAATCTTGAGGGTGCCGACATTCGTGAAAGATTGCCTGCGGTTACCTTGCTGAATCTCCCAAAATGGCTAGAGCTTTCTGAGCGCATCTTTATGAATCCAGCATCACCACGTGAGGACGAAAACTGGCGAGCTATGGTTGAAGGCATGGACACCCCTTCAATCATGCACACGGCATTCTCGGATTTCCATACATTAGCTGTCAGTGTCACTAAGCGGCTGGTACAATCTTCACTGTTTTCCGCTATGTCGCGGCTTCGTGCCACAGACTCAAGCCGCTACAGGCATCGTCCCGTTGTAAGAGCCAAGGATGTCAGGGTCGCTGTTCAGGTTCTTGGCATGAAAGCTACTGCCAATGAGTTTTGGACGAGAGCACCAAGAAGATGTAATTTACACATTTACCAAGGTAGGCGCAAGGAAGGGGGACAAGTTGGACTCTTGGATCATGATCAGGTCGAGCGACTCCTCAGCCGAGATGAGACTAAAGAGCAGCACAAAGACAGGCAAACAGACAGTCTAAGAAACAAACTCGGAGATCACGAATCTGACGACGATCTAGCACCCGCACTTGCTACAGCGACGACAACTGAAGAGGGTGGTCACGAATCATCTTGCCGATCATCCGATTTCGCCGGTAGCAACGACTCAAGTAGTATCGAGCGAGAAAGTCAAACTGAGACTGACCAGGAGCGGCCGAGTAAGCAGCGTCGAGCTCAGCGTCAGCTTGAGCGCGATGAAAACGAGTACGTTGAGATGTTTGATCGACAAGTCAGCCAGGCTAAGGAGAAGCGACTATGGGACATGTTGGGAGAATCTCCAACGTCGTGGTTTAAAGCGGAAGACATCGGGCTCCCTAAAAGACCTGACATCCGAGGAAAGCTGGAGCCCAATTTAGTACAATGGAGGGACAAGACGGAGTTTTGGAGCGACTGGGAAGCTTCCAACACGCGTAACTACACTGGTCGGAAGATGGAGATGATTGGGCTGCATGATGGGAGTGACACTAACGAAGATGAGGCATTAGTCAACAGTCGACGCTGTCTTAAGGCGCGAACAGGGGACGCAGAGGATGATGAAGGGCTAGAGGCCGAGAGCGCTGAGACAGGCCTGGAAAACGATGTCACCACAGAATACACCTCGATAGGCAGTGCAAACGACGATGTTGAGAGCAGTAGCGACGCATCCGATACCAAAATTTGCAGGCCAGATTTGGTGGACAACATCTCCGAGTCCCTCTCTGACCTCAATCGAGACGATCAAAGCTCCTCGCCGGGAAGCGCTTATGGAGACTAAAGTAGCATAGAGCTCGACGTCGGTCTTGAGGATCACATGTATGACCTAAGCAATGAGGAATAAGAGCCAGAGGGCGACGACAGGCCAGCCTCGACGCTGGGGAGCGAAGTTCCATCGATTTCCGCATCAGCTCATTCGAGCCATCAAGTGTCTACTAGAGCCATACCGTGACTCAAGCGAATAATTGACGAAAAAGGAGACAAGCATCCCCTGCCCTTTGCTGGAGATATTGGTATTGCACAAATAATGCTACTTATTTGCCGACGCTGCGGAACCTGACCTGAATTCATATATCAGTCATCGCTTCTGCCTTGTCCTCGACGATCTCACGTCCGATGCGTACTAGTCATACATGTTCTAATCAGTCGCAATGAAGGTAAAATGGTGTCTGAGATAGTTAGACGGTCAAGACACCTTGGGAAGTAATCCTCGTAATAATCTCGACTTGAAAAACAAGAGCCCACGATATGTTCGGCCAGTTACGACCTTGTAACGCGAGCCGTAGCCGATAACGCCCCGTAACACCTCTCAGCATGACATTGTGCCCCCCTTCACAATTCAAAGCTCCGGTAATCCTTGTTGTCCGCACTTATTGGCCTTGCCGCGTCTGTCATATCGCCAGGAATTTCCTGGAAGCCAAGCTTCTCCAGTCCGCTCACGCTCACGCTTAGGCTCTCCGCGGCCTCATGCGCCGTCTTCAGCCCTTCTTGGGCCCCTTGCAGACTTGCCAGCCTGAGCATCTCTTCCACCTCATGCACACGTTTCTTGAACGCCAGCCGGTCGAGGAACAGTTGCTGCCTGCCACGCCCCAGATCACGCCGCTCAGCCTGAAGTACTTCTTCCATTCCGGAGAACTGCTTTAGCTTGAGTTCGAATTTTTGGAGAGTAATGTTCACAGCGGCCGCGACCAGGCGGGTCATCTCACGCTCCTCGTGAGAAGCCAGGGCTGCGGCGCGTGCCGCAGAAGCTGCGAGGGCGACAGTGGGCAGTGAGGTCGGCTGTTGCGCACCTGTAGTGAGTGCGACCTGGGTGTCCGATTCTGGCTGCGGACTGTGGCCACGGTCGACTTCCATCGAGTCCTCAGATTTTAAACCTAGCTTCTCTTTTTCCTGATTTGTGCTGTGGTCAACCGGCGAAGCGCACGCTCCCTTCTCGAGCTGGTTGCGTAAGCCGCGCCGCAGTTCCTCGACGGACTTCCCTGCAGCGGCAGCTGCAACACTAGGCTCGCTCATGCCAGCGAGAAAGCTGACAACGGACATGACGGGGTTGTCACTCTGTGTGAATGGAACCTTGCCGCCGCTGACGACCCCAAGTGATCCGATACTGTTCATGTCGGTCTCATTCTCTAGATAGTTATCCTCGATCTCAAGTTGCAGGAATTTGAGGACACATTCCTCGCGTGTCCGAGTGCCAACATGATCAGCTACAGAATTCCAATTTTCATCAAACATCTCTAGCCCTTCCAGCAGCAACAGGAGTTCGGCGTCTGTCCAAGGCGCATCCCGATCAGGTACTGTGGTGTATGATTCAATTTCCAGCTTGAGGAAGTCGCTCGCTTGATGCGTGCTGGGGAATCGGCCTTGAAGGTAGCAGCTCGGGCATAGATCATACTTTGTTTTCGCAGCCGCTTGTCCGGCGGCTAAAGGTGCAGTTTTGCCATAATGAAACCGGAAGCGTGTGCAATCAACACCGCACGAATAGCAGTTGCTTTGCTTCCTTGGCTCCTTTGCAAGATCCTCGATGGCCTTGACAGCTGACTCTCCACTGGCGGCGCCATTGGCCGCAGTCTCTTCTCCGTTCGCTTGCTTGTCTTTACTGCCAGGAGACGTGAGATCTTTACCGTTCTGATCATAGAAATTGCGTCGGATTTCAAGATTCTTCGGTGTCTTCGATGCCGGAGAGTCACTGAGCGCTCGTTCGGTGCCAGCAGTTGGCTTGCCAGGAGTCGCAATCGATCCAGGAGCCGGCTGAAAGGGTTGGAGACCCCGTGGGGTGTCGGCTGTGATGCGGAAGTGGCCGGTAAAAGGAGGGCCGATGGCTGATGGTCTTGAGTCGGGATCGATCTAAAACAGTCTTTTATCAGCTTAGCATCAGTGACTGAAAGCGTGCAAGATATACTTGATAGTTGATCAGTCCCCATTGTTCCAAGAATGCATGCACCCTCAGGATGGCACACACATCCCCGGCAAGATTCCTCCTACAAGCTGTAACAGTGAGATACTCTGGCGGGTTTAGTCGGTATGTATTGATCATGAAGTCTCGGTAGTCCTTGTATACCGCTGGAGTCTTGCTACGGTTGCGATTGTTGAAGAACTCTGGCATGGCTTTCTTCTCTAGTGGATGTATGGTGTGCATATCGAACCACGTGCTGTAGCTAGGTAGTACAATCGCATGCGTTTGCGCGATCAAATGAGAACGCGCTGAAGATTCGAGGGATGCTTTCGTATGTGTCGGTTGGCTATCTCCCCCGGCTTCCGGTTGGGGTGTGCCCATTCCCTCAGCTCCGTCCTTCTCCTGACTGCTACGCTCCTTCTTAGCTTCAGAGCCCATGCCGGCTATCTCTTCATCCTCATGATCGTCGTCGTCTTCATCTTGGGGTCTTGGAGCGTCAGGTGCATCTAGTGGGTTATCTGACACGACCGGCGGGGTTAAATTTGTATTATCTCGTGGAGAGCTGGCACTCGCCGCCGCATTTGATTCTTCGACAAGTGCTATGCTCATCGTGTCTGCGCCTACGGCAAGCTTCGTCAGTATGATCATCGGTAATTAATGAAGGAAGCATACTTTTGTCAGCTCCACTATCGCTAGCCTGCACGTTGTTGACTGTGGCGGTCCGCGTTTCGGCGTCGCCTTGTGGGTTGTGTAGATAGGTGGCGCTGCGGGAGACAGGAGCGGCCGATTCCCCCAAGTCAATGGGGTTGTCATCCATTGTGGCGTAGAGTTCCTTGATTGAATCGCGCACAACTCGTCTTTCGCAACTCGCAATGGAGAGCTGTAGCAAAGCTGTTGTCTCGCTTAGTTGTTGCGCGTAGGAAACAGCGGAGAGTCGTCAAATAGCTCGTCGAGAGGTAACTCATGCGAGAGTAGCTGGATCTGGCGTACTCAGTGAAGATGATCTGAAAAGCGCGCAACTGCACTCAGGCCCCAGGTCGATGACTACCTTACCTTATCATCGGCGCGTTTTTGGATGTCAAATCTAACAAGGAAGCGTGCCGGCTGAAAGAAGGCTTAGTCAGATGAGGCTCTCACGCTAAGGTTGAACCTTACCTTACCTACCTTAGTTACCTAACCGTTTACCATTACGAAGTACTACCTGGCATTGTTTGGATAAGATGGGTACCTCAAACGTACCTTATCTGTGCCATCAATACCTAAAGGTACAAATAACCTAGGTACCTAAGGTCGTCTTACATTATCATTGGCCGGACTTCATTTGCCTCGGCCTCCCATACTGAGGGTTTGGGTGATTTGTAGGTATCGCCGTCGCACTGAGAGAATTGCCTTGACTTCGAAGCACAGTGACCTTCACATAACGGTGGGGATCAGCACCATGATTTCGGCCTGCCGGCGGTCAGTGTTACAACAGGCTCGATTGCACCTCCGCACCCATACATCGGTCCCTGCTATTCAACTGTCGCCACTGTCGAGGTTGCTCTCAAGTCTTGCAGTCCTCGAGCACCGAGAAGGCAAACTACAGACAGGTTCTTTAGGTTGCATCACAGCCGCCCGGGAACTTGGCGGATCGGTAGCAGCCCTTATTGCCGGCAGTGGGGCTAAGTCGGTAGCAAAGGAAGCTGCGAAGGTTGACGGCTTAGAGAAGATCATAACGGTCGAGAATGCAGCGTACGACAAGGTATTTATCTACACAATGGCTCTGCGCCTCGAGTCCGAAGCTGATCGCATGTACCGCTGCTCTGTAGGGCTTACCGGAGAATTTTGCCCCTCTCCTCGTCGAGATCATAAAGAATGGGAACTTCACACATGTTTTTGCTGGTCATTCAGCATTTGGAAAGAATCTCATGCCACGGGTGGCAGCCCTGTTAGACTCGCAACAAATTTCAGATATAATAGCTATCGAGAGCGAAGATAGTACGTTCATTTGCCCTAACGATCGCCCGATCTTACACGGGTCTGACCTACGCTGTTCATAGCTTTCACTCGAACGATTTACGCCGGCAATGCTATCATGACCCTTCAGACCTCCGATCCCATCAAAATCATAACGATCCGAGGAACGGCCTTTCCGGCTGCTGAAATGTCGGGTGGTTCCGCCGAAATCACTGAAGGCGTAGACCCGAAAGCAGAATCACCCACTGAATGGGTTTCCGAGGATCTGGCGAAATCAGATCGGCCGGATCTCGCAACGGCGGGTAAGGTCGTGTCCGGCGGCAGAGGACTCAAGTCAAAGGAGCAATTCGACAAGCTGATACCTCCGTTGGCGGATGCGTTGGGTGCAGCGATTGGCGCCTCAAGAGCAGCGGTCGACAGTGGATTCGCGGACAACAGTCTACAGGTTGGTCAGACGGGAAAGAACGTCGCTCCACAGCTATATCTGTGTGCGGGTATATCAGGGGCTATCCAGCATTTGGCTGGGATGAAGGACAGCAAGGTCATCGCTGCCATTAACAAGGATGGCGACGCCCCGATATTCCAGGTTGCCGATGTAGGATTAGTTGGAGATCTCTTTGAGAAGGTGCCAGAGTTGACCGAGAAGCTCTCTAAACGATAGAACGAAGTCTATTCATAGTAATATTCCAGTATGGTATTGATGCTTTTCTCGCAGCTATTTCGAGTTCACATGTGAGCGATTCGATCCGGTAAATCCTCGTCGGAATGTCATCATTGAATTGATAAGATTAGATAAGATTGGGCAGCTGATAAGGATTGCATACTTCGTACTTCTAACTCCGATAGCGTTACCGCCGACGGGACTTTGTGACATTACCTACCTTACCCTACCTTTAGTGTTCCCATGGTTTGAATACTTGTATATGGGCGTTGTTGGAGCTGTCTTGCGACCTCGCTGGCTTTCATACCTTATGCAAGGAACGACGTTGATGGTGTCGGCCTCCTTCTCACTTCAAAATTTTCATGCTCGACCACTGTTGCATCCTCCCCAGGCCACTCTCTGGGCAGACGGCAATTCTTCCGTTGCCTTATCTCTAATCAACGATGGTCGTTAGACATTCATGACGGCTATTACCAGAACGGCATGGATACCACCACAGAGAGCCCTCCGAGCAGTGCAAACACTGCTAGCGAGTCCGCCCCAAACATCCACAAACCTATCCATGGACAACCTCTAGAACGAATTTCCACACACGTCAGGCAGTTCTGGAAATTCCGCATGCGGCCCGCCGATGATGGTGACCCACAGTAAGCTTTGCCCAACCCCCAGTGGCTCGAGTCTCTTTCCATTCCGAAGCTGATCGGCTTCCTAGGGACTGGTGGTTCGCCTCCACTGCTATTCCACTTCTTGCTGCGGCGCTGGGTCCGATGGCCAATGTTCTCTCCATTGCTGCCCTGGTGACATCCTGGAGAAACGATGTCCCGGACAATGGTGCTGGAGGAGACGAGGCTTCTGTTGGCTTTCCGGATCCAAGATGGTGCAACATACGTTCTCCATTTTCTGGGCCATTATGCTCATTCTGTCCAGGTACATTGCGCTTAATGCCGCTTCATTGGCCTGTGGGTTTGCAGGAAATATCTTCTTGCTTTTCAATTTCACTAGGAGGATTCGATACATCGTGGCCTTACCGATGACTATAATCCTTTGGTACTTTGCAACCGGCATAGTGAGCTCCCCTGCCTTGTTCCTACGGGGAGAGACAATACCATGATTGAAGCTGATGACTCTGTGACTGACTATGTCTGCTCAGCTTATCGCGATTTTGAGCGCAATGAATAGATATATACCACCAATCCGCCCGCAGCAGACGTATTCGCAGGGTTTCTGGCACGCTGTCATCGCGGCTTCTATCTACTTGTTCAGTTCGATGATTCTTATGGTCAATATGCTAGGGTATATTCTTGGTCATTATCCGCAACATTTCGAGTTGAGTGATGAGCAGCGCAATCTGATCTTGCAGGCGATGATGTTTTTCATATGGCTCGCAGGCGGTGGGGCTGTCTTTTCCAAGGTTTGCGGGTGGACTTATGTGGACGCTTTGTACTTTTGCGACGTGACCATTCTTACGGTAGGCTTCGGTGACTTTGCCGCCCCGAATGATGCCGCCAAAGGTCTGATTTTCCCGTATGCCGTCGGTGGGATCATTATTCTCGGTTTAGTTGTTAGCAGTATCCGTCAGTTTGCGTACGAGTTGGGCCACGAAAAGGTCATCAAGCATCATGTTGAGAGACGGCGTGTGAGGACACTCGGCAGGAGCGTCACTATCTCAACGGAAACACAGGAGCGGGAATCTCAATACAAGAGGTTGTTGCGCGGCGGTCAGCGACCAAGCATCTCGGCTCCCATGCAACTTCAAGATCGGTCGGTCACTTTCAATGACAGCGACCCCAAGGGAGAACCCCCACGCTCCACACCGAGTGAGGAACCGAAGCGGACAACGTCACAGACGGGTTTGAGCGTGTTCAAGCGCGTAATATCTAGAGAACCGAAGATCGTCCTCCTTCACGAGGAGAAGGATCGCTTCAATGCGATGAGAGACATCCAGCAAAGTACGGCCAAGTTCAAACGCTGGTACGCCTTGACGATGTCAGTCGTGGCTTTTGGTCTGGTCTGGTGCGTGGGTGCCGTCGTCTTCTGGCGCGCGGAGCAGAGGGAGCAAGGCCTGTCCTATTTTCAAGCGCTCTACTTCTGTTACGTCTCGTTACTCACCATCGGCTATGGGGACCTAAGTCCGAAGAGCAATGCAGGGAAACCGTTCTTCATCGTATGGAGCTTACTCGCTGTGCCCACCATGACTATTCTGATCTCCGACATGGGTGACACGGTTGTGGCAAGCTTCAAGCGGGGGACCTTCACGCTCGCCGACTGGACGGTGTTGCCGAAAGCAGGGATCTGGAGAGCTTATCTTGAAAGGCACCCGTGGCTTCTGGCCTGGCTACAGAACAGAGTTGCCAAGCGGGCGGCGGAGAAGCGCATTGCACGAGGTTTCGAAGCCGGCTTCGATGAGGAGAACGTTCCGACACCGACGCTCGAGGAACTTGCGTCAGAACCCGAGCACATTGACGAACATGACCTGGCTCGCAAGTTGGCTCATGCCATTCGTAAAGTTGCGAATGACCTGAGAGCCGATAAGCCATGCCGGTACAGCTTCGAAGAATGGGTCGAATACACGCGCCTCATCCGCTTCTCCTCGCAGTCCAGAGAGGAGCTCGACCGAGAAGAGGAGGAGGAGGGGCTCATCGAGTGGGACTGGATCGGTGAGAACAGCCCGATGTTAGCGGAGCAGAGCGAAAGCGAGTGGGTGCTCGACCGGCTTTGCGAAAGCCTGCATCGGTACATGAACAAGCAGGTACCCGACTACGTGAGGCAGAGGAGGAAGAGTCAGGCCTTGGAATGGGACAGTTCCAGCCGCAAAGGGAGCATGGCCGACGGTCCGCTCCATGCGACTCGGAGGAAGAGTCGAGTATCTGGCGCGGAAGGTGGTTGATGACCCCCTCCGGGCAGCATTGGGATGTTGGAGTTGTGGGTTGGATCGAGACAGTGCGGCATAGTCGCTAACACGCGATTATGATTGATGACTTCTTCTTGCCTGGACAGAAATATGATTGCCACTTGAAGAAAACTGACGGCTGGATTTACTCCTCAGAACGATTCGACCTGATCTCTTCTTTGGTATTTGGATATCTATAGATGTCCCTCTCCAACGTGGCCACTATGGCTTGGGGTCGTAAACGAACGCCCTTGTGGCTCATCTCCCAAGACAATAGTAATATATGATGCACCCCTCAACCCTTTGCACACCTGTCAACAACTCTCGTTATCCGTAACAGTTCAAAATGTAGACCTCCGTGTGACAAGAAAAGCTTTGCTCAGAAATCACACCCAGTGGGAGTCTTGGTGTCTTGGAGGGCTCCTCTATATCATTGGAATCAATTAACGACGTAGAACTATAGTCATCTCCAGGTTGAACGCGAAGACATGGCAACACAGGAATGCGTTCGGCATGGATACCCTCTACTTGGCCACGTCAGTGTGCTCGCCGCGCAACCGTAATATCTTGACCATCCTCATGACGTCCCCAATAGCCGGTACGTAGAGTCCTTCATAAACCCAACCGCATGAATTTGGAGCAGTTCTGCCACCAGAAGCTGTCATCAAATCGTCAGTAAGAATATCACAAGCAGCGAGCGCACTGAGGATCTTTTGCCTCCACCTCGGAATAAGCACGGTGCTAAAAGTGAAACCACACTTTTGCCTCTCTGGGCAGCAGTCGGTGCAGCAAGAAGAGGGCGTTAAGAGCCTCGTAGGCGGCATCCAACGTTCCGGCGATGTCGATGGGTACCTCTCCACTCTCGTCGGCTTGCACGAGCATCACGCAGATCTGATTTCCTCTTGTTGGATATCATAGTTCGATATAGTCATCCCTACCACCAAAGGTAGTAGTACCACAGTTGTGCAGTCTACAGTAGTTCTTGCGGACCAATCTGCAGATCATTCCGCTCGTGTATGATGACGGGGTTTTCCTGGGCCACCCACTGGACGGTAGCTTGCTCCCATGTACGACTATAGGCACAAGTGCTCTCTTCGGGTTCATACCCAGTCCCGGCTTTTCGAAATCAGGGCTTTCACACCGCTGGCTTTGTCTTCACCCGGTTCATTCATAGGCGTACTTCATCGCTCTCAATCTGGACGTCTCTGGACCCGGTAATGTACGCAACGGTCCTAGGTCCCAACGCGCCAGACTAGAAGTCACCGGGTTGGCCCGTCAGATCCGTATGCGTGGTGTCGGTGAAACGTTTCGGTGATATTCTTCTTTATAACGATACAGGTGACGTAGATTTAGTGGGTGACATCATCCCTTGTTGCATGAACGGCCGTTTTCATGCTCGTGATATAGGCAAGGATCTCCTTCGGTGGGATCCGCAAACAACTTGCCGCCACAGCCTTCTCGAATTGCGTCGATGACATCAATCGCAAAGTCCAGACTGCATTCCATGCACGTTCTGTACGCCCCAACGTCCGGATCGGACTCTGGGTCCATGATCTGCCTGGCGGCGATCTTGCTCACGAGCTTGCGAAATGGCGACTCTCGCGGCGTAGTATCATATATGGCCTTCATCTCGTCCGGTCCGGGGACGAGGCCAGCTTGATTGCAGCCTTTCCTGAATTGATCGATCGCGAAGTTCTTCAACTGCGGAAGGTTGATCTTGTCGCAAAGAACGTACAGCTTCTGGCACGAGTCGGCGTAGTCCCATTTACGATCCATCGGCATCGAAGAAACATCATCGATCTTGCCCTGATATAACCACTTGACGAGAAGTTCGAAGGCTTTAGGATCATCGTCAAGGAGCTCCAGCGTGCCGCCCTTGTCGTTGTGTTCCTCATCAAAGCAGTCCTTAAAGAAAGTCGAGTGATGACAGAGGAGATTGCGATGAAGCGCCCAATGGCGCTTGGAGGCGCCGACGTAGACATCGACCATGCTTCCAGAGAGCAGTCTTGAGCGCATCGCGATTCAAAGGTCAGCCAAAGCGGCAGCAAGTGCAAATGACAAATTGCTCAGACAGACGTACTCTGCAAAAGTCCGGGCTGTGGCGTCCCCAATATTGGCGTTTGCCATGCGAAAAGGGCCGTTTGGCTTGTAAGCAAAGTCGCAATACCGGATATGCAAATGGTCGAGGGAGTAATGACCCATACGGCTATCGGCGCGGCAAGTCAGGCCAACAAAGGATTATGCAGCACTGGATGCTTATGATGCGACTGTCTTAGTATGTGCTCGACACAGATGGCATACTCTAGAGCAAAGCAATCATATGGGCTGACGTGCCCCATACAGTAAGGCAGCTCGAAGGTATTGGTATGGCAACACATGGACCTGATAAGTTCACTTCCAAGTATCGCGAGGGCTGGCGCAAGGGACTGGCGCTTGGCTCTACAGATCGGGACGTTATTAATGCACCACTAGGTACGAAGTAGTTTGTACCTTACACAACTCACGTACAGGGCAAAGTACCGAGGTACCTAGCCGTACCTGACACAACGACGCGTCGGTTGCTTTACGCGTTAACGTTACTTTGTGCCTAACAAGAGTACAGTACCTACGACAGCAGCTTCAGCACACCGCGTCTCTCTTGCAATTGATGGATAGCGCTTCTCCTTCTCCATTTTCAATCGCCACCTCTTTCGACCCCGCAGTAAATATACCCTCTTAACTGCACGCACTCAAGGTCTGGTAACCTCACCCTAGTGTAGTAACTCCCGATGGTTCAGACGCCCTTCGACTTCAGCACCAGAAGATAGTCGCACTGAAAGACAATTCCGGCGTTGTCATTCAACATCAAGCTTGGAAAATTACAGACGTATTCAGGAGCGAATCGGACCACTTCTACGGTGTGTCAACTTCCCCACACTGCTGGGCCAGGAACTCGAGTCATAAACTAACGGCTCTCATGATAAGAGACCCCGCTGAAGAAGTAGAAAGCTATCTCAAATTCCATAGCAGGCTCGGGTCTTCGGCCTTAGTCTCCGCCTGATGAGATCCCATGGCTTCGCTATCCTCGCCACTTGCGTATCCCCCGGCCTCATCCCCTCCGGCGGTTACGCCACAGAAGAGGAAAAGAGCTCCACCATCGCCCAAGCCGCGCAAACGAGAGAGGATTGGGCCCTTCATTATAGATGAAGACGAAACCCAGATTAAGGACGGGGTCACTATCGAAAGGACAGGGATCTCACTCCTGGGACGTGACTTCGGTGTGGTTGGGAAACCCGATGTACACAACAACAGAATTACTAGTCCGGGATTCAACGCCCAAACTCTCAAATACCTTTCGCCTTGTGACTCTGCTTTACGAGGCGTCCATGAACAGGCAGTGGCAGGAGAGCAGGCCTTCCGTCATCCCTTCACTCATATCCCTCAGACTAGTGCGTCAAACAAGGCTACAGCGGCTCGGATCCGCACATGTTCCGGCAGATCGTTTTCAGTCCATTGTAGGGTTGCTGACGCCTCAATACCTTTTGAGAGGCTTGTGGCGACTCGGTCAATTAGCATCCCAGGTCGCGCCAAGAAAAGCTACTATGGCATTGAAATCCATCAATTGCTGGATGAGGTAGCCAAGGAATCCGAGATTGTCGCGCAGAAAAGCCAAGAACGAGAAATCGATGCACCCTTGGTATCAGTCGAGGAACCGGCTGGTGGGAGGAAAGCCAATAGCGCCCGGTCATTAATGTGGACGGAGAAGTACCGCGCGAAAAGGTTCACCGACTTGGTTGGTGATGAACGCACACATCGAGCAGTACTGCGGTGGCTTAAGGGATGGGATCCAATAGTGTTTCCGGGGTCAAATAAGACAAAGTCGAAGAGCATGGGTCAAGGAACGTCAGCAACTGCGGACAGGCCGCACAGAAAGATCATGTTGCTGACAGGCCCGCCGGGGTTTGGGAAGACCACCTTAGCACATGTCTGTGCAAGACAGGCTGGGTATGAGATACTTGAGCTCAATGCGAGTGACGAGCGAAGCCGCGACGTCGTCAAGGGACGGATAAGAGATAGCGTTGGTACAGAGAATGTGAAAGGAGTGAACGTTAGGACCGTTGATGGAACAGTCAGGAAGGCTGGGCGCCCGGTTTGTGTTGTGGTGGACGAAGTAGATGGGGCAGTCAGTGGCAGCGGCGCAAGTGGTGAAGGTGGCTTCATCAAGGCACTGCTTGACCTGGTTGCGCTTGACCAGAAGAATACAATTGCCTTCGAGACTGGGAACTCTAGTTCGCTGGCGGCGAAGCGCAAGAAGAAGGGAGACAGCTTCCGTCTACTACGCCCGCTGATACTTATCTGTAACGACGTCTACCACCCGGCCTTACGGCCTCTCCGCTCTTCGAAGGCCGCTGAAATTATTTACGTTCGACCACCAACGCTCGACAAGATCTTCACTCGGCTGCGGACGGTCTTTGAGCTAGAGCATGTCCCGTGCGACGGGGACGGTGTCCGGCGCCTCTGCGAGGCGACTTGGGGGGTAAGCAGCAGGAAAGGATTGCGCGCAGAGACTTACAGTGAAGGTGAAGGAGATATGAGAGGCGTTATGGTGGTCGGGGAGTGGGTTGCGCGCAATTTGCGCGCATCAGCGCCTGTCCCTAAGCTTACAAGAAGATGGGTTGAGCAGCATCTACTGGAGAGCTTGTCGCACGGTGGTGGTGGAACAAGGGGCGTCGGACGCGGTGGAGCGAAAGACATAGTGAAAAGAGTGTTCCAGGACGGCGCAGGTTTCCCCAAAACAGGCAGTATCAACACTGCAGCGGCTTTCACACCGGCACCGAAAGTCGGTGTCACTGAACTTGGGAGAAAGGAATCGATGGACCGTCTGAGAGAACTGGTTGATGCCAGTGGTGAATGCGATCGGATCGTAACGGACTGCTTTTCTACCTACCCGACGCGAACTTTCCAGGATGACACTATCCTGTCCAAGCCGAACGCCGCATATGACTGGCTTCAATTTCACGATGCAATGTCCTCCAAGGTCTTCACCGGCCAAGATTGGGAGCTGGCGCCGTACCTCAGTCATTCTGTGCTAGCACTACATCATCTTTTCGCCTCATCTATGCGCCAGTCTGAACAGCACACGGCGGTCGACGAGGAGGAAGAAGATTTTATGCCCTTTAGCGGCCCGAGAGCTGATTTCAGTGCCTTCGAAGCCGAGAGACACAACAGGAGTATATTGATAGGGCTTCAATCATCACTAAACATATCTCTCCTGAGGTCCTTCCGCTCTATACAGGACATAGTTACGGACCTGCTTCCTCGGCTGATGGCTATACTCACGCCTGACATCAAACCCGTTGTTGTGGGTGGAGGTGGGGATCAAAGGGGTATTGCTAGCGTGAGGAGAGAGAGCGAGCGGGAACTGGTGCGGAAAGCAGTCCAAGTAATGGCCGGCGTCGGGGTGGTTTTTGAGAGAGCAAGAATCGAATCAGACACAAATGGCTACGGTGGCTGTGTGTATCGTATGGAGCCGTTAGTACCTCATGCGGCCCAACTTCAGACATAGTGGACTAAATTGTGCAATTCTAGGCCGCTAGATACTCTAGCCACCTTTGAGACCGCTGCTTCCGGGTCGGGCAGTGCATCGGCTCCTGTCCGTTACTCAATCCGTCAGGTGTTGGATCAAGAATATCATAAACATCTGCTTCGGCAGTCGGCAGATGCGCGGCAAGCCAGATATACGGCGGGTAATTCAGATGGTCAACCGTCGAAGTTTCAAGATACAAATAAAGAAAATGAAACAATCCGCCGAGATATCAACAAGCGTAAGGACGCCGGCACAAAACGAGACTTCTTCGGGCGTATCATCAACGAGTCACGTCCTAATGCGCTCGACGGCAACAAGGCTGGCGAAGAGACTGCCAAGGAGAAGAGCCTGATCTCAGGCGCCGGTCAAGAGGTTAATAACGTCTGGGTAACCTTCCATGAAGGCTTCTCAAACGCCGTGAGAAAGCCGATCACGCTTGAAGAGTTGATGAGAGGCATCTAGATAGACTGTAGCCAATGTTCCAGACGTTGTCTTCTCCTAGGTCTCTCAAACGGCCAAGCGTGAGCAACTTTTCGGTTTTATGCATCGCATTTGCCTTTGATAGAGACAGCTAATCAACTAAATCCAAAACCTTCGCCTTCGATCGGTCCATCGCTGGCCAGGCCGCCTCCCGTGAGGACCTGGCATACAAGACCAAAGAGGCCACACTGCAAACCTTCCTCCCGCCAGTGATCGTTACCACGAGCCTTTGTTTTGCCCAGTCTTTGGTGTGACAGTGCTATACCTCTACCATGCTATCGGGTCGACCGCACAAGATCTCTATCCTCAAGCCAACCCTCTCCTCCGAGTTCCTGTCGATGAATATCGTGTCAGCGTGATGGTACAGAGCAAGTAACGGATTTTCCAATGAGCACGTAGAAGCACAACGCAGTGGCGGTGACAGGAAGATGGCTAGATGGACTGGTAGCGGCGAGCACAGAGCTCCGGATCGTGCCTCTTCCCTCCTTTGGCGACCATGCGCTCGCTGACAAGCTCCCAAGTCTCCCTTTGAATTTCCGCGTAGGCTTCAACGAGACGCTGATCCTCAAGGTCGTCGAAGCCAGTGATGGGCGCCATAGGTTCCGTCTTCTTGCTTGGGTGTGGTCCGACCGTCTTCGGATCCCACACCTCACCTTGAGCGGCGGCGATGCGTGGAGCGTTACGGGTGTAGCGCGAGTAGACCGCGTTGTCGGTAAGTCCGGGAAATTTGCCCGCCGCGACGCGCTGTCTGTTGACTTTGTGGGCAATCTCACTCCATTTGTACCCTTTTTCGCGAAGACGTTTGATTTCATGGTTCTCCGGATCGTGTTCTGCCAGGACCTTCATGGTGCCGCTAGGATTTTGGCCCATTGCGACGGAAAATTTACGCTTGAGCTTCGCAGCCTGTCCGGCAATGACGGGAGACTTCGTGGCGCGAGGGGATCCCGTAGAGTCGGTAGCTACTCGACTACCAGAAGCAACTGGAACACCGTCGGCACGATCCAAGATGTTTGTCATATGGCTGTGATTGAGGGCTTGAGAATATGTCGAGTCAGAGCTGCCATGACACCAGGTGTCTCCGATAGCACTATCACCCCCATCGTACGAATGGTTGGTAGCTTGAGCGGAGGCCAGATTCATCTGACGATCTTTGGTGTTGACGGTGGCCAAAGCACTCTGTGACTGATCAGCCCGCTTTGATGATAGAGACAGTGTAGGATGGCAATACTGACATGCTCAGACTCACTCTCACTGCGAGGGTGAGGGTGAGAGTGAGAGTGAGAAGAGATGGTGGTGCCTTGGCCAAGCAGGGCTGCGAGAGCTGGTGAAGGTTCGGCAAAGGAGAACGACAGAGTCGTATCAGACTTGATGCCATCCATCCTCGCAACACACACTGCCACCGGAAGAGTTAGATGGGTGGCATGAGCATGACATAACAAAGGCGAGGTGATGGAGGAAGGGCGGTGTGCTCTGAACAATGGTTATGACTCTACTAAGCTGTCATGCCTTAGGCGCGACAGAGAAGCGCATGCGACGCATCTGTCGTGAGTCATGCTCATTTGGATGAGTGCTGAGACATGAGGGTGTGTACTTACAACCGTAACTGGTGCTAGGACTCTGCTCGATCAACGGATGTAAGCCTTTACTGGACGAAGATGAAAGCAATTTCCTATCAAGCAAGGGCGTGGAGGTGTGAGAGTGGTGAGGCAATGAGAGGGATGATCTTCGTGGTCATCATCGTGGGATCATGGCAAAGTTGTGTGAATCAGCCACACCAAATTCACCAGGCAAACCACGCCAAGTGAATTCGGGCTGACCATCATACAAGGCTGCTGTGTCCAACAACCTATATGGATGCAGAAAGACGTTGTACACCGATGGTGGCAAGTATCAAAGGCCCTCCGTGCCATTCTCACTTGGACAGTTTCCAGTTCCGAATTACCTAGCCAACATGCTTCGATTCCGTATCTAGTGCACACGCGCTGATACCATACAGTCCATACTTTGGGGATGAAAGGAGAGCTTAGCATTTAAGGGTAACCTTGAGGGTGCCACTTGACCAATAAACAAACAAGACCCTTTGTGACCAACCTATTTTACACACGGGTGAAGATGAGTGGTAGCTCCAGCAGCCCAAAAGCAGATGATCCCCCATATATTTGTACCCATGACTGACACTGGAATCCAGCGACTGTGCTGTTTATCTGTCCAAAGGTGGTTTATTGAAATGTGCAGCCTTAGAATGGGCGCTAAGCCCTGGTATTGGTTTCCATTTTGTGATGTAATCACAGCACCGGCCATATTCTTAGTATGGATTGTCTGATGAGTGAAATTGTTGAGGAAGCTGGAATGCAAGTGAAGGAGAGACGTAGAGATGTCATGCTCCTGGGACTGCGGGGACTGTAGCTTCTCGTAGCTGTTCACTACATGGCTCCTGTGACTGAATGTGACTTATCAGATCTTGCTAATGTCCGCGTTGATAATCCGGAACGTAAGATTTAGGAGTCCTTGGAGTCCATCGCCTGCTTGGCACGTCCTCCCTCTGCCTCCGTAAGCCCCCGCTTCAACGCGGGCTGGCAAGGAATAGGGAGAGGCAATCATGAAGGATCTCGGTGCTGAACAAGCCCCTTTTCGTACTCCTCCGCAGCACGTTGCGCTATCACACGGTCATCCGCCGCTGTCCGTTTGGCGCACCGAAAAGAGCGTGTAAACATATCCGGTCTCATCTTCAGGGCGATCTCGCGGATCGCAGTCTGTTCCATGCGAAATTGTCGACCCGCATCAGACTCGAGTCTTTCCACAGGCACTTCGGATGGCCATGACTGTGGAGGGGGCAGACTCTGGTTTGTGCTGCTGGGACTTTGCCGTGCCTGTTTGCGCGGACGTGTCACCCGGAGCCCGTCCCTTTTTAGTTTCTCACTCTGAATTCGTTTGGCAATGGTGTTAGCCTTCAGGTGGGGACAGTGCGCCGCATCAACTATCTCTTTTGCACCCCAACCTCTGTCATTCAGCCTCAAGAGGATAGCCCCGTGCAGATGGTTAGGAAAGTTCCTGACGAGTTCCTCGTCATCAAGGAAAGGGGGCAGTGGAACGTTCTTTCCTGGATATCCGGGGATCATACCTCTCGGCAACGATGTGTTAGGGGAGCGTTCAACGGCAGTAAGGGTGTTCTCATTGTTGATAGTGGCGTGACCTGAGATACCCTCTCGATTCCGTTTGCCTTGTCTTATAGGCGGCATCGCGGCGTGTCCCTCTGGGCCACTACCTGATCGATTTGACGGAAAATTTGAAGCCCTGTTGCTGTCGTCGCCGTCGGCCACTGGTGGTCGTAGAACGGCACCGTCGGAGAAACCCCAGGTGAGTACTTCTGACTTGTACTAGTCCTGGAACACGCAGCGGTAAATGTCAACTCAGTTCGAGACGACCTTCGCCAAGTAGCCAGTCTTCTGAAGCCGGCAGCCTCCGGTTTTCTTATCACGACGATACTCGTAGTCAAATGTGACTTAAGTTTGGATTGGTGTGCAGCTCGATTTGTTCCTTTAAAAATATGAGGTCAGCTTCGGAGTGGGAAGTAAGACGAGAAATATTTCAAGGTGCTTGTTCAAGACTGTGAGACACGATCATTGTAGATACTAACCACATCTAAGTCCCCTGAAATGGTCTTCCTCAGCTCAACTACGTTTCGGGAGACGTAGCTTCCGTCTCTCGCGTCCGAAGACAAACTTATGTTAGTTCACAGACTGTTCGTTTAGTCGGTGTAAAATGTTGAGGGAGAAGTCCCGTTGCAAGACTGTCAGGTAAGGTGAGCTCCTATATAGACCTCGAACGAGTCTGGCTAATTCCCTTTTCTGCGGTGGCCCTTATGATCGAAACCGATTCTCGTTCCTCAACAAGGGCGAAGCAACGTTCGAATGTCAGCGGCGATGCTTCTTACCCTCGAGTGGGTGGGTAATATATCGACAGTCAACACCATCGCAAAGTTAAGTCTCAGTCAATACTGGTGAATGAAATATCAATCCTATTGTCATTCAATCCTATTGTCATCCTCCAAATTCACCAGCATAGTATGCAACAGGTAGCAGTAGCTCGTTTGGGGTGAGCACACACTTGGTAGAGACCTTCAAAGGTTTATTAAGGAAGGTCGTCGAAAGGACTGAACAGGTTAGTCTGATGGCCTATCCTTATGCTGGTCGCCAAATACAAACTGTCTCCAGTTAATAGCCAGCTGCTTGACACCTTCATCCAATGACCAGCCCTTGATCTCACAGATAGATCGTGTGACTTCTTCCAGCAGATCATCCATGCGCTCCCCTGCACAATGAAGGTCACTCTCAACGAGTATTCTATCGTCTGGTACAGCCTTGATTACCTGCACTGCCTTGTCGTATCTCGAAGTAGAGAAATTAATGACCATAGAGAAAGAGAAATATACTTCAGTAGGGACGGCTGGATTAAGGTATTGTCTGAGCGTGTCTGGTGGGCCTGAATAGGAATGAAGACAGATGCGCGGAGGATACGGTGGCGGTATTGCATCGGTACGGTCAGCCTTCCCACTTTGCTCATGCTCTGCTGAGTTGCTATGCTTTTTCTTGGATCTTTTGCTGACTGTTTTGTTTTCGAAACCTCTCCACGTAGCTTGTACGGTTGCAAACAGAGCGCCATGAGTTTGGACTCCATGCAGAGATACGGCTCTATGCATCTCACCGGCGAGATCGAGCTGGGCCTTTAGTATTGAGCGTTGATGTTCAAGCCTGACACGGTAGGGAGATAATCTTCGGCCTTCCCGGCCACCTGGGGTGAGTGATGGGTCACGTCCCTCTTCCTGCCCAAGTAGCCAGTCATTCGGAATGCGAAAGGTGCGATCAAGTCCTACTTCTCCCACCAAAGCGAACGGATGTTTATGGAGATATTCTTTCAGATAGGCTAGGTAAGCTGATAACAAGAGCGGTTGCGGTAATCCGGATGTGAACTCATGATCTTCTGGAGTCGGTGATAAGACTGTTTCATAATGAGCTGCCTTGTCTGGAGTTGCGTTCGCTTGCCCTAATTCACGTTCCCTGTCATCGTAGATTTGATGTGAGAACCATGGATGCCAGCCGAAGCACGGCACCATCCGACCCCTTACTTCATTCTCTCCCCATAGATTTTTGACATCCGTTAGACGTAGTCCGTACGTGTCGGCAACTCCTGCAACAAGCTCTTGGTCTTGTCGTCTAGTTGCCATGACCGTCAAGACCTTTGCTTTCATTCTTGGTATCAGCTCAATTGATGACATGGTGTCAGTGGGATGGCAATGAGCATCGAAGATACCAAGCTGCCATGGGAAAGGCTCCCGAGTATTATCTCTCTGCTCGTAAGCCATGAGGAAGGTAAGGTGGTGAAGCTACCGCTTGCTTGACGGTTAAGGTTGTGGCTGGGTGTATGTTCTTCCGGACGCCGTTTCGCAACGCCACAATCACATGCTAATCTGTGTCTCCGCTACTCTGTATGTGTAACTACCTTAGCTAGTACAGTAAGGTACTCTACGAGTAGCCCTATGTCCTCTAATGGGGTCTCATTAACACGTCAGCTGGTTCCCAAGATTCTTAGACGATGGTCGTTGATATCATTTGCAATGCCGCGCTTTCTGAGTGCTCTTATGCCTCCTTTCCTGATGCTCTTCTCCATTCCACTTGCCGCACTCGCCTTCCTTACCACCATTGTGGCCTTCCTAACATTGTTCGTGAGGGTGCTCGTGGTCTACATGGACTTGGCCTTGGTGGTTGCACACAATCAATTCTTCCATTACAATCTCTCGAGCCATTCTCGGCCGCCTGTGAAGGGTTCCTTACCATCACCAGCTATATCCCAGCAACGGAGGAAGAAAGGAACAAGCAGTCTGAGTAGCGCTTGGTCCATGCAGGGCGCAATCACTTCCAAGGCATTGGATACAACTACCCTCGAAATTATAACGAGCGCGGGCATCGATCGTGACTTCGAAGGTGTCGGCGGTTGGAGGTTCCCCGGACCTGATGAGGATGACACCCAATGGATATCCAGCAACACCAGGCTTCGAATTCCAGCAGCGACCAGAGATATCAAGGGCAAACATAACTGTTTGCGCACTTCTGAGGTGCTCGCAACGCCGAGAGGTACGGGAGACCCAGGTACTCTAAAGAACTTGTCGAAGTCTCCGCTCCAGCCACGCGCAAGAACACCACCGGCCACGCGGCTCGTACAATCTGCCACTTTCGAAGAGTACTTCCCGTCGCAGCCACTATATCGTTCTAATCCGACCTTACACGCAGCGAACGTGGGTAAAACAAGGATTGAAGGTACCAGCCATCCTTCGTCGGCACCTCTACATGGAAGCTCTCGAGGGAACCAGATCCGAATTTCAGATCGCTGAGCGTTTGAAGTTCTTGCAAAGACAGAAATTGCTTATTTTCTTGCCGGTCTCTCATGTCTTCCCCTGTTGCTGTGAGCAATCGCCAATCTTCTACAAGTTAATCTCGATTGCACGCTCACTCGTACTCCACTGCGGACGTTATTGACCTGCTGTACCAGCGGCCTACCGAATTATTTTGCTTATTTGCCACACTACCAAACCTTACGAAGATGGTCTATTTGAGCTCTAAATCTAATTGATAACTTTACGATGACGCCTGCCAATATAACCACTGGAAGCGCCTTTCTTTGCATGCCCGTAGCAAAATCAAACCGAAACCGAACTGTCAAGAGATTTACCGCTTTTTTTCAGTGAGACCTCGTCCATCTCTTTCGACATCATATCATTAAACTCCTCCCAGCCTTCCAGGTACATATGGTGCCCTGCTTTATTGATTATCATCACCTTGGCGGAGCCATTGTCTTTTCTTCTCTCCTCTGTGGGCAATTCTTTCAACGTTCTTCGTTTCTCCTCCTCAATCTTCTTCGCTGCGGCATACCCACCCGCAATATCCATCCAGTCATTCTCGCCATAAATCATAACCACCGGAATGCCGTTTTCCCGCCTCTTGTCTGCCGCCGCCACGCTAGACGTTGTGGACCCATCTGGCGATATCATCTGCCGGCCTACTCCGTGGATTCTTCTAATCAGAGGGCTTCGAGCGTAAGCCCCCGGTGCTAATATATAGGCCAACGCATATTCCCCGCTTCCGCGTTGCCGAAAGAGAGAATACGCGTAATCGTGCAAAGCTTGCTTTTCATCTGGCGGCAGATGCGAGAATCGTCGCGAAGTCCAGCCAGAAGAAAAGCGAGGCCCAAGGGGACCAGCCAACCTGACCAAACTGAAAGGTGAGATGTTCGCGTCCCAGAGATATGTGAGCCACTTCGGCAGAGGCTTCCTTGGTGGGCTCGGCTGAATTGAATCCGCATGTTTGCCGTTAGTCTGCTCCTTTGATCGTGCGTTGAGAAAGTTGTTGTTGTCTCCAAATTTTCGTGGTTCAGAGCCATCTGTGATTGAGTTGTTGACCGCTGCGTTCTGACCTTGACCGACCTCCTGTTCCAGGGTTGAGGTTTGTGGATCGGGCATGTCTGCATTCACCGCATAGACATCTTCGGGTATCCCAACCGGAGACGCTAATATGAGTTTGTTGAGGTGACCAGGATACTTGAGCGCATACGCAACTGCCAGGTACCCTCCCAAACTGTGTCCCAAAAGAGTAAATCTCTCGATTTTCTTCTGCACCCGCCACTCCTCCAGTGCATCGATAAACCAGTTCTCCGCCTCAGTAATGCTACCTTGTCGATCTTTCGTATGCACCTTAAACGGTGGTCTGCTGCTTCGGCCCATTCCAAGGAGGTCCAGTGCATATAATTTCCAGCCCCTCGCTCTACTGAGCCCCTCGAAATTCTTGTAGAAGAATCCCAAACCAGCGCCGTAGCCGTGAAGCATTACAAGATTCTGATCTACACACTCTCCCACACGTTCCACCGAAAATTCATTGAGAGCCCGATTCTTGCCACTGAGCTTTATCAGGTTCGAATGCCATGTCCTCGGCCCGAAAGGATCTGTGGCCTGATCGGTTGTGATAGGAGCGGCCTTTCTGGAACACTCGTCTGTTATCGGCATTGGAGATTTTGTATCCGATGGTCGTTCCGATCCCGTCTGAGTCTGTGTTGGAGGCTCCTGCAAGTAGGGTACGTAAGATAGAACGGTATGCTCGGCCATAGCGGCCGGTAGGTTTGCCCACTACGACAAAGTCAACGCTATCACAGATGAGAGCAGTAGACAGGGAGACCGAACCCACTGGCTAAAGCTTTCTTTGTAGCCTAGGGTGAAGTAATTTCCAAATCTCCCGGCCCTATTAGCTGCGGAGGGAGCATTCCCCGCCTCCTTGGCCCGTTGTGATGCCAGTGGACTTTGTTGAGACCGCGACTCGTAATCATTATTGCTGCTGGAGGAGGTCGATGTTGACATCGTGGAGTTGGACCTAAACAAGGCTGACGTGAGAGAAGGGATAAGGCGAGATAGTGGGTCTCGTAGACCTCGAGTACGGAATATGATTTCGACCCGGCAAAGCCCGGCAAGTACACCGGCCTAACTTCACGAATACTCGAGAGGACGTCCACCAGATGTGACAGGAGCCGTGTGGTGGAGACACGTTTCCAACCCGATATAGTGAGTGACAGATAGACAGCAGGAACGTCTGCCCTCAGGTGCTAGGTGAGAATTGAGGGTACTGTATCTTGGTTTAACAATGTCCGAGTACCTCACTGCTGCATTGTAAAGACGGGATTCGTAAGGTAGAGGTGCTGGATATATGATGACACGAGACGATAGCTTATGTAAATGGCACCTAAGAAAGGGTTCATGATTGGTGGCCTTGTACGTGGCGTTTCGGGAAATATGTCCGTAAAGTCCGGCGGGGTGATATTTGTTCCGAAAGACTTGATTACCTAAGGTAAACGTACCTTATCCGCACAGGTGACACAACCTAAGGTAGGTACTGTAGCCCGCCCTGAGCGCCAGCGGTTACCTAATCCAAAACAGATAGCGCGTACGCATTCCACCACAGGTAGATCCTGGAACCGTACCTGAGTGTAGGATCATTCTATCTTGTGGTGGAAGAACGTTGTTTGTGAAGAATCGCATGGTACAGTGTCTTTGCCGCCAGTTTCACTGCGAACCATGTCTGAATCGAAGCTCGACCATATCGTCAAAGGTGCTCCGCGAGCGGTCAAGGAGGCTGATTCACACCTTTATCAAGCCTCCCCTCCGGCGTCTTCGACGGCCACGAAGTCGGCGCCACGTTCTCTCCACTCCTCCGATCCCACATCCACGCTTCCTTCCTCTCCTCCACAGATATATCTAAACTTACTTATACTTGAAGCCTCCTTGCGATCACAGTACCTTACCTTGCGTGCCCGGAGAAGACAGCACACCTTCTTCCTACTTATACTCTCGTTATGGACGGCATATTTTTGCTACGCTCTGTTTTTACGGCCGAGAGAAGATGGGTCCGGTGTGGGAGGATCTGTTTACTGGACAGTCGAGGTGGCAGAGAAGCTTGCCCTGATGGGTGGTCTGGTCACAGCCATCTTGATGTGGGGCACTGGACAGTGGGAACGAGGCGTCCGATGGCCACGTAGATGGGTAGGCATCACGAATCGAGGGTTGAGGGTGATCAACACAAAGATTGTGGTTATTAAAGGTCCATGGTGGAAAGAAATGTTATCACAATCATCTTTCCTCTTTCCCTACTCATCCTTCTTTCCTTCACCGGGGTCCTCTTACCACTACATTGATCACAGCCTCGAAAGGGGCACCCCGCCCGATGGCGATTTTGCTGGTAACAGCAAGATTCTCGAAGAAGAGCTTGCACCTGGAGGCGATTACATCAAGTTATTGCTCTTGCCGAAGCCATTCTCACCCGACTTCCGAGAAAATTGGGAGTTGTACAGGGAGGAATATTGGGAGAAGGAAAACGAGAGACGCACACACGAGGGGGTCAGGAGGGCGCAGAGGGAATTAGCCAGACAGCAGGGCGGATGGATCTGGTGGACTGGCTGGCGGGGATGGAATCATTCAAAGGCCATGCGGGCTCCAGAGAGCAATTTTGAAACGACGCACCGTCACCAACATCATTCGGAAAAGGATCCAAAGCGGATTGCTGGCGTAGACCCAGATTCCCATTCTTGGACTTCATCTCGGAGCATTGTACGATCACAAACTAACAGCGAAACCAGACCAGCTTCTGAACAAGTGCGCCGCGGTAGCAGTAACTCAAGTGACAGGCCAAGGAAGTTGAAATCCTTGCTGTCCTCAGGCGGTGATGAACTTCCCAGGTAGGGTGGCCGTCGGGTCGGGTTGACCCGGCGGTCCCACTGACCCGACCCGCACTCAGGTCGGGTCGGGTCAAGATCTTTGACCCTGGCCTGACCCCGCTGGGTCAGGTCAGGTCATGCATAAGTCATACATAAGTTATACATGATTGCATAACTTTAGATCATATATATACTTATGTAATGTTGAAGTGATATAATGAAGCAATAGAACATTCAGAACTTAAGCATGATTAAATGTATTTTAATTATTATTTATTCAATAGCTTAAGCTTACAGACATACTCACTTCAATAAAGAATCATTCTTCTTCATTAAAATATTAATATTATATTAATGTTTATCACAGTGATGCAACACAAGCTCTCAATACAATACATCTAGATTTATATAATTTACATGACTCTCTACATTTAATGACATTAACTATATAAGATTTAAACATATTGTATTAATGATTTGCATTGCATTACTGTGATAAACATTACATATTGTTATATGTATAAGTTGATCAAGACTCTTCTATTATGATGAAAATAATGCATTAAGATCTTTTATGATGAATTTATTATATAATATATGCTAATGTTACATGATTTAATTTACATAAATTTAGATCTAATTATATTACTTAATTATATTGCTTCACATAAGTATGAGGCACTACTCTTAATTGAATATTAAAAATAGACTGAGTGTAGAGTTAAGTTGAGGTCAAATTGAGTCATTAGAGCATCATTTTTTAGGGCTAAGTCATGTGATTATAAATTACATAAAACCATAATATTAGCCCTAACCCTTACAAATAATACATTACAAAACCAAACTTTGTAATCTATTTTTTGCGTTTCTTTTGCAGGCACTAATGTCATATATGAAATCTAAAACCCGCGCACTCAGCCTAATTAAAAAGTGAGAAACTTAATGTTATAAATGAGTTTATATTGCTTAATAGTATCACTTCACATAAATATAAAACATTAATCTTAAGAAAATATTAAAAAGCAAATAACTTAAAATTAAAAATTAATTTTACATTTTCTTACTCATTAAAGTCAGTCAGCTCATTCTTTAATTAAAAGCTGTCTAAAGATATCTTAATTATAGCTGCTTGCACATTTACATTTAGATAAGTTATACTTTAAGTTTCTTTTAAATCTCATCATTATTCATGCAAAACACATTATCATTTAACAAAAAAACATAATCTTAATAAAATGTTATGTGAAAAGCTTTAAGATATTTATGAAGTATATAAATAGTGAATTATTCTGTATTTGAACTGTATGTTGACACATAAAAATCATAGATTCATAGTTTATGCAGTATTTAAACAGAAGAGTAATCATAATTTTTGTTTAGATTTTATGATTTTATTGCTTCATTGTATTACTTTATTGTATTGCTTTATTGTATTGCTCTATAATTTTCATATTAATTAAGACAATAAAGCAATACATATGCAAAGTGACTTAATCATTACATAAGACATTAATTATGTACTGATCTGCTTTTAAGTATATAAATATAAATATGTAAGCAGCTGTAATTAAGATGTCTTTAAATAGCTTTTAATTAAAGAATGAGCTGACTGACTTTAATAAATAAGAAAATTGTTAGATATATAACCCACGATAGCTATGCTATTAGTGTGGTGCCACCTTTTAACAGGTTATGAGCCCGGGTTAGTGCGTGATAACTTGTGTAAAGTGGCGCCTAGGCCACCTCTGCCGGTGGTTCAAGTCCATGGTGAGGGAGTAAGTCCAAAAGGTCGCGAGTTCGAACCGCCGTCTGCGCGCACCCTTTACACCTGCGGGTCGGTTGCGGGCCGATCGCGGGTTAGGGGGAGTGTTAGATATATAACCCACGATAGCTATGCTATTAGTGTGGTGCCACCTTTTAACAAAAATGCAAAATTAACTTTTAACTTTAAGTTATTTGCTTTTTAATATTCTTTTAAGATTAATGTTTCACACTTATGTGAAGTGATACTATTAAGCAATATAAACTCATTTGTAAAATTAAGCTTCTCACTTTTTAATGTTCTTTTAAGAGTAGTGTCTCATACTTATATAAAGCAATATAATTAAGCAATACAATTAAATAACATTGTGACATTAAGAACAGACTGAAGAGTTTATTTATAAGATCATTTTATAATGTAAAAGACTTTGCTGATTCATACAACTGCATATAAGACTCAGATAATAGTTAATCTGAAAAAAAGACTTAAATAAACTTAATGCTAAGTATTAACTCTTTATGTCTAGTAATTATATCACTGTCATTAATCATTTTAATGTGTTTCAATCTCACTGTCATTCTCATCATCATCAATTTCTACACAATTTCAATCTCACTGTCATCAATATTATAATATTAACTTTGTCAAAGCTATCTGCTTCTTCTAAAGATACTATCTTTCATAATTTGTAAGCTCTGTAAGATTATAAAACAGTGATGATGTAAACAATAATGTAAATAATGATGTAAGTAACAGCAACATAAGTAACAGTGATAATTCTAACAACAGCAATGTAAGTAACAGCAAGAGACTCAGAAAATCAATTATTATATTACTTATTTCTATTGCTTATATGATTAATGTCTTATGTAATAGTTAAGTTACTTTGCATATGTATTGTCTTAATCTAAAAGAAAGTTAAGAGATATACTAGTCTGATTAGAAAACTTACTTACTTAATATAAACTATTATATTTAGTATAAATCAACTTAACTCAACTCTGACTCAATCTGACTCTAGTATAAGTCAGGTTACAGGTCAGAAATCTTGATCTGTAAGTTAAGTTAAGTCAGAAATTTCAGCTTTAACTTAACTTAATAGTTACTCTATTCTTAGACTTTCTTGTCTTAATTCTCAATCTTGAATAACATAATATCTCTTTGTATGATCTTTATACAACACATGTAGTCTACATGACTATGACAAATATGAACAGAGACTGACACATACACAATGCAAATGATAACTTAATTATGCAATGTGAAGCTTGAGTGCTAAATGAGATGTGAATTCTGATAACTAAGTTGAGTTGTTGACAGATACAGTGATATTAAAAAGTACATGTAAAAATCTTATAAACAGTCACTTTACAACTCTTTTTTCAAATATGACTCTTTATCATAAAATAACAATCACACATACAGATTTTTAGCTGCAAATTCAAAATAGAGTATTTCTGAACTTCTAACTGAGTGCACTTAATACAGTAATACTTATAACAACATTAAAAAACATAACTTCTTCACACATATATTCATCAACTACATCACAAGCATAGTCACTAATAAGAAACAGACTTCATAGTTGTGTTTAAATATATCTTATTTGCATTTTATACATTCATCATTTCTCATTATATTGACTGCTTTTCAGTGCATTTAATTGCAAAACTCTTTGCACAATCTTCAGTTTTTGATGTTTCTGAGTTTTTACTTATTTACTCATCTATTTTCACATCAAAACAACTTAAAAACATCAATATTGTAGCATTTACACATTAAATCAGTCATCTCAACTTCACTTTTGTATGCACAACAACAATCAACAAAGATATTAAAAAATTAAAAACAGCAAATTTTTCACATTACATTCTTCTGTATTTCATACATCAAAATTGTTTTCATATCTCATTTTATCAGAAAGTTATAAGCAAAAATGTTATACAACATTAGAAGTTTCAATTTTCCTGACTTCTTACTTAACAAAGTCACACAGCAACAACATTACAAAACTTTACATTACATTGTAACATTCATAAAACATTGAAATCACATTTATATCACTATACTTTGTCTTAAAAACACTACATGTACTTTTCAAATCTCTTAAACTACTTTGAGATCTTTTAAGTTAGATTTATAATTTGTTTGTGATTTCTTTGTGCAGAAAGATCTTCTCAACAAAAACTGACATTAAAATGAATTGTATAGATTGTAAAGAATATATACTTAAAATTAAATACATCATTTAAATTTAGTCTTAAGTATCAAGCTTTAGCTGTGTTATCTCATCTATTTACTGATTAAAAACTCATTGTAGAGTTTATTTACTTTAAGTGAATTAAGATATTAAGCAAGATTTAAAATAAAGAATTGAGATTCTTTTACTTTAAATCAGAAAGAGATAAATAAGAACTTAATTTAAAATCTTAAAAATATTTAGCTTGTGAAAAGCTGAGCAATTACTACTAGAAAAGATCTTATTCATAAATTTAAATACAGATTTTCTCATAAACTCTATGATATTTATGATACTTACAATACTCATTACATTAAAAAGTTAAATTCATAACTTTTACTTAATTAACTCATTTAACACACTTACACAATCAGTTCATCAGATCATAGAATCTCTGAAAAGACAAAGAACTATAAATAATCTTATCTTTTTAACAAACTTTACTTTTAGCATTCACATCAATCTGCTAAACAACAACATTACATCATTATTTAATCAACAAAACAATAATCAGCTACTTCAACAAGTTAAAAATCTTTTAAAACAAGTTTTTCAACAAATTAAAGTAGCAAATTAGTCAAGATTAGCTAATAACATTAATGCTATAGATAAAGTTTAGAAGTTAGAAGATCTTTGTTTTTTAGTTATTGAAGAGAAAATCTTCAGTAAAGAACAATAAATAGTTTAATAACAATTTAATTAATTTAAGAAAGAAATGAACACTAAATTAAATTAAATTCTTTGTGAAACAGTGTAAACAGTAAAGAAATTTATCTTTTAATTAAAATTTCAATTCACATTCACATCAAATAGCTTTAAAACAGCTATTATATATCTGAAAATAGTCTTAAAAACAGTTTCAAAAACAGTTTTACAACATTAACAATCAAAATTCTACATCACTGCACTTAAGAAAAGCCTAAAAGTCTTTACATGAATAATTGTTTAAAACATTAAATTAAAAATCATTATTATATTACAAAACATCACAACTTATAAAGATAAATGTCTTATTATTACATTAACAGTGATTGTTAAGACATTATACTTTATTTCTATAAGAAATAACATCAATAATGTTCTTAAATCTGCAGATCTCAACATTATAATAAGAGTAAAAGACTTTACTGATTCATGCAACTGCATAAAAGACTTAGATGATAGTTGATCTGTAAAAAAGACTCAGATAGATTTATTTATTTATTTATTCTTTATACATTGTATGCAGCCTATAAGGCTATAACAGTTGAAAACAGAAAATAGCACATAAAACTCTCAACATAAGAAATTCATATGCTGATGTGCTTTTTAATCAACTCTTCACAGTCAGACTGTTTTCTTAATTGTTAATTAACTTTTCTTTAACTTTTCTTTCAATTTAGTCAACTTCTTTCTTCATTTTCTTCTCTAATAACCATTTTCTGATTTCTACTCTTATTTCTTTCAGAAACTGTAAAACAGCCTGAATTTCTTCTTTTATGATAAAAAGAGTTCTGATTTTTAATAATAGATCTTTTAGTTTTCTTCTTAAAACTAATTGCTCATTTTTAAAATAATAACAAATAATTAAAAGATGTTCTGATGTCTGTCTTTAATGATATGATGAATGACATTTATTGAAATCATAGTCAGATAGTCTATTTAAATATAATTTAAAATAGTCATAATCTAGTTTCATTTGAGTAAATGTGAAAAACTGAAGTCTGTTGATGTTTTTAAGATTTTTATTCTGATTTCAGTAACATTTAATCTTCATTTTAATGTAAATATATTCTTTTTTGACTAAAATTCAGTGATTTTTTCAGCTGACAAGCACTTCAGTCTTTATAAGACATTTTATATAGTTAACAGAGATAAATCTTTCAGAACAGATTTTAATCTTTTGTTCTGCAATTTTTTGTGCAGTTATATCAGCTTTTTTGTTTTTGATAATGTCTATTGAATGTGAGTTGTAAAACTCTGAAATTTGAGAATATGCAGCAGTAAATAACATTTAATCATTAAATGCTATTCAGATTCTGTTTAATGTTTTGAAGTCTCTGATTGCAGCTCAACTGTCAGAGAAAATTTAAATTTCTTTAATTTTTTCTAAATTAAAGCTTTGTGTTCATTTTAGAGCCTGAAATATAGCAAATAGCTCTGCATTAAAGACTTTCAGACTATTTTTAAGATTTCAGAACTTTTCATCATTATTTCTTTCATACATATAAATTATTTCTGCATTGACATTGTTTTGAATTTTAAATCTATCTGTGTAAATCACTGTGTATTGTGAATTTCAGTTGTTTGAAAGAATTCTTTTAATTAAATTTAAATAATTTTTAATTATTTGATCTTTGTCTTCTCTGCTGATTTGAATATTTCATGAATTTTGACTAAAAGACTTTTCTTTTAAAAAAGAAGTTTCTTTCAAGTCAGATTCTTTCAGACTAGTTTCTGTGCTGATATTTTACAGATTTTGACTAAAAGAGTTTTCTTTTAGAAAAGAAACTTCTTTTAAATCAGATTTTTTCAGATTAAATTCTTTCAAACTAGTTTCTAAGCTCTATTCTTTTAATTTTAAGATGTTTAATAACAGTTCAAATAGAATGTGTAAGATTCTAATTAATTAAGTTGAGTATTTCTTTGTGATTTGAATGCTGAATTCATTTCAGTTTAGAAATTTAATTTCATTCAAATTCACTTTAGTTTGATATTCTGATGAATAGATAATAGAAGTTCTTTATTAATAGAATGATTTTCAGTTATACAGATTATTCTGAGTACATATAGTCTGTATGTTTTCTGAAATCTCACTATGAGAGAACAAATAGTCACTTCTATTTTCATTACTGAGAAAGATGATGTTTTAAAGACTTCAAGAATCTTTCTGAGTGCTGAATTTTAAAGTTTCTGAAAAGAATTCAGAAATTCTTTCTGATTATGGAATCAGACTTGACATTCATAATTATTAATAGATGTAATGCATACAATATAAAGCTGTTTATCAGCAGCAGCTGATAAATCTCATTCTGAACTTAATAATCTGTGTAACAGATGTAAAGTTCTAATTTCAGAGACTATTTTCTTCTTAATATAATCTTTAAAAGTAAGTTTTCAATTAAATTACACTTCTAGTCATTATATAACCTCAGAAGATTTAATAATGATGTTATTTAAAAGTGAGACAGTTAAAATAGCTATTTCTTTATCTTTATTGAAGTATATAAGCTTTATTTTGCTATCATTAAAGACAACTGCATTGTCTTTAGTTCATAGAAATAGTGATTTGACAACTTTTTTAAGCACTATACTATTTTCTTCTGCAGATTTATTCTTAACTGTCATGATTACATCATCAATAGAACTAAATATTTTGATTTGTGAATCTATGTGTTGTTTTTTGACTTAAGTGAACAGAAATCTGATGTATATCAGAAATAGTATAGATAAAATTGATGAACTTTATGAAATTTTAAATTTAGTTTTTTAATTTAAGTTCTTTTCTTCATTAAAGACAAGACTAACAGTTTGATTTGATAAAAAATAATTGAATTTATTTTGTTAAAATGTGTAATAAATGTAAATTTTACATAATTTTCAGCAGTTAATGCAGTGAAACATGATTAAACACTTTCTTAACATTAAAAAGTAGTGCTGAAAGAGTTCTTTTATGATAATTTATCAGCTAAATGTTATGTGTAAAACATAATGCTGCATTCACAGTGAATTTTTGTCTTCTATTACTCATTAAATCTTTATAAAGTAGATCAGACATCTCAGTTAATTTAGAAAGTCTTATGACTATTATTTTTTCAGATATTTTATTTAGACAATTCAACAGCATGATGACTCAATATGTTTTGAATGCAAAATAGTCAGATTTTTCTTCTTTTCTTAAAATAACATCAGTAGTCTGACATCAACATTTTGAGTGATAGTCATTATTCAGTAATTTTGCAAATATAACATAAAATAACTCTGAAATAGCCTGAAATACTTGTTGTAATGTCATGAAGCCTATTCAGCTATTTGCTTCAAGACTCTTAATCACATCATCTTGCTTGCCTGCTCACTGCCTTCTCAATAAGGCAATTGCTCTTTCTCTTCATTGACATGACTAAATGCCTTATATAACAGCATGCTACTTGCTCAATCATGAGACTATGTATATATAAAGCAGTATTTTTATCATAGCTAGAATTCAGCTTCTTATACACACACAATTTTAACAAATTGATAACATCAACTGCATCATCAGCTCACATATAGCAACATCAGATTCAATTCATCAGAAACTTAATCATTTAATCTGAGTATCAGTAAGTTATCTTATCATGACAGCATAATTCTTTTAAAAACATCTTACTTTCACATCATCACTCTTATCTTGTCAGACCTCACTACCTAATCATTAGGCTGAATATCTGTTCAATTATATTACTTATTACTATTAAATAATCTCATAAAGTCTTAATGTTATGTCATTACACTTCAATCTTATATCTTAACATTGTTGAAGCCTACACCACATGTTTAAAAGACTTTCATCTGATTCTAATCTATCAGTCAGTGTTTCTACTCATACAAGAGACAAAAAGAGCAAAGAAAAGACATCTACAATATTAAAAGACTTCATTGATTTCTTTTAGTCATTCAGCAGTCTTTGTTGCTCTGTGTTAATCTTCTTATCAAACTTAAACAACTTCAACATAGTCTCATCAGAGTTAGTTAATCTAATTAAGTCAAATCAATCTCATCAGTCTCAGCAGTCAAATCAGTCTGATTCAGAATATTAAGACAATAATAACATCTCTGCTTCATCTGCTCATACTAATATGACAGAGAATATATCTTGCAATGAGTCTTATATCAGTATGATGAATAACATTAATGATCAGAGCTGACAAGACATCAGATTCACTCATTAGCAATGAGAATTGCTTACAGACCTGATAAGAAACTTAAATCAGAACAATGAAGACAATAAAGAAAATGATCAGTTATCTAACAATAATAATGACAATGACAAGAAGAAAAATAGTCAGAATAACACTTCTGTGCCTGATGAATGAGTTTTTATGTCTAATATGTAAAAATTAGATAATATTGACTACTTTGATCTGAAGTTTAATGATCATGAACTTGAAGCAGACCTTATTGATAGCTTCAGTTGACATGTTTATTATTGAGATGTTTTCATCTTTATAAATTGTCTTTGCATCCTTGTTCTCATCAGAAGATCAGAAGCCTTACAGATAACAATATCAGCATGTTTATGTGAAACAGCACTACTTTAACATATCATTAAACTTACTGATATAAAATGGGATCTTCTAGACAACATTGATCTCAATCAGTGATATATCATTCTTATTAAACAATTTAAGAAAAGAATATCATCAACTTTATAAAACATTCAGAACAACAAGTACATCATAACTGATATTTACAAAGACAAATTCTCTTATGTCTTTGTTTAAGAGCTATTTTGTCATGTTAAAGCAGTCAAGATGACATCAGTATACAATTAATTAATTGTAGTGTGAAATAATCTAGATCTTAAATTCTGAATGCATGTGCCTGAGTCACTGTCAAATATCATCATGACTCAGTTTCTTGAGCTACTTGACTTGAAAATGAGCATATGAGGTAAAATGACTTAAAAACATCACTGTTTGACAGCATTAATGATGTTGAATTAGACAGACTGATATAATCAGCTAAATAGACTACAATGTAATGAGTATTAATCTTATAATCAGTTTCAATTTTGTGAGCAAGGTTTCAATTTAAATTATTAAAGCAATCAGCAACAGTCAGCTAATCAGTCTAATGCTTAGTATTTAAATTAACAAGATTCTTAATATCAGTTAAATTCTCAAAATCAGTACTCTTAATATTAGTTAGATCTGTGAAATCAGCAACAAGATCAATTCTACAATTAAAAACAACTATCTTATCAGAAATCTCTGACAATAGTTACATCATTGAATAGTCAGTTAAACACATACAGTGAAAGAAATAATAAGAATAGATTTAAGAAATTGAGGCCTAAAATCTATGTGACAGAGAAGCAAGAGAATGATAAGAATATTGATAATAATAAGAAAACAGAGAATTCTTTTAATGCAAAGAATTAAGAATCTGAATCTGACTATTATGTGACTGATTAGAATGTAAATTATTATGAGATAGAAGATTATAATTAAAAAGAAGTTAACAAGAAACTTAAGATCAACTTTGTAACTACAGCTGTTATGATTCAATGCTGTGATTGTCATCAAGCTTTTAAATCTAGAAATGCTCTATTTCATTATCTTTGTTTTAAGACAGACAAAATTGCCTGTTGTTTTAACAAAAAAGTCAAATTACAATAGTTAACAGCTATGCTTGCAAAGTCTTCAGACAAATTATTTAAAATCATGTCTACAGACTCTGTTGCAGCTGTCAAAGATATTGAAACTGATTATGAATTTCAAAATTGACACTATGTCACTGTCAACATTTATCTGTTGAATGAGACTATCATCAAGTCTATTTATCTTGATACTAAATGTTCAGTCACCTTACTGAATCAAATCTTTTTCAGATCTCAATGCAGCAAAGTGAAAGTTTGTACAATGATTACACTCATATTAGTACAAGAAATTGACTCTAATAAGCATATAATCAGTGAATATGTTATAATACTTATACATCTAGTAGGCATCATCAGTTTAAATCAAGAGATTGAAGCAGTGATCATTTAAGAAACTTATTTAGTTAACAGTTTAAAGACTAAAATGTTAATTAAAATGAATATAATGAGCTCTGAGCAAATTAACATCATTACTTTGAAGAAGCAAGTTATTATTGATACATGTCAAAATGTTATCATATTAATTAAAGTATGTTCAGAAAGTCATTCTACTCAGTGTATCATACATGCAAAATTTAACATGATTATTTCACCTCACACTGAACAGTCTATTTAAGTACATCATATCAGACTGTTAGGCATTTATCTAAATACAACTTTCTGTTTAAATCTGAAGACTCACTCAACCTAGTCTTATTTACTTATATAATCAATTCTAGCTTCTCAGCAGTTATGACTCAAAACAAGATGAATCAGCCTATTAAAATAAGATATAATCAGAGATTAGAACATCTTACTGAGCTGAATTATAAGAGATGCTATCACATTGCTGCTAATGAATCTATTAGAGACTTAATGATCTGAAGAAGTGAAGTTACACATTGAACTGAATGACTAAGATGCTTATGTCATACTGCATTGACAGCAACATTAAATGTGTTCAAGATGAATTCAGAAGAAACAATTCTACTTATTGATGTTACAGTGTATGAAGACATCACTATAATGAAAGTCTTATTCAAGATAGCAGATCAGTTTCTCAATGTATGAAAAGATTCTGATAGATTTGTGAATCTATTTATAAATAACTGAATATGAATATCTCTCAAATCCGATTGAAATAACAAGATGTTAAGTAAAGTCAGAGTTTACTCATTAGACTTATAAGATTGAGAGATAGTGAATAAGACTTTTAATGAATTGTAAAAGCAGAACTGCATTGTTTAAATAACATGAAAAACATCATTTAGCTATTTAGTCTTTGTGATGTAAAAGATCTTGAAAAATGATGAGTGTAAGAATTACATTGTAATGAATATTCAGAGTCTCAATGCAGTCATTATATTAGATATCTACTCATTATCTTTACAGACTGACATTACAGTCATTGTTAAAGATGCAGTCTACATCATTGTGATGAATTATGTCTCATTCTTTTATCAATGATGCATATACTCAGATAATAGACATAAACTTACTGTTGTCAGTCACTGTGATTAAGAGTCATTCAATGTAACTGTTATGAATTTCAAGAATTCTTTTATCTATATATAAAGACAAATTAATCATTTACTAAGCCTCATCATCAGTTCATCAGAATCTATGTAAATAACATTGTCATTTTCTTCAAAATCTTAAAGAAGTATCTTTGTCATCTCAGTGTCATTTTCAGTCTATTTATTAAGAAAGACATATTCATTAAACTCAGCAAGACTTTTTTAGAATATCTCACTGTTCAACTTCTAAATCAAAAGATCAATTCTCTTGAACTGACTACTGATGAAGAGAAACTTAAGATAATTGTCTGTCTGACATTAAAATTAACTGAATGACTTCATCAATTTGTATCACACTATGCTGCTATTACTAAATCACTACAGAAATAAAAGATCAGTCTTTTAAAATCAGTCTTAAAGACAGAAAACTTATGCAAATTATATATTAGATTAATTAATTTTGCTGAATTAAGCTCAGCTGAAATTGTCAGCTTTAACACACTTCAATTATTACTATTTAAGTTAACTTATCTTGTTCATTTCAATTCAGCTAAACAACTATATATCAATCTGAATGTGTTTAAGTTCTTTGACTTTGACATCATGATATATTACATCAAAGAAGAGAGTCATATCAGTATGAAGAAAGTCAGCTTCTCAATAACAAAGATCTTCTCATTAAAATTATCAATACAGCTCATTATGTTTCTAAGTAAACTGCTTAAATTTGTCAAAATGTGTTACTGACTGACAGAACTTGAGCTCATCAGCATGATTTGAGTAATCAGAAAGATACAATATCTTATTGAATTGTTGAGTCTTCTCACTATTATTCATACAGATCATGAAGCAAATGTGAAGATTATAAAATAAATATCTTTATCAATGATTTTGATCAAAAAACAGAATCTCTATCTCATGCATGCAAGCAAATATCTTCAACACTTCAATTTAAACATACATTATAAGTCTAAAAAACAGCATATTGTTCTGAATATCTTATCAAGATTGATCTTGACAATGCTGTCAGAGACTAATATGAAGAAAGATGAACTAAATACTTTATTTGCAGTGAATGTTCTTTTTGTTAGAATGTTCATCAAGATGTTAGACAAGTTTTGAAAATGCTTTGTTAAAGATTACAATAGAAATTCAACATGATGTCATATCATTAACATTCTCAATAAGAATAAGAATATTTATTTATTTATTTATTTATTCTTCATACATCGCATGCAGCCTATAAGGCTATGGCGGTTAACACTAGAAATAGCACATAAAACTCCCAACATAAGAAATTTACATGCTGATGTGCTTTTTGATCACTTCTTTTCAGTCAGGCTGTTTCCTTAATTGTTAACTAACTTTCTTTCATCTTTCTTTTCTTCTTTAGTCAATTTCTCCTTCTTCTTCTTCCCCTAATAACCATTTTCTGGTTCCTACTTTGGTTTCTTTCAGAAACTGTAAAACAGCCTGAATTTCTTCTTTTATGGTAAAAAGAGTTCTGATTCCTGATGGTAAACTTTCAAGTTTTCTTCTTAAAACTAGTTGTTCATGTTTAAAATGACAACAAGTAGTTAAAAGATGTTCTGGTGTCTGTCTTTGATGACATGGCCAGTGGCATTTGTCAGAATCATAGTTAGGTAGTCTATTTAAATAGGATTTAAAATAGCCATGCCCTAGTTTCATCTGAATAAATGTGGAAAACTGAAGTCTGTTGATGTTTTTGAGGTTTTGGTTCTGATTCCAGTGTGGTATAGCTTTCATTTGAGTGTAGGTGTGTTCTTTTTTGGCTAGTTTCCAGTGATTTTCCCATTTCTCAAGTGCTTTAGCCTTTATGAGTCTTCTCATATAGC
>JAABUY010000726.1_pt1 | contig 53827 bp, 49 predicted proteins | sample 5560271 | NCBI WGS metagenome assembly JAABUY01 (sample SAMN10711886, study PRJNA513374) | rock metagenome | isolation source: Antarctica rocks | place: Antarctica: Victoria Land, University Valley | reverse complement strand
AGTGATAGTGATGGTGATGAGGAGGAAGAGCAGGGATGAGGGAGGAGAAAGGCAGGTGCTGGGGGGTAGGGGTGAGAAAGTACGGGGTGCGGGGTGGGGGTGGGTTTTGGGACTGGCTGGGCTGGCTGGGCTGGCCGGCTATCGTTCTTTGGGGGTTAGGGATTAGGGAATTACGGGATGCGTTTTGGGTTTTTGGGACTGGCTGGGCGGGCTGGGCTGGGCGGCTGGGCTGGCTGGCTACATGGCGAAGTGTCGGAGGAGGGTTCGGTGCTGGGTGGGCGATATGGAGTTGTGTCTGTGCAAGGTGGACGGACAAATCTCGCTATCCGCTGGGTCGTTGCCTTCGACAGGCGTTCCTAGATACCAGTTCATCATCGTCTTGTCCTCTGAACCCATTCCCTTCCCTTCTGCCAGAACCTTTTAGAGATTCATCCATAATCCGAACCAATCCCACATCTCCTCCCCGCCAAACATGACTCTGCACCGTTCAGAACCGTCATAAGGTAGGTAGGTAGGTGCTGACACGCTCCCCCACGCTCCGCCATCAAGCAAATCTCTCAGTCTGTCCCACCGAAATAAAATAAAAAAAAGCAAGAAATAGAGGTCCTGAAGAGCAGAGCGAAGAAGGCAGTGTGCCCGGTTATGGCTGGAAGTTGTCTCACGATCGCGGTTGTGGTGATGTATTAGAGTCAACGAAACGTTTCACTGAGTCCCACGTCCTCGTTTTGTAGAACAGTGCATTCGAGGGGTGTAGATAAGTATCAAAGCGTAGGTAGGTACGAAGTAAGGAAGGTGATGGTGCTGGATTTGCTTTCCGCCGCACAGGAACCTAAGGTAACCTTGCAACGGGTTGTTTGGAATGCTGGCTAACTTAATCCATGGGAGGGAAAGTGAACGTATATATAGGTACAGAGTGGGACCGGTCGAGAATATGCCTTCGTTATGATTCGTTTGCATGCGACGTGGGACAGTGGTACAGGTGTTGATGGCCAAGTACTACACACGAAGCACCATGTACCCCAATCGCGGAACTCAGAGACAGGCAGTGGGTTAGAGGATTAAAGGCCAGCTATGCAAAAGAAGGGTATCATTTGTGCGTAGTGAGTATTACATCGTAATGTTATGCCGCATAAACATTGACCGCTTCCAGTAAGCCGTCGAGCCATCTATCCTCGGCTTGGTCCTGCTCCGTCGTCGATCATCGCGCTCGACTCAATTATTACCAACCCCGAAGCGTATCGAGAAGAAAAGAGAGAAGAGAAAAGAATGTAAATACAAAGACTCGAGGAAAAGTGATGCGCCGCTATGATCGCGAGAAAAACAACTCTGTGCACATCCATCCAATCGACGTTTACAACAGAGCCAAAGCCGCGAGACCGGCGACACCAACGAATCCACCGGCCACCAAGTGGTTACCAGCGGAGCCGGATTTGCTGGGGCTGGCTGCCGCAGTCGAAGAGCCTCCAGCACCAGCACCAGCACCAGAGCCGGACGCCGAAGATGGTGCCATGCTCGTAGTGATGGTAGATCCGGCGGAGTTGGTGGTAGTGACGACACTGCCGCTCATCATGCTGCCACCAGTAGTGGTGCTGGTAGTGATGGTCGCGCCAGAAGAGTTGGTGGTGGTGATCATCACGACACCTCCAGCTCCAGCTCCACCTCCTGGAGCTCCGGTGGATGTCATGTTGCCGCTCACGGTCGACGTGAAAGTGCTACCGGTGGAGTCGGTACCGGTGGAGTCGGTACCGGTGGTAACGACGATGGTAGCGGCACCGGTGGCATTTGAGCTCATCGATGAGAGGGTCGAGGTGAAAGTGCTACCAGCAGAGTCGGTGCCGGTGGTAACAACAACGGTGACGGGACCAGCACTTGAGGAGCTGATCGGTCCGCTGAGGGTCGAGGTAAAAGTGTGACCTGCAGAGTCGGTGCCGGTGGTAATGATAAGAGTTGCCTGACCACCCTGAGCAGTCGAGGTGACAGTGGGGACGCTAGCACTGCTGGAACCGACCGTGGTCGTGACGGTCCCTGCGCTGGCGGAGGCTGAGCCGGAGGAAGCGAGAGTGGTCGTGACGGTCGCGGTGCCAGAGGCGGAACCGGAACCGGAACCCAAGGCAGCTACAACGCGTGTCAATTTCACGTTACGCGTTTCGAAGAGAGTGGAGAGCCACGACTTTACTCACCTTGACAGAACGATTGGCCAAATGTAATAGTTTTCTGCATATCGGCCTGGTTGCAGAGGGCAGCGCTGCAGTCGCGAATACCAAAGCCGAAGTTTTGGTTGTTGCACAGGCACTTGACGTCGTTGGGAGAGCAACCAAGCTGACCAGCTTTACCCAGCATGTTGGAGACACAGGTTTGCTATGTCAAGCCAGTCAATCGAGAGCACGCGGATCGCACCGAGAGCTGCGAAAGTGATCAAGGCTGGGAAGAACTTACACCACATTGTGGGAGCTGGCTGAGGTCTTGCGCGACGACGCCGGCCGCGAAGACGGCGGCAGCAACGAAGAGACCCTTCATTTTTGATTTGAGAACTAGCTAGACCTTGGATTTGATTTCTAATATCGACGGCGTTGAAAGACGAGAGAGTCTATGTTGTTGCGATTGAGAAGGGTAAAGGAGTAGCAGTTGATTATTATTGTCTAGATGGCGGAAAGGAGTGAGGAAGGAAGGAGAGAAGAGGAAGAAAAGGGAGAGAGGGAAGTTAAGCTGAGGAAATTATCGTTGAGTTTTTTAGGTTGCTTTGATTCGGTCTGTTTTGTCTGGATCGAATGGAAGTACCTTACCGTAAGATAATTAAGGTGCAAGTTAGTGGAGATTAAAGTAACTTACCTTGGCACTGTTTGTTTTATTACGGTACAGTATCTCGCCAACTCACTCATCCTCTGGGTGGTAGAGTAAGGCACCGCACCTTATGAGAGTCAAGGTACATTACTTGGACTGACAGTGAATTAATTACTGTATTGAATATTATCATACTGTACCTAGGTAAGATTATCTTGAAAGCAATAAATAATCTTCACCTTGGTACCTAAGGTAAGGTATTATCCTGCCTGGAACTCACGCACTGGTCTATCTTACAGTGTTGTGATGTTACACGTAAGTTAATTGGTACAGGAAATTGGCAGCGCAAATCAGAACCAATCATTTGTTGTATTTGTTGATTAGCTTCAGGCTAGGTAATTGTAAAAACCGGTTCAGGAGGTGACGATGCAGGCACACGCACACGCACACGCACCGCCACACATGCACCGCCACAATGATAGTACTTGCTCATACCCACTAAAATGAAAATGAAAGTGGCATACGCATGAAAACACCTCACCTCAGCTCATCTTACCTCCCTCTCAGCTCACTGACTAACGTTATACTTCGTAGGTAAGGTACCAGTAGGTACAGTAAGTCCGATGTGGCATTGTGTTTATCTGTATCTTTTCCAGGATCCGCGATGGAAATGGCCTGAAGCTTAGGTACAGTACTTTACAGTACCGTACAACACGATCTGGCTCACATTATTAGATAAGGTAGGTAGCCAAGGCCAAAGCTTGTTTGTACTTTATGCCCCAGCCACCCCGAGGGACGTCATCCCCTGATCGTCAAGATACTGTACAAAGTTACTTACCTGAGGTGGTCAGTCCATTCATCAGCTCACCCATCGACCGTCTCCACTCCGCGCCTTATAGAATGACATCCAAGTTGTGTGTCTGTGCCCTGTTCTGCAGTTCTGGTTACACGTCTGTTGCGGAATCCTTTCTCCATCTGCGTCATCATCCTTTGTTCCACGCACTCGCTTCGGCACCTTGTAGGTGAGGAGGTAAGGTAGCGTACCTAGAGTCATGGGAAAGTGGGTCGAGGCAATTGCCGTGTGGCGAGTGGGTCTTCCGTTCCTGGCTGGGCCCAAGCGTCTAAGAATAAAGGGCCACTAACTTACCGAAGTTAAGGTGGCTTGATCACCCATGTCGCGTGACCTAACTTGCTGCCTTACTGTACCGTATGTTACAGTAGCAAGAGGAAAGAAGTTCAGGGGAAACAGAGAGACAGACAGACAGGGTACTCATATAGTAGATTCACCCCGGTCGAATTCATAGCTACCTTATATAAACAAGTTCTCGTCAATCTGAAGACGGCATTCCTTGGACGTCTAACTTAGCTAGGTGAATATTCCAGGAGGAGTGCTCTGCACTTGGGGACAGTACAGTATCAGTCGGTCTGAGTTTCTTTTCTTGTCCTACAATTGTTGTGTTAAATGCTTGAGTTCGCCGAGGACGTTCCCATATCGAGAGGATGGCAACGCGGGCCGAACCAGGCTGAGCCGTTGAAGACCGAAAACGAGATGTGAAAGCCCGCAGATTGCAAGGCAGCAGTCCACTGAGGCATTTTCGCGAAGAGCGAGGCTTGCACTTGTTCGGTGTCAAAATATGAGTAGAAGGTCTTGCTGACGGCATGTTGCCGGCCACCGGACCAGTTGAGGCTTTTGCACACGTAGCGGACAAGGCTGCCTCGTGAGGCACAGCGGGTCTGAAGCGAGGGCTCAGGGAGATGGGACGTGAGTCTGGAATCGTGCTTGAGGGCTTTATTGTGCTTCCCGTGAGGGTAGAATGGGATATAAAAATGAGTGACTGAGAGTCCCTTTCTTTGGATCGATGTTTCGGAAACGTCTACAGCCGCAATTATATAACTTCTCATCACAGCAACTATATTCCGTCGCGGGGAACCAACGCGTGTAATAGACATTTGTTGTCCCAGAGGTATCTTGTCCGATGCACAGCTCTTCAAACCTTCGGTCCGGAGTCCTGATGATGTGAAGCTAGACTGATGGGGAGAGGAGGTTACAACAAGACGCGCGCAGTCTGTCTGTCTGGGATGTTGTGTTGACCGGAATACGACAGGCAATATGCTGGCAGCAAGCTAGATGAATCAACCCTATCAAACTGCGGTGGTGGTTTGGTGGCGGTACTCGTTGGGAGCCGTGAGGTCAGTGTGTGCACGGAGGCAATGCCGACTGTAGTGTAGTTCTCGAATGTCTATAGAATCATGATCATTTTCCAACGCAGAACCTGTTGCTTCTATAAGTAGTTGCTACACCTTCCTTTGATTGGATTATATTACTTACTTCTCGAACACAACCCCCAAGACTTCCTCAACATCCCCCGCTTCCCCTTTGCCTGTGATCTTTGCCAAGCAACTGGCAGCTGTTCTTAGATGCTCAGCTGCGAGCACAACATCAGTGTCATCTTTGACTTCTACTTCTGGAGGTGGGTTTATTGGTGATTCGGTGCTCTGTAGGAAAGCATCGAGATGCCCTAGACTGTCCTCGAGAAGGAGCCGCTGCCGCTCCGTAGCCCCTAGAGATTGCTCATACATCGCCGGTTCGATTGATACATCTTTTGAGTCCGAACTGATTGGTGCAGTGATTTTCTCCAGAACGTGAGTCAATCCTTTGAGGAAGTATTGAATTCCCCCATAGTCATGGTCGAGGCTGTCTGCATTCGCCGCATCTGCGCAAGAGATGGCAAGTATTCCGCGAGCGGAGCCATGAGTATCCAGCATTGTCTGCGATAGTAGCCTAGATACTCCGGGCCCAAATTCTGCCGAGGGACCAATCGGGGTAAATTTGTCACTCTTGTTGACGACATAAATCACTGCTTTACCGTCCTCGGTACATCTGGTGGCCGTTTCAGCAACTTCTGGATCAATCTTGACGATAGGATTTTCCCTATAGGTCAAGTCCCACTCAGCTGACAGGACGACTATGACAACATCCGATTCCAGCGCTCTTGCTTTGGCCCTTCTAATTCCCTCCCTCTCCACCTCACCAATCAGGATTTTCGAACCTTTTCGCCGAGTACTTGATGCCTTTTTGCCCGATGGTGGCCCGCGTCTCAAACCAGCCATGTCTCCAAACTTACAGTAGAAGCCACCGATGTCCACACCAACTTCGACAACGTCCCTCGTGGTTCCTTCCTCTTGGCTGACAATGGCAGCTTCTCTGCCGACAATGATGTTCAAAAGGGAGCTCTTGCCTGCATTTGGGGCGCCCAGAAGAGCCACCTTGATTCCACTACGAACAAGCTCACCTCTAGAAGCGTTCGAAACATGGATCTGCATTTGCTTCTTCAGGGTCATGATCTGCTCAGTCACAGATGAGACCAGCTGCTTGGGTGATTCATCAAAGTGCTGATCCTCTGCGAAATCAATGAGAGCTTCCAGCTCACCACGAGCATGAAGCAGCTGCTGACGCCACGAATCGTAGCGCCTTGCTAGAGCGTTGGTCGTCCCACGAACTGCAAGACGGCGCTGCTGTTCAGTATCGGCCGCCAGAGCGTCGCCCAACGCTTCGATATGAGTCAAATCCAGCCGATCATTCTCAAAGGCTCGACGAGTGAACTCCCCAGGTTCTGCGAAGCGAACAGTACGTCTTCGCCTTGGCTCGTGGCCTGGAAACGTCACGCACTGCGGTATAGCTGCAAGAACGGCTTTTACTATCGCCGGCCCACCGTGCATGTGCAATTCTAGAACGTCTTCTCCCGTGACAGTCCGCGGCCCGGGAAAGTATAGAACTAGGGCTTCAGGATCGAGGACGGCATCTGCGCCGGGACCTTTAGTAGGATCATATAGCGAGCGTAGTGTCGCATATCGTGGTTTTAGAGGAGGTTTGCCCGGGCATAGCGATTGATATATCTACATGATATCACTTAGCAGACTGAACGTTTCCGAAAGATATCTAACACACTTCAACACATCGTGGACCAGAGATCCGAATTACGGCAATTGCAGCTCTGCCAGACGCTGTAGAAAGCGCATAAATAGTCGGACCACCCTCGTCGACTGATTTTCCATATCCCTGACCTTCCCGACCTGTTGAGGAGACCGTCCGGTATCGAGAAACCTGTATGGTTGGAAGTATAGATGAATATAAGAGGTGGCTGCAATCGCTGGACAACCGTGATGTTGGCTTCAGGCCTTGCCGGAGACACTGGTTATAACGTAAGTATCGGCACCTAGCTAAGCGCAAGAGCGGTCGCATTGACTATTGGCCCTTCACACCAAGATATCTGCCTGTGGTGGAGTCATGAGCCAAGTTCAGAGGAGGTAAACTATGAGGCTCTGCCCGCTAATTTATGCCACAAGCTAGCGTTCACCGCGTAAAATTTCCCTGTCAGATTTTCGCTCGATCAACAAGAACCTACCCCGTATGCCACTCCAGTAACGGACCTTCAACCACTGCTACCCGCTATTTAGTGATCGCCAGTCTCTTTTCTGGCATCGTGCCCACCCAAGATGTCTTCCGACGAGATCGTTTGGCAGGTCATCAATCAGCAATTCTGCTCCTTCAAGTTGAAGTATGCCACCACACAAAACACGACACCTCAACAGGCTAACAGATCTGCCCTAGAACTCCGAAGCTGCAGAATTTCTGCCGCAATGAACACAATGTGACCGGTCTCTGCAACCGTCAATCCTGCCCTCTCGCCAATTCTCGTTATGCTACGATTCGCTCACATCCTGGGTCGGGGACCCTGTATCTATACATGAAGACCGTCGAACGTGCACACATGCCATCGAAGTGGTGGGAACGTGTAAAGCTGTCTCAGAACTACGCAAAGGCGTTGGAGCAGATTGATCAGCAGTTGATTTACTGGCCGAAGTTTCTCGTCCACAAGTGCAAGCAGCGACTCACTAGACTTACACAAGTGGGTATCAGAATGAGAAGACTTGCAAAGGAGGAAGAGAGGTTGGGCGAAAAGATCGTGCCGAAGCTTGCACCAAAGGTTAGGAGGCGGGAAGAGACGAAAGAGAGGAAGGCGGAAGCCGCAGCGAAGGTTGAGAGGGCGATTGAACGGGAGCTGATCGAGAGGTTGAGGAGTGGCGCCTACGGTGACAGACCGCTTAACGTCGAGGAAGGTGTGTGGAAAAAGGTCCTCAAAGGTTTGGAAAGGGGTGGTGAAGGGCAGAGGGATGAGGACCTGGACGAGGGGATCGAAGAGGAGGAAGAACTGGAGGGCGAAGAAGAGCTGGAGGAAGATGGCGTAGGCAATGTGGAGTATGTTAGCGAGCTTGAGGGCGAAGAGGAAGAAGACCTGGGAGACCTAGAGGACTGGCTTGGTGGTGAAAGCGGCGAAGAAGATGAAGAAGACAGTGAGAGTGCAAGTGGCAGTGGAGAAGAAGATGGTGACATAGCAGAGACGACAGCTCCAGGAGCGAAGAGAAAACGAGGAGCCGCGCCACCGAAATCGAAGAAGAAGGGTCCTCGTTTGGAGATTGAGATTGAAATGGAGCACGAATTGCCAGCACGTGAAGCGGTATTTGCTTGAGACTGTTTGCTTTGAGTTGAATATTTCTTAGTCCTAGCTTTTCACTACCACAGACAAGCTATAACATATGTATGGATGATATTAGATTTCAACTGTACCATATTCAAGTCGGTGGAAGACAGCGTCCTTGCCACTTCCCTGTACTGTAGACCTAGTTGTCAAATTGAGTCAACTCTGACGAAAGAGAACAATATGTAATCACCTGGAGCGGTTTAATCGATGCACCGACTCAGCACAATTTCCAGTCACTAGATTCAACCAACATACCGAGTGAGTTACAATAGCTAAGCTGTCGAGTTAAAGATGTTTCACTCATACCCAGATCTTCACGAAGTGCCCGAAATCAACTCATAGTACCACATCAGCGGTTGACACTGCCTCTTCCATATATCCTGAAGTGCCAACATGTCGTCATATCTTTCCTCTCTAGTCAGCACAACAACATCACGTTACAACTCCCTCCGCCGGACCCTCCTCTCGGATGAAGCGGATGGCGACACCGAGGATGACACTCACATCTGCCGCGTCTTGAGGGCATACTACACGGAGAAAGGAAGACCGTTCCCGCCATGGCTGCCTCCAGATCCGAAAGCCTCTCAACCGTACCCGAGTGCCAGCTATGGCAAAACCAGCGGCCCGCAAAGAGGTAGCGGGGGGATTGGATTGAGTGACCTGTGGGAGAGTCCGCAGCAGCCGCCAGCCGAGGAAAGCACGACTTTGAGAAGAGCAGGGCAGGGGAGGGCTCTTGGCAAAGGACTTCCCGCAAGGCCTAGGAATACAGACTCTTACAACAACAGAGTTGCTGGCTTGCAATCAGAGTCGGCTGGTAGGCCATTGCCAAGTCAACGGGTGGGGAGCTATCAGACTCAATTCCCTCAGCAGCAGAGTTCACGGAACGAGAGCAGTCCTAGTCCCGTTCCCAGCAGTAGTTCAGGGACATCAGCACAGGAGAGATTAAAGGCTAGATTATTGGGCGCAGCTAGGGCGGCAAGTCCAACGCAGAGTGGAGGTCCTCAAAGTCCTCCGATCTCACATGTGGGGTCAAGCAACCCTTACGCAACAGGAGGAGGCTACTCTGGCTATGATGCAAGTACAAGATCGGAGTCTGATTACGGTACAAATGGGAACTCTTATGATGGTCAAGGGTCTGCGGGAGGTGGGCGCAGTGCGAGTGACCAGAAGCCTTCTGTATCAGCTACGGCGCCTTGGAGCAGTGGCGATGAAGGAAGAGGTTCGCCTGCAAGTCATGATCTTCCTCTGAACAAGGGGATAGGAAGGTGGGCCGCAGGAGGGAAACTAGGCGGTTTAGGAAGAAGGTGAAAGCCGGCGAACAGTTCGTCAGACTGTCTTGATGAGTTACTCAGGACGGCATTCTGCCTGGACCATCAGATATATCCACTTATTAGTTAGCCCTCCAATAAGCATTCGATTTCAACAAGTATATATTCCGTACACATCTCCATGAAAGATATAAATCACTCAGAATCTGTAAATGAGTCCAAAAAGCCAGTTTGAGCCTTATGGTGCAATGCAACATCAATATCTGATGACCATTTCTGTCACGGAGCCCTCTGAGCTAACCCCGCCACGTACGCATACCCCTGCCCCTCCACATTCCAGTTACCAACCTTGATCACAAACAACAAATCCTTCTGTCTGGACTGGGGATCCTCAAGGCACCGAATACCGCCCTTGATCAAGAGTCAAGAAACGTCGAAGCTCCAGCGTCGTGCTTGCGCGGCAGACGCTGGTTAACTACAATGACGACGTTGGCTGGCCGTCATACTCCCCCGCCTACACCTCCATCCCCGTCCGCTTCGTTCTATGACCTCAGTGATGACGAAGAGGGAGAATACAACACCATAACTCATACTAGCTCAGGCAGAGGGGTGAAGTTGCTTTTCTCAAAGAGCAAGGTACGTTGCATGGAGATTGATGCTTTGAGTCGACCTTTGCCATTTCAGCCCATGACAAAGATGCTGCTGATTATGTGCTCAAATAGGTCTATGTCCATCCAACACCGTCCTCCAAAGACAATATTCCGGGCTTCATCGCACTCATCCAGCAAAAGGCCCCACTAGACACAACTACCCCACATGCGCCACCATTGTCCGCACCCAAAAGTTCGAGAGCTTCATCCCTACTCCTTGCTTGGCTCCCCGAGTCTTCCCTTGGTGACGCATACGATGCCTATGTGAAGGTCGATCTCTCCGATTCATCGTCTCCGCCCCGCCAGACTTACCTTGTTCCGCCTCCGCCCACAACAACAACCCACAGCAGTGCTGTTGGCACATACGCCTTTGCTGTTCCTGTCAGCGTGATATACTCCTTGACTGTCCGCCCGCCAAGTATCGGATGGTGGTTTGGTAGCGTCATCCTCAATACTCGTGCTGGCGACAGTTTCCCGGCTTTGTTCTTCCATGACAGCGAGTGCCAATCTACAATACTACAGAAGAAGAGAAGAGCTCGAGAAAGTTTTGATCCTTTCAGTGATGATGGGGGAATGTTCTGGGGCGGCGATGAGGTCCTGCGATGGCTGAAGAGATATGTGAACGTCGAACGCTCAGGCGCGGACCCTAGCATTTACCTCATCGAGCCAAGCGTAGAGGATAAGCTTGGGTTTGGCGCAGATTCCTCGGCTTCTGGATTTTCACCTGACGGACAGAAAGATAAAGGTGTTGCGGCAGGTCATGCAGGGGCCGTGGCTGGCGCTTCAGGCTCAAGAGATGGAGGTATGGACCCGCTCACCAAAGCCTTGAAGCAAGCAAGATGGAGCTTCCTTGAGAAGATGAGCCAAGTTACGACATTCACAAGGCGGACAGCCCAGGATATTGTAGAGAACCCCAAAGTGCCGCCCCAAGTGAGGCGTCTGATGAAGAATCCTGAAGTACAGACCCTGCAAGATGAATTTGACAGTGCACGTCTGTACCTTGCCAGGTGGGCGATGAGTATTGCTGAGCAAAGCGATCGAGAACGAAGACAGCGAATATGGACCGCTAAAGACGTCTTGGAGATGGAAGAGAGCTCTGTTGGTGAGTTTGAGATCCTTGATATGGAGGCGGGCGGCATGTCCTTGGCAGATAAAAGGAAACCCGTAACTCTGAAAGAATGGAATTCTTTCTTCGACAATCTTACAGGGAAGCTTCAAATCACCCCTGATGAGGTCAAGGAGCGGATTTTTCATGGTGGATTGAATCCAAACGACGGAGTACGAAAAGAGGCTTGGTTATTCCTGTTGGGCGTTTACGATTGGAATAGCACTACCGATGAAAGAAAGGCCTTGATCAACAGTAAAAGGGACGAATTCATTCGCTTGAAGGGCGCCTGGTGGGAGCGGATGGTGAGCGGGACCGGATCACCAGAGGAATCCGAGTGGTGGAAGGAACAGAAATTGCGCATAGGTACATTTCCCGTGCGTACTTTAAATTCTTCGTGAAGATAAGCTGACATAACCCATTCCTCGGGATCCGTCATATAGAAAAGGACGTTCATCGCACCGATCGTCACATCCCGCTCTTCGAGGGAGAAGACATTCCACATCCGGACCCAGAGTCGCCCTTCGCGGAGGTTGGCACAAATGTGCATCTGGAGCAGATGAAGGACATGCTCCTGACGTACAATGAATACAACCGAGACCTGGGCTACGTACAAGGCATGAGCGATCTACTGGCGCCTATCTATGCGGTCATGCAAGATGACGCCGTAGCGTTTTGGGGGTTCGTAGGCTTTATGGAACGCATGGTATGGTTCTCAACCACGGGGCTTTGGATTTCCGGCTTCAGACTCACATATTACAGGAAAGGAATTTTCTACGAGACCAATCAGGCATGCGCGCTCAACTACTTACCTTGGACCATCTAGTCCAGTTGATGGACCCGAAGCTCTACCTACACCTCCAGTCCGCCGACTCTACCAATTTCTTCTTCTTCTTCCGCATGCTTCTTGTTTGGTACAAACGCGAATTCGAATGGGTCGACGTTCTACGCCTTTGGGAGACCTTGTGGACCGACTTGCTCAGCAGTAGCTTCCACTTGTTCGTAGCTCTTGCGATCCTGGAAAAGCATCGGGACGTCATCATGGAGCACCTCAAACATTTCGATGAGGTGCTCAAGTACGGTAAGCTACTCCTCCTCCACAACACCAACAGTGACCGCGCTGAATTGCCTACCTAGTCAACGAGCTCTCCAACACCATCGATCTACAGTCCACCCTCATACGAGCCGAAGGCTTGTTCCGCCGTTTCCAGCGCACCGTCGAAGCGATCGACAAGAAGAACAACTTCCCCGTCCCAAGCGTCCGTCAGCGCAAACCTGCCCAGAACGATGATCCCTCGCAATCTTCCAATGCGACTGGCGCGGACGCCGGCAATGCGATTGGAAAGGCTGTCGCGCAGGGTATCAATGCTGAGAAGGAGAAGGTCATTAGTCCGGAGCTGCGGCAGCTGTTGAGCAGGAAGGTCGTCAAACTTGACAAGACAGCGGTTGTCGAGAGTGGAGGGGCGTAACAAACTGAGGAGGCCAGTGAAGTGAGGCGTTCGGTAGCTTATGGCGGCATGGTGGGCGGAGAGGTATATTGGGGCTTTTGATTCTGGCTTTCTGGCGCTTGTCGTTTTTGTTGTGGCCGGTTGGCATTTAGTTTGCTCGTGTCGTACTATCATGAAGGATATGTGTCCATGCGCTTGAAAAGAAGACTATGTCCATACCGTGTGTTGTTGAAATTCTCATGGGTGCCGCCCTCAACCGTGGACCGCAGCCAGACTGATGGACAGCGTACCAACGGACAACACTTTCAAGAGATGTATATGGCGATTTTAAAGCAACATTTAAGTTGTCTAGACCGAGATTGTAATGCGAAATTGTTTACTTGGATACACTCTTGAGAGAGCTGACGATCATTGCCCAGCTTTCCCAACACACTATCCCCGAACCTGTACACGAACTGGCCTTGAGTATCTCTAGCCGTTGCCATATAGTCACAATGTTAGAGCTTTGGTGTCAGCTCCCGCTCTTCTACCATCAATTTCACCCTACGCTGTCCCTGCAAATCCTCAAGCATGCACGGACACGGTCACTATAGACCGTCCTTCTTGCGGCGGCAACACGTAGACAGTGGACAATATGCACATACGGCCAAATTATGCCTTCCATAATCCATTTCCGCAGTCCAGACTAGGGTTAGGAGCGAGCGACTGCTCATACCGGACGGGTGGGTCTGTACCATGCTTGCAGCGCCGACGGACGCAAATCTTCGGACTCGAAGGCAGCATGTATCGAGTAAACAGCTAAGCACTATAAGTGCTGATATAGTACTAACTGAACATCAGTCCAACCCTCAGACGCCACCACGTCCCACAGCACCGGAAACTCACCGTCAAGACCGACTCATCCCCACCATCCTCTTCGTCCGAGATATACACATATAATATAAGTGCATGCTCATGGCAAAAGCCTACCAACAACCAGTCAGCATCCCCCCCAAACTCCCGGGCCCCCCCTCCCCAACCCCAGAAACACTCACAAGCAATAACCCTCCCCCCCAGCCTCCCCACACTCAACACCCTCCCCCAATCCCGCCCATCAATCCTCACCCTCGCCCACCCCTCCTCCCCAATCCCATCCACATTCCCCGCCCCAACCCCCTTCATCCTCGTACTCGGATGCTCCCGCACCCCCTGCACCCCGCCCTCCACCTGGCTAGGATCCAATTCCGGATTCACCAGTCCCGACCACAGACTCGCAATCCGCAACCCCTCCGTCACAAGCCCCAGCCGCAAACACCCGTGCATGTTCGCGCTCAACTCCAACCGAGGCCCCCCCGCCAGCCCGTGCCCGTGCCCGTGCCCGTGCCCGTCACTAGAGGCTAGAGCAAGCTTCGTGAACCGCTCCGACACGCTCTTCAGCTGGCCCAGCCCCGGCAGCACAATGTGCACGTCCGGCGCCCGGCACCGCGGCTCGTGCAGGCCCTCGACCGCCGCGGCGCGGAGGACTCGCACCGGCACGTCTTGCGTGACTGTCGTCTCGCGCACGCGCGGGCCGCCGCTGATGGATGCGTGCAGGTCGAAGCTCAGGTCGCCGTCCTCGTCGTTGTGGGTGTTGGTGTTGGGGAACGCGGCGTCGTGATCGGCGTCTGCGGTCGCACCGGTACCGGCGAGGCCGATGCCGACCCCATGGCTGGCGCTGGTGCTACTACTACTGACGATGGTGAGGACCAGGAACGGCTTGTCGTCTTTCTTCGTGAGGCGCAGCGACGCCGACGTCGCGCCGAGGGCGGAGCGCAGCGCGCTGTGCAGTTGTGCTACGGGCAGCTCGAGGTTGATGGTGTTCTTGGGGGCGCCGGATTCGATTGTGTAGCTTTCGAAGATGCTGTTCTGGAGGGGTAAGTTAGGCACCTGTGGTACTGATGTTGGGACGTGGGTTGTGGATATGGGTTTAGTGTAGGAAGGGGGGGAGCGTATACAATGGCTAGGACGCTGCTGGGGGTGTCAGTGGACTGTATTGGATGGCGAAGGGTGCGGGAGGACGTACGCCCACACTTGGGTGCCTTTTTCGGGGATGACGGTGAAGCGCAGCTGGTCGTCTTCGAGGCGCACCCAGGCTACTTTCCCGAGGGAGGATAGCGAAGCGGTGAATTCTGGGGGGTGTTGGTTACAGGGGGCAGGCCGTGTGGAAAAGGGTCGTTGCTTACTGGTGAAGGTGCTGATGTTCTTGATCGACGCTCGGAAGCGCATCGCGGCTTGAGGGTGGCTTGGAGGGAGGGGGGGGGTGGTTACCCTAAGCGTTTCTTACATGGTGCTCGGTCTTGGGATGGAGGAGGTTCTTGAAGACTATGATATCATGAAGGACGAAGTAGTGATTCATTGGGCGATATCAGTGGATAGATCATGGGCAGCTACAATTGATCGACTAGGTACTGTTGATGGAATTGCATGCACTCTAGCTACTGTAGCTACTTTCTTTAAGGTATAAAAAATGTCCCGCCCTAACTGAACCCTACCGCGTACCGTCCCTCACCACATAACTAATCCCAGACTCCCTCCCGCACTAATGTAACTCGCTGAAGGCAATCCAATACACAAAGTGATCTGATGCCGCACACCCATGTCTATGGTAATGAAGACCTTTGCCTTCGAGCCGCATCCTTGACTTCCGAACTAGAGATCATAGCTTCCTCAAGAACATCCCCAGGGCAATCTCATATTTCCACTCTGCATCCCTCATGAGCCTGATCCATCGGATTCTAATAATCCCACTTCTCATGCAAAGGTACACGCAAACTCCCTCTCCGCACAGACGAAAGCTCAGACTCCCCCCCGCGCCCCCTCCACGCAGTTTAGATGGACGACCGCACCTCCACTCCCCACAGCTTCCGAGCACCATTCGACCATCGTGCAGGGCTTGCCGCTACCACTCCACTCCCCCGCACGCAGCCGTGAAAGCACCCCATCATCCGACCTCTTCTCCCGCCCCACACCCCGCCCGACCAACCTCTGTCCCTTCTTCCACAATCCCCCGACCTCCCCCGCAGACGGCAATCCAACAAATACCGGCTTCGAGTCCAAAACCTCAAATCCAACCCCAAACGACCCACCCCCAACCTGACCCGCAGGGGTTCCACCCAACGGATACCGCCCCTCCTGCGTCCTCAGAGAAACGCCACCCTCCGTCCTCGCCGCACCAGAAGCCGCACCTCTTCCTCCTCCATCGCCCCGCTCTTCCGTCGACGAAGACCACCGCCCGCCGCTCTCCTCGTCGCTTTCGCTGCTCATGAGCTTCTCATCCGTGTCGTCGTCGGCAGGGGGCGTCCGTTAATAGACGGTTTGGTCTTGTCGTTGTAGCCTGAATGCGCGGAGGAGACGGTCGATCTCGTCTAGTTGGTTTGCGAAGGCGCCGTCTTCGAGGACGGGTTCGGGGGTTGGGGAGTGAGCTTGGGGGCGGTAGGTGTGGGGTTGGGGAAGGCGGTTGGGGAACACCTCTGAGGAATCCGGGGCGTGGGGTTGTGGTTGGATGGGATTGACAGTGAGAGCGTCGTTTGAATGGAAATGGGATATGTTATGTGGAGGAGATGTCGGCATAGTGACGGAGTTTGCGCTCGTTCAGAGCCCGAGATGCATCAGAGCCGGGGTCTGTTCTTTGTAATCTGTCAATTTGATTGTGGAGTTCATAGTGAGTACGCTCGAGTGAGGGTGATTTGAAAGTGTCTTCGAAGGGAGGCCTAAGGGTGATGGTGAATAGAAGCAGTATGGTAGAAAAGCCGAAGGTCTGGTGATGGGAGGTAGCAATGATAGGGACGGCCGTAGACGAAGCCACGATGTCAGTGAATCTTAACTCGACTATTCGACCGAGTTGAAAAATGCATTACTCGATGAAAAGTGAGCAAATGTACAGTATCCCTTCACGGTGGACCCCTATGTACCGATGCTCCAGCCGCCTGCCGTCATATGCCCCTGACATGTACCAAACACCTCGAAATGCTCGCTAATGTATCGAACTGCAAGAGACGGATAGGAATTTGACTCAATCAAACCTCCTTGCTCGATCTCATAAAAACTCTCTTCGTTCCACCCACCTTACCAAGGTCGCCGAAGAAATTTTCGTCGGCCTTTCTCCTCTCGGCACTGGCTCTCTTCGCTTGTTCCATCATCCCATCCACCCAAGCCTGCTTACCGGGCGAGACGTCGATCCTCCTGCTCTTCGGACCTGCCATGCCAAGCGGAGCATCTTCGCCAGTCCATGACGAACGCGACGAAGGGCGAACGGATGTGCTGTTAGATTCGGTAGAGCCGGGCGTCATTTCGTTAAAACTAGTGGATTGCTGATCGGGTGTGCTTGGCATTGCGAAATCTGCGGGGGACCCGCTCGAGAATCTCGATCTTCGCACGCTGAGGGCCGACGCTGGCCTACCCAACGCCGATCCCGGGCGACTGGTCGGCGTGGTCGAGAGTCCTGCCAGAGTTGTAATCGGAGAGGCTGAATGACCCGGGGAAAGCCCTTTAATCTCGAACCTCCCATCTGAGACCGATCGCCGACCGTGGTGATTTGCATATTCCTTTAGATATTCGCCGAGATCCGCCCAGCCGCCGCCGACTCTGACCATGACCCTTTCGCCGTATTCGCCAACCAATCGTATGTAGAGTTTGATAGGCACGTCTTTGCCCGCTTGATGCAGATGATACAACCTGATCACCGGATCTCCAGAGGAGGCAGAGGATGGAGATGACTTTGCGAAAGCCGGGGCGAGCGTCAAAGAAGGCCCTTCAGCTGAGTTTCGCGAGCTACGCATCACTGATGAGAGGATGTCGGGTCTTTTGGTTCCTGAGAGGGATCTAGGTCGCGTTACTTCTGGGGCATTAGAGCCCGGGCCTGAGGTGAGTCGGATCCTGGCCGGTATAGTCGTTAGGATGGAACTAATCTTCTCCTCAAGTTGATCTTCAGTACTCTTGCTAGGAGTAGACATCTGGGCAGCCTTGGTAACACGGCTGGCGTCATCGTTCAAGGGCTCCGAAGCCCCTCTTCGCCAAGGTCTTAGTCGAGATTCCTGCGAGCGGCTGGGGGTGACAGTAGGTCTTGCTGATCTTTTGGGGATAGAAAGTAAATTCAAGGTAGTTTTAAGACCACCAAGCTCCTCATTCTGCTGCTTGGACTTCCGCATCAAGGGAGAGGATTCTTCGTCGTTGAATGTTTGCCCCAGTGGTGACAGAGGGCTGTCAGACTGGATATCGTCTTCATCGGTATGGTGAATCCGCCGTAAAGACGAGGTGGGTGTACGCAGTTCGCTAGCCTCGACTAAAGGACCTGATGACATTGGCCGAGGAGAGGAGTTACTGCCACTTCTCCGCCGTACATTGATGCTCTTGACCTATTTGAAGTCAGCTCTCGTATCGAAAATGGTTCTTCTTGTCAGTGCTGTAATGCTGCTCACCTCTTTGCGGGAGAGAACTTCAATAGATGCAACTGAAGCCCTTCGCATTTCAGTGTCTCCTTCACCTCCATCATGACCCAAGGCCTCATCATGTCGGATGACGGGATCTTCATGTATGGTAGGCTCAAGTGCAAAGCTTGAGCTCCGATTGCGTTGAGGAACAGGAGTCGTTGAAGCGCGTAAAATACCTTGTCTAGGAAGGTCATGGCTCGCACGCATTGTCTGCTGGCTCGGGCTCGACTTATCAGAACTCAGACGATCATGGCCTGTTTGATCTGATAACCTGATCGGAGATGTCACTTCCACCGGCTTTCCGAAGCTCTGTGCAGCTCGAGCGTCCCGAATTTCAGGGGTAGATGCGTTAGAGTAAAGGTCAGAAGTAGCGGATCCGGGCTGTGAGTTGTCCGACGAGGTTGGTCGATCGGCGTGGGTTATATGTGATAGCAGAGTAAGCGCTGCTGGTTTGCCAGTTCTCTTCTCGGTAACAATGTTTGCAACAGTATTAATATGCTTCTGGCCGTCCTCACTCATCATGCCATGCAGTGGCAGGGTGGTTTCTGTTCCGGGCTCAACGAGAGTTTTGGGTCCAACATTATCACTGGACGGGGAAGTCAGTTTGGCTTGGTCCTGTGTTGGTTCCGTGGTAATGCCTTCTTCATCCCAAGATCCGGGCATAGGCAAGGACGTTGCAGTACCAATCGTTGTATCAGAATCAATCCCTGTGGCTTCATCTGGCAATAGGCTCGGAACATCTTCCAATAAATTGGGTGCGTGTGGTTGCTCAGACGGCGAACTAGTTCTGTTGGTGTCGCCTGGTTCTGGAATTATGGTCAATTCGGGGGAAGTGATCCTGTTGTTTCTGTAAGATAGATCTTTTTCTGAACCATGATCGTCCGACGCAATGGGGAAGCTCTGATTCGTATAATCATCTAGTCTTGCGTTCGATTTATAGTTCTCTGAGGTTCCGTCCGTCTGTAGTGTATCTTGCACAGAAACCTTAGTTGTTGCCCCGAAGGATTCGGGCGGTAATGATTCTGAAGTAAGTGTTCCTGGCTGTACCTCTTGTACAGGCTGGGGTCCTTTGTTGTCCAGGTGATCTGTTGGTAGGCGGAAATCCACTTGCTGTGACAATTCCAGGCTATGCTTGCAGTTGTTATATTCAGACTTCTGATGCTGCCTCGCTGCAGTAGCACCAGAACCTTCCGGCTGGTGGGCTCTCAAATCATATGCGCTTGTTGACAGATGCTGCTCCTCAATGCTGTATGGATTCTCCACATCAACCGAATTAACACTTGACACTATGTCGTTGGCAGTCGATGCCGGCGTTGATAAAGCTTCTTCTGACAATGAAGATTGTCCTGACAGCGTAGAGTTCGCCTTTAGCGGCAGCACTGTCGCTCCATCATGAAATGTATCATTTTCTCCTCCATCCGGAACCTGTTCGTCGATATGTTCGAGTATTGAGCTCTCTCTATCGGACTGTTTGGAGTTGGGCATTGACGGACGAGGAACCGACTCATCCCCTTCCGACATATTGGGCATATCCAAAGTCTGCTGCATTGGGTGTACCTCGAAGGTTTCAGCTTGCTGGGCATTTCCCGGCGATTGTCCAGTAACTATGTCTTCGCTCACCGGAGAGTGCTCCGAAGGTTTGAGTTGTTTCTGCGCAACTTCTTTTGTGTTTGTGGGCTGATGCTGCAATTCATGTTGCCCTTTATGATAATGGCGCAACTCATTATCCAACACTCTTTTCTCGGCTTCTACAACCCAATTGCTGTAGTCAACTTCCAATATCTCCATGTCGTCGATCCATTGCTTAGGGACAGTATCCTCTCGGCCTTCAAGAGCGTCCAGCATCCGATCCAACCTCCGTCCCGCGGCTGTCAACCTATTTTCGAGTATCGGCTGCATGACTTTGAAAGCCTGTCTAGAGATAGCGTTGCCGTACCCGGGGGTTGAAGCACCGGATTCGGAGATAGTACTCCACCCGGATGTAATCGCTGTGTTGGCGTCCTCTAGAGCTCGCAGAAACCCAGGAACTTGTCGGAGGACAGCACAACGGACCGACCAAGTGTGCAGAAGCATGTTCAGGCGGGCCACGTACGGAAGGGCTTGCAATATTGTCGCAGTGACAACGGCGGTGAAGTCATCTAGGTGATTATGGCTAGCTGTTTCAGCAGAACCTTCTCGTTGATGGTATAGTGACGCTGGTCTTGATGTCGACGGCATATGCGCCTCGAGGATGTGACTTTTCAGTTCCTCAACATCCAGAGCCTCCATTCCATCCGCAATGACTTCAATGCGTTCTTCATATTCTTCCACAACACGCCTCGGTAGGCTACCCCAGTATTCCCACTCCTTGTCCGGCACTGCATGGTGATCCGATTCATGAAACCTGTGCGCACCCAGCTCAACTGCTCCGTGCCCCGATGCTAAATCCCCCACGTTTGGCACCTCGAATGCGTTCTTGTCCTCTGCGGCTCCCGGCCACACCCATCCCGACACCTCCGCATGCCATTCCTTGAGCTTCTTAGCAGCCGATGCCGCCCTGATGCCTAGTGCCCTTTCCGAACTCGAGGCGCTCGCAACGCTCTTGTGAAGTTCACTGCTTGTGTTTCGTGTCTCAGCTGGCCGAAAATCGGTATATGAAAGGGCTTCAAGAGTGGATGTCGGAGAGAGGTTGGAGAGTAGGGGATCGGAGCCGTGACGGGGGCGTTGGAACCGTGTTCGCGATCGCGATCTAGACCGCGAATTAGAGCTGTATTCTGATGGTGGCGCTCGTTTGGTCTGGTCAAGTGTTGCGGTATGCTTGTGTGACATGTTTGAGGTCACGTCATCGAGCAGTAGCTTCAATGCTTATCATGACATTTTCGGTGCGAATCATCATTATTCTGGCCCTCCGACTAGGCTATCCCACACGGTAAGAAGGTAGGAGGAGTAGTCTCTTGAATGCTGTGGCCGAATTGGGTGTTGGTGTCGGTCTTGGGGTCGTTGAGTTTTCTTTTCGGCGCAATCCCTGCTGCAATACTGAGCATTGCTGCGTCTGACACCTATCAGTACTGTAACTTACCTTGTATGATCGCGGGAACACCCCCCACTACAGGTTTTCTATGTCTTTTGGTGAACGGGTATTTTGTTGACAGTCAATCACGAATGTGCGTCGGCCAGATTCACCAACCAAATACTAAAGCTCACTGTACGTTTTCAGATTCATGCCACGCCCACCTGTTTCCTTATTTTAATATGTCCCTATTATGATATATCTTTCTCTACCTAGTATCAACAATTCTGTTGTTTGCTGCATGCAATGCCATACAATATGAGGCTGTCAGGAAATGCCACTCCACTGGGGTCTGCGTTCCGTTTGGCTCGTTATGTCCCACAGGCCCAAGGAAACAAGAAGAAGGCAAGTCTCGGGAATGACTGGCGACAAAAGGAAAAGAAAGACGCGCCAGGACCGGGTTGGGCTGAGTAGTAGCTTAGACCTAAGGTATATGATCTCGGGGCTCTCGCAGCAGAACCAGCGAAAAGGAGATTTTGACACAGCGCCCATTGACCACTTTGAGCCCGAACGATCGGAACATCGAATTGCTCTGGCTGGGAACGGCATCAACAATATTCAACGAAATGAAAACACGATCCGAGCAGCAGAATGCCGTACCAGATGGCAAGGCATTCGGTGGGGAAGAGCCGAAAGTCGGAAGCAATTTCAGTGGAGTTTCCATGTATGGTTCAGGACGTCCAGGCTTCCTCTAATCTTCCAGTCCAGACCTTGATGTTGTCCCAGTACACAATCTCCATCAGTCAGCCACTCCGCGGGTCTTGCAAGGCATCAAAGGAAGGCATAACAATCTCTGAAACTTTCCACTTGATACTGACTGCTCAAGAGGTCCATATCGATGAAGAACACACCGATCCCGAGTCAACGAGCTCTTCACGTAATGTGCGAGAAGGAGCTTGACATGACCTTTGAAAGTGGACGTCAACAGGGCTGTAACAGTGCACGTAGAGCAGACTTCTGCTTCGCCGTTTCGATGATAACTCGGCAACTTAGGTATCTTCGCTGGCTTGGTCCAAGGGAGGGTGCAACACAGATTCCATCGCAAATGACATGGGCGCCCACCTCGTCGCCCCAACATATATCTCAGAACATGGTTTGCAAAGAATGCACGTCTAGGCTTAATCTGAGCCACAAGGGCTCATAGTAATCATAAGGATACTTTTTATTGTCTGGTAGTATTTAGTAGTTGGAGGTTCAAGCCGAATCTGATCGTCAGCAATGAAGATTACTCATATTTTCGACGGTGACGGTGCGGAAGTAACTTACTGAACCGGCTTAGTAGAGATGTGTAGTCACGTGAGGCTACTTTTAGGCAATCTCCACTTCGCCAGAAGGCAGAAAGCTACAGGTAACACAACCCTAAGGTAACAGGACTGTACAGTACCTTACCTTGTTAGTTACTCCATCCCGCTCGTGGTCTGCAGGCGACAAAGATTCTGAAATTGCAGCTGTCATGCTGTCCATCGGCATCAAAGGTACTGTACCTCAAATACTTGGTACTTGATCCTTACACAACCGTTAACTTGACTTTCATACAGTAAGTTACCTTTAGTACTACCGTACAGTGTAAGTTACACATCCGGCCAGTCTTTAGGATGAAGTCTTGCCGGAGCCTCAATATGGAATAACGTTATTGCTGAGCATACCTAAGGTAAGTTATACAGGTAGTAGCAGGTTTTTTAGAGAAGAAGAGAAGCACACGTGCACTCTTGGAAGTACCTTAGCGTCATATCGTTGTTCGAGCGGTAAAGCCGGAAGCCTCAATCTCCGAGATCTGCCTAGAGGGGGGTGCTGTTTCACGTATTCGGTTAGGCCCTGACTCGAAGGAGTCAGCCCCTCACCGATTCAGGGAGGAGGGAAGCCTGATCGAAGGATGAAAGGCCTGCGCTAATCTGCAAATAGATGGACTCCGGTCCTGATCTCAATACCTTAAGCTTTGCATCCCGCTTTCCCGCTTGATGCTTGACTCAATGTCAAAGGTAGATCGAGACGTACCTTACTGTATGAAGTATAGCTGCACTTTGACAAGCTTTGCGGATGCGATTGAGGTTGGCTCGCTAACTTAAGTTACGAAGTACCTTAGATGTGCACCTCATTTGCGCCAGACACGCGTAAGGTAAGGTATGCTTACAGGTATTAGTATTATTATCATTATCATTTCTCATTCTTTGTCGATGGGGTAGCGACGAGGAATGCTGAAGCTTCAATTGCAATGATATCAATCTGTCTAGGGAGCAATGTGCTATATTAATGTGCAGTCAAGGTATGATACTACCGGTCTGCGCACTAGCAGGACAAGCCCTACGTGCCGCTCATTTCTTTCTTTCTCTTCTCTTAGGTGGATCCAGGGTTTTGTAGATCATGGGGTCCAAAACTGGTGCCTGTCTAGGTAGGGTATACGTTATGTATTAATATTGTAGGTAACTATAAGTACGTTTAAGCCTTTTTTGTCCCCAAGGGATCCGTGTGTGCCGCAAGCAGCGCATTCCTTAAGACTCCCACCTCCCCCCTGTTGCTAGCTTTTGAGCACCTTGACACTCATTCCTTTCCTCTCGCGCTCCCACCACAACACGAGCAGATATTTGCTGCTTCCTCCTCCTGTTCAATCAGTCCTATTCTATCCTTCTTCTGCTCATCACCGTTCGCTACACGTACTCCATCCTTGATTCTCATCAAATATCACCATGCACGTCAAAGCTCTTGCCCTCCTCGCCGCCGTCGGCACCGCCGTCGCGCAGCGCCCGTCCAACACCTCCATCTGTGACTACTACACCACCGCCCTCCTGAAGGAGAACAACGCGACCAACCAGTACACCCTCCTGACCCTCGTCGTCAACACCGCCGTCATTGGTAACTACACCAAGCCGAACGTTGGCATCAAAGTTCCAGGTATCCTCGCTACCGGCACTTTCAACGGGACCACCGTCAACCTCCTGCCATACTTCGACGGTGGCCTTGCGTCCACCAACGATGGTGGCAATGCCGGTGTCGCCGTCAGCTTCCTGGACGACGGTGGCGCGGCGCCGCTGATGATGAACAAGCCTTCAAATGGCAACACCACCTCGAACCAATAGTAAGACTCGCATCTTGCACGCTGGGAAACAGAGGGAAATCTGACAGTCCTAGCATGCTGTTGACGCATCTGTACGAGTACTTCGGTGTCCTCCTTGGCTGCTCCAAGATAGGAACGCCTGGCTACCCGAAATACGGTGGTGACGCGAGCCAGTACGAGGTCCACAAGTAAGCAACCCGACGAAACACAGGGTCTTTCGTTTCGGAAGCTGACAGCCCACCTCAGGTTCATGGCTCTCGACCAGTACCAGGTCGGCTACTTCATCCAGCAAGTCGGTCTCTCCGCAGCCTCCTTCGGTGTCGCAACGGACGATGTCACTGCCGTCGGCAAGGCTCTCACTCAGCTGTTCAACTACCGATGTGCCCCGAACACCACCGTTGTCCCGGAACAGGGCCCTAACCTCCAGTCCATCTGCACCGCCGACACCTGCCCCCTTGCCATGAACGCGACCTGCTCCGCTTACGAGCCTGTCATGGAACCTTTCGCGGCGAACGCGACCTTGGCCATGGGCGAAGGACGCAACCAGAGCATGAACGGCACTGGCTCTGGCTCTTCCACGGGCTCGACGCCACCCATGCAGACCAAGAACGCGGCGGCGCAGAACTTCGGATCCGTTGTCGCGGTGGTCGGTGCAGCTGCGCTTGCTTTCGCACTATAGGCGGTGATATCGGTTCTCTTCCGAGTCAAGACAGTAATCGTAATGGCTCCTCCAGCCTTGTTCAATGTACACCTAGCGCCAATCTAGAATACTATTCGATACCTCTTGCAGCGAGGTGTCCAATTGCACTCTTTCCGACCAATTTTACATCGTGTCAGCAATTGTTCCCTAGCAGGGTGACAAAACGCGCCGACGACGTTGAGCTGGTTAGACATCGAGTCCTGAGAAGGCATAGGCGCTTTTCAGATGGCATACCCCAACTCATTGCTTTTTAATCCTCAGCTTGGCCTTGCTGTTCGCTCAATGTAAGCCAAAAAAAGGTTCAACCTACGCCGCCAGCTGTTTGTGGTGGAAGACTACGGTAATTGCGAGATCAACTCGGTAACACTCCGTACTCCGTCCTGAAATGATATGTATTTCAAACTCCGTTGGAGCATCCACCACAATTGAAAGCACCAAGTGAATAACAATGTGACGCTAAAGACAAGCTTTCGTAGGGAAAAGTTTGTGCAACAGCTCTCCCCAGACTTCGCGAATGCAGGTACGACGCGTGCACAGACCACCTTGTTTACAGTACCTGATCTGAAGCTCATCGTCTCCTGCTCACCTCGAGCTGCATTGTATAGCTTCACTTACCTACTCTCACCCATCTCACTTCAGTTCAGTGTTCTTCTCGTTCTCTTCTCATACAGCCTCTAAGAGAAGACACAACCCCTCTTTCACTCACACGCTGACTGAACTCCTGACATCACACTGGCCACTGTTACACGATGGCTATTCTCGACAACATCGAGGTCCGTATCAAGTGTGATGGTGAGATCTTGGCCGAGTACGATGACCCGGACGAGGACGCACCCCACGACACCAGGACGACAACAAAGTTCATTGAAGCAACACCGGGCGCGAAGTTTACTTTGGAGGTTTCGATCATGCCAGGCTACAGCTTCCATGGTACGGACGGTGTATACATTTCTCGACGCATGGACGGACAGCGTTGCAACCCATCGATGATTAGGAAGAGCCCCCGTGACGCTTCTGTCACTCACTCCTTCACCAAAAAGATCGATTCGGATACGCAATTTGACGACGAGAGTGGGCAGTGGCTCAAATCTTGGTTTACTTTCGGCCAAGTCGAGATTCGTACGAACTCCTTGGGCTGCAGTTGCTTTCGCGGTACTGAGAATATCTAGTGGAGCATAGCGAACTGCCAGATGATCTCGATCCTCAGATGGCGATGGAGTTAGGTACGATAGAGCTTGCTTGTTACCGCGTTCATAGGGAGACACGGCGAGTGCATCAGTCGACACCCAAAACTCCTCTATTTACCTCGGTGGATCGGATTTCAGAAGAGCTACTGAAAGGGAAAGATATCGAGAATAATATTCGGTTAGTCTGTGCGGACTTCCTTAGCTTGATAGTGGCTAAACGCCGTCTAGATACGTCGATGCATTGGTCGTACCTCCACCATCATTCGGTACAGACGCGCTTGTGGTTGCGGACGCGTCTTGTGGACTCCCACCAGTTTTCAAATTCCATTACCGCTCCCGTAGTAAGCATGCAAACTCCACGTGTACACAACCGAACCTCTGAACGACTATAGGGGCCCTCCAAATCCTCGGTTGCATTCCTCGAAGCGAATCTCCCGCGGTAGAGATCCAAGACACCGAAGAGGGAGAGGCAGAGACGAGCACAGTCTCAGCAATCTCGAACCCAAACGATTTCGAATCGGGGTTATTGCAGCGAGCTAGAGAAAGAACCAGACTCCAGGCAAGACATCAACGTGCCCTTGACCGTCCCCCGCGTCTAACACTCCATAGGCGGAGCTTGCAAGACTCGACCGTCTCGACCGAGAGGCTTACCGCGCTCAAGTCGATGCTGATCCCGATAACTCTCTGGGCGAAGAACACGTCGGGCCGAGCTTGAAGCGCGAACATGAAGGGAACGGCGCTCACATTGAACAGGAGGGTTCCGGATCTGGAAAGCGCGTCAGGACCTCGAGACCAAATGAACAAAACGTTGTGCCGACCCTGAAGCGTGAACATGAGGAAAGTAGTGTTCCCGTCAAAAAGGAGGCATCCGGATCTGACAACCGTGTCAGGAGAGCATTACCGGCTGAGAGCTTTGAACAAACCGTTGGGCTGATCATGGAGCGTGAACGTGCCGAAGATGTTGTTCACATCAAACTGGAGAAATCTGGACAGCGTATCAGGAGACCAAGATGGGTTCAAACCCTTGAAGGAAAAGTCGTGCGAAACCTGAAGCGTGAGCGCGAAGAAATCGATGTCCACATCAAACGGGAAACTAGATCTTGCAAGCATGCCAGGACATCGAGACTAGTTGAGGCCATTGAACGGAGTGCTGTGCCGAATCTGAAGCGTGAATACATTGGGAACAATGTCCACATCAAACAGGAGCAATCCTCACCTCGGAAGCGTGGCAGGACCTCGAGACCGGTCGAGGAAATTGAACATAACGTCGTGCCAAACCTGAAGCGTGAACATGAAGGGAACAGTGTTCACGTCAAACAGGAGAAGTCCTTGGCCCGGAAGTGTGGCAGGACCTCGAGACCGGTTGAGGACATTGAACAAAACGTCGTGCCGACCCTGAAGTGCGAACATGAAGGGGACGGCGTTCACATCAAACGGGAAACCAGATCCGGAAAGCGTGCCAGGACATCGTGACCGGCTCTAACCTTTCATTGACTTGACTGATGACCGAGGATCTACCGTCCCCACTCATCGACTCCTCACGATCACCACCGCCTTGATGTCTTTCGGGGCTTGTACATATTGCACTGCACTTTGCGCGACTTACTCTTCTTCCATGGTGGCTTCTGTCCCTTCACTTCAGCGCCATCTTCCTCTTCCGCACTCGAACCTGTCTTGGTGAAGTTGAGAGCTTACCTAGCGTTCTCTATCTGGCAGTCGATCTTACTTGAGCTTGTCACAATTCTGCACGATACCTCGTCTCCCATATTTCTAACCGAGCTTGTGCCATCTTCAGGTCAATTCAGGATAGTGACATTAGAAATCATACACGCGTGCGGTGTTGTGGTGCCGGTAATCACAAGACCGTGTTTGGTATCAACAGAAAAGTCAACGTGGACGTAGACGTCTAAGTAGACAAACAATAATACAGTACAGAAGCCAAAGAGGCAAATATACACAAACGCACACAACCCACAAAGAGCGAACGAAACCCAAGCGTTGCAGACCACGGGCCGTGTCGTGCCTTTATCATTTAGCCATGATGTCAACGTAGCCCCTCCCCTTCTTATTCCTCTTGACCGTCCCTCCCTTCCGTGCCGCCGGCGCCCCGATCAGATCGTCTATCGAGCTCGCATTACTCAAGGCCGTCGTAGGTCGAGACGGCGGACCTGAAGAATGTGGCCCCGGCCCGGCACCTGACGCTATAGCAGCCAAGCTGGGAGGCACCAGCATGCTCCCAGGCTCGCCAGGGGAATCGGTCCGGAGCGGCGTCCCGGTACCGGAAGGCGGGCCGGAGGGCGGCAGCGCCGCGACGAAAGGCATCGAAGTCGATGCGGCAGCCGACAGGTTCGAGACGGAAGCGGGTGCTGGCGGTCTTGCGCCGGCTGGGATCGGATTCCGAGCGACGGGCGGGCTGCTCACGGCTCTGATGGGTGCTGCCCTCGGCGGAGGCGGTTTGGCAGTGGGCGCCGAAGTGTCGGTGCCGCCTTTCTTGTTGACCCAGCGCTTGAGATCCGGATCGTAGTAGAAGGAGTTGGCGTCGCCGAGCTTGGCTTTGATGGGCCCAGGCGCCGCTAAGTTGGGGTCCTTCTTGCCGAACCAGCCTCCGAACCAGCCTTTTTTGTCGCCGGGGTTGGCGTCCTTTTTGGCTGTGGGGTTTGTTGGTACATCTATGCTGTTATCGTTGTGCGGTGAGAGATGCTTACCATCTTCCGCAGCGGCTTTCTTGAACGCCTCGTCCGTCTCCCTGTCTTTCTGTGCTTTTCCGTTTTTGACGTCTGTTGCTTTCTTTGTAAACTCGTCGTCATCGTCGTCATCCATGGTGAACCTTTTCTTCGGCTTTTCTAAAGTGGGAGAAGCTTCAGTATTATATAGTGGTTCGTACGATGGGGGTTCGTAGGTATTTCCATAAACATCCTCGGCTTGCGAATCATGCCCTGAGGATGGAACCGGTTCATATGCTGCAGAGTTGAAATTTGAAGCCGGGTAAACAGGTCCCACATTTGGTTGTGTCGCAGACTGGGAAGCATTGTAACCCTCAAACGGATTAGTGTGCAGGGAGGAGGGTGTAAGCCTCAACGTGTCCTGCTGGTAAGGCGACGGTAAAGGCTTCAAAGGAATCGAAGCTTGCGCTGAGGAATGTTCAGCAGGTTCCAAGCTGTCGGTTAGAGCAGGTGAAGCTCCGGAACGCTGCCAATGCTCTAAAGGGTGGTATTGCGGGGTATGATTATTGGGTAAGGATACGTGCGGCTGATATGGCGCCCCATAGTCACTTCCTTGGCTTTGGGCAGGCTCGTAGGGCGAAGGCCTTTGCGATTCATATGAGGATCTACCGGGTTGCTCCAATGGTGTGCGAGGTGCGTAGGGTCCAACCGGCGCGTAGCGGTTGCTGCTCGTACCAGCTACTGACTGCAGTCCGCTATGTCCACCCGGGTACGAGCTATAAAGATCAGTGTTTGATGGGGACCGACTGATTGTAGGTGTGCCACCAGCGACTTTGGCGAAAGGGCCGACGTCCGATTCAGCTTGTCTGCCCGAACCTGTTGAGCGAGCATCGCTATCTTCACCGGCAACAAAGCTGTTGAACTTGGCCCAAACCGAGCCGGATACCTTGTCCATGCTTGGTTTCCACGAAGAAGATCCGTCTTTTGGTGATTGTTGCAGTCTCTTAGTCACATCATCCAAAGCACTGAACAACAAGCTATGATAGTACGGCGCAAGCTTCGTGGTCGTCTTAAGTGAGTTGGCGATAGCGTCGCAGTACTGCTGTGCTTCTGCTCGATAGCCGTATTCGGCCAATTTCATTGCGTGGTAGAGCTTGTACCCCTGAAGATGAGGCACCGCCGATGAAGTCGAAGATGAAGGAGAGACGGATATGCAGTACTCGTACACTTCACTAAGTAATATAGCATCAACGTCGGGAGCATCTCCAGATCGTTGCTGGACAAGATCGGCTCCAAGCAGCGTGATGTGTGCGTGGGGGTTGTCTGGCCCTCCAAAGATGATAGAGGATCTCGCAAATAGGTAACAAATGTGCGCTGCCTCAATTCTACCATATCCCGAGAGAAGTCGTCCTAGGGCTAGTATCGCCTGGGGATCGCCTGTACTGCGATTGCTTAGGATTAAGCACAGAGTCTCCCGCCATCGGTCGAGACCATCAAGAGCGTTCTTCGTGGGTCCACTGTTTGGGATTTTGCTAACCATTTGTAGTCCAGCACGGGCTGAAGGCGGGACAAGCTCGTCAATGCTCTCTTCCCAGTTCCCGGCAAAAACCTCGTATAGAGCAGCCAAAGACTCTGTGTTGTTTCCCACCGTTTTCACCTCTTGTCGCACGAACTCTTGAGCAACTTGCTTCCAGACATCTTTGCTTAAAGTGGACGAGATCAACATTGCGTGGGCCCACAAGCGCTTGTCTACAGCATGCCAAACCGCCTTCTCGCGTTCTCCATTGACCAAGAGTTTCCAGAGTGATTCCACAAACTCGTGATTGACTGGATCCGACTGGACAGAGGAGCCGTTCGGTTTAGATATGCCGACTAGATCCGCACCTGTCACGTACGATGCGTCGGCTTCTCTATTACTTCCGTCCCCTGCAACTTCAGGAGACAAGATAGTCCGAGTCAATTTCTCAACGTTCGAGTTACCCTCGAGGACTCCATCATGCTCAACAAGCGCTCGTAATACCTTCAACAACAACACTTTTTCCTCGAGGCGCTTGCGAGGATCAGGGAGTGTTGTGGCTGGGCCGACGAAAGCCAGCTCTGAATTAAGCGCCACGATCCTGTCGTCTAGCCAAGTAAGGATATCTTTCTTCTTGCTTTTGGAGCGGAGTGGGCCTGGAAACTTCGCCACGTGGTCCTCAAGCGGCAGTACATTGTTTGTAGTCCGAAGCCGTACTTCACCTGGGCTGCACTTGATCATTGGGGCCTGATTTCCCGCACTATAACGAGGTATGTGTTTGGGGAAACTGCTCACAACAGTCCCACCAAAGCCGAAGACAAACACTGGACACCCTTTCCATCGCTGTAAAGGGTCTGTTTCAAGCCCGCCTATCGGACTGATGAAGTTTTGTGTCTGGGACATACTCCGCTGACGTCCAGACTGCAGAGCTGCAGATGTATCATAAGCAGTTGATTGGTGCAAGTTCGATGTTGGCCCCTGCACCGAGGCAGGTCGCTGGTAGGGTTCTTGAGGTATTGTCGGTAGTCTTGACCCAGATAATAATTTTCCAGGAGATTGTGTCTGAGATCTACGTGGAGCTGCAAACACTGGATCCTTAAGAGGTTGATACGAGTGAGTTTGCGGAGCGTATGCAGATGTCGTTCGCTTCGACGGAGAGATAGCAGCAGGAGGAGGTGGTTGCGATGGCGGAGTGTCTGAGATGCCCTGATCCAGTACCGAGTGATCATGAGGCCCGTTTGATGACTCATGCGTAGTGTCCTCAAAAGAATTTGCCAGTACGGCTCCGTTTGGCAGGTAGCCCTCGGTCCTTTGTGATGCGGCATCTAAATGATCGGCCTCATGCGGTACAGTGTTTGGACCAGCATTGCTCGATGCGAATATTTCATTGGAGGCTCTTTGAAGATCGGGAGCCGACGTAGGAATTTGTCGCTGTCCTTCGTAGGAGCTCTGATGATGGGCCAATGGACTCGAGGTACGGGGTTGAAACGGCAGCACTCGAGGCGGTGGCGGACCGCTTGCTGGCGGAGTAGCATACCTAGTCCGGCTTTGTGAAGCATTGGGTTGAGTAGGAGGAGCAGATGAGTATCGTGAAGTAGCGGGTATTGAAGCAGCTCCGAGAGCTGACTGTGGAGGTATGGCATACGGGTTGACTCGCTCTGGTGCTTGTAATTGGACCGTTGCCGGCGGCGGAGAGTAAGAGGAGTTCTGATCCGCAAACGATGGTGCCTGTAAAGGTGAAGGTCGAATGGAAGGCTGTTGGGGCAGGACTCGGCCAATTGCACTCTGGGGCCGTGGTTTCGTGTTTATGGGAAGCTCTTCGAAGAAACTGTTGGACGGTGACTTTGAGGTTTCAGAGCTTGCTCCTGTCCTTGCACTTGAGCTACCCACTGATAGTGGTGGTTGAGGAGAGTTTGCGGTGACATGATTTGAAGTGAATGCGGAGGCCTGAGTTTGGGCAACCCTAGGAGGTTGGCTAGTATACATACTACTACTCCTGGGTGGTGGAATAGGTGGTGTAGGCACAGAGTTGTTATGAGCGGTCGAACCCCAGGATGTCTGTTGCAAGTGTGTACGTTTCTTTGGCCTCGATATGTCGAATGGCATATCATAAGGGGACGTATAGCCACCCTTGGCTTGATCCGCGAAACTCTGCGTCTTCGCTGGTAAAGACGGCCTTCCTTGTTGGGCCTGCGTGAGAGGATGTGTAGTGTATCGTGATTGCCTAGCAAAGTCACTGGTAGCGGATTCTGGCGAAGAGGAGTTCGAGAGCCCAGACGCATTAGGCATGTATCTGTTAGGGACCATCTGTTGATAACCATTGGTGTGCGCGTACGAGGAGTTCAGACTGTTGGAGTCTTGGTGGGGTTGACGAGGAAAACTGCCATATTGGGATGGAGACGGACTGTAACCTTCAGACTTCGTTTCTTGCTGTGATGCAGTTTGTTTCTCGTCCAGAAATCCCTGTCCATCGTCTTCGAAGAAATTGGGTTCAGGCAGTAGTTCTCCATCAACGAGGAAGTCATCATCGTCCAAGGCTGCTTTCCACTTCGCAACCAGGTCGTCGCTCGGAGCATCCTCTTGAGTAGTATCCGACTTCGCGGTTTCCAAGGACGTAGGAGCTTCGAGTGGACTCTCTTGCCGGGGGGCGTCTAACGACTTATCCGATGCGCCCGCTGTAGGATAGGCATCGAACAGACCCATTTCGGTGTTGACGTCCTGTTTTTCCTGTTGTTCCTCTGAAGGTTTGCCATCGTGTAGAACCTGTACGCGGTCTGTGCCCTTGTCCCCTTCAGTATGGTTCAAAACAACCCCATGGTTTGTGTCAGCCGCTACACTGACACTTTCCTTGCTTTCCGACTCGTATTCTTCTGATGGACGGCGTCTTTCGCGGTGGGACGAAAAGTCTAGCGAGCTCAGTACTTGCTCCGTAGTCTTACGATCCAAATGTTCAGGCCTAAAGGGGGTGCGGTCCGTGTTCGTGATTTCCGAATCGACCGCATTATCGTCTGTTTCGGGGGGAGCCTTCTTTCCAGCTTCTCTGGGCGAGGGCGTCCCGGATTCGGAGGTAGGTGTTGGCCACTCGAGCTGGGCCTCTGATTGCACCAGGGGGATACCCTCCTCATATCTGGCCTCATCGTCGGGCGGTGTAATCACCTCTCCGGGACCCGCCATGCTCTGCCGATTGAAGAAATCAGCCCCATCATCCTCCATACCAGTCGAAAACGCAGCTCCTGAACCGGGAGCTCTACTTGGATGATCGATGTTGATCGTGTTGACAGCTGTTGCGAGATGATGTCGCACTGGAGCGGCGACCGGGAAGTTCCGTCATTGATGAATCGCTGGTCATTGGCAACTCGCGGCTTCACTTGGCTGTCATCTTGATTATACCTTAGTCCGTAACTCACTTCACTACCATGACATTCAGCAGTATATCTGTTCTTGGTTGCACGATCATAACAGGCCTTCTGCGAGGTGCGCGATATGTTCGATGAAACATGTCGGCACCTCATCAGCAAGACCGACGATTTCCCTCTAGCCCTCGATCTGAAGACTCAACTTCAGAAGATGATCTTGACCTGCAAGAGCTAGACCCTGGGATGGCATCAACTTACCTGTCACGGCATGATAGGAGCGACAACGAGGCTGGTATTGTGTTAGGAGAGACACGCGATGCCATCCCATTGCGCAATGTTCACACGAGTAGGCTAGGAGCGCAAAGACAGAGACCTCATAGATATGGAAATATCGGGAGGAGACGAGGTGAGCAGGCTGATGATATACATGGCTTGCTCGGATACCATGACGAGGCCGACAAACGGGATGCAACAGACGTTCGCAAGATGATAAATGGCGATGGGCACTCTCCGACTGCCGGGCATGGGCGGAAGAAGCGCAATGACGGACATGGATCGCGATTTGGCTCGACACTGCGATTTCCAAGTTTCAGGTCAGCTGCTTCTGGAGGGACTGCGCCGGAGCATCTCGAGCAGGACAGTGAGCAGGAGCATGATCCCTCTGCGGCCCGTCATATCCTTGTAGGGCAACTACAACCCTCCCGATTTCCTCCCAACTCTGTCTCCAACGCCAAATATACACCGTGGAGCTTTCTGCCACGCACGCTGTACAAAGAATTCTCTTTCTTCTTCAACATGTACTTTTTACTCGTTGGGTTATCCCAAATTATACCCGCGCTACGAATCGGTTACTTGTCGACGTACGTTGCACCACTTGTGTTTGTGTTAGCCATTACTCTTGGGAAGGAGGCGGCGGACGACGTTGCCCGGCGTAGGAGAGATGCAGAGTCGAATATGGAGGCTTATACGGTGCTACAATTTCATGGATCCCAACATGACTATCGGAGTAAAGGCGGCCTTCGGCGCGGTATGCTTCAGCCCATCACTGCCAGGCGCAAAGCGACTATAAATGAGGGCGAGGATCGATTGCCTGCCATACAGGAGGAAGAAGAACACTTGATCGGCAAAGACGAACCAAAGGCTTTATCAGCTGGCGTCCTCGAAGTCTCTAAAAGGTCCAGAGATCTCAAGGTAGGGGATGTTCTGAAACTAGGGAGGAATCAAAGGGTTCCCGCCGACGTAGTAGTTCTCAAAACCTACACAGCGGAAGGCGCTTCGAATACCGCTTTGAAGGATACGGCTCTAGGGGAAGAGCCTGCGATTCAACGCGATCCATTCTTGGACGGGTCAGCGGAGGAGGCACCGAAGACTCAGGACGACTCCAGTTTAGCAATTCCTAACGGTCACAACGCCTCCACGTCTGACGCAACAGCTGTTGGGGAAGCCTTTATACGCACGGACCAGTTGGACGGAGAGACAGATTGGAAACTGCGTGTTGCCTCCCCACTGTCGCAAGCATTAGACATCTCCGCGTTCACAAGACTCAAGATTGTTGCGAGTAAACCGGATAGAAAGGTTAACGAATTCGTCGGTACCCTTGAGTTGCTGCCGGTTGTCGGCATGACCAAGAAGCAAGAAATCGTTAGAGGCCAGGGGACAAGTGAACGAGGTGTTGAGACTTTCGGTGATGGGGATCCTACGAGTGCTGCTGTCGAATCTGCACCACTGACTATCGATAATACCGCGTGGGCGAACACAGTCGTAGCATCGGCTTGCACGACCCTGGCAGTGGTAGTCTATACTGGTCCTCAGACGAGACAAGCACTCTCCACCTCTCCGTCGCGGTCCAAGACTGGCCTCCTCGACTGCGAGATCAATCATCTCACCAAGATCTTGTGTGCTGTAACCTTGGCTCTCTCCCTCATTTTGGTGGCTCTAGAGGGTCTCGAAAAAAGGGAAAGTCAGAAATGGTATGTGGCAATGATGCGTTTTCTGATTTTGTTCTCTACGATCATACCAATCAGTCTACGGGTCAACCTTGACATGGGTAAAACTGTCTATGCTCGTTTCATCGAGCGTGACCCAGACGTTCCTGGGGCAGTGGTGAGAACTAGCACTATTCCAGAAGAGCTGGGAAGGGTGGAATATCTGCTGAGTGATAAGACGGGTACTCTGACTCAAAATGGTATGGAACGTCCAACATTTTCATGACGTCGTACTGATTAAGCGCAGACATGGAGTTGAAGAAGATACACGTGGGAACGGTGTCGTATGCAAACGAAGCAATGGATGAAGTTGCGTCATATATCCGACAAGCCTTGTCCGTCCTCTCATCCTCCAGTGTCACTCAACCGCACCACCTCCTAACCCCCTCATCGACGTACAATACTCCACCAGCAAATGCTCCGGCAACTCGGACTCGGAGAGAAATCGGGTCACGCGTACGAGACTTGGTTTTGGCGCTTGCGCTCTGTCACAATGTTACTCCCACATTCGATGAGGAGAATGGCCGAAAGGTAACAACCTATCAAGCATCGTCGCCAGATGAGATTGCGATTATCCGTTGGACTGAAAGCATAGGTCTCCGCCTCATCCATCGCGACCGTCAAGGCATCCAACTCTCTTCCGTAGACAATGGACGCATCGTCGTAAGAGTGCGTATCCTACACGTATTCCCGTTCACATCCGAGACGAAGCGGATGGGGATAATCGTACAGTTTTTCCGAGACTCCGAGAGTATACAAGAAAGCAGCGAAGATGCGGGGGAGATCTGGTTCTACCAGAAAGGCGCAGATACCGTCATGTCGTCGATAGTTGCAGCCAACGACTGGCTCGAAGAGGAAACTGCTAACATGGCCCGAGAGGGTCTCCGCACACTCGTTGTGGGCAGGAAAAAGCTCTCTGTTGCTCTCTATGGGGAATTCTCAGCAGCCTATCTAGAGGCTTCAATGGCTTTGCAAGGCCGCGACTCCGGAATGGCAAAAGTTCTCAAGGATTACCTGGAGAGAGACCTAGAGCTCCTCGGTGTGACCGGTGTGGAGGACAAACTTCAACATGACATCAAGCCTTCGTTAGAGCTGTTACGTAACGCTGGAATCAAGATCTGGATGTTGACAGGTGACAAGGTCGAGACTGCCCGCTGTGTTGCGGTCAGTGCCAAGTTGGTCGCAAGAGGGCAGTATATACATACAATCACAAGCCGTAAGTACGTGCTGCTTGTAGATACATCTGTACTGACTATCAGCTTAGTGAAGCGTAAGGACCTCGCCCAAGATTCCCTCGAGTTGCTTCGCAACAAGACTGACGCGTGTCTACTCATTGACGGCGAGTCGCTGTCGTTGATGTTAACCTACTTCCGGGATACCTTCATCTCTTTGGCCGTCCTTTTACCTGCCGTAATTGCGTGTCGCTGTTCTCCAACGCAGAAGGCTGACGTCGCCCTTTTGATTCGCCGCCACACCAAGAAACGCGTCTGTTGTATCGGCGACGGTGGGAATGATGTTTCGATGATCCAAGCTGCCGATGTTGGCGTGGGCATTGTCGGGAAAGAAGGCCGCCAGGCGAGTCTGGCTGCTGATTTCTCCATCACTCAGTTCTGCCACCTCACCAAACTGCTCGTCTGGCACGGTCGCAACAGCTACAAGAGGTCCGCCAAGTTGGCGCAATTCATCATCCACAGGGGACTCATCATCAGCGTTTGTCAGACGATGTTTAGCATTGCTACACAGTTCGAGCCGCATGCCTTGTACAGAGATTGGCTTTTGGTCGGCTACGCAACCATCTACACCATGGCTCCGGTGTTCTCACTGGTCCTCGACAGGGATGTGGACGAAGAGCTTGCGAACATGTATCCCGAGCTCTATAGAGAGCTCACCAGCGGCCAATCGCTGAGTTATCGGACCTTTTTCGTTTGGGTTCTTGTATCGACGTACCAGGGTGGTATGATCCAAGGGCTCTCCCAGATTCTAGTAGCAGTCGAAGGCCCCCGGATGGTTTCGGTCAGTTTTACAGTTCTTGTTATCAACGAGCTCATCATGGTGGCGTTTGAGATTACAACGTGGCATCCAGTTATGATATTCTCGCTCGTCTGGACGGCAATGGTTTACTTTGGGAGCATAGTTTTACTCGGAGGATATTTCGACCTGGCGTACATTGTAACCTGGGCATTTGCGTGGCGTGTTGCAGCGATTTCGGCCATCTCACTGATTCCCCCTTATGCAGCGAAGGTTATACGGCGGACCTTGAAGCCACCAAGCTATAGAAAGATTCAAGCCTTGTAGTTTGGATAATTCGTTCAAGCCAGTAGTTCAACGCTTTCTCTCTCTCTGTACGAAGTTTGCTTGGTCTTGGTGTTCAAACTTTATCAGGTCCTATGAGGAAGATGTATAAGTGCTGAAATATTTTGGATCGCTCCGCTAAGTCCAGCCACGATATTAATGGGCAGGCTTTCAACTCCTCTACTTCGTAGACTCTCCAGCTTTCACACGTACAATATCTTGCATGGTTTTTGTCCGTCAGGGTGGGGGCTTCAAAGCTCTTTCCAGTCTGGCATGAAGGTGGCTTTACTTGAAAAGGGGGAAACTGTACACAGGCTTTAGGCTTGGAGGTTTGGGAGGAGGCCGTTTCGTCATGTTACATATTCAAAAGATGAAAAGTTCAGAAAGTCTCATTCTTCAATGTGACAGTCATGCTTGTGTTCGAGCTCATGGATCTGACCCTCCCCCAGGCGTAAATCCAAGGGCTACAAGCCGATGAAGCATGACAAGTCGATCAATCCACATTGCGAGGAACACCAACCAGACTTGGACCAAGCAAGCAGGAGGAACATTTCAGATTCATGGATGATGATGGGGATGTGGGCGTGGTGGTGGTCTCGTTGACGACTTTGAGGATCACCGTTCCTTTGTATTGGTAGAACCATTCGGCTCTGCTGTCGATGTGGTAGTCTGTTCGAGCGTTGGGCCCCGCCGAAGATCTGGGGGGTGGGTAGGTGGGGTTAGCTTAGATGTGTTGGAGTCGTGGAAGACGGCCGGGGTGGGTTGGCTGAGTGTGTGCACCATGACGGTCACGTCTTTGTTGTAGACGCAGTGATTGTTGATGGGCAGTTAGAAGTTTTCTTCAAGCCTGTTGTTGGTCTTGTTAGCTTGGGGGGTGGGCATTTGCCAAGAGAGGCATTGCTGGACGTACCATTGGAAGCAGGGTGACTTCGTTGTTTCGGGGTTGTGTGATCGTTGTCGGCGAGGAGTCATTGTCGTTGGGTGGGAAGCGATCTGTAGACAACGATGACTTCAGACTTGATCGCAAGTGCGAAACTCCCACTTGTAATGAAAGTGCTGTACCAAGTTCTTTGCTGATGGAAAACTACAAGGATGTTGTAGGGCTGAGGCACAAGTCTTGCTCGTGTCTGGTTTAATTTATCTCCGAAGAAGAGACCTCGAGTTCGGGGTCACATTCGTTTTTCATTCATTTGATGAGGCCTGAGTCATCCTACAAGCCGTGGAAGATCAATATTGCTGCTAGACCAATATAATGTCTTGTTCTTGATACGATTGCAACTCCAAAGCTTAGCCGTGCATTAGTCCATGAAAGTAAGCATCCCCTACCAGACTGTAGACAGCTTCTGTGGACCCCCACTGGCCCTCTTCTTTGTGCAAGACAAATGGCACAGGAGCTCCATGGACTACTGCGACCCGGTCTCCCTCCTTCGCCGTTCTGGGCACCAACCCCAAATAACCACCGGAAGTTTTGCAAAAGCTCCTTCCATATGCGCGATCACCTGCCTGACGTCCAAGATACGGTATCTGTTCTTCATGTTTTTTATGCTCTCTCCGCTCGGGGCCTTCTATGTCTCCTCCCATTTTTGAATCATTCAAAGTCTTAGCATAAGGTATCATTGCATAAAGTCCGTCTCGTAGCGGTTGAGTTTCGCTCGTCGTGCGCTTCTGCGGTGGCCCTCGGATCAAAGTCCGGAGAAAGACTTCCTTACATTCTTCTCCAGTTGGGTATGTGCCTAATTCACGGGCAAATATCATATTTTGGATCACAAATAAGACGAAGATAGGAAGTGTGATTATGTGTGAAGGCGAAGCAGTTAAATTAGGCGATGGGACGTCGCCACCAAGAAGTTCGCCGATACTGATGATGGTGTCGATCATTGCACCTTTCAAACATATCCTTGAGTTGTCAGCCTGTACTCGAATGGTAGGTGCAGCTGAACCAGCTGCAGCAAAGTCGTGGACTGTGTCACAGAGATCCAGGATCGAGAGTGTGGTCTCTTCTATTGGACTTGCCCAGTCCTGTAGACTTGTGTTAGGAGATATGTCTGCTTGATTGTTTTTGGGAGAGAACTGAGAGCGGAGTTGAAAAGAAATGTACTGGTGTCCATGATGGAGTTGCGTCAGATCTTCGGGTTGATCCTGCTTGATACAACAATTCAATACCGTGACCGTGCTCTATGAACAACTGCGCAAACGTGTGAAAGATAACATCAGGTGGCTCTGAGTAGTTTATATGCGAGGCAAAGGTGACTCCGTCGGACGCAATCCCTAAGAGGGCGTATATTTTATCTCTGGGATCAGTGGCCAGATATCCTCGGCTCCCTGCAAATTGCATGATCAGACAGCTCCTCATGTCCGTTTCTGGTATCCTGTGCATCACAACTTGCTTTTGCAAATACATATTTCGAAATTCACCCACCCCCCTATTCCCGATGTTGCGAGCCGGCGAACTTCATCATCGTCATTGAAATGACCCAGATAAGTCGTCGAGGTGTGGTTGCCATAGCGGGTCGTATAGTGGAGAAAATCCAAGAGCAGATTTGGTGGTACTCTCAGATCGCCGTATAGAAACATGAGACGCTTGGAGAGAACGAACTCCTGAAGAATCCATACCCTATGGAAATAAGGAGAAGCGAAAAAATGTCGGCACGAATCCCAAGTGGGTGGCCCCCAAGACGGTGAGCCATAGTGTTCCAGCCTTGGATGAGTAGGCTCCGCTGCCATTGCGGTTTCACTGTCAAGTGAATCTTGTTCGATCTTCATCATTGTCTGCCCTGATCTTATGCCATCTGAACAGATGCTGGAAGACCTTTTTGACTCATTCTTCAGAGCAGAGTAAGTCTTCCCAGCTTTGACGATTGCTTTGAGGAGTGGGACAAGAAGCTTCTCCGGCTCAGCCTCCTCTCCAACATCAGCAAAGACACCTTGGGCTTGCTGGAAGATCCTCCTCATCAGAATTATTTGAAGCTCCCGCTCAGCTGTGTTAGACTGGTCAACACATATGGCGTCCACCCAAAGAATAAGTGGGTCATATCCCTCTCGAAGTCGCCGCAGTGAGGAATATAGGTTGCGCGTAACATGGAATGCTTCACCATCAAGATAGATTCTGGCGGGGTTGTCTTGCTCACCCCAGACGTAGGAAAGTGCTGCATACTCTGGCAACCGGCTTCAGGGTTATTATCAGGCTTTGAGTTGAGGTCCGCAGAAAATAGGAAGCAGCATATGGGATCATGAACGTCGCCTGGACAGAGAAGCAAAAGGCGGATCTCTCCAGGCCCCGTCAGCCGGCTGTAAGAGTAGGTGTTTGATATCATGACCGCGACTTCCTAAAGTGCCGGCGGTTGTAATGACACGAATGCAACGGACAAGCAACTTGAACACAGTAAGACCCTTGCCAAGATGTAGATCCAAAGCGAGTGCTTCTGAGTCAGCAGACTCGAATGCCTTGATGATATCCTGCATGGGGTACCGAATAGCAACAAAGATATATGCTATCAAGCAATTGTGATTCTCCCGTATTTAGAGAATACATATGGATATCAAAGTGCAAGAAATGATTACAGAGTAGTCACTGTAAGGGCTCTGGAAGAGAGTTTTGCACCATGGTACTTGACAGTTTCTTCCCCGGACTCACTAATACATGGCCGAGCCCCGGCGCTATCTCACTCCCGGACGGTCCGCGGTCACCTGTACCAGACCGCAAAGCGTCCGGGAGATACCTTACCTAAGGTACCTAGTAGGTGAGGAACTATTCAGTCCCCAAAGCACGGCTTTGCTTCTGTACATAGAATCATAGATGCGTAACTCTGGATATTCTGCTGCACACACGATCAAAGCTTCGTAAGCGCGAGGTAATTAACCTGCATCTAGTGTAGATGTCAGTGGCTACCTTATAGCGAAGTCGCCAAAATTACAGCGCGCGGAGGTAAGATATCTAGTCAAGTAGTCTATAGAACTATAGCTTTTGATCTATCTATGAGGAGGAATAGTCGGCAATCTTCATAAAATGAGAGTTACTCGTTCCTATGACTTGACGAATGCGCATCTACCTAGAGGCTTTCCCTCCGTGCGATATTGATAACCCTGAGATAACCGCTTCGTGCCAACTCCAGAGACCGGCCCACGTCGCACCTGATTCGAGGAATACTTGCCTGAGAACTACAGCCAAAGCTGCTTTCGTGGCCCTTGATGTTGAGATGTGGCCCTGGTGCCGGAGCTCCCACACCAAGTACAGATTGTGACTGGCGATGGCAGCGACAGTGAGGACCAGGTCGATAATTCAAGATGACAAGACCATCTCAGATAACGTGGCCAAATACAATCACGCTTGAACGGATTGGCCAACCTTGGAGAACACCTTAGAGAGTGACAGGTCTGGGTGGAAACTCGTATAAGCAAGTGTAGCAAGGTACACGGTGGCCTAAGCCACGAAAGCGAGGTGATAAGTAGACTTGAGGATCGGTACATCGTCGGTACTGTACCACTCCGGGTGCCTATCGGAATGCTCATCGCCTTTTAGTCGCCGCCGCCGCCCAAGTACGGAGCTGAAGACCAGAGTCAGAGCTGAGACAATGGTGGTGAAACTTGGATCCAATCTTGCCATCTGTTCTCATTGGGCGTCGGGGCGATCATTAGGATGTAGGGACTATGAAGCCCAAGACAAGAGCTGGAACCAGAGATCTGGCGACATCGATGCGAACAGGTCGATCCACGGGGTTCTGGTCGGATTGAAACGCGCTCAAGAGGGCATACAGTGGAGCGATTTTGCAGATGCCTCGAATTTGCATCCCGATCATGAAGATGATTGGACGCGAAAGGATTGTTCCATGGCTGCCAATTCTGTAGCCCTCGACAGTGTATATGATTAGGGGCGACAGCATGTGCGTCTGGAAGTAGATGAGCTGCACTCTTGGTGCTAGATCCGAATTTAAGATCTGAAATGACAGAAGAGTTGTTGGCACTCTCAGAATACCATTAGCGGCGGTGGTGCCGACCCAATTTCTGTTCAGAGGCGCGAGTTCACCCCAACTTCTAAGCTCATTATGCGCCACCTTCATCATGCTGTTCGCAGTGTAGATGAACAAAACCATTCCAAAGCTGAAGAGCCCCTACGCCACGCGGCTCAGCAGAATACCGAGTGAACTCGACCTCTGGTCGAGTTGTCCTTGATCTTTGGGCTCTCATGCTCCTTAATGAACCGCGCCTCGTCCTCCCTTGAATATTTGGGAATTTGCTTCCCATATTTGACACCGGCAACTTGACGCCGAGGAACCAGTATACCCGGCCGCCGGGACCAGACACAACAAGAAATGATTTTCTGCGGCCTGCTGTGAAGCGTTGCTCACGTCCCGGCTAGCCGTTCACGTGTTGGGGGATTCCGAAAAATCATTGATACTAGCATGGGACCTTCTCTTCCTCCCCTGACTCGAAGTATCTCGGATCGGTGGCATCTGCAATCCGGCCGCATCTCTAGCCTGACGCTGCTGTGGATGCCGTCGGCTCCTATCAAGATGTCCCCCGTGTAAGATCGGTCGTCTTTGGACGTAACCTGGATGCCGCCCTCGGTGATGTGGTCCACTCGGAATCTCAGGTGGATGCGGTCCTTATGCTTTAGCTGGTGGTACAGCACTTTCAGAAACCACTGTCAGTTGAAGAAGAGCATTGGATAGCCGTGCCTGCAACGTTAACAGCAGTAACCTAACGGACCCAAGCTAAGAGGTCGAGCTGTGCATTGAAAGTTCACCGTTTCTCTTCAGGGTATATCATGTGTTTCAAGCGGACGAGTGACTTGGCATTACTATCACGAATGTGCGAGTCCTCAAGCTCGCCATCCTGTGCGGCCGCTTCGATTGCTTGGTAGCAGCCGAGTTGATCCATTATGAAGGAACCATTTGGCAAGAGACCGATGGCTGCCCCCGTGGGAGCGTTTATGTCCTCGTGGGCTTCGAGGAGAAGATATTCCAATTCGAAATTCTCGAGCATGTTTGCCAGAGTCAGTCCGGCTACGCCTCCCCAAACAACGATGATCTTGCGGGTGATAGGGCGTTTTGACGGCATGTTGCTTGCAGTCCAGAGATGGTTCAGTATTCAGTACAGTCTAAGTGTGCTCCCTCATGGGCAATACGTAGACGATGTGGACAGAAATTGAGGAAATGAGGGAACAGCACCTGGTAGAAATATTCTAGAATGCTTCTAGTCACATGGGCACGCCATCTGTTGTGATACGACCGCGGTAGGATAATTTGATAACTCAGGATACCGGGTATCGCCTTCCCGAGTCTGTATTTCCCGATTGATGATCTTACGGCGGATGCGGTACACCTGCGTCGACCTTGGTCGGGAGCAGTGGTGTCCTCAATACTCGTAGAAAAGCCTCACAGTCGCTATGTATACAGGTCTCCGTAATCGAGCCTATATCTGAGCATGAACGAGTCAATTACTGAAGAACGTGTCTTCCAGAGCTCTCCTCACTCAATTTTCAGCAGAGGGCCTCCGCACTTCGTGTCGCTTCATTATCACCTCCCACAACAAAGATGGCAAGGGTGTCCTCGTCGTCGACTATGTCGGCAATCATCACAGGGTCCTGGCCAAGGGCCTGGGTGTCGCCAACATAATTTTCAGCACTGCCGAAAACCCCGTTAACATGAGAGACGACAAGGACCTGTTCTACGCGAGAGATAACGAGGTATGTCTGAATCCCTTGCAGCTTTCTTTGCATCCAGTATCCAGCAAGCGCTCCTGCTAACTACTAGTTGCTTGGTCCGCCCCAAACAGCCTGGAGTTCATGTTGCAGACGGCAGTGTTGTTCGCTTGATCGACTTCGGTCCGGGCTGTGAATCACCAACTCATCGCGCCATGTCGATTGCTATGGCGTTGTGATCGAGGGAAAGTTTCTGCTCGCGCTCGATAGCGGCGATAGCAAGGTAATGCTGCCTGGTGATATGAGTAAGTGCCTCTTTTCCTCGACTCCTCTGATTGATGTCCATGGTTGATGGGGTATTGTCGAAATCAGGTGCAAATAGGGGCTGTCTGCTTAAGTGGAAGAACCTCGACGAGACGCGCCCTGGACGCATGGTGTTTCTCATTTTAGATGTGACCCCATACAAGGTCAACAAGCAAGTCATTGAAGAGGATCTTGGTGATGTGGCTCGGGACTATGTCGCTCGCCATGCGAAACAGTAAGAAAGCACGCCTTTTGTGCATAATGTAGAGTTTGGGGCACTCGGTCGCTCCAAGATCTATACCTTATCCTTTCTCCTGACATAACACCTGGCAACATCTAAAATTTACCTTGCCCGCCTCCTCGCCCAGAATCAAGCTCTCTTCAGCCCTTCCCACCACTTTGACTAACACACCCCAAGATAGTGGACCTGACCAAAGACATGACTTCCATAAGCTTACGTATTCGATTCAATGTTGGCGGGGTAGCGCTCGCCAGCTGGTGTGAACTTGGCCAAGATAGCGTCGATCTGCGCCATCTCTTCATTCGTGATGTCAATCAGCTTGCTGTTCTCCTGCACCCGTGCCACTGTCGTAGCGCCCGGGATGGGGATAATAGTGGGCATTCCAGGACGCCTCGATAGCGCCCTCGCCCAGTTGATGGCGAGCTGGGCCGGCGTGCAGCCCTTCTTCTTGGCGATCTCCTCGACTTTCTCAACTAGCTGCACGTTCTTCTCGAAGTTGTCCTTCTGGAACCGAGGGAAGTTGAAGTGGAGCAACAACGAGTCGTTCGGGAGGTCTTCGAACTTCTTGAATTCGCCCGTTAACATGCCTCTGCCAATCGGCGAGTAGGCGATGAGTGGGATCCCGTAGTCGGCGCACGCGGCCGCAACGCCATTCTCTAAGACGTCAGTAGAGAACCTGTTACACGGTAAGCGTAAGCGGCCAGTCATGATGAAACTTTACCTCATTGCAGCCACAATGACTGCTGTTCTGATTGCGGCCCTTTCAAATGACAGTGTCTTTGCTTGTGCGGTGGCCACTGCTTGCAACAGAAATAACTGCTTTTGCCATGTAAGAGAAACTGCAAAACTTCAAATCTTATCTAGACTGCTGTCTGCTTCTCTTTCATGTCTATGATTGTCACTCTCTGTATCTTGATCATCATCAACATCATCACAATGACTACAACTTTCATCATAATCAACTTTTCTATGAAGAGAGATGTCATTACTGCTCTCTCTGCAGCTGTCCTTGAAGTTCAACAAGAGACATCTTGTATCTTTATCATCAACTTAGCAATCAGTCTGCCTGCTGATGCAACTGCAATCTGCATCATTAAGAATACAGTGACTTCAGCAGCCAGACTCTTGTTAATCTGCTTCTGTAATGACATTACTGCAGTGACTACAACTCTTGTCACTTCAACAACAACAATGACTATCATCTCAACAGTCATCACAATCATCACTTTAATGTCAAGTGCATTCATTCTTCAGATCATCAACAATCAATCTCTTTACATAACTGTTGACAGCATCAGCACTCTGCACTTAACTCATAACATCAGCTCTGTCATTCTCTTCTATGTTGACAATAGTGATCAGCTTCACAACTTGTACAATTCAGTCAAGTTGCTTGTTGATTATTATTAGTCATTGTCAGACACAGCTGATAATAAAGTCTACAACAACATTCTCAGCAGCTTTAACTACAGCTTCATCTGCAGTTACTATGATTGTAAAGATGACAACTTCTGAAATCAGTGTTAAGCAACTGACTCATCAGATAGCAACCTGATCATTTATGACTTTAATATGTGTTTAAATGAGAGCTACTATGTATACATGATTCTCAACAACTTCAACATTAAATGCTTCAATGATGACTACTTGTTCATGAGCTTCTATCTTAAGACTTATACTGAAAATTAAGCTAGGACTGATTTGCTTTGCATGTTAGAAATGAGAGATACATATAATATATAATTGTTAAAAGTGAGCACCACACTAATAGCACAGCTATTGTGGGTTATATATCTAACACTCTCCCTAAACCACAATCGGCCCACGACCAGTCCGCAGATGTAAAGGGTGCACACAGACAGCGGTTTAAACTCATAACCTTTGAGCTTACTTTCTCACCATGAACTTGAACCACCAACAAGGTGGCCTAGGCGCATACCTCCCTGAGGTTTTAGACAAGAAATCAAATCACTGCACTAATCTGGGCTCATAACCTGTTAAAAGTGGGCACCACACTAATAGCACAGCTATCATGAGTTATATATCTAACAATAATTATGAAATAAGATCTCTCTGAGAGACTATCAACAAATAGTAAAAGCTTTTTGAGCTGATTCTCTGTAAATGCAGTTTGTCTAAATTCTACAGTGTAGTTGACTTGCAGACAAGTTAAGATAATAAATATAAAGTTAATTCAGTCTTCATTAGTGCTTTCTGATTTTGATCAAGCACAGAAGATTAATTGCATCATATGTAGCTAGATTTTCTGCTGAAGAAATGATTAATAATAAAATATTTTGAATAAGTCTAGTCTCATTTTTATTGTCTATCTTTTGACAAGTTGATTTGAATAGATTGTCATAAAATAACAAATCTTTAGGATTTCAGAGAATGAAAGGATGAAACAATATGAGAAATGCTGAAGAATGAGAGGCAAAGACAACAGAAAGGATGAGAGGCTGAGGATGACAGAAAGAATGAGAGGCAGAGTGAGTAGGTCTAAGGTATCTCTATTCTTACCTTTACTCTTGTCAGTGGTGCTGATACCTGCTAGCATATTATCTATAATTAAGGTGTACAGCTCCATATAGCGGACTCAGTTCTTTCATTCATTTCCCTGATGCAACAAGAATTCTTCGTGTCGTGCCAAGTAGTACTTCAACGCTATCATCATTAGGTATGACTACTAAGACACGCCCATCATACAAGTGAACATTTATATAAACATCAGCTTCATTCCCAACAGCTGTTCACCCAATTAGGACAAATTATAAATAACAATGTACTGGGTCGTTTCAACTGCACCCTGCATATGAAAGACAATTCGACATAAACCTCTCCTTTTAGACGCCTTTCGGAGTTCACTAGTCTACAGTCCTTGATGTTTCAAGATATGGAATTACTGAATCCTGATAGAAGAGTCAGCAGTGAAGGTGGCTTAGCGGAAATTGATCCTGAGGCAGAGATATGGCAGAGTCACACAGAGTTGCACATGACACGGAACCAATCCTGCGAGGCTTGGTGACAATGAAGGTAGCCACGCCAATTGTTGAGTCCAAAAAATTCTGGTGGTACCGTGCTTTTACTTTGCCTTTGGGCTTTTTCGAGACCTCAATTACTACGTTGAAATCATAAGTGAAAAGGACGTATATTAGATTCAGATGTATAGGTAGCCGTGTAGATCTCTTTGAAAGACTGGTATTATGGTGGTTCTGAAAAGACGGCGCCTATATGGCTTGGCCTCCTTCATTTCTATATGGCTTGGCCACCTTCATTGTCACCAACCCTCGTTCCTTGCGGCACTGTACACAGGCCCCAGGATGCCCAGAGACATCTGACTCAATGGCTCATTGGGTACAGTAAGGCCACGTAGTCAAAATCTCTCTATGAAGGCTGACCGTATGGCTCAGCTCGTTTCAAGGCCTTCGCAACTTGGGGGCCTATCCTATCCTTAATGAGTAATTCCAACGTACGTAGACTGGAATTATTTGTTAGTGCTGTGATTTTACCAACCGGCGGGTATTTCTCAAAATGGGGGGTACACTGGAATTATTTTCGCAATTGATTGTAATTAGGTTCCGTCCCGAATTTGATAAAGCTTTGGTGAGCAAAGTTAGAGTTCAGCTTCGAAATTATCGATTGCACTTTTCAGATTCACGAGATTCGTCGTGGTTGTCATAATGCAACTGTTGCAAAGTTGGGTGTCAGAGGGTTCGGTTACCGTTGCGATTTTGACATGCGACCGCGCAGTAGAGTGCAGACTCGCTCAATAAATAATAGCAGGAGATTTGTATTTACCATATCATTGTGTGCATCAGAAGAAGCTATGGAATTCCAGATTTTCAACTATATTGAGCTACTAGATGGTCCCCCACTTGTGGTCTGCAAGCAATGCCAGCATGCAGTTTGGCCCAAGGAAGTTATCAGGCATTTTCGTGGCGCAGAGCATGATTTACCCAAGAAGATCATCAGACAGATTACCACCACTGTACAGGAACGCAAAGAATTATACCAGTATTCGACCCAGCTAGAATCACCCATTGCCATTGAATGCCCATTCAAATCATTACAACTCCGTCGCGATGGATTATTATGCCAATTTCAACCAGGACATTGCCATTATGTCTGCATTAGTGAGAAAAGCATGCAAGAGCATGCTTGACAAGCCCATCATGCATCACAATATGGACAAAAAGGGCGGCCAACAAAGCGTCAGCAAGAACGACAAGGAACTGCAGATGGCCCAGTACCATGGGTTCCAGTGGCATGCCAAAGATTTTTCCCATTGCGTCAGGGGTCACAGTATTTCCAGGTGCGACAGCCAGATGAGGTGCGACCATGAACAGCAGATCGCATTGTACCAGTATGGGATCAAGCAGTCAAGGCCATGAAAGAGAGAGTTAAGGAAGTTGAAGCAGAACATCAGAAGGTGATTGTGAAGGGAACTGATCAAGAGGTGAATCAGTGGTTAGAACAAGCTGGATGGGACAAGTATCTGGCCAACATCAAGGTGAATAAACTGCTGGATTGTGTTGCAGCCCCCAATGAAGAAACTGAGCGAGAGTTATGGATGATTTGGCAGGCAATGGATTGCATGGTTCAAGAGTGCCAGAACACTGTCATTTTCTGGGCTGAGTTATATATTTGGTTCAAAGCTGTTCAAACCAAAAAACACCAGACTCAATATACTCTGTTGAAGGGTTACATGGACTGTAAGGCAGTTGTGAAGCATGCTTAACTGTGAAAGCAGATTTTAATGTTCATCAGGTGTACCCAGGGAGAACAGGAGTGGAGAAAGCTCAAGTATAAGTTGAAAAAAGGGCAAAAGAAGGCATGAAGGCATTTGTGGTGAGTTGTAGGGATAGAGTACATGTGGAGTCAGGGAGTTATGGATAAGGAGAGTGAAGAGAAGAGTGATGATGATTTAGAGCAAGACAAACCCCAGTTGAATGAATTGTTGCATGCATGTTTAGATTTTTGTTTCACATTATTACAGAAGCAGTATTTGAAGAGTGAGTACAGCAATGTTTTGGTTTGTAAGCTGGCAGTATTGGGAGTTTGGATATCAGGGAGTCAATGGGGTTGAATAGGTTCAGATAACTATCTGCTCATATTATTGAAGATGATCAAGATTGTGTGTTTCATGGTTATTGAACAGGCATTTCAGAAGTGAGAACAAGATATCAGTGACAGCAGTTCTGACAGTGAGTTGAGTTTGTTGAATACAGACAGTGAATTGAAGCATGAAAAGAGGCCAGAGTGTTTGAAGTTGGTTTGAAAGTACATGAATAAATTTATGATTTGAGAGACCAACAGGGTGATGCAGTGAATGTTAAATTTGTGAACATATGAGTTAAAGATTCATTATAACACCACTGCAGAAGAGTTCATTAACTGAGTTGAAGAGCAGATTAGTTGAAAGAGATCAGTGCAGTTTACTATGAAGCAATTACACAAAATGATTAAGAAGTTAATTCAAGAGAGTAAAGAAGTGTTGTTTTATAATTTAATGTTGATCAAGTCTGAAGTGGAGATTCCAGTCATCTCATAGTCATCATTAAGAGATAATTCATGAAACAAAGAGGTGAGTTGAAATTATTTACAGAATGAGCATAATATATGGTCAGTGAAAGAAGATACATGGTTGCAGACCCAGATTGAGAAAGATCAGGCATTACAAGATTGATTCATTCAAGAGAGTACTGTATCAGATTGAGACAGCAAGAAGATACAAAAGTATTTAGATAGCATTGTTTAATTTTAAGGTTTGTTATTGGTTTTAATACATATTACAGAGAGTCAACCCACACAAGGCTCTGAGATCACTGAGTTACAGCATAGCAATGGTGTGAAAGAGTGATGACAGAACATTTTTATTGAACAGAACACACTATTCAGTGAAGAGAGTAATTGGTTGAATTCAGAGATGTTGGTGGTGTTTGTCACTCAGTACCATAAGGAGTATTTGATTTCTGAGAAAGAGAAAATCATTCATTGTTATTTGCCATGCATGATTAAGAAGTTGTATGTATATTTTGATTGGTTGATTTAGTCATTTCAAAAAGAGTTGAATGTTTTATCATGTGAGAATAATGAATTGTCAGTGTTGGTTTAGCTCATGAACCATGAAGGCAAGATTTGAAATACACCATAGATGACAAGAATGATGAAATGAGACAGTCAATGATGAATGAGAGTTTCATTCAGGGTTTAAGCATGATAAGAGTTAGTCATCAGAATTAGTCATCAATTTTTATGCAAGAATCATGCATTTGATTATGACAAAGAAAATGAGAAAGAGAAGTTCAATGCAAATCACTTAGAAGACATTCATGATGTACAGGCAGGCTATATCTCATGAATTGCAGAAAATATTTATTCATGTGAAATTATGAAGATGAGTAAAGTCATAGCCATCATGTGAAAATGTTTTTACCAGGTCAGTTAAGAGTGGCATTGATTTTTGAGATTGAATATGAACTGATTTCAAGTGAAGATGAGCCAGAAATGAAAGCAGATTGATGACAAACAGAGTGAGTTGCAACTCAATGCATTGATTGTCTGTAAGAAGCAGTTATGACAGATAGACATTGTGAGCAAGTTGAAAGAGATATTGAGAGTTAAGATTAAGTTTCAAGGTTGCCAGCAGGCAGTTATTCAATTCATTATGTGAGAGAAGAATTGTGTGACTCAGGTAATGAGCACCAGAAAGAGAAAAAGTTTGTTGTTTATGTTACCAGCATGGTGCAGTTTCAGTAAGATTAGTATTGTTGTGATTTCATTAATTGCATTATGCATAGACATGTTGGTTTAGTGTCAGGATTTGCAAATCCTATGTGCAGAATGGAACAGCCAGCATTAAGAGAAGTGTAATGAAAAGTAATTAATGTTTGTGATGCCAGAGTCTGCAGTTGAGAAGATGTTTAGGTTGTGAATGATGAGAAAGAAGATGGCTCAGCAGTTAAACTGAATATATATTGATGAATGCTATGTGATGTTGAACAATTAAATCAATTTTCAGTGAAAGTTGCAAGAGATGAGTCAATTGAATTCAGTAAGAGTGCAGATGGTGTTGTTGATGGCCACATTACTGCTCAGTTGCAAGTGCAAGTTATGAAGACAGATAAGCTGAAAGAAGTTGCAAGTATAGATGTTTTGAGCTTTCACAAGTCAAATTAAGATTGAATACTGCACTGTATGAATTAAGAGCCAGGGCAAGGTGATTTCTCAATACATAGAGGTGATTAAGAAAGCATTCACCAAGTATTTAGTTAGCAAGGCTGTGGTATATTGAAACATGATCAACATAATTAAGAATTTAGCCAAGGTGTTGAACTGCTGAGCATTTTACCATGATGCAGAAAAGAAAATATAGATATTGCAGTGGTTCTGTATTGAGAGGCAAATGATGGTTGCAACAAGTGTATTTAGCATGAGAATTAATATTGTAGATATCTGATTGATTGTTTATATTGGTTGACTGCATACATTATTGAATTATATACAGAAAAGTGACTGTGCAGAGTAAGATAGATTGAAGAGTGAAGCAGTAATGATGATACAACAGTCTCAGTTTATAAAAGCCAGTCAAGAGCCTGAAGATCAATTGGTTCAGTTGTTTGTTAAAGAAGCAGAATGTAAGTGTTGAATATTAGACAGATATTTGAATGAGCAAAGAGTTTGAATAGAGTGTGAGAAAGAGAAGATTGAATGTGAGATATGTCAGAATGAAAGACAGGTTGGTATGCAAGAGACAATGGTCATGAAGCATGAAGAGAAAGAGAAGCAGAAGAAGATAAGTAGTGAAGAAGAGAGAAATGAAGATGTTGAAGAGCTTAAGATGGTGTAGCTGAAATGACAAGTGATGGCAGATGAGTGTATAACAGCAACAAAAGAGATTGCAGAGAAGACAGAGAGATTGTAAAGATATTTAGAGAATATCTGTGAGATGTGTTTACTTTGCTGATAGTGATTAAGAGAAAAGCAAGAACATGTTTTGTTTCAATGCTGAGAGTTGAAGAAATTTGATGCACAAAATTAATTCAAGGTGTTGCAGAGAATGATCTGAAAGATACAGTGTATAATGCAGTACAGTGAATGCATAAAGTGTTTCATGTTAGTGAAATGATGCAACCAGTTTGAGAGAAGAGAAAGCAGCAGTTAAGAAGAAGTGAAGACAGAATAAGTAAGAAGATAGAGGTCAGAGTTGTGTCAATTTGATGAGATGGTGTTGAGAGAATACATAGTGGTATTGAAAGAAAATAAGAAGTTTCAATTGACAATGGTGAAACAGATGTGGAAATTGGGGTTGAAATAAGAAAGAGATGAGAATTAGATATGATATTTTGAGTTGTGTGAAGAATGAGATATGATTGAAGAAAACAAGTTATTATGAGAGTTGAGTCAATTTTTAGAATGGTACAAAGATGTATGATTGCATTAGGGTCAGGGTTTGAAGACAAAATGATAGATGAAAGATTTAATTTATAAAAAGAAGAGAATAAAATAGAGTTAAATAGAATATGAAATGAAAGAAAGAAATGTATAGAACAAGGATGATTAAATAGAGAAAAAGGGTTAAGAAAATAAATTTGAATTTGA
>JAABUY010000725.1_pt1 | contig 53907 bp, 44 predicted proteins | sample 5560271 | NCBI WGS metagenome assembly JAABUY01 (sample SAMN10711886, study PRJNA513374) | rock metagenome | isolation source: Antarctica rocks | place: Antarctica: Victoria Land, University Valley | reverse complement strand
GTATAGGTCGAGCTTTGCCAAGAAGCTTCGCAACTTCCCACGTTCACCGCTGAACGCATCCGGCGCCGGTACCTTCGGTATGTTGCTCATCTCCTGTAGGCTTTCAAGGCCCTGAAGGTTGACCGCACTGGTGGAGGCTGCTTTCTGCGTGCTGGCTGACATGTCTTATATCGTAAGGGTGTTCAACGTGTTACATCCCGATCGGAGGTTCCTCTGATATAGGGGCTAGGGGTTAGAGCTTGTGATATAAGAGGGTTCCAGGCACGTTGGGTTAACCGGTAGCTAGTAGTATGCTAAGTAACGATTGCATTGAACACGCCCATCTCCTTAGGGGAGATGGCTTGTCTATATACTGCTAGATCGCCGTGCTCGCCGGGGTCGCCGCGAGCATGGCGAGCTGATAGATCTCCCAGAGGTCTATCGCCTCGCTGAGGTCGCCGCAAGCATATCGAGCCGGGCGACCTTATACCCGTGAATACGCTGTACCCGCGTATATCTAGTTACTACATAACCTTTACTGGGTATGGCCGTAACATGAGACTGCTAAAAGTCATTTAACTTTGAGCTTAATGACATGAATTATTGCAGAATGTTGAGAAGTGGTGTTCTAGCTGCTTCTATGAAGCAGGGTAGAACTAGCGTCAGGGACTGAGTGAAGACTCTACCCACATTAACTGCAGTCAACATCCTTTCTACTTCTTCTGTAACTCTCTTGACCAAGATGTGCCCATAGGCAACACGGTTTAGGGGTTTCACTAGACAGCATAGTATAGCATGAGTATTCATTTCTTTCAATACAGAATATTAAATTGTTTGTAAAGCATTGTCTTAACTGTTAAGTTGCTCAACAACTCTGAAAACATTAAGAGATTGAAGAATATTCATATTTAATTTGCAAAAACTTATTACTGTTTAAAAGATGAGAAATCAACATAATAAACATACTATCTTGAATGCTCTGAGAAAACTGCTGAATTATAACAATAATTAACTATGTTACAGACTAATCTGTGACTAAAGCTGTTCTAAATGCAATGAAAACAACAGTTACAGAGTTTCTGTATAATAAAATCTTTATAAATTATGATTTACTGAGAGAATTACTATTCAATAACAGTATAAACTTTCTTAGCTGTGTTGTGATTTACTACTTGAAAAAGCTCAGAACTCAACATAGAACAATGACTTTCTATCATTTCTGCATAAATGAAAAGATAAAAAATCTAAATGAAATGTTAAGCTTTATGCTTACAAAATATCTTATGAATAAATTAACTTAACTATAAAATAAATACTTATCACAAGCACTTTTTGTGATCTAAATCTGAGCTCATAATACAACTAAACAGAGCTCATTTTATCTACTGTATAAGATAAATTTATAATCATCAGACAACTTAAACAATCTTTGATCACTGAGAGAAACTGACTTTGAAGATTAGTTAAAATGAGTTAAGCAGATACAGATAATTCAAGCAATTATTAATGAAATTTTTTTACAAAAGACTATTAAATTGAAAACAATTCATGATGAAACAGTGCAGTTAAGCACTACAAAGAAAGAAGACTGAATGCTTATATAAAATGAAGAGTTTTAGAAGTTTAAAGTTAAATGATTTAAGTCTTATAAGATATTGAAAACTCATTCATTAGAGACTTATGCATTAGAAATATCTGCAGAATGTGTTTTATAAAATTTAATTTATGATAATTAGTTTATAAAAACACATATCTTTAATGTTAATGAATTTTAAGTTAATTTAGAGCTGCAAAGCAGTCTGAAATGAGCTAAACTATCTGTGCAGCAATTAAGTTTTAAAGTTAATGAGATTCTTAAATAAAAAGAATTATCATTGTCTTTGTTAGATATATAACTCACAATAGCTGTGCTATTAGTGTGGTGCCACCTTTTAACAGGTTATGAGCTCAAGTTAGTGCAGTGGTAACTTGCATAAAACAGTGTCTAGACTACCTTGCTGGTGGTTTAAGTTCATAGTGAGAAAGTAAACATGATAGGTACTCAAAGATCACAAGTTTGAACCACTGTCTGTGTGCACTCTTTACACCTGCAGTTCAGTCACAGGCCAATTGCAGGTTAGAAAGAGTGTTAGATATATAACTTACAATAGCTGTGCTACTAGTGTGGTGCTATCTTTTAACAGTCTTTATATAAAGAACTCTCAATCATATCTTGAGCTGAATGAGATTGCAGATAAAAGAAAGAACTATATAAGCTTTTAATAAAAAAGAGAGAAGATCTTTCTTAGAAGACAATTTATAAGATATAAAAATGTTATAAATAAATAAATTTATCTATATTCTCATTATAGAATGTTTCAAAAGCACACTGAAGCATTGCTTCTTTCAAACTGATCTTGACTAAAGTGAGTAATGTAATGAATACATTATAGAAGATTATTGAAAGTTAAAGAGATGTTAATGACTTAATTTTAACATTTATAATAGAAGAGAGATGTAACTGAAAGAAAGTGAAAGTTTTGATATTATATGATATTAAGAAAAAATTGAATGATTAAAAATAATTTAATAAAGATTTATAACAACAATACAATGAGTTGAAGTCAAAGTGAACAAGTAGTAAAGCTAAAAAGAAAGATTAAAAAGTCTTAACTTCAGTAAGAATTAATAGTGATTTGATGATGATTTGTGAAAAAAATATAAGCTTATATAATCTATGTGAGAGGCTCAAAAAAAAGGCCCTTGTAGACTAGAAGATAATAGTATCAGAAGCAAAGCAATTTCATTAATTATTTATTTATGTTAAATATATAACTCATGATAGCTGTGGCTAAAAGTGTGATGCTCACTTTTAACAGATTATGAGCTCAGGTTAATGCAGTTGTTCTTGTGTAAAACAGTGCCTAGGTCATCTCTGCTGGTGGTTTAAGTTTATGGTGAGAAAGTAAGCTCAAAGGTTATGAGTTTGAACTGCTATCTATGTGCACTCTTTACATCTGTGAGTCAGTTGTGAGCTGATCACAGGTTAGAGAGAGTGTTAGATATATAACTCATAATAGCTATGCTATTAGTGTGGTGTCACCTTTTAACAATTTATTAAAAAAAAAAAAAGTCATAAGCTGAGCACAAACTGTATTTAAAGCAAAATTATTGTTCACTGTAATGACACAATGATGAGCAGAAATGTAATTAATGCAGATGAGATGACAACATAAGTAAAGCAACAAATACACTGACATTAAGTCTTTCAGCTTAACAATAAAGAATCTTAACAGTTATCTTTAATTTATCTACAGCACTTGAAACATTCTCTGCTGATGAATAATTGTAGTCAGCAAGAAGTATAATGTCATTAATGATGATGATAAGAGCAGTGAACAGAGCAACAACACAATGATGATAAGAAGTTGCTGAGTTAACAAATGAAGAGAATTTGAACTCTGCATAATTTAAAACAATAAGTAGTTATTATATTAATATAAACTTATATTTATAAAAGCTGCACTAAATACTCTGCACATCTCAATGACAGTTTATACATAAACTGCAGAGAAGATAATGATTATTAAACTTGATTTAAATGTATATTGTAAATGACTCATCTTTATGTATACAGTTGTTGCAGATAATCAGCTCACATTTCTTATAAATGTAAATGATAATGACTTTACAATATATTCAGTAAGCATAAAAACAATCTGAATTTATGTTGATGCACAGAATTAACTATTAAATTATTAACAACATCTTGAGCTCAGTCTTAAGTCAATTCTTCAACAGTAGATTGATCAGAACATTAAGTAATGAGAAGTTAAGCTGATTAATAGTTAATTTATTAGAGAGAGAAGAGAAAGCAGTATTAGAAGTAGAATGCTTAATTAACTTTATATATTGTTAGCTTTTAAACTGAAACAGAGACAACAACATATTATAGAAAAAAGTTTTTGCATCTTTTTTATAATAGAACTGTTCAGTGATCTTGTAAAAGTGATTAGAAGCAGACTTGTAACAGTTTGAATTGTTGTTATCTGTATCTGATGATGAAGTAATGATGATGAAATTACACAGAATGCAGACTTAAAAGATAGATCTATAGATCATTAATGATGCACTATAAATTAATTATGAAAAGCTTACATGATAGTAGAGTGAATAAAAATTGATAAGTATGATAAGAAAAGTGAATAGAAGTTGAAGTGTGATTGAAAACTTAAAAGAGAAGAAAATGTTAAAAGATGACACCACACTAATAGCATAGCTATTGTGAGTTATATATCTAACACTCTCTCTAACCTGCAATTGGCCCGCAACTGACCCACAGGTGTAAAGGGTGCACACAGACAGTGGTTCAAACTTGTGACCTTTTGGACTTACTCTCTCACCATGAACTTGAACCACTAGCAGAGGTGGCCTAGGTGCTGTTTTACACAAGTTATTATGCACTAACTCAGGCTCATAACCTGTTAAAAGGTGGCACCACACTAATAGCATAGCTATCATGAGTTATATATCTAACAGAAAAGAACTTTTTTTTTTAAGAATGTTGTGACTGATGATATAGACAGACAGAGTGAATAGTGAATAATTTATTTTACTGTTATAATGATAATGACTTACACTTCTAGTCACTTTTAAATAACAATAGTGATGTGAAGCAGAATAAAACAATGTGAATGCAAATTGCAGACAGAAATTTTACAGAATGTTAAGCAAATCTCTGCATCTACATTAGTGAACTGTTGTGACTATGCAGTAAAAGAAAATGTAATATTATTGCTTACTCATTTCTTATTAAGCATTTCTATTTATGTCTTAGTCATCATTTTCTATATATACTCTACATAGTGTAAACAAATAGAAACAACTTTTCTACAGATTGATTTACATATATATGAGTGAACTCTACATGACTAGCATATCTTATCTAAAATACTTGTTTAAACAGAGACTCTGTGTTGTCAGTCTGAATCAATTATAAAAAGAAGCTCTTTAGTGAAAAGTAATCTTCTATAATTAAATTACTTGCACATTCTGTATCATTACTTTACACATCTGACATCTAAGACCTTTATACAGCAGTATGACAGTTCATATTGTGCAACATGAAATAACTTAGATCTTAAATTTCAAATGTTAAACAACAGGTATGTAAGATCACATTAGAATGTAAAGAACAGATCATTATTTCATAGAACATTATATAATAATGTAAATATTAATTATAAGCTCTTAATTGATATGTCTAATAGTCTTGAAACAGTAATGTAATCTATATAATATACAGTGAGATCTCTATAAAGCAAGATCTCTATAAAGCAAGATCTCTGAGCAAGATCTCTATAAAGTGAGATCTTTATAAAGTGAAATCTCTATGAAGCAAGATCTCTAAGCAAGATCTTTATAAAGTAAGATCTTTATGAAGTAAGATCTCTGAGCAAGATCTTTATAAAGTAAAATCTCTGTTAAAAGGTGGCACCACACTAATAGCATAGCTATCATGAGTTATATATCTAACACTCTTTCTAACCTGCAATCAGCCAGCACACTCATACATTGCTTACTCAGCTTCTCACAGGCAGAAATAATGTGCACACAATATAGTTCAAACTCATAACCTTGAGCTTATGCAGGTAAGGCAGCCAATGCATGTTCAACACCATTACACCAACTTGGGCTCATAATCTGTTAAAAGGTGGCACCACACTAATAGCATAGCTATTGTGAGTTATATATCTAACAATCTCTATAAAGTGAAATATCTATGAAGCAAGATCTTTAAGCAAGACCTCTATAAAGTAAGATCTCTATGAAGTAAGATCTTTAAGCAAAATCTCTATAAAGTGAGATCTTTAAGCAAGATCTTTATGAAGTAAAATCTTTATGAAGCAAGATCTTTAAATAAAATCTCTATAAAGTAAAATCTCTGAGCAAGATCTCTATAAAGTAAAATCTTTAAGTAAGATCTCTATGAAGCAAGATCTTTAAGTAAGATCTTTATAAAGTAAAATCACTATGAAGCAACTTCTCTGAGCAAGATCTCTATAAAGTAAGATCTCTATAAAGTAAGATCTCTGTGTAAGCTTCATATTAATATAAATATATTACAAAGTTTTACTCAGAGACTTTACTCAGAGATTTTACTTCATAGAGACTTTGCTTAGAGATTTTACTTTATAAAGATCTTATTTAGAGATCTTGTTAAAAGTGGGCACCACACTAATAGCATAGCTATTGTGAGTTATATATCTAACACTCCCCCTAACCCGCGATTGGCCCGCAACTGACCCGCAGGTGTAAAGGGTGCGCACAGACAGCGGTTCAAACTTGTGACCTTTGGGCTTACTCCCTCACCATGGACTTGAACCACCGGCAGAGGTGGCCTAGGCGCTGTTTTACACAAGAACAACTGCACTAACCTGGGCTCATAACCTGTTAAAAGTGGGCACCACACTAATAGCATAGCTATCATGGGTTATATATCTAACATGTTAAAAGTGGGCACCACACTAATAGCACAGCTATTGTGAGTTATATATCTAACACTCCCCCTAACCCGCAATCGGCTCGTGACCGGCCCACAGGTGTAAAGGGTGCGCACAGACAGCGGTTCAAACTCATGACCTTTGGGCTTACTCTCTCACCATGGACTTGAACCACCAGCAGAGGTGGCCTAGGTGCTGTTTTATGCAAGTTACCACTGCACTAACTCGGGCTCATAACCTGTTAAAAGTGGGCACCACACTAATAGCACAGCTATCGTGGGTTATATATCTAACAGATCTTGCTCTATAAAGATCTTGCTTTATAAAGATTTTGCTTAAAGATCTTGCTTTATAAAGATCTTACTTTATAGAGATCTTATTTTATAAAGATCTTGCTTAAAGATCTTACTTTATAAAGATCTTGCTTAAAGATCTTACTTTATAAAGATCTTGCTCAGAGATTTTACTTTATAGAGACTTTGCTTAAAGATCTTATTTTATAGAGATCTTGCTCAAAGATCTCACTTTATAGAGATCTTGCTTAAAGATCTTGCTTTATAGAGATTTTACTTTATAAAAATCTTATTTTATAAAGATCTTGCTCAGAGATCTTACTTCATAAAGATCTTGCTTAAAGATCTTACTTTATAGAGACTTTGCTTAAAGATCTTATTTTATAAAGATCTTGCTTAAAGATCTCACTTCATAAAGATCTTGCTCAGAGATCTTGCTTTATAGAGATCTTACTTTATAAAGATCTTGCTTAAAGATCTTGCTTTATAGAGATCTTACTTTATAAAGATCTTGCTTTATAAAGATCTTATTTAGAGATCTTGCTTTATAAAGATCTTATTTAGAGATCTTACTTCATAAAGATCTTGCTTGAAGATCTTATGTTAAAAGTAAGCATCACACTTTTAGTTACAGCTATTATGAGTTATATATTTAACACTCTCTCTAACTCACAATCAGTCAGCATGCTCATATGTTGCTTACTTAGCTTCTCATAGATGAAAAGAATGTGTATGCAATATAGTTTAAACTCATAACCTTAAGCTTATGCAGATAAGACAGTCAACACATATTTAATATCATTACATTAACTCAGGCTCATAACCTGTTAAAAGTAAGCACTACACTTTTAGTCACAGCTATCATGAATTATATATCTAACATCTTACTTTATAAAGATCTTGCTTGAAGATCTTGCTTTATAAAGATCTCACTTTATAGAGATCTTGCTTTATAAAGATTTTACTTAAAGATCTTACTTCATAGAGATCTTACTTAGAGATCTCACTTCATAAAGATCTTGTTTAAAGATTTTGCTTTATAGAGATCTTGCTTTATAAAGATCTTACTTAAAGATCTTGCTTTATAGAGATCTTACTTTATAAAGATCTTACTTTATAGAGATCTTGCTTTATAGAGATCTTAATTAAAGTGACTATCAAGTTAAATTAACTTAATCTGATCTGAACAGAGCTTTTAAGTCAAGTTAAGTTGAGCTTTAATTGTTAATTTAAGAATTTAAATTAAACTTTAACATTAAAGCTTAATTTAACTTAAAAGCTCTATTTAAATTTTAAGAATTCTGAGACTGATTAATAAGTAAGTTCTTAAGACTTAATTTAAGAATAAAGATTATGAGCTTAAAGATTACTAATACATGAGTGTTATAAGTGAGACTACATAAGAAAGAAGATCTGATAATATTAGAAAAATTGCAAAAGATAAAAGCAATCTTTTATACATTGCAGACTTATTAAGAAGATAGAATGTATTAATTAATGTATTTTTGCTTTATAGAGAATAAGTGATCTGATAATTAAGTTAATAATGCTTACATATAATGTTTATAAAGCAGATATGTAGTTAAACAAAAAGAATTGTGCACAATATTAATCAAAAATGTTGCAATAGTAACTGCTGTCAATATAAAGCTGCTTAATAATAAAAGTTAATTACTTTTAATTTAATTTAAGCTGTTAAGAATAGCTCAATCTGACTCTGTCTGAAACTTAACTCTGTACAGAATTAAGTTAAGTTGCAAAGTAAAGCTCAGTGAGTTAAGTTAAATTCTAAAATCTGAGCTTAACTTAATCTGATAATCAGTTTAATTTTAATTTATAAAGATCTTGCTTTATAAAGATCTTGCTCAGAGATCTCATTACATAGAGGTCTTACTCTTAAATAAATTACATTTTACATATATTAAATTATTATTTTAACACTAAATAACACATAATTAGAATCATATGACTGATGTTTACATGTGTTCTTTGCATTTTGATGTAGTCTTGCTCATCTGTTGTTTAACATTTAACATTTGAAATCTGAAGTTTGAGTTATTTCATGTTGCATGATATGAACTGCCATACCTTTATCCTGATGTTTTGAATGAGTGAACCTGAATTAATAAGTGATTGGTCTTCTGAGAAACTCTGAGACCTTTAATGACCTCATCAGTGAGCTTGATCATATACTAGTAAGAGCTTTCAACAACGATTACATTTGTGCAGCTAAAGCGACCCTCATTGGCCTTTCAAAATTCCAGCTCACCCGGATCTGCGCTCTGCGCTCTGGCCAACAAGCTGATGTTAGCCCGCACTTTGACCCATGCCTTTAACAGGCCAGTAGTAGTGGTGACCCGAAGATGTCTCTCCACCCTGGAAGGGGATCCACGCATAGTTAGTCAGTCATTATTACACAACAACTGCTCACTTACCAAGCTCTGTTGCAGTTTGTCTTCCCAGACAATCGCTCCCTCGCGGGACATCTGCTCTCCCTCCTGCCGACCTCGCCACCAACACCAGAGCTTGCCATAGGCACCACGACGAAGCTTCCACCAACGCCTGACTCCTTCAGCGAGAACACCCACTTTCTGAACATCCTTCAGTCTGTCATCGCCGAACATGCGCACGAAGATCCAGATGTGATATCCCAAGCCCAGGTCATGGCTTCGAGTGCAGGCTCTAACCTTGGCTCCGGAGGCGTCTTCTTTTCGCCGCAACGACGGCAACGTGCAAGAGGGTCGATACAAGGCGGGGGAGGCGGAGCTGGGGGAGATGGAGCCGGAGGTGCAAGTGCTCAAGGGGGTGCTGGTTCTGGCGGAAGAGGCGGATGGATCCACGTCTCTGATCAGAGGAATCCTCCAGACTACGGGAGAACAGCGTGGCCGGAAGACATCTTTGGCAGCCTTGAAGTGGACTGGGAGGGGAATTTTGTAGGGGATAAAGGGGAGTATCAGCCTAGTGGTACGTGAGACTATCCGACTGCTGAAATCAGGGGGGAGTGGTCCGCTGAATCCAATTCCGGTTGCAGGGACGTATCGAATTATCACGAGGGAAGGAATGTAAGTCGTAAATCTAGATTGGTGCTTGCTATTGTTACAAATGCTGACTGCTACTCTGGGTAGACTGGGAGTAAGCTGGTTCCTGAGACAAAAGCTCATAGAACGACTTCGTCATGAGGAATCCTCATTGCGCCAGCCTGTACGATGACTCGAACAGATCAGTAGCCTTGTACGAATAAGGTCGTGATGTGCAAAGAAAGGCAGATTCGAACAAAAGTCTCGTGTCGACCTTATTTTGAAGCTGCAAGACTTGATTTAGGTGACAAGGCAGTATGATTAGGAACTGTTTGCACAATAAATGCAGCAAGTCGAACAGTGAGCGTCGCCATACTATGCAAGGATCCATGACTTACTCATGATCTATTGCAACGTTAGTCTGGCCCTTTTGTGATTATAGCTTCACAGAAGTTGTTCACCGCATCTTTTCAACAAGCTCTGAGCTTGCAACGGAACGGATCGATAGAGCTTGATATTCTTCATTGGCAAAGTGAAGAGGGCAGAGGATGGGAAGAAAGCTTGGAAATGAGGCCATCTGCATATGCACAGGCTTTTCCCGGGAAGCTGCTTGCTGCTACTATCCACGGTTTCAATTATTTATGATGAGGGCGGCCCCCACACGGATAGATCCGTCCTCTGTCCTGATTCGTCTCACATTCGGTAGCAACGCAACAAAACAAACTGTGCCACTTCAAATCAAACCACAAGGCTCAAAACCTACACTCTACCTCGTTTCTGATCTTTTGTAGTCCAACTCACAATCGTTTCACAGACCTGTGATGCAGCCTTTTCAGCGCCCTAAAAATTCAAGAACACCATGATTATGAAGGTCAAGGTGGAACAGATGGACAGTGCAGAGCGTGTGGGCCAGCTGGAGAAGATCGACAAACTTCGTGAATTTGGCGTGGGCGAGGATATCAATCTACCACAGGTTAGACTTGTCCTGGAGCATCTAACTTTCTTGTTGCTGTTGTACTGATGCGGTAAACGTCAGCTTGTTGTCGTTGGTGACCAGTCATCCGGCAAGAGCAGTCTTCTCGAAGGTCTTACCGGATTGCCCTTCCCCGTTGCTAGTGAGCTTTGTACTCGCTTTGCGACTCAGATCGTCTTCAGGCGTTCACCCACGACTGAGGAGTCCATCACGGTTTCCATCATAGCAGCAGCAAATGCCGATGATGGAGCAAGAAAAAAGCTCGGAGGGTTCTCGCGTTCCATGACAGAATTTTCCGCCGAGACTTTTGCACAAGTTCTAGACGAGGTAACCCTGGGGTTGTCCCACGTACAAGCTGAACTACGCATAATTGACCATGTTCAGGCTGCGGAATGCATGGGTCTTCCCCGTGCAGGAGACGACATTGATCTTCTGGATAAGAGGTTTTCCAACGATGTACTCAAGGTCGAGATCTCCGGACCGCAGCAGGATCATCTCAGCTTTGTCGATATTCCAGGACTGTTCCATAGTGAGCTGGCACACCTAGCGCAAGTGGAGGCCTCACTAATGGAACCATTTCAGACCCAACAAAGTATCAGACATCTGAAGATCGCATCATCATCCGCGAGCTCATTGAAGGCTACGTCGAGGATCAACGAACCATTATACTGTAAGATGTGAAAAGTCTGATCCTATGCAATCTCTTGGTTGACTCCGATAGGGCTGTGATGGATACCAGGAACAATCTAGCAAATCAAGAGGTTTTTCATATCGCCAAGGCTGCAGACAAGGAAGGAATTAGAACAGTGGGTATTATGACAAAGTGCGACGCTCTACAGAAAGGGGATGAACCTGCTGTCAGTAATAATACCATCCACTGCGCATTGGCATACACTGATAGGCGCACCAGGCCATCAAGATTGCCCAGAACTTGACAGAGAAACTAACGCATGGCTGGTTCTGCGTCCGCAACCGCTCAACCGCTGAAATACTTTCCGGTGTCACTATGGAACAACGACACGAGAACGAGAAGAAATTCTTCGCAGCTGCTCCATGGAATATTCTCGACAACGGGCGTGTCGGTATTGCCTCCCTCAGGCGTTTCCTAGGCCGCCTGCTCAGCGATCATGTTGCCAATGAATTCCCCGCGATCCGTAAGGAAATTGATGATCGCTACAAGAGAGTACGAAAGGACCTTGATCAACTGGGGCCGTCCCGACAGACCATGCACGAGCAGCTGCAGTACATGCTCAAGCTGACTCGGGCCTACCAGCAGAAGGTCGAAAACAACCTCGAAGGTCGTTATCTCGAGACAGGCATGCATCCCTCAAAGCTGCGTATGCACGTGCAAGCGGCAAACGAATACTTCAATACGAAGATGCATGATAAGGGTCATCACTACCAATTCCAATCGACTGCGACGAGCCTCAAAGACGCCCTAAACCCCCCGCCCGAGGCTCCGACAAATGACTACGAAGACTCCGAAGTTTCCGTAACCTCAGCCGCTGCGTCCGGGGTGACGGACAGAGTACCAGGCCATCCAGACATCGATGACTCCGGCAAAAATGTCTACATCGCTATTCGGGACCTGTACATAACATCTCGAGGTACCGAGCTACCAGGCCTGGTCAATCCCTCTGTTCTTGAGGTTCTATTTGCAAGACAAACGGTGAAATGGACTCAGATTGCTCAAGATTATGTCGACAGAGTTGTTCGCCTCATTCAAGACTGTAACCTGGCATTATTTGCCCAGCTTTCCATGGACGAGCGTCTCAAACTGAAAGTTATTGACACGATCAATGACGGCATGGAAACCTCCATTACCGCAGCAAGATCTGACCTGTCTCGCATCCTGACCGATGAGCGCGAAGGGCCGCTCACCACTATAAATCACTACTTTGCTGACAACCTTGCTGCAGCCCGGGCCGAGCGTGTTGTCGCTCAATTGCAGAAGTTGGGTTATAAAGACGGCGAGAAGTACACCATGAACTTCAAGTCACTGACTAGCGTCGCACACCTTAGCAACGAGGCTTCGGCGGTCCACGACATCCACGATGTGTTGAAAGCTTACTACAAGGTGGCGCTGAAGCGCTTCAATGACAACATTGTCAATCAAGTAGTGCAGAGAAACCTTCTCGGACCTGGGGGTCCTCTGACAGTCTTTGCGCCGGACTGGGTCGGACAGCTCGACTCCGATGAACTCGCAGTCATTGCCGGCGAAGACTTCATAACTCTCAACACGCGTAAGGAGCTGACTGCACAACTGGGACGTCTGGACCAAGCTCGAAAGATATGCTCCGAAAGATTTCGAGCCAAACCTGACGGTATGTAACGTCATTTGCTTGAGGGAGTCGGGATCACGTTCCGCTGTTGGCCTCAAAGGAAGTTTTGTTCCTGTTGAGGGCCTGGCAAGGCATAAGGGGTTGTTGGGACCAGGCGACATTCAGGATAGAGGTAGTACTACACCTAGCATATTCGTTGCTCACACTGTGTCCTGCTCTGTGTCTTGAAGCATTCCACAACGATCGGCACGGCATGAACTCCTGGCTAGAATCATATTTGGTCCTGAAAATAATGCCGTCTCTTCCAGGCCGAAAGGTCAATAGTTGGTGTGTAAAATTGACAGTGTAAATGTAGAGAAGTAAGGTAAGGAGAAGAATATGAGCTTGTCTATTAGGGCTCTTCTTATGGCGAAAGCAAAATTGGATGACTAAGCTTCATCCGTATGAGGGCAAGTCAGGGGCCACGTCACGTTAGCTTCTTACTTCACTAGGGTTAGCGTACGGGAATAAGCGAGGCATCGTCAAAGCTCCTTGCATCGTCATCATGGTCTGACCGTCCTGAGTTCATGAAGCGTTCCCTGACTCATTTCTAACCAACACAGAAGCACGAGGCTGCTTCACGCCCATTTATAGCGTTGCCTCTGTTGCAGCCCAGCTATACGTGAAAATCTGGACCGTGTACAAAGAGAAATTGTTGGACCGTGCCCAAACCTCCACACTGCCTGGCCACAACCGTTGTCTTCTTCCACCCCAATCAGTGTCTCGAGCCGCTTTGCCCGTGGGTACCCGACTCGTCCTTGGTGCCTGTATGGTAACTCTTCGATTTATCGGTCGGAAACGATTGCCCGAAGCTCCAGTCGGGAAGCTCGTCTGCTCAAGCTTCAGATTACTGAGCCCCACACTCAACATCCACAAAACGGCAGGCAATATCCACCAAGATGACTTCAGCATTCGATGACGAAGACTTGTCAATGTCACTGGCACACCCAAATAATCGCCGTACCCAAACCACCAATCCTACACCAACCCAGTCGAGCTCACAGAGTACCGGGAGGGAATCCAGCGGTCCTCCAACCCCTCAGACCCGCTCTTCTCAACGCCTCGGGCAGTACGATGTAAAGAAAACTCTAGGGGAGGGGTCCTTCGGCAAGGTCAAGCTGGCAGTACACCGAATTAGTGGTCAACAGGTCGCTTTGAAAATTATATCGCGGCGAAAGCTCATCTCAAGAGATATGGCAGGAAGGGTTGAAAGAGAAATACAGTATCTGCAGCTGCTCAGGCATCCGCATATCATAAAACTGTAAGATGCCCGAAAATCTGTAGAGGATGAAGATCTGACTACTACCAGGTACACCGTGATAACCACCCCAAGCGAAATCATCATGGTACTCGAATACGCTGGGGGAGAGCTCTTCGACTATATCGTGAAACATGGAAAGATGCCCGAGGACTCTGCCCGGCGCTTCTTCCAACAGATCATCTGTGCTGTCGAATACTGCCATCGCCACAAAATCGTACATAGAGACCTGAAGCCTGAGAACCTCCTTCTTGACGAACATCTCAACGTTAAGATTGCTGACTTCGGTCTGAGCAATATCATGACAGATGGTAACTTTCTGAAGACTAGTTGCGGAAGCCCCAACTATGCTGCTCCTGAAGTCATCTCTGGCAAGCTGTACGCAGGCCCCGAAGTGGATGTCTGGAGTTGCGGTGTTATCCTGTATGTATTGCTCGTAGGACGTCTGCCGTTCGACGACGAATACATTCCGTCCCTATTCAAGAAGATCGCGTCTGGTAATTACCATACGCCGAGCTACCTCTCCTCGGGCGCTGTTCGCATCATCAAACGGATGTTGGTTGTCAACCCAGTTCAACGCATTTCAGTACAGGAGATCCGTCAAGATTCGTGGTTCAACATTGGTCTTCCGGATTACTTGCAACCTCCAGTGGAAGAGTTCATCGACACTGGGGTCGATCCCAATAAGGCCATCGATCCCCGAAAGCTCGCACCAGGAAAGCCGGTTGCAGTACAGGAGCAACTTCACAACTCTGTAGTGGGCAAATTGGGCAAGACTATGGGTTATGCAAAGGATGATGTCCAGGAGGCTTTGCAAAAGGATGAGCCGAGTGCAATCAAAGACGCGTATCTGATTGTGAGGGAGAATCAGATCATCAGAACAAATCGTGAGTGACATTCTTCCTTATGGCAGTCTAATAGCGCGTCAAAGCCCTGGTTCAGGCGAAGTTTTTCTTTCCCTAATTCACCCATTCTAGAGAACGTGGCAAGCAGCCAGAGTCTAGAACCTACAACATAGAATCAGTCATACCTAAGTGCTTGTGCTAACATCTTGTCAAGCTCAAACCACCCAGAACGAAGACATGCAATCTTTCCTCGCACGATCACCATCACCACCTGCAGTAGGAGCGAATATGTCCACTCCGATTCCAACGGAAATCTCTGAACCGGTGCAACCCAAGGAGATTGACCCCGCCGCAAAGTCCACTCAAGATATGCACCCTTCCAGTAGAGCTCGCGGCCGGCCCACACCTGGTGCAAGCACTGTCGAAGCAGAGGAAAAGCCATACGTCAGCCAAATTGGCATCCTCCCAAGCAGTATGCCCTACTGGCACAACCAGTATATGGAGAAGATCAAGACCGATGAGTTGAACGCGCCTTACGAAGACAATCGCGAACCAGACTATGCGGCATCCTTTGCACAACTCTCTACGAGCGACTCCACTCGTGAGCAGTCCAGCGAGGACCAAGCTGCGACCGCGAGACACCTTAAGCCTCACTCTCGAAGCACTACTCACTTGCATAACATTACTGCCGCCCAAGCCAAAAATCCCGAGGCTCTCACGCCAGTACCTCCTAGAAAACCTCGACCGACCAAGTGGCAATTCGGTATCCGTTCTCGCAACTCGCCTCTTGAAGCAATGGGCTGCATCTATCGGGCTTTGTTGAAGCAAGGTGCCACTTGGGAATGTCCGGAGGAGGAAGGAAATCGTGCCCGCAGTCCGTCAGCCGATTCAGAAGGAGTCTCCGTTAACATCCCCGGCGCCGAACACAGCACTCACGCACTTTCCGGTACCTCCAGGTCCGGCAGTCCAGATGAGGTGAGAAAACGTCGGAGTCGGGACCAAATTGATAGAGATGGTTCAGCATCGCCCGATGGAGGGTCGCTGCACCACGAGAGCTCCCTTAACCACGACGGGTCTGATCCCAGCATTCTCCCACGGGACTATATCCCAGCAGACCCTTGGTGCATCAAAGTCCGCTGGCGAAAAGATGGCATGTACCCGCCAGCAACGGTCCATGCACACTCGACTCGGGGTAGCAAGGTCGACCTCCCAGCTTCGAGCGAAGACCAAGCCCGGCCTCGGAGCTCCACCATCGGCTCCTTGAGCTCTGCCGCCGGATCCACGGCCAGCGTGGCCGGAGGCTCTCCTAGCGGTTACCGCCCCGTGGCGGACGATGCCGTCTACATCTACATGGACGTTCAGCTGTACCAATTGGAGCACGATTTCTACCTCGTCGACTTCAAGTGCGCCGGGTACGAAGCGATGATCACGAACGTGGTCGGCGACCTCGTCGGCTCGGGTTACCGCGTCGTGGAGAAGGACGTTACGTCTCCGTTCCCGTTCCTCGATGCGGCCAGTAAGCTTATTGTCCAATTGGCGGAGGCCGACTAGGTGTTTGGCCCCGTCCGGCGACCGGACCGTGGCGTTTCCTGGGTAGTTTACGTGTTTATGTGTGGGATGTTTTTCTCTCTGAAGGCTTGGTGATAAGGGCCATAGCGGGTTGGGCAGTCTGTACCTTGTCGTCGTTCGCGTCACTTATGAATTGACGACGGCTCATATCATATTGCCGGTGGATGTCTATGTTTTTCTCAATCTGTTCTACGATCCATAGAACTATGTTTTGTCTCCTGAAAATGGGGTTGAAGGCACATTTCGATGTATACAGATGGTCACGACGTTATGCATGGAACTCGAAGATAGACGAGTGCTCAATGCTAGTGAGCATTATTGGGTGAGGCGGTGCCGCATGTTGCCACAACTGCTCCAGTATATCTTCACTTCTCAATCAAGCCTACTTAAGGTTCGAGTTTGTTACTTGTGGCTGCAATACTCCTACCTACCGGTCTGGCACTTGTCTTAAGAGCCGCTTATGTCATACCTCAGCTACCTTACTTGCACCTTGGAGGCGTCACTCCTGATTTTGGTTCAAAAAGCCCGCTTGTGCATCTGTCCATAAGGGCTTTACTGAAATGAGAATTGTATGTCGACAAGTTCGAAGATTCTGTCTGCTTACCTACTACGGAGTACATATCGTTTTTCGTGTTACTTTAGTTATAAAAAATGTTCCCACTCAGCATAGATCACATCATAGCGCAGTGTGTAAAAACCTACGCTGCCTTTGAGCCGTTGTACTTTTGCCATACCTTAAGGGACGGGATATAGGTGTACCTAATGATTTGTAAGCAACAAGCAGGGAGTCTGCAGTGACGTAGTTGGTCGTTGTTAGGGTGTCATCACCAGCCCAGCGCTTCCGAAGCACAGGCTATAAGCTAAGGTAAGCTCTCTTTTCCTCATTTCTCCACCACCGCCACTCCTATCCACCCTCAACTCATCTCACGGGACATCTAACATTGATAACTCATCCACAGTATCGCGACATCCACATCATCAACAGAGGCATTCTACACAATTAGCTTTTCCTCTCAAGCGCTTCTATCCACCAGTCCCGAGCATTCCTTTCTAACGCTGTCGCAATGGCCTCCAAGATCATCAACCTTGGCCTACGGGCGCTTCAAGTATGTTCAAATCCGAATTCTCAACATTTGTGTCGTCGGGTTCTGACGTGGCTCAGTTCCTATGGACATTCCTAATCCTGTGCCTGGCTGGGAATATGATCCATGACGCAAACGGAGGCAACCCGTCCATCGTCAACTACAGCATGTTCGTCGCAGTCATCTCGATGCTCGCGCTCTTCTATCTGTTTGCGGCCACGGCCAACGAGGCTTTCGCGTTCCACCCGATGCTCATGCTCGCCGTCGACGCTCTACTCACCCTGTTCTTCCTGATTGGTGGCATTGCGCTTGCGGCGGAGCTCGGCGTACACAGCTGTGGCAACGAAGTGAGTCTCCCTTGATTTGCTCTGTTCGCGCCTTACTCGGCCGAGTCACTGACTCCTTCCAAAGACGTATATCCGCAATAACGGTGTCACGAGCGGTTCGAACGACCCCAGCAAACGCTGCCACGAGGCGCAAGCAGTTTGCGCCTTCATGTGGTTCGGCTTCCTCGCTTACCTGGGGTCGCTGGTGTTCTCCGCGCTCGCCAGTCGGGGCGGAGGGGCCAGCCTCCGCAGTGGTGGCATAAGAAGAGGTGGGCCCACCATGTCCCAAGTCTAGATGTCGCGAGGTGAGCAGCATTGCCGAGGCTTTTGCTGCCACCTGTGGGACAAACGAACGTGGGCTCACCAGATCGTCAATAGGTCTTGGTGGAAAAGTCTGATCGCGACGTCTATCACCAACACGTCACGCCTCCTATGCATCGGTCCTCGAAGAAGCCGCGTATCGATCGGTCTCGCGAGCTTTTACGGTCTATCCTTCTCTTTTTCTAATTCAAAACCATGGAGTGGCGTTTGCTGGACTACGAAAGTGTCCGGCTTGCTAGGCAGCGCTGTTTGTTGGAAAAACACTTTTAATTAATGTGTAAGATAGCCGGTTGTATAGGCCTTTATAGGAACGGTAATATAATGATCAAATTATCTGCATCTGTTTCTGCACCGTTTTTTTCTGTGATAGCAACGTGGTGCATCTGCTCTATTATCTTCCGCCTTTGCTGCTTTTCACCAAGACTTTCGTGGTAACAGTAAAGCCTGGTATACTTCATTCATCTTTACTACGTGTCTAAGCTTTGTGACCAGCCTGATCATGTGCATGTACGGCTCATGCGGCACAGCTTGCGCCCGCAATAGTATCAACACTTCCTGCCTTACAACTCACGACCATCATTCTTTGACTCATTCTGTCAATACCACTACATGTGAAACCTTCCCTCATATTTCCATCGTACCCGGATCAAAAAAACCTGGAGCTCTCAAATGCGACTCGCAAATCATATCTACGCAGCCCTCGCTCTATTTGCCACTGCAGCCTGCTACTCCTTTTCCTCCCAGAAATCTAAGGTCACCGCCGTGGAGCAAGCCTGCCCGTCCGAGCCGCCCTGGTGCACCACAACAGAATGCGATGGCAACGTCAGCAGCCCTAGCCCTCTCTCCCTCCCCCTCCAGCTCAACAAACTGACCCTTCCCCCCTTCCACAGGACGACACTTTCAGATGTCTAGCACCCGGCGCCCTCCACGGCTGCCAATGCTGTCCTCGATCGTCCCTCAACTGCGAGGACGAAGACTGCCGGGGCCTCAGTCGGGGGAGGTGTCAGAGCGACAAGCTCAAGGGGTGCCCGTGTTGTATCCTTCGCGGTCCGATTGAAGTTTACCGTGCTCGCCCCGTCAGTGAGGAGGCTATCGAGCGCACCGCTCGGAGCATCGTTCAGGAGTTCTTTGGGGGTGATCTTAGTAGGATTCCGGGGTATGAATATCATGGCTTGTCTAAGTGATGGTGAGGGCTGATCGGGGGTGGGGTTGGGTGTGGTTGTGGAGAGGGTACGTTGTGGATGGAGTTGAGCGTGATATTGGAGGATGGGTGGTTTGATGGGAGGATGGCGCGTTGGTAGGGAGGGATTGGGCACTCGTTGAATGGATGGGGGGATCAGTGGCCGGCGAATCGCCGCTGCGTTCCGCTACGACGCACCAGGGGGCTTCGGGAAGGGAAGTGAGGAGTAGGCGGCGGTGGTAGAGAGAGCGAGGGCTGCGGAAAGGGAGTTTGCGAGTCGTATAGCTATTGTGGTGGGTTTGATTTGCCGGGCGACTGTGCAGAGAGAAGACAGGTTTCAAGCGTGTTGGAGCATAGAAGTCAGGAAAGCTGATCGTGAGTAGGGTGCCGGGGAACGTAGATGACGCGCAGGCGCAAGCTGTACCGCTTGGGCCGTACGTGTGGATATACCTGCCGGCTGACCGGAGTACTGCGTTTGTAAGAAGACACTATCTTCAAAATGATGGTGTATTTCTTCAGTTCTGGAAGGCATGTGTTGATTGGATGTGGGTTTTCTTCTATAGACACACTCACTCCAACGATGTTCCTTTGGATCATCTAATTACTGTACCTTACAACTGGGCCAAAAGCGTTCTTATCGTATCGTAAGACCAACCAACAAGACCGACAGAGTTGCTTGTCGCCCCGGAAACCATGTGTGTTCGATTTGACTGAATTCCCTTTCACCCTCTCCTGCACAGCCACAACCACCATAACAATCATGGCAAGATAGCTTCACATAGAAGTGGTTCAATTCTTGATGTCTATTGGCCGGCAGCTGTCGGAGCATGCAAAGAGAGAGAGCCACTCTGCCGGTAAAGAATCGTGACCCTTTAGTGGTGCCAACATCGCACATGAACTTAGGATGAACTCTGCACGGTCACTTCTTCTGGCAGCGGACAAAACTGACCGCATCTCAGAGCGGTAAGGCCGCAACGCCGTAAGGTATCTACCTTACCTGTCCTATTCCTTTGCTTCTTCTCTATCACTCCATCAAGTCTCGGTGAACTATTTGAGACAACGACTTTTAGACGCCTTGTTGCCTCATTTTTGATCGATTCTCGCGTCGCAAACATAAGATGGACCCTCCTCTCGCTGTTGAGCTTTTGCTCTTTTGGATCCCTTTATCGCCCTTCCACCACCAGTTATTTTTCAGCTCAGCATCCCTCTCATCGAGGGACTTCTCTTGCTTCCACGTCCTGTGGTTACGAGCCTAAGCAGGGTCCCGTTCGACACCGACAGCTGGGATTGACCGATTCCCCGGCCACTTGGATCATCCATTCCGCCAGGTAACCTCGAGAAGGTATTCTAAAGGATTCAACATCCGGACCGGACAATGCTCTGTGCCCTTCCCCAATCCATTCAGCACGACACTTATAGCTGACCCGGACTTTTCAACGTTAGCCTTGCGATATCCTTGACAACTACCGCCGGATTTGGGCCTGTTCTAAGCAAAGAGCTCCAGCTTGCATGTCCCTGGACTTCTTTCCAGGATAAGTCTATCGTTCGTGACGCTCTCTTACACGGCCTATACGATTCTCGCAGCCGCGCGCTCCAATCCAACAAGGTGAACGTTCAGTCTGGTATTGTCCGCTATAACCCCAGGGCCTTCACTTATCATAGTCTTATTCGATCAAAGCCACCTGAGACTACATGGATAGCAATGCTGTTGAACCCACGCTTTTGGACCCATTGGACCTATATCATACCGATACCGGGGTCGGCCAACAAGCACTCTGGAGCCCTGACACACCGGATTCGCCCTTCACGTCCGGATGTTGGGACTTCCATCGCCGTCGACGGGCGACAATCGCAACGTATCAGGTATCCGAATACCTGACGCCTACAGAAGAATTGAACCAGTCCAGGCTATTTGGTCTTTGCCAACAATCCCAGAGCAGACATGAGCCAGTCATGTCATACGCAGAATGCAGTAATGATACCCAAGAAGGCTCTTTGGTCCCTTCCGAACTCTTTTTTGGAGATCCTCGGCTACCGGAGGAAATCACACCCTCCGTAGGGGTCTGGAGATACCTCTCCACATGTGGAGGTAAGGAGGTATTCGATGGTGGCCCGAGAAATACTCATGAGGACGTCCGGGTTGCAGCTGGTCCAAGCCGAGCCACGGAGACATATTCTACACCGGAATATACCAGCATCCTCCAGAGACCTCCGGCACAGTCCCAGGGATTCTTATTCAATCCGTCTGAACCCACTCTTGATTCGTTTGAAGAGCGTTCTGTGGATCCTCCGCAGAACTTTCTTTCACCGGATGTATGTGTTGAAGGCAGTCTTGGGCCTCTTACTAGTCCTGTGTATCCGGGATGGGAATTGTCAGTGGATTTACTAAGTTCTGAGGTCCGCCCCATAGGATCCACCAGTTTCATCCGAATATCTAGTTCCACAGTTTTGGTCGGAGCTCCAACAGAGCAGTGCCCCAGTCAAGCCTATCCACCAGGGCAGGGGACTGGGTACGTATCTTTGCGCTGTAAAGGAGGACCGATGACTGATGTCATTACTGCTTCAGCCCATCCAAGGATTGCCTCCTCCAGCTTGAATGTTCGGACTTTGCCCTCTGTACAAGCCTCCAGGATATACCGCAGTTTTGATGACCCTTGTGTCTCCGGCTTCCTCCACGGATCATCAGAATACCTAACGCCATCCGTTCATTCGACGAGATCTCGCAGGCGTGCCTCTACACCAGACCTTTCAACGCACGATTTTCATGACACTACCAACAAGGAATTCGTGTTTGACTCTCAAATGAACCTTGTGGAACCGAGAAAAAGACGCGCATTCTCTGCAACTGAAAGAGAAGAGACTAGGAAGGTTAGGGTCAAAGGTGTTTGTGGACCGTGCAAGAAAAGCAAAAGAAGGGTATTAATGTTCCTCTGTTCGATACCAAACTTGATACTGAACTAGGATATGTAGTGTTCAATTCATCACGAATCACAGAAACGTGACGCATATCACCCAAAGAGCGGAACACGGAAACGGAAAGGTTTAATGAGAAGATCCCATTCGGCGTCGCTCCTTATTCCGTCTGTGGCGGCGAATACGGGCTCCAACAAACCAGCTCCACTACCGCTGCGCGGTAGTGGCGATATTACCAATAAGCTCAGTGGAGTAAGTTCATGTCCACTGGCTTCAACACGGTCGGTGTGTTCTCATAGTCTGGGTACAACAGCTGACCAGCGCCATAGCTTTCACTTGCATTACATGATTTCAGGTAGGTTTGCTACACAGTGACATGGGACGCTTGGCGTAGATGTATCTTTGCTCATCATCTTGTCGCAGACGCCTTCAAGCCCAAGCTGATGTCAATAGCGCGTCCAACCCCGGCACTGCAACCTCGAGCAATCCGAAGGATGCAGGAATCTCGCCGGCATCCTACACCAATGAATTGAGCAACGAAGCTTTCACAAAAGCATCCTTTCTGTCCGAGGCCGACGTTGCCGCGCGACTGTCCCGCGACGTCTATTTAGAATATAGTCACTCGTGTACTCAATCTAACCAGGGTTTGTCTTATAGCGAGAACTGTACCCCTTTCACACCCATGAATATCGAGCGCGTACAGGGATGGTCAGATGTTGTCGCTGACGAGATGGGTTTGAACAAAGCCCTTGATGATAGAGATGAGCAGACTATAAACTGGATGGAGGGCTTGGACTCTTTGTCGTCTGATCTAGATTTCTCTTTGGCTGGCACCAATTTGGACCGCTGAGTTTATCTCATCCTTTCAGGACATGTAATTATATGTACAAGATGGTTGTGACGCTTGCCCTATAACCTTAGGCTCATCTGATTTTAGCTTATGATAAACAAGAAGCTTGCTGATCGCCTAGATTTCTCTGAACCCCAGTTCGACTCGAGCCTTCTGCGACTCGATGCACAAGTCTCTCCTATAACGCCGCCTCGACTATCCCGGCAACCCTGAAAGCCTTCTTGTTCGTAATCACAACTTCCACAGGGTATTTCCACTCCATGTATTTAGCCCAGCCTGCCCATCGAGCACAGTATCAGCACACCTGCCACAGCACAAACCGGAGATCCCGTTCCCCTCGAGTAGTCCACTCACCCCAGTATGCACATCTCCTCCCGAAGTACTTGCCCAGATACGGAACAATGACCATCGTCAACAGCAGCTCCAACTGCTCCAAGCTCTCCTTCCATTCCCGCTCCGCATCCGACTCTTCCACGTCGCTGTCGATCGAATCGCTGTCGGCCGAGTCCGGCAACGAGTCGAGCTCATCCGAGCTACTGCTCGAGTCGGAGGACAGGTCGTCGAGTATGTATGATGTTGACGCTGAGACTGACATTGTGATGTCGTCTGTTTTCTATACGGAAGTTTTGCGGCTCGGGGCGAGCGATGGTGGTATAGGGGTGTGCTCTACTGCACAACTCGGACTGGATGCATCGAGAGAGGCGCTTTCGTAGTTTCCGTACATGCAGTAACACCACAGGCAAGAGGTTTCGTTGTTGCTGGTGCCAAAACCCGTCCCTGAGGTGGTGACGAAGTGAACGTCGTTTTTGGAGGTATGGCACAACTCGGCTTGTGATTGGCTCGTTGGTGAATGGGTGTTGAGTCAGAAACATTCTACAAAGGACACCAGCCGTGACCCGACACTGGACATTATAACTTTGCCCGTTTAAGAACCTCTTACAACCTCCGAAAAGACCAGGAAGTTCGATTGCTAGCACAGGACTCCGTGTCTACAGTATCTCCACCTCGGTAAAGGCGACTTTGGACACTCGCCATCATGGCGGAAACAGTGAGTCGATTCCTCTTGCGGTCGTTGAATTATTTGCGCCACGTTACCAAATCGCTCAGATTGTGCCGTCTCACAACTACGATTTGTACCACTAGCAAGCTGACATTGGAGTCCGCAGGAGACGATGATTTCCGAGCGGAAACCTCGAAAGTCGGTTGCGTTCAGCGAAGGGACTACAATAGTAGGCTCCAATGGCGAAGTGACGGAAACGAACGGCACTTCTGACAAATCGAGTGCGGAGAGTCATTCAACCAGTATGTCTTCAGAAGTTCTCAAAGCCGTCATAGCATCAGTCAGACGTAACGCCGATAAACTTCCTACCAACTGCCGAGCTCGAAAATTCTAAACCTAATGATCTAGACACTGCACTGGAAGCCAACATAGAATCAGGCGACAAAGACGTTGACGAAGTTACCGATCTCTTCAAGGGCCTTGCGAAGAAGAAGAAGTCCAAGAAGCCGAAGGACGGTGAAACGACCGAAGGCGGTGACGAGGCTGCCCCCGCTGCGGACGGCGAGTTCGATCCCACAGCTCTGAAAAAGAAGAAGAAGAAGAAGTGGACGAAAACGGCAGATGGAGGCGACTTCGATGCCAAGCTGGCAGAAGCTGGCGTGGGTGAGAACGAGGAAGGGGAAACTGAAGGCGCCGGGGATGCTGCTCCAACTGAGGTCGGAGACCTCGAGAAAGGCACCGGGATCTGGTCGCACAACTCCACACAGTCCATCAGCTATCCGCTCCTTCTCACGCGATTCTTCACGCTCCTACATAACCATCACCCGGATATGTTGTCGAGTGGCTCGAGGAGCTATAAGATCCCACCTCCGCAGTGTCTCCGGGAAGGCAACAAGAAGACCATATTCGCCAACATCGCGGAGATCTGCAGGCGCATGAAGCGGACCGACGAACATGTTACGCAGTTCCTGTTCGCCGAGCTGGGTACGTCTGGCAGCGTGGATGGTTCGAGACGGTTGGTCATCAAGGGTCGCTTCCAGCAGAAGCAGATTGAGAACGTCTTGCGAAGATATATTGGTGAGTTCTTCAGTCCTCAGGTATTGGGGCGGATGATTCGGTGTGCTGAAGTCGTTTCTAGTTGAATACGTTACCTGCAAGACATGTCGATCACCAGACACGGAGCTTAATAAGGGAGAGAATCGTCTATACTTCGTCACCTGCAATTCTTGCGGAAGCAGACGGAGTGTCACGGCAATCAAGACTGGGTTCTCTGCCCAGGTTGGCAAGCGTAAGAGACAGCAGGGCTAGGCTCTATCTAAAGTGTGGGAGTCTTGCTCTTTGCTTCTGGTGGTCTGTGTCGCGTGTATCTCTCTGTCGCAATTCCGGTACGAGAATATGCCATCGCTTCATACTTCCATAGAGTGCTTCAATGGTTTGGATGGTAGTACACGGATAGCAAGATCTCTGCACCGAGTTCTAAAAGCATGTGCCTATTGTTACCTGAGTAAAGTAGACATGTTATCCGCTGCATGTGTTTGCTAAAATGATCGTAAGCGCCGACGAGCAGCCACGGTTGTTTTAAAATTGACTGTCGAGCTTGACTTCAACCTTGCGTCCACACTGCGCGCCTCCCTACCTTCACGCTGCTTATGTATTTCTTCAAACCCCCTGTCCCCAAGTAAAAGAATCAAGAGGGAGGTGAGCTTTAAATAGAGCACGACCAGTAGGAAGCTTGCCCCGCCAATGGATGCCAAGCAGGCTGTCCCCACGCAACCGCCAGGTGGCCAGCGGTACAGTACATACTAAGGTCAAAGTAATAGATTGACCTTGCACAAGCTTGAATAGCTTCTTCTCTTTCTTCCTCTTCTTCCTCTATTTCCTCTTGCTTCGTCAGACTGGCCCTTTATCGTTCGTCCTGATCACACTGTGTAACCATTCAATGTTTAGAGTCTGACGATTACGGCCTTCTGAGCCCTACGTACTTTGCGGTGTAGCTTGCTTCCTCACAATTACCCTATTTCTTACGGACAATTGTCTTCTGATTCCTATCAGAAGGCCGTTGTGCAGTTCCGTCACCGTTGCGGGACTACTCACAGCAAGCAACGATGGCTAGCCCACCGAGCTACAGGCAGAGTACACCTCCGCCTCATGGGAACTATTTCCCTCGTACGTCCTCAAGCAATCCCTTCTCTCTTCTACGCACTGACCAGAGGCAGCTCCGCCCGACAAAGACGGTTATCAGCAGCACGGTTCGTGACTTGCCCTAACCCCTCCCGCCCACTGGCAAGAGCCCAACTAAAACACTCGGCGCAGGTCAACAGAACTACCCTCCCCCACCACTCCCATCACCAGGTCTCAAGGGCCCATCGCAGTTCTACCCTCCTCCCCCAGCTCAGCGTACCCCCTCCAACGGCAGCAACTACCCTCCACCCCCGCCGAACAACGGCTCGCGCTTATCCTACCAGCAGACGCCCCCACCGCCACAGCAACCACAGCAGCAGATCTCGGAGCCCCCACCACCAGCCGGCCATGTGGGCGGGCACCCGAGCTACGCGCAGCCACCACTTTCGCCGAGTGTGCCGTTGAACACGAACAAGCCTTCTCAGATGCCAGGCGGCGCGCCGCTACCAGGGCATTTCGTCGGCGCGACTGCCGCCCAGGACGACGTGGGGACGTTCAACGGCGGGAGTTTCCGGATCAGCCATCGGGACTCGAACACGATCCTGACGATGCAGCTGGCGATTGGATGTCCGCTCGTCGCGAAGCCTGGTAAGTCTGCCATCCTGCCCTCTCGTGGCGCGCGAGAGACGCGTGTTCCGTGACGGCTGGAGACTCACCGGAATGGCTGACTCGTTCTAGGCGTCATGATCGCCATGTCCCCCACCATCACCCTCAAAGGTGCCATCAAGTTCTCGATGAAGAAACTCATCGCCGGCGGCGAGATGGCCAGCTCGACCTATACCGGCCCCGGCGAGATTCTCTTCGCGCCCTCCGCGCCCGGCGACATCACCACTCTCCGTCTAACCGGTGCCGAGCCGTGGAGTGTCGGCAAGGACGCTTTCATCGCGGCCACGCAGGGGGTGGTGAAGGACTACAAGAGTCAGGGTTTCAGCAAGGCCATGTTCTCGGGCGAGGGGCTGTTCGTGTACAAGATGAGTGGGACGGGCATCCTTTGGATCTCAAGCTTTGGCGCTATTATTCGCAAGGATGTGAGTTTGACTCCCAGAGCGCAGAAGGACGGATCGGGTGAGAAGATGTTAAGCTTGAGGCTAATGGTTTGTCTGCAGTTGCAAGAGGGCGAGAAATATATTATCGACAACGGCCATCTCGTGGCTTGGAATTGCAAATACGTCCTCGAGCGCGTCGCGAGCGGTGGCATCATCTCCGGCATCAGCTCGGGGGAAGGCTTGGTCTGTAAGTTTACAGGTAAGTCGGATGGGATTCTCGGTCATACATCTATCTATATGCTCGCTGCTGATGTTCGATCTATAGGGCCCGGGACGGTGTTCATGCAGACGAGAAACGCGGCTGCCTTTGCGCTCTGGCTTTCGGCTCATGCTGCGGCGGTGTAGGTAGGCATCACCCTGCGCAATGCAGGAATGCACACGTCGTCCTTTTCAGGATTTTGGCGATATTTGATTATGTGCTTCATGTGGATTGGCGAAAGCGGCCGTATCTCCCAAAATTTTGTTTCAAAATCATCTGTCAACAATTAAGCTCAGGCATGCAGCGATCGATCCCAAAATGACTGGACTTGACATAGTGGTGGTCCACCTCCCCTCCCTGCCTATTTTCTCCTCGCCCTCCCAGCAGAGTGCAGGCCGAAAAGCTTTCCTCTCTCTCGCCCAATCCCAACACGCTAGTCTTCCGGAGTATCCTCTCTGTTCCGCTTCTTCCCTCGGTAGCTCGGCCCGTCATCATAATGCTCATCATCCTCCTCCTCATTCTCCTCATCCTCAAAATCTCCCGTATCATCCCCCGCACCCGTTGGCCTCGGCGGCTCCGCAACCGTCGGCCTCGGCGGGCCCTCATTCCCCGACGCGAGGTTCATCTTCTTGTAAGCATCCCGATACGCCATATCCGTCTCAAAGCGGCGCTGCTCCTCCTTCCCGAATAGGACCATGCCAGGATAAATGCCATAGTCGGTCCGCCCCTCCTCGGCCGCGCGCACCCCGGCCTCAAACGCCTCCCTCCCCGCCTCCAGCTGCTTGCCCGTCTCGACGAAGAGGTCGTACGGCCTCGGCCTTGTCCGGCCGTTGAAGCGCTGACACGCGCTCATCAGCCGGTCCCGCGGGCCGGCATACGGGTCGGAGAGGCCCACAATCATGCGCTTGGTCACGGGCATGTTGCGGACGACCCAGGCGACGGAGTAAACGTCCGAGTGGGGGCCGTGCTGGTTGTAGGCCGTACGCGCGCCGTCGAAGTCGTCGCCGTAGTCCTCGTCGTAATTGTACCTTCTCACCCCTGCGACCTCGGGCGCCGTGTAGCCCGGCGTGCTGTAGTGGTAGGTCGACTTGAAGCGGCGCACGTCGGGCCGGTCGAGCGGGATGGTGTAGGCCATGCCGTAGTCGGCTAGCTTGCAGGCTGGGTAGTGCGCGTGCGGCGTGCTGGGGGCGTGCGGGTCCGGCGCGCACAGAAGGATGTTGGGCGGTGTGATGTCCCCGTGGATGATCTCTTCCCAGTCCGGGAGCGGGTCGGCCGAGTCGTTGTGGCCGAGCGCTTGGTAGGTTAGGGTGTTGGCGAGGGAGTGCCAGATGTGCCAGACGAAGTGCACCGGGAAGATGAGGCTGGAGGCTCGGTTCACGTTAGTCGCTGAGTCATGGCGGGGAGGTGGGGAAGACAAGCTCGTGCTGGCTGGCTGGGGGGCTGGGGTGGGACAAAGGGGAAGGGGGGCGGGGGGGGGGCTTACCGGTGTCTAGAGTACCAGGTGATCAGTTTGGACAAATCGCCGTACTCGGCCACCTCGTAAGCGATGCGGAATCGGAGCGTTGGTCTTTCCAACAAGGCCCACTCGAGCACCTTGAGGACGTTCTCGCACCCGGCCTCGTTCAGCCGTCGCGTCAAGTTCCCTTCGCTGTTGTAGTCCTGGAACCAGGCGCGTTCGACCTCCACGTCTTTCGTTGCGAGTTGAAGCACCTACAGTACCAACGCACATCAGCTCCACTCCACCGCGCGCTCACTCGGATTCGAACTCTGGCGCATTTCGACTCACCGATCCATCGGGCCGGTTCATCTCCCACAACGTAACGCCCCCCTGGCCCCCCCGTCCCAACTTGCTCACCGGCCTCCAGCCCGGCCCCTGCCGTCCGCGCAATTGATCTAGCGCATCCTCATGCATGACCTCCCCGACCAGACTCGGCTGACCGAACTGGCCCGGGACGTTCCTCGAATCCCTGCGCATCATTTCATTCTTATAGTAATCCGCCACCGCCGCGGAAAGCTTATCTTTACTATCTGCCACTTTTGTGTCGAGAATCCCATCGAACCGCCGCGGGGCAGGCTCTATCGAATGAACCTGCACGCCGTGCCGACCCGAACCCCGTCCTGCCCCGGTGGCCCCACGGCCGCCCGCAGGAGCCCCTAGGATAGCGCGCTCGATCTGCCGCGCGCGTTCTCGCGCCGCCCCAGCGATGTCCGAGGCGGCGTCCCCGATGGCGATGACTTGCTTTGCGGGTCGGGGAGGCGCACGCCGAGTTTTCCCACGACCCCGAAGACCCGGCCGCAGAGCAGCTTCCTTCGCGGTGAGCTTGGGCGTGACGCCAATGACTTTTCGGACTGGCTTGGGAGGCGCGAAACGCACTTGTCGGCCACCACGGTCCCCTGAGCTCGAGCTCGAGGATACGAGGTTGATGACTTGCACTTCTGGCGCATTCTCGTTCTCGAGGTCGATGACTTGCACTACTCGCGCATCCCGTCTTCGATCCGGCGTCACCCAGGGGCGCACCGGGGCGGCCAGACTTCCGAGCCCAGGGACTTGTGGTGCAGCTCGCTTTGCTCCTCGTATCGGGTCCAGCAGGGTGGCAAGCCCCGGGTCTTCTGGCGCGGGTCGGGCGGGTCGGGCTTTTGCCTTTGCCTTGGCCTTGGCCTTTGGCTCGGCCTTTGGCTTTGCCTTCACTTTCGCTGGTGCCTTCGCTTTCGCTGGTGCCTTCGCTTTCGCTGGTGCCTTCGCTTTCGCTGGTGCCTTCGCTTTCGCTGGTGCCTTCGCTTTCGCTGGTGCCTTCGCTTTCGCTTTGGCCGGAGCCTCCACTTTCGCTTTGGCTGGAGCCTCGTCGCGTGGCCTGAGGTCGTAAACTCGTTGCGGCTGGTTCTTTGCCATTGTCGAATGACTGTGCTCAACCCCGGTCTTAGGGATGGAGAGGTAGAGATATGGCGATTGAGCAAGGTTGGTCGCTCTCGAAGGACATTGCTGCAAGATGATATAGAGGATAATGCTCGACTGGAAGTGGGCCGCATGTGGACTGACTTCCTGGAACGTGTGACGATACCGAGACCGGCTTTGTTCCTGATCTTCATTGTTGGGTATTACTTCGAATGAAGGGAATATTCTGCAATCGTGCGGATCCGATAAGTCCTTTCTTTAGCGGTGGGTAGGCGGCTTTAGGTAAGTTGTTGTAGAGGCCTTTCTTGCTGTGGTAACGGAGTTGGATTAGCTCACATACCAAAAGGTTTCACCGTATTTCCAGCCTCCAATACAGCAATAAACATCTTTCTCAAGTCTCTGTTATCTCTTTCTAAAATGCATTGCTTATATACACAGCCCAAATGCTCGAGTAATGCCGGTACGATTAAGGGAGATCAAAATCTGCGGGTCATCGGCGCAGGCTTATTCCCCAACACCTCATCTATCTCATCCATAATCTCGCCCGTGAGTTTCGGAATAAGATCCAAAGCCTTGACACTCTTATGCACCTGCTCCACCTTCGATGCGCCCGTAATGGCCGAGCTGACGTTAGGGTTCTTCAAAACCCAAGCCAATGCAAGAGCGGCCTGGTCGCAGCCCAATTTGTCCGCAATCGGCTAAAACAAAGGAATGTAAGCCAGCGCACAACACAACACACGGCCGGAAACATCGCACCTTCAATTTCTTCACCTGCTCAATATCCTTCTTCCAATTCTCATCCCCAAACTTTTGATTCATCATCTCGGTCCAACCGTCTTTGCTGTTGGCCAAGCGGCTGTCGGACGGAATGCCGTCGTTGTATTTGCCGGTCAGGATGCCCATCTTGAGCGGGCTGAAGATGGTCAGCCCGAGCCCGTTCTGCTCGTACAGCAACGCAAACTCCTTCTCGACCTTGTCGCGCGCCAGCAGGTTGTATTGCGGCTGCTCCATCAGCGGGCCGATCATGTTCAGCCGGTCGGCGTGGCGCCACGCCGTCGCGATCTCGTCCGCGTTCCACTCCGACGTACCCCAGTAGAAGGCCTTGCCGGCGTCGATCAGGTAATTGAATGCACGCACGGTCTCTTCGATCGGCGTGTTTCGGTCCGGTCGATGCGCATAGACGAGGTCGACTTGAATGATCCCATGAGCTTGGAAACGAAAAACAAACGGGGCGGTATACCGTAATCGAGCCCCAGTCTCTCCAAGCTCATATTGAGCCCCTCGATCAGATGTTTCCTCGACAGCCCACCGTTGTTGACGGGGTTGTCGCCAAAGGAACCGCCCCAGTTGATCTTGGTCGAGATGACGAGGTCGTTGCGCTTCCAGCCAAACTTCTTAATCGCCTGACCCATCACCCGCTCCGACTCGCCGGCGGCGTAGCCCTCGGCGCAGTCGAAGAAGTTGACCCCGGCATCGTAGGCGGCCTTCATGCAGGCGAACGATCCCTCTGTTTACATCCCTCGGTCAGCTCATTCTCTTCCTCATTAAGCCTCCGCCGGGCATACCATTCTCAACGTGGCCGCCGTATGTAAGCCTGGGCGCATGTCAGATATATCGAGCCCAGCAAAACTCACAAACTCGTAGGGTAGCTTTTACCATCCACCGAGCGATATGGCAGAGACCTGAAGACCGGAACGGCCCAGAAAGCGGTATTGCATCTTCGGTAGTTGTTCGGTACCCATTCTGAGCTGACTTAGATTTCGATTTACAATTCTCCAAATGTTCTCTATGAAGGATGATGAAATTTGAAGCTCTCCAGAAACTTCTATTCGTGGTGGGATAACAGCAACTTTCAGAGCATACATGTAGCTTCTGCTTATCGATAAGGTACCTACATACCTTAGCTTCGTACAGTAACTTAGGTAATGAACGACCTTTCGACGTTTGTGCCTGCAAGCGAACGAATCATCCCCAGCTCTGCTGTTCCTGACTTGCTGGAGATGGAAGGTTGCAGCGGTCCTGTCCGGGAAAGTCGGTTGATTGTGTGCCGACAGCTCCTACGCTGGACTGTTACTTTACCAGCACCGGACGCTGCTGCTCACTAAGAATCGAAAGTGTTGTGAGAAGTCTACCAGTCAAACACTTGGTTGAGGGATCTTGAGATTCTGACTGGTGATCGTGATAAATAAAATAATGAAATTGTCTATCTCGAAGTTCAAAAGTAGTTATTGCCATACTCGTTGTTGTCTCCCTCCTCCGCTGCAGAGTAACTATGCCCATCCAACCACCAGCCTTGGATGAGTGGTTTGAGGGCAGAAGGCCTGTGATACCTACAACGAAGTTGAATAAAGAGTAGTGAAAGCGCAACAAATACTTGATCAACAGACTTGTCGCACCACAACTCTCACGATAGCAAATGAAAAGTCTACAACACCAGACGTCAACGGACCATCAGGCTTTGTCTAATTATGCTGGACGGTGCGTTTCTCGCCGAGCTCGAGAGCAGTCGCGTCCAAACTCGGCTTCCGCCCCACACTGCCACCCCGATGCGTGAGACCAGTCTCGGGATCGACGACGCTGTTGCCCCTCCGCGCTGCCTGGACCAGCTCCGGATTCTGCTCCTTCAAGATGGCGAAGTTGCGCTCCGCCTCCCAGTTCCAGATACTGTCCGCGGCGAAGAGGAGGTTCATTTCCTCGAGCGTGCGCTGGTTCGACTCGGGGTAGAGGGCCCACACGATGGGAATGGTGATGACATTGACCGCGCCGAAGATGAAGTACGTGTTCTGGTGTAGGCGGTTAAAGATGGAAGGCAAGAGGAGCGTGCACCAGCCGTTCCCAATCGACCAACCGACCACGCCCCACGCATTGCCTTTGGCGCGAACTTCGAGCGGGAAAATCTCGGCGGGATATAGCCAGGGGACCGTCAACCAGGTCGCTCCAAAGGTCGCAGTGAAGATGAAGATCATAGCGACGGCGCCGATTCCGAAGCTGGCTGCTCGGGCAGTGTTGCCTGCGGCTATGGCGTCTTGGCCAATTATAGTGAAGGCGCCGGCGAGGATCATGGAGAGGCCTTGCATGACGGAGCCCCAGTATAGGGTCCAGCGACGGCCGATTCGGTCGAGAGTGAAGACGCAGATCAACGTGGCAAACGTGTACGTGATGTAGTTGAGACCCGAGATCCATTTAGCTTTCGCGACGCCGATGCCGGAGAGACGAAAGATTTCTGGGGCGTAGATGGTCACACCGGCGATACCGATCCATTCCTGAAAAATCTGGAGCCAAATAACGAGCTGCACACGGCGGGCCGTATGAAGTTTGCCTTGGCCAATGCCGAATAACATGGCGTAGTATGAGTTACTCTTGGAAGTTTTGCGCTCCAATTCGGCAATGTTGATAATGTCTTGAAATTCGGCTTCTGCTTTGCCCGCATCAACACCGGTTTCGCCTCGAAGACGACCGAGGATGTAACGAGCTTCCTCGTTCCGTCCCACCTTCGCAAGCCATCGTGGAGACTCAGGAAAGAACCAAACGATGACGAGAAGGAGGATGAGAGGGATGATTTGGAAGGCGATCGGAAAGCGCCACACAAAGCCATAATTGCCGCTGCCATCTCCATAATAAGAGCAAGCAAATTCAAGCCAGTAGGCAACAACGACGCCGAGGATGTTCAGGGTAAATTCGATCGAGACGAATTGACCACGAGAGGTATGTTCGGCAGTCTCCGTGGCCCACACAGGCACGATGGCGTTTAAGATACCGGTTCCCCACCCGTTGATCAAACGAGCTTTGACGCGATTGTCAGCCATGAGCACTGCAACGATATACGCTCTCAAACTCATACCAAATATCATCCAAACATGGTTCTGAGCAGAGCATTGAAGAGAAGCACCAAAGATGCCCCAGGCAGCACCAATAGCAATGGTCTTGATACGGCCATAACGATCACCGAGGGAGCCTCCAGCCATAGCGCCGATGAGAGTGCCCAGGTAGTAGATGGCAATCTGTTAGTGTCAGTGAAAGATCGTAGGCCTGTAGAATTGTTCGAACGGGAGAGACTTACGATACCACCCTGAAGGAGAGGTTTATCAGTGACAATAGCTCCATCGGACCCAAGATGGCCGAACTTCATCGTAGTATCATAGTAATTCACGGTGTTGTTGACACCGCTCATCAAACCTTGATCGTAACCGAAGAAGAAGATGGACAAGGCAGCCACGGAGTTGATGGCTATGAGAAGACTTCTCTTCTCATACTTGTGCACCACATTGGACTTTGGTATGATATTCATGATTGAGATGTCGAGTGAGCAAGAGGGTAGAGGAGCGATGAGGGAAGAATGAAGACCTTCTGACCGAGGACTTTGCCAGGCAGAAGGTATTGAGAAGAAGGCGAGGAGAGGAGAGGAACAGGAGTGCCGCTCGCGGAGGGGAAGCGCAGGTTAATGGAAAATTTGGTCGGGACAGCGATGGATGTAGGATCTTATAGACAGCCCGGAAGAGTGATGGGATATGAGTACCAACCCTGCATGAGACGCAGACGTGCAGCATTGCGACGAGCCAAGTGTTTGGTAACTGCATATCGATTGGAGAGGGTAAAAGGCAGTGAGTCGAGACCCAGGATTGCGATCCCTCGAGATTGTGAGGGAGCTTCTCGGATCATGCCTTGGCTCGACATCGTAAATGCACCCTTCAGCTTTCCCCACCTATCGTCTCGCTCCACGGCAAAGCCCTGGAGACGCTTTTTCGACCTCTTCCATACCCTTGAGGTACTGTACTCCGTACTGTAAGCGCCACGAAAGGTAAAAAGCGTCCCAAAGCACGTTTAGACCTTCGAGAAGGACGCTAGAAGGCACCCACCCGGGACGTTTGGCGGTTTCAACATTGGTCTTTCGATTTCTGAGGGGCCCACTTCTTCCCACTCAATCTCCTCTGCTCCCACTACACCCACTCGGCTCTCGAGCGCCGAGCTCCATCACGCCTGAGTGGCTACCATGTCGCCAGACATACGGAGTTCGCATCTCGCGGAACTGATTCAAGAACGACTAGAAGGTTTCCAGAATAACTTTGTATCCCTACAGGGTCCCTACAGGGTCCCGTACAACAGAGCGGGTCGAACGTGATATAGAACAAAGTCTATCAGTGCACAGTGCGAAGGTAACTACTGTATGGACGCTCCGTGTGTTAGTGATGAATCGCTTGATGCGGCTAACCTTGCGCTCTGTCGTGTCGTGATCCTGTACGGCAGCGAAGCTTGAACTTTCGTGTCGTCCTTGTGTCACCACCCCGCGTCAAAGCCACCTCGACGACCCGTTCGAATCATTTTCGGCCGGACCGCAGTGATCGGAATGGGACCGTTTCAGTGGAGACTCGGCGGCTATCTTGGATCTTTCCCAATAATTAATAATGTGTGTGGAGTTTGCGATGCTACCAGCTCCAATGAGATATCGATGCTCGTGACATCGGGACAGCAGTGGCCGGCTTGCATTAGTCATCCTACCAATCATGGCACTTGCCGTACCTTACTGTACCTTAACTTACCCGCCGCCGAACGCCGAACGCGCCGCATGGCTGGCAGATGATTAGTGATAACGCCTTGGGGGCAGGATCTGCGGGCTGCAAACTACCTAGGTACTCATTCAAGCATCTTATAGCGACAGCATGCGGGGCTAAATTATTGACAAACATGGAGCCCCTTGCTGCAGCAGCCATACGATTGTACATACGGCGGGTACGGAACCTAATGAAATGAGTAACGGCATACCATTAAATATTACCTTACGCGCGAATCCAACTCTGCTTGTCCTTGCATGCCCCGGACCTTACGATCGGTTCTTCCAGCGACTGCGACTGCAGCAGACGGAGAAAAAGGCGGAGAAGACAGCAGAGACGGGAGATAGGAGGCTGGGACGGGCGAAGTCAAGAGAAGAAGAAGAAACCCTGAATAATTGACGAGGAGAAAGAAAAGTATAACAGTGGAACGGATGGAAATATTATACATACGGATTCCTAGCGTGGGGGCCTCCAGGAAGTCTGATTACCTTACATACCTAGGTAGCCAGAAGCCCTGCCCTGCCGTACCGCGACCCGCATAGCCTCATCTTCTTTGCCTTCTTCGTACTTCGTATTGTTACCCGATCCATTGCCCTCTCAGAGAAAAGATGCACGTGTTCGAGACCTTCAGCTATGCCCCTCACGTGGGAACAATAGGTCAGAGTCTATCTGTTGGTGGATCAAGATTTTAGAAGCCTAACAATACAGGCGTCAAAGACCTCAAAAATCAGTAGTTCATCACAAGACCACCTGCCAGATAGACCTTCGTTCTTCGTACGGTACTGGAGTACGTTGTAGAGCGCAGTTGTTTGACACATGGCTTTTAGCCCCCAAACGCCGTAGATGTTATAGCATCCGAAGCTTCGTAGACATCCGATCACAGCTTGGCGAACGTAGGTGTCCTCTTCTGAACGCCCGACAAGATCGCATCGGAGACATCCCTCGTCTGAAGGGACGCGCTGTTCCAAACGCCCGTATACCGCAGACCTGTGAAAGTGCCCAGTACAAGTCAGTCCTTCCATCCCAAATCAAACATCCCAGCACAACCACCAACTCGGGACAGCAAGAACTAACACCTAACTTACCCTCGGCCACCGTATGATCGCAACTGTAATTCAACAGCTCCTTCGTCCCCTGCACCGCAACGGGGCTCTTCCGCGCCATCAGCCCCGCCATCTTCAACCCCTCCGCCACCGCCTCCTCCTTCGTCCCCCACACCGCGTTCACGAACCCCACCCGCAGCGCCTCCTCCGCCCCGAACATCCGAGCGCTCATGCACACCTCCTTCACCCACCCCAAACTCCCCACAACCCTCGGCAGCCGGCTCAGCGTCCCCACGTCCGCCGCGAGCCCGATGTCCACCTCCTTCACCGAGAAGCGCGTGTCGCGCGCGCAGATCCGCACGTCGGCGCACGTGCTGAGGTCGATACCCAACCCCAGCGCGTAGCCGTGCATCACGCAGATGACCGGCTTCTCGCACCGCTCGACGGCGCCGATGCAGTCCTGGAAGTCGGCGATGCTCCGCCGGAACTGCGTCGCGATGCGCGCCGCGTCTGGCTGCGGTGCTTGCGCCCCGGTCGGGGCCGGTGGTGGGGGGGGTTGGGTGATCAGGCCGGACTGCGAGGCTGCTTGGACGTCGAGGCCGGCTGTGAAGGCTTTGCGGCCGGCGCCGGTGAGGAGGATGGCGCGGACGTCGGGGGAGTGCGAGAGGGTTTGGAAGATGTCGCGGAGTTCGAGCCACATTCTGAGGAGGACGTTAGGGCACCGGCAGTGTTTGGCAGCGAAGCCTGTGGAGTGTCTTACGCCTCGAAGAAGGAGTTCAATTTCTCCGGTCGGTTGATCTCGACGTGGGCGACATACTCTTGCGGGAATGTGACGTTGAAATGTGTGTATGACCGGGTGCTACTAGAGTGGTCGGACATGGTTTGGGCTAACGGTGTATACTTTTGAGAGTGTGAATGTAGATGAGACTGACTTCACTATAGAGTGGAGCATGTCAGTATAAGTAGCGACCGACAGTAGAAGGAACAGAAAGAGCGATGACGCCTAACAAGTGAGGGCAAGAAAATGGATGGCACGGGTCAAGTATGTGTACCTCATCTATCATCCTCTGTTGACTTGCCTCGGCTTGACCCCAGACAGATTAGAGCGTTGCTTACCTTAGCTCTCGATAAGTTTTCTTTAAACTCACCGTTGCTGTAATATGTGTTCAGGACTCGGCCCCGATCCTCGTAGAACATCTGTGAGAAGTCCCCTCAAGCAACGCAATTCAAAAGCCTGCCACAGGAGGCTAATGTACCTGACTGTCCGCCGAGCGCCATCGCAGATCCACACATCGCTACGAAGGTAGACCAGGAGTGCGTCGATGCCTGCCCTTACTCACGAACCTAAGGTATCTCAGTAAATAAGGTCGCAAGCTTCCAGAGCATCGACAGACGCCCACCACCATGACTGAGTGAGTCCCGCCCACCCAGGTACCCTCATCCTTCCCCCTCTCAAAACCCAACCCCCCTCCTAACCTCACCCAGCCTCATCAACCTCGCCACCACCCTCCTCCACACCGGCCCCCACAAACAACTCCCCACCCCCCGCCGCGTCCGCGTCCTCTTCAACAAAACCTACATCGCCGACACCCTCTCCGCCCAACACGTCTGGGAGCACCCACACTACCCAACCTTCTACCTTCCCCGCACCAGCATCCTCGCCTCGGCCCTACGCCTCACCCGCCCCAACCCCTTCCCCCCCTCCCCCACCTCCTCCTTCTCGCCAGGCGCCTACCTCAGCACACTAACCATCAACGAGCGCTCGACAGAGCGGGTGCTGATCTTCGCCGCGGGCCCGCTGGCCGGGCTGGTGCGGCTGGAGTTCGGCGCCATGGACGCCTGGTTCGAGGAGGAGGCGGAGGTGTACGTGCACCCGAAGGATCCATTCAAGCGGGTCGAGGTGCTGCCGTCGCAAAGGGCGGTGCGGGTCGAGGTGGAGGGGAAGGTGGTGGCGGAGGGGGTGGGCGGGGTGGTGGTATTGTTGGAGACGGGGTTGCCGGTTAGGTATTATTTGCCGAAGACGGCGGTGAGTGAAGGGATGAGGTGGGGTGGGGTGTGTGGGGAGGGGAGATGGGGTTGCGTTGCGGGGGCTGATGGGGGTGGGTGCTGTAGGTCACATGGGAGTATCTGAGCCCGAGCGAGACGACGTCGGTTTGTCCGTATAAGGGGATGGCGAAGTGAGTGACGATGTGTTCGTTGGTGTTTGGTACTGCTCTACGTTGCTGACGGCGGTTGGAGTTACTATCATGTCACGGTGGACGGTAAGAAGCACGAGGACGCCATCTGGTGGTATAAGTCTGCCTCCCAAATGCCCGGTATGAGGGAGTACTGCTGAGTGGATATCCTAGATATCCGACTGCTGAGTCTATCGCAATTGCAGGCATGGTGAGTCTCTTCTGACGTTCCGGTTTTAGGATAAGGATGGCTTTAAATTGATCGTGGGCACAGGTCTGCTTTTACAATGAGAAGGTGGATATATGGATTGATGGCGTCGAGCAAGAGAGACCGAAGTCGAAGTTTGGCTAGATTATAGGGTACTTATTTGAATTCTTTGATTGACTGTAATTTGCTCTGACTCCCAATATAAGAGCTAAGGCTCCTTGTCACGCTAGATTCCCAGCGATGGTGCTAGATAGGAACACGAGAGCATTCCAGTTCTCGCATACTAATGTACTGGAGATCTCCCAGTAGCCCTGAGAGAAGCCAGATCGAAACAGAACTTTCAGCAAGTGATATCAAAAGTCGGTATCAAGTAGACATATCAATCCGTATCTTCCAGAATCGAGCAAGCCACCACATCGGAGTAGGAAGATGGGTGTAAGATGGACGTCATTATTGGTTTGCTTCAAGAAATTTCAGAGGGTCTCTTTCTTGTGACCACCTTCAGCCGGATACGCTGACTCCGAATGGTGAATGTCTTCCACACCGCGTGATGGAGCTTTAGTGGAAGAGACCACACTGGCTCGGCGGATATGCTCTTCCGTCTCCTCGTAGTTGATGAGTAGTTCGCCATGCTTACCATATCTGACGAAGTCAGCAAGGACACAATGTCTCGGGTTCCGTGCTTGGATATCAGCATACCTTCGTGGTTCCCGCTTTGCAACCTGTACAACATTGAAGACGCTAGTCGTCTTACGAAATATCGTATCCATCTCTTCAAGGGATCGATAAGCGGTTTCCGGGTAGAAGAAGTAAACGACAGGGATGATAAAGGCGTTGATGGCCGCAAAGATGATGTAGGTCTTATATCCAATGGAAGAGAACGACACTGGAGTGATCATCACGACCATGAAATTGAACGCCCAGTTTGCGCTCGTGGAAAGTGCATTGGCTGGAGCGCGGATGCGGAGAGGGACGATTTCGGCGGGGTAGAGCCAGGTCATGCCGAGCCAGCCGACGGCAAAGAAGCTGTTGAAGATGAAGAGGAATGCTGCAGCAACAATTCCGGGACTTGTCCCACCTACTGCCGTCATGGCTGCAAGAATAGACATGGAGGCTACCATTCCGGCAGCTCCGAACAACATCAGCGGACGTCGTCCGTATTTCTCGATACACCAGACGGCAATCCAGGATGCAGCAAAGTACTCGGTTCCGTTGGCAGCAGCAAGAATCCGAGCCGTGAATCCAGACAGGCCGATCTGGTTCTGGTAGATCGTTGCAGCATAGTAGGTGATTAAATTGATCCCGCTGACTTGCTGAAACACCTGGTTCACATATGCCAATACCGTGCGGTGAAAGTGTCGATTCTCATCCATCGTGAAAAGATCGCGAAAGCCCCCCTGCTGCATCTCTAGCACAGTGTCCTTGATAGCAGTAAACTCTGCATGTACATATGGATCTTCAGATGGTAAGTCGCTGAGAGCACCCAGGACAGAGAGCGCCTCGTCCTCCTTCCCTTTGAGGATAAGCCATCTTGGTGACTCAGGAAGTTCGAGTATAAAAGCCAGAATAGTCAGAGCAAAGATAATCTGAAAGCCGATTGGAAATCGCCAGGAGATTGAACTAGGCTCGAGAAAGCTGAAACCAAAGTCTAGCCAGTACGAGATACATATACCGCCTGTGATGAGGGCGCCTTCGACCATGACAAGCTGCCCTCGTCTGTGAGACTTGGAGCATTCGGATTGCCATGTGGGAACTGTGGATGTATTAAGTCCGTTTCCGAAGCCTAGGGCCAAGCCATACTTTAGCCGTTTATCTAGGGAGCGATTGTGGTATAGAGTGTAGTGAGTAGCATGGAGTCCAAAATGCTTAATGCCACACTGGTCTTCCCTCATCAAGACCTGGTCATATCATCACCGGGAAACAAAAGCCTGCTCAATGACCACAAATGATGCATGTTATCGAAGAAATCGCATCGGCTTACCAGTAACAACCCTCCCAGCAATAAAATGCCCCAACCCAAACGCCGAACACTGCAGCGCAGCACCAACCACCATAATCGACGAACCCAGAAAGATAGTCCTCCGCCTCCCCAGCACATCGCCAACCCAGATCGTCGCGACAGCCCCGCAGAAGCAGCCGACATTGTACGACGCAACCGAAACGCCCTGGAGCGTAGACCGGTGATTCTTCTGCGCCTGCGTGAGGCCCTGCTGGCCGGCCTCCGTGACGTCGATCTCGGGGAAGACTTTCACAAAGGACGGGAGCGTCAGAAGACCACCCATGACGCCTTGATCGTAGCCGAATAGACTGTGTTTCTGAGTATCAGTTCGGGGATGGGACTTACCAGGCAGGGTCGAGGGGGGGTCTTACAGGAAGTCGAGGCCGGCGAGGATGCCGATGGCGATGTTGAGGCGGAGGCCTTTGAGGCCGAGGTATCGAGCTCTTCCGAACATGGTTGGAGCGGGGAGGGGAGGGCTTCAGGGTGTCTGTCTGCTCAGTGTTCACTTGACGATGGCTATTTGTTCATAGCCGCACCGTTAATCAAGCTAGATCAGGACATCAATTATAGAGGTAGAACAAGTATTGCCGCAAGAGGAGAGAAATTGACAGCTGTAAGAACCCATGTCAATGGACGTCAATGGATGTCAACGCTTTGCCTGTCGATCCTGGACTGTTGACTCGCCAAACATCATCCTGGGGTAACATCTCGGTGCATGATCATACGAGCGCATGGGCAGCTCCATCATTGGGAGGAGGTGCATGGATAAACATGCAGTCCCACCACCTCCCACACTCATTGGCTTTGATGGTTCCTTCATGCCTGGGACGGTAGCTTTGTCAAACCCCAGAATCGGATTATATTTGATCCCGCTCTCGCTTCAGAACCCAAAACGGGTAGTCCCGGCGGCAGCCACCCGAGGGCACTAACGCTCCCTGGTTAGCCGAACAGTGTCCTAGTGTAGGTACTTCGCACCTCTCAATAATATCATATTCAATTCAAAGAGTGTTTGCCTTCACTGTCATTGACTGGCGCTGTCTCTTGTTGCCCTTACCAAGTTCAAGAATCAGAGATGCATTCATTCTGACTTCTAGCATCTTGAACGATCTCTGCTCTTGCAGTCGAAATGCACCAGCAATGGCGGACGCGTTTCAGTTGGTGCTGATCCAAGACAAGGGTGAGGACGATTAACTAGTATGGTGGTGCCATGAGCCACAGTATATACCCTATGTTGGGGTCGTGGGTGGTACAGATGAATCAGCGAACTTTGCATATGTCTGGATTGAGCTGACTGATTTGATGTAGCCTTGGTTGATAGTTCCTATGCGATACGAGCTATACATGGATTGGGTGGTACAGCAAGTAGGGTACACGAGTACCTAAGGGCTACTATGCCAAGCTAAACACGACACGATCGGAATGAGAGATTATGGCGTCAGCATTGACGACTGAAGAAGAGAAATCACAACCCCTGGACCAAACAGTCTTGACTGAAGAGAACTTGGACACGCTGTACCTGCCAAGACCGTCCAGGCAAGAGAGTACAGTGTCAAAATCAGAAGGATGGCCGAGAAAAGGTATTAGCCAGATCGCAGAGCAACTCAGCTCATCATTCCGACATTGATCATGGGGAAGGTCTGTTCTCGCCCTACCAAGCACTGGCCGAAGCAGACTGACCGGCGGGGGGAGCAGCCCAGGAGTTGGCTTGAGCGCTCGCGGACGCGGCGGCGGGCGCGGCGGTGGGCGCGTTCCAACCTCCGGTGGCCGAAGCAGCAGCCGAAGCAGCAGCCGGATTGTCCCAACCGTTCCCGCCAGACTGTTCTCCGAAGCTATTGTTGTTATCGAATCCGCCGTCCCCTGCATCTGCGGCTGGCTGGGTGCAGCGTTTGATGGTGTGACCCACTATGAAGGAGTCAGCATCTACAACCTTCAGGGACTCGAGGTTCCGTACTCTCGCCACACTGGCTGCACTTCACTTTGCTCCAGTCCTTTGGCTCTGGACAGTCACGAGAAAAGTGACCAACTGAGGAAAGATTCAGTATTTACGTTGCCATGAGGAACATACGACTGAACTTACTTTGTTCGCAGTTACGGCAAGTTGTATTGGCAGGATTCTTTGGCTTATCACAGTCCTTGGAGATGTGGCCTTCCTCGCTGGAACATCGTGAGCAATGTCTCTCCAGTGAAAAAAGTTCGCGGATCTCGCGACTTACCCACAGTTCCTACAGGCCCTGCTGCCGCCGCCGGTAGGACAGTCCTTCGCGAAGTGACCCGCTGGAACAAGCAATCAGTTAAAGATGGGGCTAGTGGCCTGTGACACACTTACTCTCGTTGCAGCGCTTGCATTCCACCCCTTCTGCGGACCGAGGTTCGGTACACTCAGCTGCAGTGTGACCAGATTGTCTTTCGAGATCAGCTACGTTCACCGACCAAATGCTGCATCTTGGACTTACTTGCAGTTTCGGCAAGCGAACCGATCAACTCTCGCCTTCGTACAGTCACGAGCTCGGTGCCCTACCTCCTCGCAATTGACACAAGTCACCTCCACACGCTCGATTTCTTGCTTCTCTTCCTTGCAAAACTTCGCGGTATGTCCAAGCTCTGCGAGGTGATTCATCCATGAGCACGGAAGGACTATATGAATTTACACGAGGATTGCACTGTACCTGAGCAGTTGCTGCATCTTGGAACACCACGGTCCATAGGAACCCCAGCGTCCTCGAGACGTGTCATGTTGTCCTCCGGTGTTGCGGGCCACCCTGCAGCAGACATTTGGCGTCTTGGTTTCGGGCTCTTGTAGTAGCCAATGGTGTACTTGCAATCGAGCTTGCCCTGGAGATCGACAATCGTAAAGGTGTCGGATAACTCTTTCTCCTATAGTGCAACGATCCCATTAGTTTCTCCCATAGAACTGGAAACACGCTTCGAGGACCATACCAGTGCAATCAAGTAAACCCTCATCTTGTTCTTCCGAAAAGAGTTCTCCAACTGAACATAGGTCGTCAAGGGTACAGCCTTGACATATACTTTCAGAGCCTAAAATGTGGATGTGTGTCAGTGCTACTATCTCATTCCATACCTGGCCACGTGAAAACGTACCTCACGAAAGTCGTCCAGATCACCCTCGGCATCAGCTCGCTTCACCATCTCCCAGGCTTCTTCTGGGTCCTTGTTTGCAATCTTCGACAGGTCAAGCACACGGTTTGCCTTGCACTCGGTAGCTTTATGGCCTAAAGGACGGATCAGCGTTGCTTCGATGGCGGTTTGGCGTAGTGTCACGACGCTTACCTTCTTGCTGGCAGTTCCTGCAGATGTCTGCTGGCTTCTCCGGACACTCGGAGGCCGGATGACCTTCCTTGGAGCAAATACGACAGGTGCCTGTGAAGACACGTGGGTTGGTGCAATCAGACTTGGAATGACTGTTGATCTCGTCAACCGGATATATGTCCGTGATAGCTCTAAAACGAAGGACACGTACCCTGGCTGGCCACAATTGAAGCAATTCCCGTTGGACTTACGCGGTTCGGGACACTCGCGAGCGAAATGGCCGGATTGACCGCAACTATGAGTCCCTCGGCTTAGAGCAGTGCCACACAAGTAAGATGGATCAAGGAACATACTTGCGGCACGCATCATCTTTCTCTCCATCAAAGACACCATCCTCGTGCTTCGAAACATTGGCTGCAGGGACGCCATTGTCACCGCCGGCATTCCAATCTTCGCCAGCGGCCTGGCCAGAACCCCAGTCACCCGCATCTCCGCTATTGCCGGCGTTCCATGCGCTGCTGGCCGTGGTCTCATTGGTGGCGGTACCCCAAGCCGCAGCTGTCGTCGCTAGGTCTCGTCAGCATTTGAGTTGGGAAAATCCCGAGACGAGTTGGGAGTGGTAGGCAAAAGGGGAGTGGTTTGTGCAACTCCAGAGTCGACGCGACGGCTAGTTCGAGTCGATTTGTGACTGTCGAATCGAGTGTATGAAAATTGAGAGACTTGGGAAAGCTCAGCTCGTGATACAGAGAAGGTACTTACAACCGGTATTATCCCAGCTCATTTTTGCTTTCTGTTTGTGTGATCTTCTGAAAGCGGGGAGTCAGCTACAGCACCTCCAACCTGACCAAGTGCTCGACGACTGGTGATTGCCAATGCTAACGTTCGTCAAGGTTTAGAGTCTTTGACAGTCGCACAGTGTTGTGCGAGATCACTGCACCCGAGTGAATCCAACTCAGCGGGTTCTGCCGTTGTCAGGGCCGTGAGGGCTGCTTTTGCAATTGCCAAGCTCTCAAATTGCAGTGTAACACTCAGAGAGAACAAGAGATCGATCGTGGAGGAGCGCCTACGTTTCGCGGCGGAGGTTGACCAAAGGGCAATGATCGTTCGACTTACCAGAGCTGTTACAGAACTTTTCAACCCTCACCGCGCGTGTCTGAAGTCGAAGAGTACTGATCAGCTTCCACTTCGTTACGGTAAGATTTATCTCGACCTTGCGTCTTCGACGAAGAGGATTGCAAAGGTAACGTGGGCCGACCGACCTTGACTAGCTGTTTGGTTGACGGTGCGTTGTGGTTGGAAGAGAACAGAAGTGGTGGTGAGGAAGTGAAAAAGGTCTATGCGAGAAGCTCAGACGCGAGCTCAAACCCTACCTAACCTAAGTACCTTACTCCAAAATCACGGCGATCACCGAGCCAACCAACTTTTCTCTCCGATCTCGCGCTGGGCTGTGAAGAAAAGCTCCTCTGCAATGCTCCGTCACCACCCAACTCAGTACCAGCAAGCATTCGGAATTCGTACAGCATCTGGCACGTCATAGCATACACAGAAGACAGACACTACAGGGGTTCATAGGTTGCTACAAGAAGCATCAAGAGTTCTAGAACTGAGTTGTATGCACTGGCTCTACTGCTTCCATCTGCTAGGTCCAATCTGCCTGAGCTACTTACTTACGCCGACTCAATGCTTGTTCCCGATATCATCTGAGCGCGCTCCTGCGTCGAAGGAGCTTCCAGTTGATCTACTCGATGTGAACCGAGTCCGAAAGGCCGCGAAGGCACTGTTGCAGCTCGCCATAATGTCACGCCAACATTTAGCCATCCAGCCAGGCTTGGAAACCCTCGCACTCCGCCTTCGATCCATCCACGTAGCCCCGTAGCTCGCCCACCGACGAATCTGCGTTCGGGACTTTCCATACCCGCCCAAATCCAGCCCGGTGCCCTCTGATAGCCTCCAAGACCACTTCATCTTGCCTCCATGCTTCGGCCCGGATTCGATCTCGCTGCAGAATCACTCGCGACGTTAGTCGTAGAGGTTCAGCTTTTGCTCTTCCGTCGCGAGCTCGCCGCCTTTCTCAGGGATTGTTACTTCGGGGATCCTCGATGATGGCGTCGACCTATTGTTCACGCTCGACGGCTGCTGGTCCGAGGCTCTCAAAGCCCCATAAGTCGTTCGTTCTCGGACTCGATGATGGCTTGAGCGTCCTGCACACTCGGTTCAGCCACCATGTTCGCATTTTTATTCTCCACGAGGTGTTTGTTGGACCTGGTGATGGCTAGATGCAACTCTCTCTCCCTTGCGAGCCCGCCTCCGCTTCATTCGCAGGCCGATTCGCCTTATCGCACGCGCGTCGAACACAGCTTGGCGTTGATGCCTTGGCTTTTCGACAGCGGCGGTTCTGGCGTCGAGGTTATCGTTCAGCGTGGCTTTAGTGGTGGATTTAAGACTTGATATCGTACTTTGCCACGTTTGTGAATGAGCTCTTCGAGCTCGTCTTTCCTGCGTCCGTCGAGAATGACAGTCGCTTCTTCGGGGACAAGTCTCGCCGTGATCGCTCTGCCGGGACCGGATGTTGCGTTGATGATGAGCAGCTTTTGGTGCTTAAGCGGCATCGTAGAGGAGCTTTAGATAGTCAATGTAAATTTGATGGCAGACTTTTAGACCTTAGATATGAGGAGAGAAGGAGTGAGATCCGAAGACCAGAATAAGACAGTTTCAAATTTCAGAAGCATAGACTCATCGTGCAGCATTATATATCGACCCATGATTTTTACCTCCCATGTCAGCCTGGGACTGCACGCCGAGCGCTCTAGGAAGCTCATCTGTAAAGTGACCGAAGGCCCCGTCGTCTAGGAATCAGAAATCGAGGCCTCCCATGATTAATGCCTGTGCCTGGAAAAGGCTCCCAATCACAACATGATCTTCTTTCCTCGCCAACCCACAGCTCAGGGCCAGGGAACAGACACCCTTCTGTGTAAATCCATATGCCCAAGACAAGCCAACAAGCTAAACCGAACACTCGAAACAGCCGCAAACCCCAAAACGACGCACATCGAACAGCCCGCCGCCCTCAACTGAACTCGACCCCCAACCGCGAATCCTCCCCCATGAAAACCACCACCGCCTCAAAAGATACTATTCACCAAATTCGACCCAATCGTCGCCCCCGCCCCGAAGATAGCTAACAAACCACGTCAGCCAACACACCCTACCACACCCCACACCACCCCACCCCGACCCAACCCCAAAACAAAAAACAAAACTCACCCGCATTCCCCATCTTCTTCCCAAACTTCTTCCCCTGCTCATTCAACTTCCCCCCTCCCGCTCCCCCTCCCTGCCCTCCCTCCCCTACCCCATTCCCCACCCCATTCCCATTCCCATACCCCGCCCCACCGGTCGCAGACTTCTCATCCACCGCATTAACACTAACATAACTCCGCGGAAAGATCCCCTCCCCCCCACTCCGCTCGTTTCTGCCCTTGGCCCAGTCGGCATTCATCCACTCCGTCACGACGACGCGGTCGTGCGGCTGCAGCGCCAGGTCGCCCGCGTCGGTGGGGGCGTAGGCGTACAGGGCTGTCGCTGTCGCTAGCGGTGGGGGGGTGGAGGCGTAGGCGGGGGGAGGGGGGGCGGGCGATGTGGAGGGTGGGGGGGCGTAAAAGGAGGGGGGTTGCTTTTCGGTGAAGGGGGGTTGGGTGAATGGGGTCTGTGAAGGAGGGGAGATGGTGGTGGCGGGGGGGGCGGGGAGGTGCGAGAGGATGGAGGAGCGTTGCGCGGGGGTGATGGTCGAGGTGTCGGTGAGGTAGTCGAGTTCCTTTGTTTGGGGACCGTTAGCTGCCTAGGTAGGTACAAATAACTTGGAGCGCTGATGGGTGGTGCGGGCGGAGAGGAGGTGGGTAGGGGGAGAGGTGAGGGGAGGGGAGGGGAGGGGAGGTACGTTTTGGATGGTGCGGAGCGAGCGGGCGGTCATGGCTGTGCTGAGTTCCTTCATGACGGGCGTGCTGGCGGTGGTTTCGGGGGGTTGGGGGTGGAGGAGACGGGATGGTGTGTGGACTTTTGTTCGCTGGGAGGAAGGTAGGTAAGGTATTGCGTTCTTGTGGTCGGTGGAATATGGCTCGAGGTGAGGGCGACTTTACTTGACTTGTGCTACTTGTAGAATGCTGATGAGCACAGCCCTGCGGCTGACAGGGGGTTCCGCATCAGCCAGATGGCTTCACGCTAACGTTAGATCGAGAACTCAGAAGCCACACAATTCACCGGATCAGTAGTGGTTCTAGGCTCCTACGCCTGACCCCACGCCTGACCCCATGCCTAAAGACAGGCCTAAAGACAGGCCTAAACCCATGCCTAAACCCACGCCTAAACACATCCCTAAACCCAGAGACATCCAACGAGACTGCTTGGCCTTTACATCTGTGAAGAGAGTGCAGGAAGAGCCTGAAGGGACAGCAATGACATGGGAGAAGTTGTGGGGACGTCGTCGACCCGTGAGATCGTCGAGCATGAGAAACACAGAAGGCCAGGCCAGCGCAGACCGTCGAGAATGAGAAAACACAGGTTGCCAAGAGCAGTCACAAAGGTTTTGGAGGCCATCCTCCCACCACCTCAATAAAATTATGCTTCTACGTCTATCGGAGTACTAGTAATCCTCTTCCAACGTGTGCGATCTGAGGAATTATGTAGAAATAGTCTACAGGGCCCTCCAATTACACGTAGGTGAGGACAACGCATCATGGTCTGAGGTATGAGGATGGAAATGTGGTCTACCGGAATCAAGGGCTTGGTTAAATGGTCAAACAATGCTTTGTAACTGTGAGCTTCGTCGCAAGAAGAGACCAAACTCCCACTGTGGTTATCTGGGGGGGGGTTTAAATGGTTCTGAGAGGTCCTATAGTACTTTTACTCTCTCCTGCAGATGTATCTGGTCGAGCAATCATCGTACCATTATTCTTAGCTATCACAACGAACATGCCCCTTATCCTTGCCAATCACACTGACAGTCATACTCAATCCCCTCATGACAACTACAATCGCCCATTTCCCATCCCTCATCAATCAACCACGACGCCATCGACACCACACAACCAAGCATACTAACACATCGGATGCATCATCGAGGCCATCTTCATTGAGATCGTCTACAATAATCAGCCCCGTCCCTCGACTTCATCAGCGGCCAAAAAGAGGAAGAAGGAAGACATACCTCGATAAGAGCAGGCCCAGCGATAACGTTCTCGTCCGAGAAGTCCTCGCAAGATCTGGACAAGAGGACGTAGGTCTGTCCCGAAACATGCTTCGGGATCATATCAACCTTGTAGTCGGAGGAGCCTGAGCAGCTGACTCGGACGGGGATCTACAGATCATTTAGTTGAAGTTCTGTTTTGTCTTCGTAGTGGTTGTCGTTATGTTGAAGTGATGGAGCGGGGTAGTGCAGGAGGGAGGCATACTTTCATGAGACCGGACTGTTGGATGAACTATGTCAGTGAACGTTCTTATTCTCATTGTTACAGAATAATATAATTGGAGTGAAATGAGTGACTTACGAAGAAGACGGCATAGATGGCAGTATTGGCGGTAATGGAGCTGTCGAACGACTGGGCGTTTGCAAAGGCGTTAGTGAAGGTGATGCATGAGCTGCCGGACCTTCATGGTATCAGCATTTGAGATGGATCATGCGCTGGTTGTAGTGTGCATTACCCGTAGGATCCCATGCATTGCCTGCGAATGGATTAGAATTTGTCCCTTCATTAAGAAGCTCGGGAGACTTACGGCATCAGTTTCGGGAAGGCCATGAAAGGGAGCATGACGGGGCTGCTGCCTCCGGTGATGAACTGCGACGCAAGACTGTATACTGGATTCCAACGTATTAGATGACAACGGCTACGAAATCAAAGAACGGCGTTGAGATTACCTTGGTTGAAGTCCAATGGGGTATCGAAAGGGTTCGGGAACGGAGACTCTCCGATTTCGGATCGGATGTAAGCCGCATGACGTGCCTCGACACTCAAGATTGACGCCGCGGCGGTAAGGTAGTCTTTGTTCATAATGGACGCGGCAGCCCCAGTGTACCTGAGAACGCGAATCAACGGACCGAACGATCTGGTTCGACCTCTGGCAACTCACGCTGAAACTCCGACACCTTCCAAGACACTTGACAGAGTGACGAAGGATTTGGGGTCGGTCACGCCAAATGTGTACTGCAGTTCATTTGTTGGAGTGATGTTTGCGGCTTCAAGGGCGCCGGAGATGAATTTGACGTGCGTCTGTTCATCGTAGTAGATCTGCTTGAGGTTGGTGTAGAATGGGTCGGCGAAGCCGGCAGCGACGAACTGGGCTTGGGTATAGTTGGCTAGGCCATCCTGGTAGAACTTGCGCTCCAGATACTCCAAGGTTAGAGCATAATTGAGGACTATATGGAGAAGCGCGTCAGTCAACGAGACCTGTTTCTGTATGAGCAAGTTTGCGAGATGGACATACTGATGCCGTCGTTGACCACCGGCGTCATGACACGCTTCTCAATGGGAGAGGCATAGCTAAGACCAGCAGCCAGAAAGACTGCAACAGCGTTAGAGAAGAGCATATTGACGACTGTAATCAAGTATCGATGTGCAGTGAGCTGTTGGAGGTAAGGTAGTCGACAAACGAGCGCAGATTCCTTCAAAGTAGTGCACCGGGGGAAGGGACGCGGGGCAGCAGATATATAGAGAGCTTTGACTAGTAGAAATCATGACGAGAGGAAAAGGCTTGCAGAGAAGAGACCGATGGGCCATGGAACCCAGGAAAGCAGCAGACTCTAGCCCGACATGGACTACCTACCAAGCTCCCCACACCCTTCAAGCAAGCTACGTAAGGAAAACGGTCAGGATCTGCATCTCAAATGGACACAACAAGGCAGAAGCTGGGAAAGCTTCATGACAAGCGTACTGTCTGACCTGCTTTAGAATGGACGACGTAATCGAATATGGTTTAGGGCAAGGAAGGGCACAGACGTTATAGGCCAGCTCGAGGGCACTTCCACGGGCCGTGGTCAATCCGTGCAGTCAATCCCCGCAGCTGCAGTCCTAGTCAGGAAGTCGGAGAAGAATCGGGATGTGACTGATCCGTGTCGCTACAGCAGTGACGATATCAGATTTGTCCATGTATATTGCATTGCCACCAATGGAGAAGAGGGGGATGAGCACGGATGCTCTCCATTCGGTTAGCTTCCCGCGTTATCGATAGAAGAGGTGATCGCAAAGCTTATTTAGCTTCTAGTACGGCACAGCGACACAGCAATGAGGGGTAAGGTCTTCCTGTTTTCAACCTGTCATATTCGTTCCATTCAGCCACATAGTGGGATTTCCCCATTCCGAGGATATACTAGCCTGCTCCGGCCTAGCTTAAAATGACCTGCCAAGCTTGGAAGCTTTTGTCAACAGGCCAGCCCCGAAAGGGAAAGCCTAACGTTGGCGCCACATGTAATGATGCGGTGATGAAGATGACATATAGTACTGAGGTGTAAGGTGGGTGCAATACCGTACCGCATTCGTAAGATGACTTGTTTGCGGCTACATTAATACCTCAGGTACCTTAAGGTGCTTCTTGAAGATCATTATTGACACTGTACTTTTGACACCGTTGCAACGTTGTAAGAGGCCGAATAGGAATAGCAAGCAGTAAGACGAATAATGGGAGGCTGAATCGACATTCAGACCTTGCGCCTCGTCTCCATCTCCATCTCCAGTTGAATTATACGAAGTATACGAAGTATACGCCTATACTCCTCTAGCCTTCCGTGACTTAATAAATCCGTCAATCGCCTTGGCCCACACACTCCGCCGCATGCCTCGCAGTGCCATCCAGGTCAACGGTACTCAAACTGCCGACGGAACCCGGCAAGCATCAGCAGACTCCCCAAGTCCGCCCATACTACACTCCGGCGGTTTGCCCTCCTCCGCACTTTCGTCCAGCGTGTGCAGTGGTATGGACGTTCGAACCGCTCGGTCCCTCCCATAACCTAACGATAAAGCCCGCACCGGTCTTGGTTCCTCAAGCCGATGAGGATCATACGGAGGCGGCGCTTCCCCGCGCCCATCCAGACATTCCTCTCCTCTCCCTCCTGTCCTCGATCCATGTCCACTGAACACATCCCTCCACCCTCTACCGCCACCGTAGGCCGCCCAGCGTCTGTTGCCCCTCCAGCCTTCTAGATCTCGTGCCAGGGCGTGGTGTCCGCCGTTGCGGGAGAGGGCGAGGTTCCGTTTCCGGCGCCGGTGGAATGTCCATGCCAAGGCCAGCAGGATGAGGACGAGGATGGCGAGTAGGAGGAAGTAGTAGTTGACTACGCTGGTAGGGGGGAGGTCGTCGGAGTCGTCGGGGTTGGAGGTGGTGGTGGTGGTGGTGGAGGAGGAGTTGGTGGGTGAGGGCGGTTGGGATGGAGTTGTGCTAGACGTCGAGGACTGTGAAGAAAGTAGTTTGGTCGTTGGTGGAGGTATGGAGGTGACGGGCGCGTCGCCGAAGGTTAGTTGGGTGACCGTTGGTGTCGGCAGGAACAATAATAAGAGCGAAGACCACCGTCGGGGGCTAAAAGCCACCATGGCTCAGTCGAAGAAGTAGTAGCGGAAGGTAGAGTACTCTAGCTCCCGCAGTAGCGCCCGCTCTCCGTTATACTCTGGGTCATAAGTATGGAGCCTGCAACGATCTTGAATAGCATTACACCATGAATAAAACGCTTGAAGGCGATATTCTAGCCATTCTGAGGATGATGCTCGCAATCACCGTATGAGAAGTATGTAGGTAGGTAGGTAAGGTAGGTAATGCTATAGCGCTAGCGGCATAACGAATCAAGCACCGCACAATCTTTACGTCCACCACCATCCATCAAGCATGCCAAAAGCCGTCAAAGGTAAGGTCCATACAAAAACCTCATCCCCATGATACCCTCCGAGAGACTAATACTA
>JAABUY010000724.1_pt1 | contig 53910 bp, 50 predicted proteins | sample 5560271 | NCBI WGS metagenome assembly JAABUY01 (sample SAMN10711886, study PRJNA513374) | rock metagenome | isolation source: Antarctica rocks | place: Antarctica: Victoria Land, University Valley | reverse complement strand
CTCCGCCAGACGAGCCGCCACCTCCGCCAGACGAGCCGCCACCTCCGCCAGACGAGCCGCCACCTCCGCCAGACGAGCCGCCACCTCCGCCAGACGAGCCGCCACCTCCGCCAGACGAGCCGCCACCTCCGCCAGACGAGCCGCCACCGCCCCTTCTCTTTTCCAGATCGTTGAGTGAGGCATCGAAGCGCTCCGCTAATGGTGCGGAAACAAGCTCGGTTTCGATTTTCAGATCCCGCTGCGACAGAGCGCGGTCGAGGTTCGGTACCGCTGAGGAGCTCACTGCGCATGCACTTGCGAGTAAAACGACGAGGAGAGACTGAGGTGTCTTCATGATGGTGGCCTCAAGTTGTTTGTTGGATGTAGGTAGAAGACTGCTGGCAATGCTTATGAGGAGAGTCGTAAGAATCAATCAGTAATAATGGGGATAAGGTATTCTGTCGCCATACGAAGTAAATGGGCGTCATCGCAAGCAACCTTAATTATTACCTGCCTTCTGGAATGCGCCACCCTTCGGTCAGAGTACGGCTGGAGTTCCGCCTTGGCGATTACGTACATATTACGGTACCAAACAATAGGATTTTTGCTGTTTGACATGAACTTTTCGATCAGATATCTTCCTTTACAGTATGTAGGTATGTATTGAGCAATAATTAATATGTAATTCACGGACTTGTTCTGTGAAATATTCTATCAAGACACTCTCAGCCTTGAGACACTTTTGAGATCATTTTGACGGCCCCTTAGGTGAGATGTCATCAGGTTGTAAGGCTTTCTCAACTACTCATGGGCGGTACTGCCCTGCGAAGCCACGATCTTATTGTATCGGCTGTTCATAAGGCGACTCCGAAGGAGTGAAATCAGTACCTGTGCCTGGAACACCGCATATTTGCACCTATCTTGAGTAGTCGCTTCTACTACTTCGTGATACTATCAATGTAAGGGGCACATGCAAACCTTGGTGCCGTTAAGGTCCTGAGGCCTTCAAAATGCTACACTTTGTGATCTATCAGTCAAAACGCTCTCCAGACAGCAAACCTGCCACAAAAGTGCGAGTTGAACCCACCAAGAGTAGCCTGAAGCGGACTGGAGAAGTACAGAGTGGAGTAACTAGTGAGTCGTGGTTGAGGAGCGCCAAGAGTGGAAGCGGAGCCAGAAGTGGAGCATTGCCAATGTGGAGTGGGGGAGTAAAGACGTGGAGCGGGAGCGAAATTAGAAGCGCGGGAGCCAAGAGTTCGGGAACCAGAACTAATGGATGCCAAACGTGCCGAGAGATGCGGAATGTATCTACTCCGTCGGCGGCCCCGATAGGGACCTCGGGCGAGCGTCGCCCTAATCAAGCATGAGACTCGTGTCTCTGGCCTCTTCACCCCCAAAGGAATATGGATGAAAACGGGCGGTTGCCTGCTGGGAACCCCATCCCAATCGCTGTTTCTGATGGGATCATGGGATGGGCATTCGCCGATATGCAATCGAATTTAGGAAAGTGATGGTCCCGCCTGGAATGGTGGACTGCGGAGAAAGCGTGGACCGCCCCAGACAAATGTGAAGAATTCCGCATCCATCAACCAATCTCGTGAGCTGGTCGTGCACCACTTGCAGGATGGCCCGGGGAGTTTCGACTACTTTGCTTACGTTATGACCAAACATGGTCCTTCCCTCACTCCAGCTTAAAGCGATATCGTGCATACAGGGTACATGCGCATCAATCAGTCCAGTGACCCTCACCGACAACTCCTTGGGCAGTACCCTGAGATCTTGGTCTGAGCCGTTCTCGAAAGTCTTGTAGTATGGATTGTGTCGTATCATCCCAACATCTGTTGCCCGGACCACCCCTCGAAGAAGCTGATCATGCATTTGAGATCTTAGCGTCCCCTGTCGTTCGAGGAGTACTTATCCTACCAGCACTCTAAGATACTCCAAACGGCCAGTGGTCAGCTCAGCTTTACTGATAGCACCTTCACTTAGCGTTAGGTCAGCGAGGTCCTGTTTGAGACCCTGCAGCTTCTGGACTTGCTCTTCCCAAGTCCTGTTCATAATGTAACGAATGATCTTTACATCATTCTTCTGTCCTAAGCGGTGAATCCGATCCATGGCTTGAGATTCGCTCATAGGGTTCCATTGGGGCTCCAATATGTATGCCCTGGAGGCTGCAGTAAGGTCTAGACCCACTCCACCGCAGGTGATAGTGGCGAGGAGGACCTTGATACCGGAATTTGTGTGGAATTTGTGGACCACATTAGTGCGGCCGGACGCTGACAGTTTCCCGTCAAGCCGAACGCATCTTACTCCCTTCATCATGAGCTGGGGTTGGAGACTGTCAAATGAGCGTGTCCATCCGGAGAAAACGACACTGCGTATCCCGATCAGCAGAGGAACGAAAATTCTGATGGAGCTTCACTACCCTTTGATCCCTTCAGGTGTATCATTCAGATCGTTCACGAGCCGGCGAATCTTACTTGGAGTATCTTCTCCCATGTATAGACCGGACGATCTACCTATCGAGCCATCATGTTGAGGCGCATGTGAAGAACACCTTGGTAGATGGTTGCAGACCTTGAAAAACTTGGTCGCTTTTCTTGCCTGCCTATCGAAGCAGGAAGAGCATAACAACTCAAGAGACTCCTCTTTATTGGGCTCGTCCACATGTGGCGCTACTGTCTCACTCGAGAGACCAATGTCAGTTCTTGACGAGAAATTTGCGTAGGATGCTTTGGACAAATGAGGAGAACGATGTAGTAGCGCCAAAGTGTTTGTCGAAGAAACTGCCGCAGGAACGCAACACAATCAGGGCAAGAAATGAATCAACGCAGCAAGACGACACAATAAGGCTTAGATAGCGGGAGGATGGCTATGCTCCTATAGGCCCGAACTAAAGAACGATCGATTTACAGGGAAGTGCAGGTATGTAGAAAGCCGACAAGGCTGCCTCGATGAGCATCGAACGTCGCTTTTGATAGTGCAGATATTGTGTGTTTATGTGATGGAAATGGTCAGAAGGCACAATTCCCTTACTGTAGTGCTTCACTACAATATTGTCAGCGAAAATTCGCCAATCACAAATTGTAATCTGTCCTCGTACTTTCAGTAGTAGAGTGACGATATCAGAACCCGCCCTATCTTTATACAATCCAATGTCTTCTGCCTCTTCGACTCCTTGTGCAGCATGTAAAACACAAAACGTTGTGCAATGGGTCCTACCGTCTTTGCCGGGTGCTCGAGGCTTGTGGAGGGATTCCCTCGATTGGATTGCAATTGCGATGAACAAAGATTGTGGACTCTGCAAACTTATCGTTAGAACGTTGTTCCAAGATGCTAGCTTCAGAGAGGCCACAAGAGGAGGCCAGGCAGTCAAAGTAAATATTGCCGCGAGAGATGTTGGAAAGGTAATATGGAAACCGGTAGAAAAAGACAGTAAAGAGTCTGATGTTGCCAATATGGTCTTACGCAGCGGTTGGTGTGTGGAGAACGGGTGCATGGTCAGATATGTCAAAAGAATTGATGTCTCGGCAGAGCTGAATGGGCGTTATTGGCAAGGAGTGATTCGAGCTTCGGGTGACGAGGCCATTGACGAGAAGGATCGTTTGCTCCTCGCACGGTCAATGCCACCTGACAGAGTCGACGTACGGCGAATCAAGGACTGGTTAGGCGACTGCGAAGCATATCACGGTCCTACCTGCCAACCCGCCATATGGAGTGACTTGAATCTCCTTGGCGTTCGCATGATCGATGTGAAGGGCCGCTGCATAGTTTCTGCGCCGGTAGGCTGCCAGTATCTGGCGTTGAGCTACTGTTGGGGTAGCCCTACGAAAATGGAGCATCTACAACTGACGAAGGGAAATTTCGCACAGCTCCATACTCCTGGGGAGCTTTCGAAAGAGAATTCGCGAGTTCCATCCACTATTCGAGATGCAATTTATCTTACGCAATGTCTAGAGTACAAATATCTTTGGGTGGATGCCCTCTGTATTGTTCAAGATGACATGGCGGACAAGAAAGCCCAGCTTCATCTAATGGACCGATTATATAATTCGGCTATACTGACTATTGCAGCGTCAGCCGGAGACAATGCATGGTCCGGATTGCCAGGAGCTCTTCCTCATTCTCGCTCGAGCTTGTCACCGAAGGAGGTGATAGACGGAGTTACCTTCGTTACTGCATCAAAGGACTATATCGGAGCGATTGGGTCTGCTGCATGGTCCAAACGAGCCTGGGTATTACAGGAGCGTATTCTTTCTTCTCGTCTCCTCGTGTTCACTCCTCGGCAAGTATTCTGGGAATGTAAGAAGGCAACATGGAGCGAAGAGCTGCAACTAGAATCTTTCGACCCCGAAGTCCAAGTTGAAATTGATCATTCTCTTGAAAGATTCAAGAAACCTCGTTCTGACCTCAGCCCTGTGCAAAGATACGCTTTCCTTCTAGCGCAATACACTCCGAGAGAACTGACAAATCAACACGATGCACTAAATGCAGTCCAAGGGCTACTCAACGACTTTCGATCCATATATCCAACAGGTTTCTTCTGGGGCCTGCCAGAATCCATCCTCGACACAGCTCTCCTGTGGAACTTTGGAGTCTACCAGCAAGCGCCAAAACCTCGGCGTGCTATGTTCCCAAGCTGGTGCTGGGCGGGCTGGCGAGCAGTAGCTACATTTTCTGTTGGGGGCCCATTCGACTCGGGATTCCAAGGCCAGGATTTAACTTCCAACTCTTCTCTCGGAAAACCCGAGAGCATCAAAGATGCATCAACTGTGCGCACCGAAGTGGCTTGGTTCCGGATCACTGAAGCCCCATTATTGTGGGAAGCTATCCAGAACAACTGGATCAGCCACGCCGGGTCGACTTTCCACGCCGAGTCACTAGCAAAATGGCAGGCGCAAGACTCAACTAGCGTTCTGGAATCGACGCTCCAAGTTCTTGAGCGAGCAGACATTCCTGCCTCGCACGCGCTGGTGTTTTGGACCCAGGTCGTGCAGCTTGATGTTGACAGAACTCCACACAAGGACAACCATACTGCAATGACAGTGCGTGACCGAGACGGACAAGATGTAGGCCACATAAACATTATGGCGGAATGGAGAGAATTGCGTCCGGACCGACTGTCTTTTATCCTTGTCGCGCGAAATATGCGTTGGATTGAGCCATTCCTCGATCTCATGTGCGTTGAGTGGGTGACTGGGATTGCCAGCAGAGTGCAGGTCGTTCGTAATGCAATCATTACTGATAGGGTCTGGGCTACATTAAGTCCAGAATGGAGGCTTGTTATTCTTGCTTAATGGAAGGCCACGAAGACAGGATCTTCAATGGGGGGACCTTGTTCAAATTACTTCTAGTAAGCTGAGCCGTTACCTAACGACAGAGAATCTTCTCTTCATTGTCAGCAGGATCTGACTGCGCCGTCCAGTCTCCTTGCCATCCTTCAAGATAAAGTGCACAGCTCGACGCTGACAAGGAAATGAGAGAGTGGCTCTAGAGATGTAGGGCACGTTGGTTCTCACACCTGATCCCAATGTCCAGAGTGAAGATGTCTACAACCACCAAGAGTTGTGTTTGCAAGCATCAGACGAAAGGCATCTGTGACAACAGAGGCAAGATGCATGCCGAATGATCTTTGGAAACAGATTACAACATATGGGCCTGCAGTGCACTCTCTCATGGACTAGATGGATGACCCTTGCGGTATATGGTTATTCCGGTTGAAATTCTGGCCGGCCCGGAAAACTTCACTGTTTCTTGCATTGTGGCCGAGACGTTTACAGACCTGGGAGCACTCGGCGCTGGCTTTCTTTCTCAAGGCATGTGAGTGTGGCTGCGGTAACACAGCCTTGTTTTTCCCCACAATTGCGTAAGCGCTGTGTCAACGACGTAGAGCATGACACATCAACAGGTGGTTTTCTTGCATGAATAGGTTCGATTTGCTATGGTTTTGTAATTACGGCAAGAAGAAGGCTTGGGCTGTAAGGAAGTATGCCTTTACTCTCTGGAATGCCGAAAGCAGAATGAGGCAAATAAATTCTCTATGAATAGTATCAGTCGATAGATTGGTTATTGGCGTGAGAAGAAAGCCTATGTATCACCTGAAGACGCCTTTTATTTCCTGCTTTCTGTTCTTCAGAGCATAGGATGACGCATTCTAGCCACTTTTGACAGATCGTATCGCAGCTCTGTCCATTGTCGAGACAACGGAGAAGGCATTCTTTTAGGGGTCCAGTCTTCCACCCAGCTGTGAAGTATGTCTGAGTCCCATATGTAAACCAGGATGGCGGAAGAGTAGTCCTGTTAGCCCTAATGCATGCGGGGAGACTTATGCACTTTTTGCTCCTATCTTGGCCTCCAGAACTTTCAATGCACAGTAATGTTCGTTTCTCAGTTACATCAATTAACTATCAAATTGGCAGTATATAAAGTCTAGTAACGGCATTCAGAAATTGGCCAGGGTAGTCGGAATTTCAAGTAATGATTAAGACGTGTCCCGTCAATATTGCGTAGGAGACTCTTAAGACGATTATATAGCGACTAATGAAGCCGCTGACCCAAGTTTCTATCAAAGAACCCCTGCACTTCTTCTGTGCGGTTGTATACAATGCTACTAATAGGAGGTATCTCTCGATCGGTCGTTGGATTGATATGCCGTATCAGGGCTTCGTTTTGGGCAAGGGTGGGTCGTTGCATCTGTTTTGAACCGGCAGCCTCTAATGGCAGCGTTTATCATTTGTAGCATCCACCATCTTATCAACAGTGCTTCTAACAATCTGTTGGTCCATATTGGGCTGTGCGAGGCAGCAGCCATAGGCAGCAATTCAGCAGACACCTTGATGATATCGGCCGCCAAACTTATAGCCAAACTGAACCGGGCTTCCGTACAATTCTGGATTGCTTTCCATACTTCCCATGCTTCCCCGGTGCTCCCTCTCAAGCTGCTCAGCTCCCTTTCTATGTACACGTTGAAGTTCGACGTTTCGCCACATGTTATTACTGCTGTTGAATGGCTTTCCACATTGAGAGGCATGACAGCTCTCATTAAATCCAGAGATTCTTATCAAGTCATCGCCGAGTCGGTTTATAGACTCTGCTTCCCTCTGGTCTCGATCGGGAACAAACACATCGCCAAGAAAGCAGCCAAGATCAACCCTCCTGCCGCGTAGACTGGAGCATTCGGATTGACACCGCCAGCATGAACTGCGACGATTGGAGCGCAGAGACCTGTGATGCGGTTGAGGAAGGACGCAATACCCGTGCCGGTACCTCTGTTCGGAGCGGGGAAGACTTCGGGAGTACTGGAGAACTGCGTTAGGACTCTCCTCTGTGCTTGATCCAAGGACGAGAAGCGGAGACTCACTATGCGTATAGGACACCATACATAATGTTCTGGAAGAAAGCTTCGAGACTCGACATGGTTGTCTGGTAGTTCGGGTTCGAGGAGATGGTGAAGAGGAAAAGGACAATTCCTGTGAGTAAGGTTGAGACGGCGATGGTGCCCTTGCGGCCGATATACTTGATGTCCACAGTGTAACATGCTATGATCGAGCCCGGAACGCCAACGATGGAGGTGATGGCGTAGTTGCGGTAGACGATGTTGGTCGGAGTGGGTGGGGCGTTTTTGCCAGCGTTTTGTAGGTACTGTGGTAGGAAGGCATTGAACAGTGGATAGCCCATGCCGATGGTAGCCCAGCAGAACCAGATGAGACATGCTGCATAAAGAGATCAGCAATATATAAAAGCGCGAAGATGGATGTACAGAATGCACTTACTGGTGATACCGAGTCTCTTGGTGGCAAACAGTGGCCGGATTCTGTCCCCGGAGAAGCTCCCAAGCTTCCTGTTAATAATCTCTCCAGTGCTGAGCTTCTCTTTGGATACTACTCCGGGCTCTCCGCCAATCTCATTCAAGATATCCACGGTCAACCAAGTTTTACGTCTGTTCTTATAGGCGATACCATGGACGGTAGCCACTGCCTCAGCCTGGCGTCCTCGGGCGAGGAGGTACTTGGGAGACTCGTAAAGATGGAAGAAGAAGAAACGACAGATGAACATGAAGAAGGTAAGTGCGCCGAGAGTGATGGTGAAGTACCTCCAGCCTTTATTGTCGGCACTGTGGCAGCACGCAACGCCCGGGGCAGAGACCGCACAGGCCTTGAGTGAAGGGTCGCAGCTATGGCTAGGAATTAAACCCCATGCGACTATAGCAAAGTAAGCTTGTATGAAGGAAAATCCGCATGCTGGTTGATCGACTCACTCAAGGAAGCGATGAGTTGTCCGACGGGCCACCAGATAGACAACATCGTCAGAAGGTTCCCAGATGCGAATGGCAAGAATTCAAGGAACAGCGCGCCATCGACCGGTAAATTTCCGCCAACACCTACACCCAGGGCGGCGAACAGGCCACAAGTTCCGATCCAGCTGTTGCCGCCGCCGACAGCAAGGCCGAAAACGCTCGCAATCAACAAGGTCATATTGAACGCAGGGCGGCGACCGATGATGTCCGATCCAATCCCCCAGAAGCTGGCGCCGACGCAAAGACCGACGAAAGTTGCACATGTCGTGTAGCGAACCTGCGTGCTCGAAGGACCGAACTCGAGTGTCAACTGGGGCAAAGTAAGGGCCACACCCTAAAAACGACGTTTAGCAGTCAACGAGTAGGTGCACTTTCAGAGTCAGGTTACCTGAAGCCAAAGACTGCAATTGTAACGATTAGTCCATATTTCATAATCAAGCCCTAAGCGACAGGGATTCCGGAGCCTCACTTGTCAGCCAACCATCCAAATCCACAGAGCACGAAAAGCTCCCACTGGTATCGACCCATGCCTATATCCTGTATGGCTATGTTAATGATTTTGGATTTTCCTACGCGACGTGGTCAGATCAATAACATATATATCCACAGCTCTACGGGCCAGACGTCGACCATCCAATACTCCGGACTTCACCAACGCAAGAAAAGTGTCACTTCACATACGATCATAGACGGCATCGTGTCCGGAAACGGCCAGGTCAGTCTCGATTTCGGCTCTCAACCCCTCGATGGTATACGCGCTGTATTCGAGGCTTGGCCGTCCGCCAGCCTCGCCGCCTGGACCATCACGGCTGCTAGATTTCTCTAACTTATCCTCGTGCTGGGCAACGACCGAGGCGTGGCGGTGGGCGTCGGCCAGCGGTACGTAGACGTCGGGGAAGTCGCTGACGTCGTGCTTCGCGAACGGGTTCATAAAGATAGGCATGCTGTCGACGGATTGGCTTGGTGCTCTGGCAGTGCGTCAAAGGCCTTACGGCGATACCGATCAACACTCGAGTTGTTCGTATAGGTTGAGTATAGGCCGAATTGGTGCTTAGGGCTCTGTTGGCGACTTTGGCGCTTTGGGCTTTCAATTGCTGGATGACGAAGGCTGTGAGGGCGCTCTGGGCTTGCTTCAGCGCAACCGATAGACTTGCTCTACACCAGCCTGAATCGAGGCAAACTGTTCGTACACACGAAACTGGCCGTTGATATTGAGATCACTGGATACTCTCGATCACTGTTGCTAACATTGAAATCTCCAGGTCTGGTGCGGTTGAAAACTGTTCTTGCACAATTCGTTTCCTGCTTTCCAAACTGCTCGTGTGTCTATAAAGAGCAAGAAATTCGAGTGAAAAAAGCAAAAAGCAAAAGGTAAAAGGTGGGACAGAGCGGGGCGAGAAGGCCATCGTGACTGGTCCTTAGATATCGGAATGACAGAACGCTACATTAGTTTCCCGGTGCAGTGGAGCACCACACCTACTGTACATACCTAGGTACCCACTACCTTACTGTACCATAACAACATGAAGGTGCTGTACTTTAGGTATGTAGGTAAGTACGGTAGGTAGGTACGGTAGGTAGCATGGCTAGGATGACAGAATGAAAAAACGGTTGGGTGTAGAGATCGCCTTGTGGGTACCATAGATCAGAGTAGGGTAACGTTAAGCTATATGGAGTATGGTGAGAGGCTATTCAATAAGCTAGAATTATTGGAGAAGACTAAGAATGCCTTGTGGACCCTTCCCGGCCCTCAGCGTGGCTCTCCAATGGAGAATTTGCAAACCGTTGCAGCACGTATGGAAAATAATTACATGTGGTCAAGTGTTACCTTACCTTAACGTTAGTCATCTTCCGACAGCCTCGGTATAATTACGATAAGGCCTACCCATTAAGGTCAAGGCGACGTTTCGACATGTCTAGGCGTTGCGCACCCGGGCGAAGCTGCTCTAACGGCCACTGCTTAAGCTGACTACAGTAGAGCACATGATCGTATCACCAGCTTCAATAATAAAGGCTTCCAAGTAGATAGATGATTTGGCACGCTTCAATGATAAAACAGCAGATCATGTGTCCTGCTAGCATATGTAGCAAGCTCAGTAAATCCGACCCACGCTACTCCATAGCGGCGCGCCGAGCAGAGGTGGATATCAAAAGCAACTCAGTGAGCCTGACGGGAACCCATCGTCTCATTCCTGGTGACATGACGCTCGGCATTCTGCAGACGCACGTCAATGAGACCGCGTGCCTAAGGTAGACGCCGGACCTCGTAAGGGTTGCCTTCACTCACCTCCGTCTCCTGAATGTCCCCGCTCTCCAAGATCTTCGTCATACACTCGTCCTCGTTGTGCGTCCCGAATTCGTTTTCCAAAGTTGCCTTGGACGCGCTGTCGAGGACGCCTTGAGCGCCGTGCCTGCCACGGTCGTCAATACCTGCATTGGCCACGTTGGAGACTGGGTAGTGGGTGGGGAGGGGGCCTCACTTGTGCGTGATGAAGATCTTGAAGCCGTTGACAACCTGGGCGAGAGGTATGGATCGGTCCTTCCTCCAATTCTGTACCGCCTGAGGGTCGTCCACGAAGATCACGAAGTCCTCTTCTTTGCCTTGGTAATGCACCTTCGAATTCACGGCATTTCCACGAGTCATCTTGGCTATGTTCTTGTTTCTGTGACTGAAATCTAATGTAGTGTTCTCGACTGCTTGGTTTTCCTGTGATAGGTCTTTGATGTGATGTTGCGTTGTGTATTCGTAGCTTGGCAATCTACTACGGAAGTTAGGTATCTGTAGGTGACTTGAGTGATACGCTCGGCTAAAACTACCCCACGTCATGTGCCGCATAACTTATCGATAAAGTTCTCGGACGATGAAGGGCAGTATAAACGGACCGATAATACTACGAATTTCAATCAACTGTCATACATGGGCCTCACTCTCGTGAGGCTTCTCCCGACCCTGGCATTCTTGCTGTTATGTGAAACGCTCAAACAAAAAGTGGAAGCGATGTGGTACTAGACCAGAAATCCTCCATGGCCAACCCAAGAGGCCAATCCATCCCAACGAAGGTAAGGTGAACTTGAGGCGGTCCGGCCGTTCAAAACAGCCAGACGAGCTGAATTCAGAGAAAGCACCTGGAGGGAATGATGATGGACCAATCCATCTATGTGTCGAACCGCAATCACACACCCATGCAACCCCCGGACTCCTTCGGACGTGAGCACCTAGACCATCCCAGCCGTGTGTTCCATTTGCTCTTGCTTTTGGGTATTTGCTTCACGTCTTGAACCCCTACAAGAGGACCTGAAACTTTGTAGGTGCTTGAGAGCAATGGATTGGGTAGCTTAGGAGTTTTGAGGAGTCGGTTGCTCTTCCAACGTCTGGTGCCGTGAGCTGAACTCCTGCGGGGTGGTGGCATCATTGGTGGCGGGGTCCCCACACTGGCAGTAATGGGACCATGCGAAGAGCTCTTGATGGACTCGGCTGCTGACCCGTCAAGATCCGACTTTTCGGCAACATCTCCCAACTCCGTTTCAGCCTCGTTTATTTTGGTAGCTCCAAGACTCGTATGGCTGGCGGTCCGTTTGGCAAAGCTGCTGGTGAGGCTCGCCATACTCAGTTTTCGCATCATCGAACTTGCAGAAGCCCTGATCAGATGATCGCCCCGGACAGCGCCCATACCTGGATATGGTAGAAGGTCTCGAGTCCACACATCACTGAGAGCATGCTCCAGCCGAACCCTGTCTGAGCGCTTTGGGGCTAGCACAGGAATACGGTTGTTGGCGAGAAGCGATTGAGATCGGTTCATTGAGGGTGACGTTGGGAGCGGAGAAATACCGTTATCTCGTAACGCGTGGGTATTCTTGATGATGACTTGGCTGATGGTCGCTTGTGGTCCAAGCGTGGCCGCGCGTTGAATCGCGATGCGACGAGCGAGCGTGCCTCGTTGCCCAAAGCTGTTTCCAATCTTTTTGAGATCTAATGTCAAGGTCGAGTATATTTCGAGTGGAGCGGTGTGTCCGTCATAGATATCTCGACTCTCCGCCGCAGACCTTTCCAGAAGAGAGGACCTCCACCCTTCCTCTTCCTTGGCCGAACACGCACTGAAGATCAACTCGAACAGGCGATGGTCTGACTCAAAGACGACCTTCCACGCGTGAAGCGCGGTGTAGCATTGGAGGCCTAGGCTGGAGATTAGTAGGAATTCATGTGAGATGATACGCGATCCTACACACCTTTACCATTATCGGTCTCCTCAATCTTTAGGTCGCTAAGACCTATGCCGGCGGTAATATCATAGGTGGCCCCACCTGCACCCAGTGTTGCCAGAACTAGACATGATTTGAAGAGCAAGCAAACCATATAATCACCCTCTACCCCTTTTTTCGTCTCATATGTCACATGAAGAACGCCGCAGAGCAATACATGTCCTAGCTGCCGGAGTGCCAGGGTTGGCAAAGCCTTTCTTACACATCAACATTCGTAGACTTTCTAGGCAAAGCTTATTACAAATTACGTACTTCATTTTGGAGAATCATCCGATCTTGCAGGAGCCATGTTTTCTGGATTCGGTCCCTTGTCCTTGGGTCATCTGTTGCTTTGTTGATTTCCTTAGTGGTTTCTCGCAACCTGCAGAGGATCTTCTCAATCTGGCTGTGTGTCTCTGGACAATCGATTACCGGAGTGTGTTTGTGCAGGTCCAAGAACAGCAGCGGATACTTGCAGACCCTTTGTATTGGCTGTGTGTTTCAATCAGCGCCCAGACAGCAACACGAGGGTGCTCGGCAGTACCTTGATTAGCAGATCACCGAACGTCAATCCTTTCCTGCTATGAGCTTCACGACCATTCATCGAAGTTAAGGAATTGGCTAGAGCCTCGATGCCTCTTTCGTAGGCGTGCCAATCGGGTATGGAGTTATAAGTTGCGGCCATATCTTGTACCATCATTTCGTACTTAGCGCCGTATTCCTCATATGCGAAAAAGCGATTCATCTAAATCAGGGTCAGCTTCGACCATGTACACACAAGCCAAACCACCCTGCACTTACCATATTTTGGAAGACCAGAGCAACTTCGGCGACTTGCTTGGGCTCCGCTACTAGTGCTGTTCTTTTGTCGTTCTGCGTCTCGCAAATATCGAAAGACTTCCTCCTATCCCCTGCGATGTTTAGACCACCGTTGTTCCCCGATATGTCCATGCTGTGCCATCTGACACGCCCCCCGGACTTAGCTGAAGGTCTTCGATGTCCGTAGATCTGATTCACCTCGACATCGCGGACAACATGTTGAAGCTGACGTAGGAGATCCTCATGGATGCGGAGTATCTCAGCGATATTTCTCTGGATGGATGATTGTGTATGCTGAGACAGACTGGGCACCGACGTAAGCAAATTGAAGTAGACCTGAGCTTGTATGTCAGCCTTTGGGTTCCGAGACGCCGCGCGTAATAATGATTGGTTACATTTGTCAAAACTTTTAGATCAGCGACATAGCTTTCTTCTGAGCTCACCAACTCCTCCAGTATCTTACGTCGACTGTGCGCACGATCCCAGGCAGCTTCATCCATGAACGCTCCTGAGAGCTTTCTGTTATTGTCCATGGAAGGTCGACCGTCAGTCTGTGATTGTTCACTGTTACGGTGCTCATTCCGAAACTGACTAGATCTTGCAGCATGGCGCGATTTCGGAGCTACACTGAAGCTCGCGAGGCTGATGCTCGCAGTCTTGACGGCAGTGATGAAGGCCGATGATGAATGAGAAGAAGTCTTTTGGTGCCTCGAACGAGCCACCCCTTTTCGTTGTTCGGAGTCTTCGCAATCATCCAAAGACCAGCGTTCAGTACGAACAGTTAAGGATTTCCTCCCACTCAGGTTCTTGTGACGCAGGGTGCTCATCCAGCGGCGAAATGGCTGCGAGATAGTGTCTGTGACATGGAAAGCCGATTGTGATTCTTCAGTCATGGTTTTCACTTCCGCTTGAGCGCCTATACCTCCTAAACGATCTTTTGTCCTAGTTTCCTGATGCAATATGCGACCAACCCCGTATTGAGCAACCTCTTCGGGCTCGCTCTTCCTTTTCGGTGAGTTCAAGGTGCTCTTAGCATCCAAGTCTATCTCTTCGAGTGGGCTCTCGTCCCTTGTAGCAAGTGAAAACTTCCAAGGGGGTGTTGCATTACTGAGGACCTCCACAACATCTTGCGTAGGAAGGGAAATACTCCGAGATGGTGGATGATTCTCATATCTTGATCGTAGAGGACTCTCTCGCGTAGAGACGATTGAGATGTACGAGCTCGAGGAAGATGCTCTACGCTCTTTGAAATGCTTGACCGTGCCGATGGAACCAGCCGAGCCAGTCCGGGGCGAAGGTGACGTAGAACATAGGTACGGGCTGGTAATGAAGGAACCGGTGAAGGGACTATGAACATTCGTAGGCAGCAACGTCGCCATACTGAGTCAATCCACGAGAGGTAAGCCAGAATAAAAGCGCATGACAGTTGGCCGAACTCCAATCCGATGTAACCAAGAGAACATAGGTAGCAAAACGAAGCATGGACAAGTGGTGACGAAAACTTTTAGTAAATAAGGTACTAGAATCCTAATACATTGTTTTTTCATTTGAACCAAAAAGGAGGAACAAAGCGACAACGAGATAGCTTTGCATGGAAGGAGCGATCATGGTGGATTGTGGAGAGGATAACGCTTTCCAGGTTGAGGTCTGACCTCAAGCGCCAGAAGACCACTCCATCAGGTATCTACAGAGCGGGTACTCGAAAAGGCAGATGTACGACCTGTATGTAGCTTACATGTACTACATTAGAAAGGAAAACGTCCGGCTCTGGAGGAGAAAGGGAGGATGAGGAACTTGGAACCTTTGATGTAGGCCAAGTAGCGTAAGGTAAGGGAACCCTAAATCTGGTGGTGTTTGCGCCACGCTAACGTTAAATAAGGTCCTCCACTAGCCCACTGGTTATACCAGGTCGGTCGATATTACGAAGACAGAGTACCTTACAGACTACCACACCCTCGATACGTACCGCAAGATGGGCATGCCGATGGAGAGCATACATGTGCCTTCAGTGGCATCTGGGGAGAGATCTGACCGTGACCTGTCAAATGGAGTGGGGAGCGACAAAAGCTCCTTGATGGAGATTATAGCGGAAAAGGACAGGGTCGAAAGTGAGTTGAGAGCTTTAAGCAGCGTCTTGAATTCGGTAAGCTGCCTACCGGAATCTTCGAGAATAAGCATCACTCTGATTTACCGTCTGCCATCGCAGCATGGTGTGAACATGAACACTAGCCTGACCACCTTCGACGGTTACCCACGGGATGATATTGATGTTGCACAAAGTGTGTAGCTCTCTGCCAAACTGCTGTAGGACTCTCTGATGGTAAGGGCTGCAGTCCGTACAACAAGATCAAGAATTATACATTTGCGAAACGATTATAAGGGGCTCATGTCACGCATCGAGGCCGGCTTGCACGCCCATCATGCCTCTGTGCAACGAGAAGCTTCTCTGGCGAACGCTTCATCTACCGGTGCTGGCAACTCTATTCCGCTTACCGCGGCATCTTCGAGCAATATCCTACCCGCAGGCATCATAGACACACCATTTGCCAAAGTCAACAGCGTTGTCGGCGGAAGTCCTGCAGAAGACGCGGGGCTCAGGGCGGGGGACGAGATTCGCAGATTCGGGAGCGTGAACTGGACGAATCATGAGAAGCTCAGCAAGATAGCAGAAATTGTGCAACTTAGCGAAGGGGTAAGTGCATACTGCTCCTGTTGGTCTGCTCAAGCCTTGACTGAACTTGTGCTTTAGCGGCCTATAAGTGTCAGAGTAGGCCGGACCAACCGGGAGGGTCAGACACCTGAGGACCTGCAGTTACAGCTCACCCCCAGAAGAGACTGGGGCGGCCGAGGCATGCTTGGTTGCCATCTCCTTCCGGCTTGAACACATGGACATTGCAAGTCTGTCGTACTAAACGGCCTATAATCTAACTCATTCACAATCCTTTTCGCGGCATAATTGGCGAAGGATCCGTAGTGAAGAGGCCAAGGGCGAAGGGTGAAAGGCGAAGAGTGAAGGGTGTAGGGCGTTCTGGGGCTCCTCCGATTTGGAGATTTATGACAGTCGATGAGACCACACAATTTGCTCAGCTCCAATGCTTGTAGGAAACTGTCTGATGATCTGAGCGATCTTTATTGACACCATCGGTCAGTAATATATGGCAAGAGATGCTGCAGAGTGATGGTTCTCTTCTGCGCGTTGAATTATGGAATATCTGGTTCTAGCCTTGGCACTTGAAGAAGTGGCTGGTATATCACGTGACGTGCGGCTAACATTCTGCTTGACTTCTAATTGGCTTGAACCCTCACCCCAAAATTTGTGCCTCTTCATCCCACCGCCTTCTGACACCACAACAACAATACCTTGTCTCATAACGGTTTTTCCACCTCAACACATTATCACCGGCTCAAGGTACCGCGCAATCCTCCCATCACCGAATTGTGTGCTTCAGTTTAAATCGGCTCTGTGAAACATCTTTGACGTTAGTAAAGTCGCAGAAACTTCAACATTCCAATACGGTCACTGCCAGCGAACATCAGGATGGCCGAAGCTCCTGCCTCCGGGCAATCTCCCCCTACGTTCAAGCTCGTCCTTGTCGGCGATGGAGGCACTGGGAAGGTGGGTCTTTTCAAAGACGAGGTATCTGCGACACTACTTCAGCGACTGATGAGTCTTCTCTGTTAGACGACATTCGTGAAACGTCACTTGACAGGAGAATTTGAGAAGAAATACATCGCCACTTTGGGTGTTGAAGTACACCCGTTGGGATTCACGACGGTTCGTAGGCAACTCCCACCGCCTGGAGAACAATCCTCTTCAATGGAGCTTGCCTGACAGATGCATAGAACTTGGGCCAGATTCAGTTCGACGTATGGGACACAGCTGGCCAAGAGAAGTTTGGTGGCTTGAGGGATGGGTATTACATCAACGGGCAGTGCGGCATCATCATGTTCGATGTTACATCCCGGATCACGTACAAGAACGTACCGAACTGGCATCGTGAGTTAACCATACACGGGAGAGACTTGCCGCATGTTCTCTGACACTGTTAGGTGATTTGGTTCGCGTTTGCGAGAACATTCCCATTGTCCTTGTCGGCAACAAAGTTGATGTGAAGGAAAGGAAAGTCAAGGCGAAAACCATAATTTTCCACCGCAAGAAGAACCTACAATACTACGACATCTCCGCTAAATCCAACTACAACTTCGAAAAGCCGTTCTTGTGGCTTGCGAGAAAGCTGGTCGGCAACCCTACTTTGGTAAGCATCTGGTGAGTCGGCGAGTACACGCATTGCCTAATCAATCTTAGGACTTCGTTGCTGCGCCTGCTCTTGCTCCACCTACGGTCCAGGTTGACGAGGCCTTGCTACAACAGTACCAGAAGGAAATGCACGACGCCGCACAGATGCCTCTTCCGGACGAGGAGGACACAGACTTGTAGATCCACCGATGGAATCACAAGATGGCCTGAGATATGGACCGAAAGTCGGCTTTTGGTAGCTTTGATATCTCAGGACCAGGTTCGGCAGGTCCAAGTTCTTTTCATGACCCCAATCAGCTTAGACCGTCATCATGCATGTCTTTCATGTAACACGATCATCATAAATTTCTTTCAAGTACGTACGCCGTCGAGCGACTCTGGCATGGAGAGATAATCATGGCTTCGGGAGGATTCACAAGAGCGAGCGACTGAGTCGGCATGATCAAGCAAAGATCATACTGAAACAGCTTCAGATATTAAAAGTTTCAATCCAGGGGCTCTCTTTGTTCCAGCAAGACGCTCTGTAATTGCAGGCACTCGCATCGTGTGACTCGAACCCCAGATTACTTGAACATTCGTCCGGCCAAGTTAAAGTACTTTTCATTGCGATCTCATCGCTGTTTGATGGGTGAAAATTTCGGAAGTTTTACGTGCAGTCGACTTATGTTGCACGTGGCCGCCGTCGCGAGATCGGCAATTGAAATTATTCACAGGTATCTTGAATACAAGTATTCTTTCTCGACTTCGTACCAGATCAATCTCTGTTTTCCTTGCGCTGATAAGTCTGAACTAAAGCCAGGGCACCTCACGGTCAATGACTCCTTCTGGCAGGCTAGCTCAGTCATGGCTCTACCTGCGGATATACGCCGTATCTACATTATACATATAGTAGAACAGCTCCTGTTCGGTTTGGTGGGTGGAGGAGTCTCGGCCGGCTCTTGTTCGAGCCAAGAGCACGTCTCAGTTACTCCTGGACAAACAACGCAATGGGCGGTTTCCATGACCATACAAAGCTACACATGGTAGCACGGGCAGTTACACAGCAAGTTAATCTGCATCATTCGTGGAATTATCTCAACCTTACACTTCAAGCTCGCGATGTCGCCGAAACGGGGATCGAAAGTGTGAGGCCATGGTAAATCCGTGAAAGGGTGGACCCTCTCTCTTGGACTAGCACGAAGGTGTCCACAGGTCAGCAGCTGGGATCAGATAACGCAATCTTCAAGGAGACGCAACGATTGCGGAAGATACGGTGTACACCGTCCTAGGGCACATTTTCATGCAACGGCTTATCGCAACAGCATTGAGCAAATGAAGCTAGATAGGAAGAATTTTGGACGAGGTCAAGGTCCTCTTGGTTCCTGGTGTCGGTTACAAGGTGGGGGCCCCTGTCGTCATTGAAGCTTAGATTCGTAGCGTTCGTGACATTTCTTCCGATGCCGGCGCCATTCCCGAGGCGAAGCTGGGTATGCCGTTCCATGATCCCAGTCCAAGTTGATCGGAGAGTAAGTCGACCAAAATCCCTTCAAGAGAAGGTATAGGACGGTCCAGGTCTTATGCCAATCACTGACTAGAAGTGGGAATACCCATCTCTCTACGAGAAATGAACAATCAGAGTCAAACGGAAGAAGAGCCCGCAAGTAAACGCCCTGTTTCAGGCCCGGAGTCTCCAGACTCTGCGTGCGCTAAACTATCACAAGTTGCTGCCAGTGTCCCTCCTCGCTCAGGGCCTCGCCGTGCATGATACCATGCACATAACACTCGCCAAGAAGTTCGTAGTAGCCCTGGCTTAGCTCCAACTTTCGGTGCAGGAGAAGAGGAGTCTTGACGCTCGGAACAATCGCGACCAAGTCCCCTGGCTCGACGACGTGCGGCCCGATACCTAGGAGGGCGTTCGAGGTGCAGAATGGGCGGTTTTGGGAAGTCCTAAGCAGACGACCGTACTCGTATGCGTCGTCGTACAGCTTCGAGCGGTGTGCGTCCACCACGTGGCTAACGTTGGGGTCACATGCCGTTTCGGAGATGCCGGCTCTTACGCATCCATCAAGGAGAGTGTCCAGGCTAGGTATGATGCGGCTCGTATCCTGATTGGAGAGTGCTTTGAGATTAACCATGGTCGATAGTATGTCTTTTCGGGAGGCGTGTCCGGCAAGGACGACGCGGCCAACGCGCTTGACCATTTGTGTGAGCAGATAGCCCGAAAAGGATGCGGACAGTGCCTCGGGAGCTGGAGACTGTGCGTCGGCATGGTCGTGAATGATAGTTCTCCATAACACACCAATCGGGCTCTGGCCCGTCTTGTATGGTTCGGGAAGACCTAGAATGAGCTTCGCGGTCTTTTCAAATTTGCCTTTGTAAAGTTCAATTCCCGATTCGCCTATCCCAATCACCTCACCCGCAATCCAAGCGCGAAGGTGCAGCTCATGGTCTTGGATCATGAACGCGATCTGATCAGGTCTGTCGGACCCGGACGCGCTGAAAGCATCGCCCTGGAGCCGGGTCATGCCAAATAACATCGTGTTTACCTGCGGCAGGGAGAAGTCTGGGACCCAAGAGGGTAGATCTCGAACTACACTCGTCTCATAGTATTTGCTTGAAACTCTTGTCAACAGCTGAAGAGAACTGCTTTCTCTAATGATGTACGAAGCGATGCTAGAGAACAGCGAAGCAGGGTCGATTTTGTAGTCAACCTCGATGGGGTACTGCATGCCACGATGGGTTTGTCCCGCTCTCTTTAGGAAGCCTAGGAGGCCAAAGATCTTATCTCTGGGGTCAGTCGCCTCCTGGTCACTGGCAGTTTCTAGACAAAGGTCCAGAAATACAGCGTCCTTATATATGTCACGGACTCTAGGCACGGCTGTGGTATAGCCTTCAGAGCCAGAAGATAACCGCTGAAGAAACACATGCATCTGGAGGGCGGTCATATGCGCAGGCCGTCGAAATCTTTTCCAGGTATCATTCGGCTGCCGCGGCAGCGCTAGTTGTGTGAGCACGTTCAAGAAGGATGTTCTTGCCAGGAACGACGTTCCATGTACGAGATCTTGAAAGGACACCCAGTATGAACCCCAGAAGACTTCGATACTTCGTGCTAATGGCACCTCTTGCAGGACCCAAAGACGCCGAAACCAACCTCTTCCTTGGAATATGACAACGTCGAGCCAGTCGGATAATGTCGTTCCCTGGAGACCAAGAGTCCGGAGTTTCTCAACATCTTGGTAATCATTGCGGTCATTGAATACATCACCGGGGTCCTCGTTCCGCTGCCTAAAGTCTCTATGAGTGGATGCCAATTTCGTGATGATCTGGAGGACGGAAGCGGTGGACTCGTCGTCTGTTCCGAGCCGCACAACTACTTTGAAAGCTTTCGCGTAGATCTCATCCATCATCTCTACCTGCGAGTTTCGCTCTTCCAAGTCGCTTTGATTGATGCAAATTGCATCAATCCAGAAGTAATGACGCCAGAGCTTGGACTTCCGAATATGAAAAAGCGCATCGTAAAGATTCCTTGTCACCTTGAGCGTCCGACCATCGAGAAGTACCGGGAAGCGGTCGCTCCACTTCTCTGTTTCGGCATTATCATCTACCTCTCGGCCCTCGCCGGATCGATCGATCGGCCATGTGCACTCGGGATTGCCCCAGGTGTACGACAGAGCGCAGTAAGGAGGACATTTGTTCAGAGGGTAAGCCTCGATCTTGAGATCGAGATATCGTTTGCGCAGGGTGACCTTCAGAAGCCGTATTGCATGAGGGTCTTGCAAAGGCTGGTAATCGAACTGGGGAAATTCCGAAAAAGTGGCGGAGACTATTTCATACGGAGCAGCATCTGCTAGGTTGGAAAATACGATGAGTCTCAAGAAAGAGTAAAGAATTGTTTTTGGTATACGCAATAGGATAGCAAAGACTGATTTTGGAGATATTGGTCGCTCAATACTGAGTGCCATAGAGTAAACAAAGTATTGTTGATTGCAGACATGTTGATGAGGAGAGGTTGTTGTCTCTTCATTACCATTGAAAGCTGCCTGCAGCACAGCCTTCTTTGGTCCTTCAGGCTGCAAGGCTGCATGCCTAAGGCTGTGAGTGGCAAGCCCACGCCGATCATAACAGTTGCTATGTATAACTGGGGTTTTTGCTTTTGGTGGTGTCCAATTGATAAAGATCTGATACGATACAGCTGCTACCAAGAATTGGAGCGAAAAGGCCTTGTCAAACGGTGTCAAAGCGATCAACAGTTGGGATGCATCTTCACTCTCACACTGTCACACTGTCACACGGAGAATCCGTGTTGAAATGCTACTGTACCTTACCAACGCCTGGATTTCTAGAGCCTCAAGACTTTTGGCTGGGTACCTCAGGCTTAATATGTGTGTGCGGATGTAACGTTAACTTAACCACCTCGATACCTACCGTATCCATATTCATCCGTCGTCTTATGATTGATTGATTGATTGATTGATTCATAGGTGACCGAGGCTGCCTAGGCTGCCATACACCACATAACTACAAGCGGCTAGCGCATACTGATCTCACCCCCATTGCCACCTCACTGTCGCCATCACTGTTGCCCCATGATCTAGCTAACTAATACAAATTCTGACTTTGCCCCCTGTAGCCCCCTACATTTCCCTTGATTCTGATGCTTGCTAGTCTCCTTTCCTTGTGATTTAATGCTAATGTCTTCCTTCAGCTGTCACCAATAGAAAATAAATGTTGCTGTAAACAATTAATTGCCTTTTCTGCAGTCTGAAGTGTGTAATTGTTGAATTTTCTATTTCAGACTGCATCTGAGAATGCCAGATCTTCTGATGTCTTTTTCACAGTCTGAAATTGTCTTAGAAGATTGCTTCATAGCATAAATATAGTGACTGCTTTGACTAGTGCTGAGTCTCATAGAATCTTCTTTGTGTTGTTGACTTATCTCAGTAGTTTCTTTCTTAGATCTTGAGTTTGCAGACATTTCATCAGCACATGATGAACAGTCTGAATGCTCAGATTGTATAAGCATTGTGAAGAGTTCACTCAGTCTATGACATAAAGATAATGAATCATATCAATCTTTTCTGTACATAGCTGAGTAATGAGAAAGCTTATGAGTCAGCAAAGTTCTGTATGCTTGTTCAACACTCTTCTGTCTGACTGTTACTTCATGCTGAATGTGATCTGTCTCACTGTTTCATTCTTTCAGTCATTGACTCATTTTTTTGCTATCTGCTGACAGAGTCTTGTCTTACAGATAGTAATTAAATGTCAAATCTCTGTAATCTGTTCTTTCTCAGTGTATAAATCTCTGATCTGAACTGCTGTCTTGATCACTCTGTCTATCTCTTCATTTTCTGATATCTCTATGTGCATCAATATTCATCAGATTCATACCTGAACCTTTTGACTTCACAGATTATCTACTTTCTTCACTATGCACTGCAGTAAGTACTGACCTGACTGTGTACTCAATTTGATGACTGATTAAATTGCTGCTTAATTATCTGTATATATGTTCATCATTCAGAGCTTTAGTTTCATTATTTTCACTGTACTTGCTATGCTCATCATCATGATCAGATTCTGTAGCTTCACTGCATACACTGTGAATGTCTTATCTGTGCTTATGTATATCATGTGTCTCAGACCTCTTTTCAGTGTCACTGCTGCTGCACTTATCTGGCTCTTGATGTCACTGTCATTCATATAGATATTCAATATTTCTCAATTTCAACAGAGTTTGTTGATATCATGTCTGTGAACAGCTTCATCTACATTGTCATTTATGTGAATAGTTAAGTCATTTTATCATAATAATACAATGTAGAGCACTCTAAATTTCAAGTTAACTTCTAATAAGAGTTGTGTCTACATCTTATAGTGAAGCTGTAGATATTTCAGTAAGCTCTTTCAGCAGAGCTTCTTTGTAAAGTTAGATCTGATTTTCTTCATTAGAATATAAATTGATGCAGTGACAATGTGAAGCATAAACTTTCTCAGTGTCTTCTTTAACTGCTGTTTCATCAGAAAAAGAAAGAATTTTATGTTCAGTACTGAGCTTACTGTTGTGTAAAAGACTCTCACTATAATAACTTCTGCTCATTACTGTATGACTATCAGTTTCTAAAGAATTCATTTCTGTTGTATAATTGTTCTGTGCTCACTGTCTAAGCTGTATCAAACTGAGCAGCAGTACAGAATCTGCAGCAGCATCACTATTACATAGAATCTTTATAGATTCTTAAGTCTGAAGTTTTATGTAAAGTCTGTCAGCACTGCTAGATTCTTAAGACTTATTGTAACTCAGATCTAAATATATTATATATGTGCATCTCATTTTAAATGTAAGTTCAAGATGACTTTCAGCACTCTGCACATTGATGATGTCTGTACTGTGTGTGTATTTAGAATTAGCTTTGCTGTTGTGTTATGTCTTGTGAGACAGTTTGTAAAGTAAATAAGCTTATACTTGACTGAGACAAAGACAGAGACATGTCTTTGAGCTTACTGCTCTGTGTAGCTGTGCACTGTATGCAAAGCAGTGCAGTTCTTCTCTGTTAACTTTTCTGTTATCATGATGTTTACATCATCAATTCAACTTGTTGCTGTGACTCAAAGCTGTGAGTCATTGACTAGATTCAGCATGTCAGCATTGTAGAATAGATATAAAATGAATAATAGTGATGAGCTTTAAAATATATCTATATGAATGACAAAGCTCTCTGACTCATATTTTGACAGCTTTATTGTTGATGTTTTTTTTCTTAGAAAGTCTTCTATTCAGTTCACTATCTTCAGTGATAGACAGTGTTTTTAAAGATTGTGAAGTAATCTTTTGTGAAAGACATTGTTAAAGACTTCTGATACATTCAGCATTAATAATAATGTAACTGACATGCTTAATTTTCATGCTCTGTAAATCTGCTTCAGCAATGTGTGAATTGCCTGCTCTGTAAACACAATCTTTTGACTTCTCAGCAGTGTCTTAAGTAGCAGTTGATAGATCTCTGTCATGTAGCTTATTCTGTGTGTCATCATGAACTTTAAAGCCTTACTCATAATGCTTAAAAGTGTCACTAATCAATATATCTTAAACTGCTGATAGTTTTCTTTGTTGAGCTTCTACAGCATCACTGTAATGAAGTGTTTAAAGATTCTTAAATGTCTTCTGCTGTTTAGGCACAAGTTGTACAGTGAGAGCAGCAGTGAGAGTAGTTGCAATAGTATTCAGTGTAGAACTCAGTTTAGTATATTATTTAATTTTAATGTCTTATTGCCTGATGCTCACATTATGATCTCTGTTAGTTTGATCTCTATAATTAAAGACATAAATATTAGCTCAGAGTACTTATATTCTGCAATGTCACTGAGATTCATATCTAAAGAAGTTAAAAAGAAAATTGTTCAAAGTAGCTCTGTCTTATTCTGCAGTTCTGTGAGTTCTGATTCTTTCATCTATTTTAGAATGAGAGTGAAAGCCTGACTTGTAACTTCATAATTTCTGACTCACTTCATCAATTTTCATAGTCTCTGAGAATTCTTTAAGACCATCTCTATTCATTCTCTATGACTCATTCTCATTAATTTTGTCAACTTCTTCTCTTTTTCATTGCAGACTCAGCAGTACACCTCTTAAGTATGTATGCTCTGCTCTCTTTATCAACAACAATGAACTCTGTTTACTTCTCTCATTATCTCTTTTGCTTTCAGGCCAAATTCTGACTTTAATCATTTACTAAGAGTTGACATCAGTACTGTTGTCTTCACTGTGGCCTGAATTGTCTCTGTGATGACAGTTATGTATTGCTTTATGTTGAGTTCATTATAGTTATGAAGTAATGTTGATAGCTGTTCTGTCAGAATCTATTGTAAAAGCTTTATATCTGTTCTATCTCACTGTCAATAGAATTGTGATGTGATCTCTGCTGCAGACAGCAGAAGATGAGTAACAATAGAATAATGATTAAAGTTGTAATGTCATTGTTGTATTTTGTAGCTAATTAGTTGTTAAGTAATGTCTGAGCTGTCTAGCATCAAATCTATGATGCTGCATACTTACTAAGATCTTTATGTGACTAAGCTCTGCAGTAAGAGCAGAGAGAGCTGTCATTCATTTATTATTTATATTAGCTGCTTTATCTGTGAGTTCTTCTTCACTCTCAGGTCTCTTCATGTTAAATAATGCAGATTGAAGTCTCTCACTATAATGTGTTGTCAGTGATCATTCTTCAGTAAATCATTTAGTTACTTTAAAGTTGCTATAATGTTCTCTCTGACTGCTTCTCTGTACACATTGTGAATGCATAAATGCTTAAACTGACTGTGTTCAGTGTACTGAATCTTCAGAGTCATAAGATCTCTGCTGTGTGTCTGAACTGTTCAGTCTATGCAGTTCAGTCATGAATTGATGTAAAAGCAGACTCAGATTGATTCTTTTTCTGTGAGTTCTGAATAGATCAGATGAAATTGATCTTTGCAGAGATGATAAATATTGTTGTTGTATTTATTGTGTCATGACTTCTGAATGATCAGCACATTGTAGTTTTATATGATGAGATTCTAAAGCAGAAGTGCCATGATCTTGTTTCTTAACTTCATTGTGTTGTACTGTAAGATGACAAAGTTCAGATGCATCAACATTACTTTATCATCATTGTGATCTTTAAAGTTAATGTTGTCTCTATATTCATAATATCTGTCATGAAATCATCTTAACTGATGAGCAGCAAGCTCACTAAATTCTGCTTAAAGACACTCTCAATTTCTGTTATCTAACTGCTCTTTAAATTTATCTGACATCTAAAGAATCTAATGCTTCAATAACTTGCTGCTGTCTTTACTGCAGCATCTGTCTTTCACATTTTCAGAGATCTGATTATAATTCTTTTAGATCTGTTTTCATTTACTGACCTCAAAGAAATTCAATTTGCATCTGTGATTGCTGTTTTTGTAGATGATACTGATTGCTTTTCATTTTCATTGATGAATGTCTTCAGAGCTGATGTCAAGATTGATGAGATTCTTGTGAGAATCTTAAATATTGTTGAGTAAAGCTTACTAATGATTTCATGACTGCTGCTTATTGTTGTATGTAATGTGAGTGTTACATTCTCACTAATATTGTCACTGCTGTCACTGTTGTCACTGTTGCTGTTATTAATGCTTTTACTATAACTGTTAATGTCAATCTTACTGACTTCATCATTAGCTGTCTTTAAGAGTGTAACTTCTTTAAGTTTAATGACTAATGTCTAAGTTAATACTCATTATTGAGTCTGCTTGATGTTGCATGTCATTTACATGCATGCTGTCTCTTTCTAAAACTCAGAACACTTATTATTTCATATCTTGTGTGAATCTTTGCAGCTCACACACTTTCTAATGTTGAATTCTAGATTCTTAAAGAAGTAATTCTTAGATCTATGACTCTCTGCATATATGCTGCATTTCTAAGTATCTTCACATTGAGCACTTATGTAATCATACTTATGACACTTAAAGCACTTCTAAATACAACAAGCCTGATTATATAACTCTGTCTTCTTGTATTCAGAGTCTCAAATCAACTCAATTTGAAGCATTAGATTGATGTGCTCTGCATTTATAAATTTTATCATTACAGATTCTGCCACTCATTTTGAGCTGCACAGTCATCTTACATAGTTAATTAAGATGTCTTTCTCAGCTTCAATCTTATGATTTTCTGTCTGTATACATGTCACTATAACTCACTGATCTTTCATTTTGATGCTCTGTATCAATATGCTGTGCACAATGACATCATAAATGATGATGACTATCTTGCTGCCTGCTTTTAGAGATGTAATTTATCTGATGTTACTTTATAGTGACTTTTTTTCAGTCACTGTGAATGTGTACACTGTCAGGTCATCTGACTTTAGTTGCTTGACAGTTACAATCTTAATAGCAATGATGTTTTGATCTGCAGTGATGTGAATGTGACTGTTGATGCAGTTATATAGTGTGACTGATGAGAGAATGCATCAATAATCAATAAGAACAGTGTCAGTGAGTTTGATGACAATTCTGCAGTCATTAAATATGAAAAGATCTGTGATGATGCTTCTCTCTTCAAATGATGATGAAAAAAATGCTGCTGTTAAGAATGATGATGTATCTGCTGTCATCTGAGCTCAAATGTGTGTGTGTCTATATTCTGTGATGATGAAGAATTGCAATGCAGAGTTTCTGCTGATGAGAATCTCTAGAATGTTCTTTGTGACTGTGATGTTGTGTTGTACTGTGTTCATGATTTGTTGTAGAACTTTCAGATCAGCTGCAATTTAAGCTGTTTCAGATTGATTCAGAACTCTTTCTGCAAAGTTCTGAACAGATCTGACAAAGAGTTCAATGTAGATTCATTGAAGAATCTTCTTAGACTTGTCTTTCTTGATCTTTGAGTTTATAAAGGCCTGAAGTTGAGTTGCTTCATGTTTCAATTGGGTGACATGCTCTGATAAAGAGAAGAGTTGCACACTCACTGCTGGCCATGAAGGCCTCAACATTGTGATCTATATCAAGTTATAGAGTGCAATGAGAAGAGTTACTGACTAGATTTTGGGCTTATTTGGTGCGGTTCTGGTGAAGTTATTCCGAAAATTCGTTTTGAGCTAGAGGAGGTTGATCCATCCGTCGTCTTACCAAGCGGATTTCGTATAAGGCAAACCGCTAACTTCATCTGGTCAAGCAATATGCTGGTGGACACGGGCAGCCTATCGTCCATGTGGGGACTGCACGACAGTAAGGATTTTAGTGCATGTGGATCTTGGTGGGATGTAAAGTGCCCCTCCCCTCAGTCTGCGTCTTATTTAATCTACCTATTCTATGGCAGCTTCTCAACGCTTGGAAATCATATCCAGTCACTTACAAACACCAACAGTCATGTCTCCGTCCAAAGTTAACAATATCGACTTCCAATCCTTCTCCAACATTGTCGATGGCCAACCTCGCGGTGGTAAGGCCAAGTACAACGGCATCAACCCGGCTACCAAAGAGAAATTGTGGGACGTTCCCATTGCTGCGCAGCAAGATGTAGAGGGTGCGGTGTCCGCCGCTCGCAAAGCGTTCCCGTCATGGTCGAAAACACCATTCGAACAGAGGGCCAAGTTGCTAGTCCAATTCGCAGACGCATATGAGGGATATGAAAAGGAGTTCACCGATCTGATGGTTGCGGAGACTGGAAAGCCGGTATGCTCGATCCTGAAGACTTTGATTTCCCTCAAGCTGGAGATACTGAGCCTTGTGTGCCACGTAGCGACAATTTGCGATTGGAGAAGTCAAGGGAGGCAAGGCGTTCTTGATGCATCACGGTATGGAGTTCCTTCTGGCTTTCAGACCGTGGGAGGAGTCTGACATGGCACAGCCTCACTCAAGCTTCCGGAGGAACGTATCGAAGACGATGAAAAAGTCGTGACTACCCGCTATGTTCCTTTGGGCGTGGCTGCCGGGATTTGTCCGTGGAATTGTAAGAATGCCACAAGCCTGATCGTACGTTTGTCGAAGCTGACACAAAACTCCCAGTCCCCCTAGTACTCTGTACGCCAACTGTTCATCATATCTTAAAAAGGATGCTAAACAGACACAGCGATTGGAAAGATCGCACCGGCTGTGCTCACCGGCAACTGCATCATTGTGAAGCCATCGTTGGTTATCCCTCCCTCCGATCACATACCTGATGCTCATCACTCTTCTAGCCCGTTCACTCCCTACACCGCACTCAAACTCTGCGAACTTGCCCAACAGATCTTCCCTCCCGGCGTTGTCCAAGTCCTCGGTGGCGACGACAAACTTGGCCCGTGGCTCGTCAGTCACCCCAACATCCAGAAAATTTCCTTCACTGGGTCTATCGCGACAGGCAAGAAGATCATGGAAAACGCCGCCAAAACCCTCAAGCGCGTAACACTCGAGCTGTCAGTCAAGTCGCACCCGTCGAAGCAGGAGACACCCAAGCTAACCCTATCAGCGGCGGCAACGATGCCTCCATCATCCTCCCAGACGTCGACATCGAAAAGACCGCCCCCGAAGTTGCCATGGGCGCCTTCTATAACTCAGGCCAAGTCTGCGTCGCCACCAAGCGCATCTACATCCACCAAGACATCTACGAGCCCTTCCTGAAAGCCATGATCGCCTTCACCAAGAGCATCAAGGTCGGCTCGAGCGACGAGGCCGGCGTCCTGGTCGGACCCATCCAGAACGAAATGCAGTACGAGAAGGTGCAGCAGTTCTTCCAGGACAGCAAGAAGAACGGTTACAAGTTCGCCGTCGGCACCCAGGAGGTCGAAAAGAGTGCCGGCTACTTCGTACAGCCGACGATCATCGACAACCCGCCTAACGACTCGCGCATCATCACCGAGGAGCCGTTCGGTACGTCTCCCTTCCCTCCCGCCCTCCCTTCCTCGTCCCTCTTTCAATCCCCAAGAAGCAAGCTAATACCCACGCAGGCCCCATCGTCCCCTGCCAGCCCTGGACCGACGAAGCCGAAGTGATCGCGCGCGCCAACAACACCAACGCCGGCCTGGGCGCCTGCGTCTGGGGCAAGGACGTCGAGCACGCCGAGCGCATCGGCCGCCAGCTCGAGGCCGGTTCCGTCTTCATCAACAGCTGGGAGAAGCCGACGCCGCAGGCCATCTTCGGCGGCCACAAGGAGAGCGGCATCGGCGGCGAGTGGGGCACCATGGGCCTGTTGGCCTACTGCAACGCCCAGGCGCTGCACGTCTATAAAAGCAAGTAAACGAAGTCATTCGCTCGAGGGTGTGGTTGTTGCGGTGAGAGTTTCCATGGTTGAGGCTGGCGACGTTGAATATAACAGTCACGCTATCTTGCACTTATGGGATTGGAAATCAAATTGTACTTCACTGGCGATGTAGCTAGTTGGTATTTACCATTACATTTTGCGGCTCGCTATGATCGCTGAACGGCGAGGCAAAGCCATCTTGCAAAAATGACCGGCCCCGTTTTGCGTTCCTTGCAAAGCTCAATATTTAATGCGCAATCAACTTAAGCACATGGCCGCCATCGCAAGATCAGCAATTGAAATTAGGGTGAAAGACTCCGCTGGTCCATGCAACTGCATAAAAGACTTGAATGATAGTCAGCCCGCTTTGAGCCTTTGAGGCTACTGGCTGTGTTGCTGCTTACCCGTACGAAGGCTATTTGCAGAATTGTCCGCCACCCCACGACTTTAGGCGACACTTAGGAGCGCATAATATTTTCGTGGGGTGGCGGACAATTCTGCAAATAGCCTTCGTACTCCGTATATAAACACGGTAAAAAGCCAGTCCACAGATTCAGTCTCGATTGTTTGCACGCACCGATCTCATTCCCAACATGCCAACAACAAAGCCGAAAGCTGTGACAATTGAGTGGCTCGAAGAACATATCCTACCGAAGCTAGGTGACGCATTAAAGAAGGATGTTGAGGCTACGCTTGGTGAACTGAAGCAGCTGCCGATATCTGTGAGCTATTATGGAGTTTGACTCCTATCATCCGTATATCGGTGGCTGATATAGACCAAAGCTTCCAGCCGGCAGCCTTGATCTCGAAGATGCCCTCACGATATTTGACTTGAGATATAACCCGCTCTTTGATGCGTGGTCACTAGCCGATAACGAACTTTTTGAGATACCTGCCCTTCTAGGTATTACATACTGTGTTTATGTGGTCGTTACTAATTCCTTCTGCAGCTGATATAAGGAAGGAGTATTCGTTTGTCACAGAAGGGTCAATGGCAAATGAAGCTCTCGCGCGGACACAGATCAACGATATTTTAATAATCTGTATTGGTGAAGAGAAGAGACTTGCGTTCCCGAAGGATAGCCAACCCAATGTGGCGCCGTCAACACAATCGCTTGCCCGTCCCACAACTCCGTCTTCAGATGCAGCTCCCCTCTTCTTGCGATTCGAAACCAAGCTCAATCGCCTTGTGACTTATAAAAACGAAAAGCGCCTATTACAAGGCATTGCGGACGATTCGCTCTGGTACGACAAAGACGAATCGATGGGGACAGATTTGGTCCTTATTGAGGCAAAAAGAAAAGGTATGCTTTCCGTGGCGGAGGGTCAACTAGTAGCATATATGGGTAGGTAGATCATGTTTCTTCGGCGTATGTCACTGGACTACTATTGACTTATGTACAGGTATTGTACATCGAACGAGGCAAAGCCAAGGGAAACAGAATAAACTCGTATATGGCCTCAGCACGGACAGCAACGAGTTCCAGTTTTGGCGTCTGGATAACTCAAGTGAGGTGAGTAATTGACCCAATCTCATCATATTGAGTATTGGTCCGCTAAGCAAATTTATTAGCTCACACATAGCCGAAAGTTGGACTGGAAAGGTGGCGACGGGTCACGGATTGTATCTTACCTACGACTGATCATACGGTCAGCAATTTTGTCCTCACCATCCACCACCCCCATCAAAGACAAGGAAAAGCGCGACGTAAGCCTCAGTATGTTTCGCGATCCCGACCTAGCCAAAAACTTTGATTACGGCAATAGGAGCTTCAATCTATCTGTGTTGGACGAGGAAGACAACGACGATGATGACAGCATGGAAATCGTGTGTTGAAAAGCAATCCACTTCTCAGCTTCTCACTTTTTCCAAACTTGAATGCAAGAGGACAGGTGTTGGTAGCATTGGTCAGTGAGAGACACCCTACGCTAACGTCAGCGATACTGATATACCTGCGTTAGTGAAATAGAAAGACTCACGAAGAGGAAAGCCAACTCCCGTGTACCCAGTCGCCCGATATTCTGACTAGCCTTCTCGTCCAGCGCGCCTTCGATCAACTGCCTCTTCTTCTCCTGCAAGGCCAGGATCCTATCCTCTACGGTGTTGGCCACCAGCATCCGATGCACCTGTACCGGCCTCATCTGACCGATCCGATGGGCACGATCGATGGCTTGCTCTTCGATATACGGATTCCAGAACGGATCGAAGATGATGACTTGAGATGCGGCTACGAGGTTCAGACCCGCGTTCCCAGCCTTGAGAGACACAAGCATGATGCGGCAGTCCGGCTTGTCGGTGAAAGCGAGCACAGCGTCGTTCCGCTGCGTCGAGCTCATACTGCCGTCGTAACGCTTGTAACCCCAATTCTTACGCGAGATGGGCACCTCCAAGAGATCTAGCAGCGACGTGAACTGACTGAAGATGATGGTCTTCTCGCCTTCCTTGCTGTTCTCGACGCCGTTGAGGATCTCCATGGTTTTCTCGATCTTGGCGCTCGTGACCCAGTCTTTCTCCAGACGTCGCATGTACCTTCTCCGGCTCTTAATGTTGCGCATGCTCTCGGCCTTCAACTGTGCCAAAGTCTTTCGCGGGCCCTTCTTGTCTCTAGCCTTCCCTTTACCCTTGACGTCACCCTTGGCGGGATCCTTCTCTTTCCGGCCCTTCTTCGCTTTCGACTTTTCGAACGGAGTCTTACCCTGGCGATACCCTTGCTCAACGTTCCCTTCACTCTCGTTTTCCGAGTCGTCGTCATCGACATCGTCGGCAACGACAAACCCATCAAGGTCATCGTCAGAATCATCCGAATTACTGTCCTCGCTCTCGGTCTCACTGTCGACTTCCGCATCAACCAAGTCCCCACCTGTTGCAGAGACCTCGGAAGCTCCAGCTGGGCCTTGCTCCGGCATGTGCACCTGCTTGAAAGCATTGTAATCTATAACCTTGGAGGGGACAATCTTTCCACGACAATTCGGACATTTGATGTTCGCAGCGCCTTCATCCCCATGAGCAAGCGCCTGTGCTGGATCCGAGATTTTCGCGAAACATTCCGAGCATGTGTTGTGCCCACAAGGTATGAAGATGGCGGGATTCTCGACGCCGTCGTAGCAAACGGGGCATTCGAAGGCTGTCTCGGATTTGATCCTCTCCACGACTTCCGGTGCGAGCTCTGCTGCTAGGGCGAGCATGTCCTTGACAGTCACATCCGGGTTGCCCGTAAGAATGCCGAAGTCCTTGATAAGGTGAGGATGGCAGCAAGCTTGCCGCAGCCGGAGAAGCAACACCAACACGTTTGTATAATTGCGACCAACGGTATTTGCTTTGAGATATTTGTTGAACTGAAGTTGCGTTTTAGTTTCTAAAGCCTGATAAAATGCGTCTTCGTCCTCGCTAAACACGGCGTGCTGGAATTCTGTTGTTCTTTCGGGGAGGTTGAGAATCGGCTTGCCATCGATCTTGGACTTCTTGGTCCGTCGCAGTAGTATCGCTTTCAGCAATGCTTGTAATTTTCGCATAGCTTGGTCTTTGGCGGCTTGGCTGTTGCCTTTCAGTGGTCGGGTAAAGTCCTGTGAAGAGATCAGTAAACGAAGTGTATCCGACAGGATTTACAAGACTTACCCTGTTGAATTGCTCACTCTCATTGTAAGGCTTGATACGGAGGAAATGGATGAGGGAATACAGCTCCCCAACATTGTTCATCATAGGAGTCCCGCTCATACAGAACCTCGTCAAAGCCTGTAGATGGGAGGCGCCTTGAGCAGCCCTGGTTGCTTTGTTCTTGATGCACTGCGCCTCGTCGATGATTACGCTACATCCAGACTCAGTTAGATGTTGACATAGTGAAGGTAGGTTCTAAGCACAACATAAATGATGGATGACCTACCGGTACCACTTGCATTCGTCTCCCAGAAGTGGTAATTTATGTCCTTTACCACTTGGCCGCCAGTCCTTATCAGTGCGCCTCTTCTGATCAAGTGCTTCCTTGCGCTTTATCTCATTCGCGAGCGTGCCGAAAGTCGTGAGCACAACGTCGTACTTTTTCAGTTCGGCGAAAGTGGTGTCCCGTTTGGAGCCATGCAAGATGTAAGTGGTGAGAGCGTGATGGCCGCTTTTGAGCTTCTTTTGAATCTCCCTCTCCCACTGTTTCAATAAGGCAACAGGGGCGACAATCAGATTCGTCTTCCGTGACGGGTCAGGAGATCTTCGTGAGACCATGAGTGCCAAAGCTTGAATGGTCTTGCCCAGTCCCATGTCGTCTGCCAGTATACCACCCTTGTTGGAACCCTCCTCCATGTTCTTCATCCACGTCAGCCCCAACTTCTGATGCGGCATAAGGGGGTACTTCATTGCTTCCGGATCTCCCTCTCGGTTCTCCGGAAGCTCCTCGTCAGGCCGGATATTCTCCAAGAGAGATTTAATCTCCTCTCGGGTTCGGGTAGGGTCGTTCGTGAGGTAGTCATAGCGGTCCCAGTAGTTCGGATGTGATTCTTTCCGGTATGGTTGGTCTAATTCTTTGGAGCCATAGAGGTCCATACCAGATGCGGAGCCAACAGTATGTGGGTTGGTGGAAGAGCCCGGAAGCCCGGTACCGCCGTAGCCTGTAACTGCACCTGGATAGGTGCTGATTTCGCCGTCGAGAAGTGAGTATGCTGCGTTCTTAGCACCTTGAGCTGCGTTCATGAAACCCTGGCCAACCATGCCAGCCACACCCGAGAGCCAGGAACGCTGTAGCTGTGATGCGGTCGAGTCAGTATCGTATACGCTCGGTACCCCATATCCGGTGAGCGACGAGTGGGATGTGTCTGGATACATCGAGAAGTGATTCTGAGTATCCTGCAGTGTGTTAAGCCAGGGTGTCGAAGCGTCAAGTTGCTCAATCTCCGGCCAAGAAGCTTTGCTGGCGAAACCGTTCGATACAGGCATACGTGCATAGTCAGGTGTATTACCCGGCCATATGTTATCTGCTGGCGTTTGGCTCTTTCTACAGCTCGCCCGGAAGTCTTTGGCCTGGATTTCCTCTAAGTCACTGCTGTCGCTTCCAAGGTCGATAAAAGACCCGGGAACGTTTTGGAACGGTGTATTTGCATTGGCTCCTTGACTCCACTCTGGCTTGATGTGCGGCATCGGGGCAGTCCGTCCAGGCTGCGTGTTGTGCTTGTCTTGTAAGTAATCGTGTGAGGAAGAGCTTGCAAGTGGATGACCACGAGCCGGGGGAGCGACTATAGGTCGAAAGCCTTTCCCGTCGAAACTTAGCGTAGCCTGCGATGAAGGCTGCTGGTATAGTCGTCGCCGAAAAGACTCCTCCTCGCTTAATTTCTTCGCAAGCTCTGCACTCTTTCGTTCCTGCTCAATTTGCTCCAACATCTCTCTTTGAGACTGTCGGAACTCCTCCATATCTCCCCTGGGATTGCCCCCAGTTAGTCGAATGAATTCGGGATCGTCCGGTAGTTCAAATGATTCCAGAGAAGAGGGTGTTGTGGGAGCTGTCACCGCTGGACTCGGTGTGTAGCGCATAGCTTTCGCATCGGGTGGACCTCCCCTGTTGTTGGTAACCGTAAGGCTCTCGCGTGGACGCTTTCGACTTGGGAGTGGTACAGAAGACGGAGAGGATCCGCCAGAGGTCTTCTGAGGACTTGATGTTGAGGGTAGAGATTCCTGATTTACCTGAACCCCAGTTGATGATGTTGGATATAGGGTGTCAAGATCATCAAACCCCCAGTCCTCAAGACCCGTAGTAGAAGAGTTCCATACCCCATCGCCATTCCCGCTCGCTGATGTTGGGTGCTCTGCCCATGTGTCAAGTGGCCGACTTGTCGAGCTGACACTAGTTCCTTTAAGAATCCTCATGACCTCATCATCATCGTCATCATCATCTTCATCTTCATGGTCATCGTCGTTCCGGATACCCGCTTCCTCCATACGCTTCTCTCTATATCGCCGCTCCAGATCCCTAAGTGTCATGTCCAACTCCATCAACCCCTCTACGTACGAGTCAGAAGTCTCCTCAAGGGCCCCGCTCAGTGTCTGCGTGTAGGCAATTTCATTCTCAATTTCCTGAAGAGAGGCTGTTGCTGGCAGGCTCGACATTGTGCGATAAGGGGTGTCTTGTCCTTAAGTCGGCCGAAGGCGACCATGGATGGGCTGTGGTGGAACAACAACCTCTTTCAAAGCTACCGAAGCTGCTGATCGAAGATCGGAAAGGATATGTAGTTGTCAGGATAAGGAGCGAAATCGTCAAGGCACCGGATAACGTGATGGAGCGTTACCTATTCTAACTCAAACGCGGTGGAAGGAACTTCTCAGGTAGTGTCGCGGACCGGCAAACTCCGATCTTTTAAGTGAGAGTTGTTATTTGTACAGGAGGTTGATAGATTAGGCTAGACAAGTCATTAGTCCTTTTCTCTTTGCTACCCAGGCGGGCGTCACGGCTGAAAGAGCGTGGAAAAACCGCTTCACAAAATAATCAGGCGCGTTCAATACAATTTTGTCTTCTGGAAATTCGGGAAGGTACCTAACTGTAGGTAAGATACAGTGACGGGGTAAGGTACCTAGCTTACCTACCTACCTTAGGTAAGGTATGAGCAATAATAAGCACTAGGCACCTTAGCTTACGTTAAGTTCTAGCCCTACGTTCTTTCATACTGTATATCCTTTATGTCACAGACTCAAGTGAATGTTCAGATATCTTTTAGGGGGCTCGCTGTGCTTTGTTATAACTTATTGACTACTATAGCGAATTATCTCAGAGAACAACGGGGCGTCGTACTCCTACGTTGTATGGAAATGATCTGCAACAAGGCTTGGACCGTCGGAGGACCGTTAAGCTAGCCTATCAGAAGCGATGACTGCGTGGTGACACATACACATTGTGAAGCCGCTTGCCTGAGTGCGCGGCCAGAGCCTCCATATTTGTGCCCAGGTAAGGTAATTGCGAAAAGATCAGGCGGCAGTGGATGCCTGGTCCGAGCCAGAACAAGGCCGGGAGTGAGGCGAACATATCTACAAGCACAACAGCCTCGTGGTCACACGACCCGAAGGCAACAACAATCCGACTCGGGACTCACGCATCTCCGGTCAGATAGGATAACCAGCATACGGGGAGTGATGAAGCTTCTACGAAACCCAAAGCAAAGCGATTGAGCAAACGCTCAAAGATCCAGCGCCAGAAATTTCAAGATACCCGCTTGAAGGAAAGCCGAGATGGCAGATGAAAGATCTACAAAGACTACCAATGTACGGTGCCTGGATTATTTATGACAAGATATTCGTGGCCTTCGTCCCTCGATTTCTTTCCCTCGATTCTTGTTCCACTGCGAGAGCTCGACTCATCCGGGACAGATATTAGCTGCTGTGAGATCGGAGCAGTAACTAGCATGTGTGTTAGCAAAGGTACGAAGATAAGATTATCAGCGCGGAGTCCAACTAACCCGTTCCAGCGGATCTTGCTGATCAGCAGTTATCAGTGCTGGACTTTCCTGACTACCTTCATTACTAGGACCAGATGCCGTGAATGCACGACTTTCTAGACTCGGCCTCAGTAACACTTGGGGCCCGAGGTGTCGTTTGCCCTGTACCGGTTCGTCGCTTGCAGAGAGCCTGGGCTCTGCCCCACGCTCGAGTAGATTGCCGCCGAGGGTGGCGCACTTGAGGATGGTCTGCATCATTTGATTTTGCTTCAGAGGTTTCGAGAGATACTCGTCCATTTGGGCCTGAATGCACTTTTCGCGGTCGCCAAGCATAGCGTGGGCGGTAAGGGCGATAATCGGTGAGCGTGACAAGCCTTCCTCCCGTTCGTACTCGCGAATTCTGGCCGTAGCTTCAAAACCACCCTACGTAGGTCGATGAGTAGTCGTACGTGCTAAGCAAATACGAAAGACTTACCATAATTGGCATCTGTACATCCATGAGGATGACATCGTACCTCTTCTTCTTGATGGCCTCGAATGCCTCCAGCCCATTGTTGACGACAGTCACGCCATGGTGATACTTTTCCAAAATCTTCACCGCTAAGCGCTGATTGACCTCATTATCTTCGGCGAGCAGGATATCGAACGATTTTGAATGATCAGTAGTCGACGGCGCGGCCCGACCTTCAAGAGCAGGAATCATGCCATTGCCTAGATCGACTGGTCCACAAGGAGTGGTCATGTATGAGGTAATTCCGAGGTCCAGTGCGGACTTCAAGCTCACCGAAACGACCGGACAGAGGAGGACGATCGGGATATACTTAAACTCATCAATCGTGCGGAGTTTGCGTGCCGTGTCGACGGAGTCGACAATGATGACATCATACGCATGTCCGGCGGCTCTTGTGGGTGAGGCACGAATTTCTGGTGCAGGAACTTGACCGCCAGTGCTGACCACGATAGGTACAAGGCTCAGCAGTTTGAGCATTTTCGTGATCTCCTTGGCGTATCCCGTTTTACCTTCATCGATGAAAAGCACACGGTGGTGCTTGTATGCGTTTAACTGAGTGCTGAGCAGGCTGAGGTCTTGACCCGCGAGTTTGACCACACAAGTGAAGTAGAAGGTGCTGCCATGGCCGTATTGTGACGTCACCCACACATCCCCACCCATCAGGTTGACCAACCTCTTGGAGATAGACAAACCCAGCCCAGTGCCCCCGAATCGACGTGTCGTAGAGCCATCCGCTTGTTGGAATGTGTCGAATATCAGGTTCAGCTTGTCCGCCTGAATGCCGATACCGGTATCCGCTACCGAGAACTCGAACGCATACTCGTTCGGACCACAAACCTCCCGGTCTGATTTTCGGATGGTGAGCTTGACCTCACCGTGCTCTGTGAACTTGATGGCGTTTCCCACAAGGTTGAGGATTACTTGGCGCAAGCGGAATGAATCGCCGATAACGTGGTCAGGTACTGAGCTGTCAACCTGATAGCAAAGGTCTAGGTATCGTTCATTCGCCTTGACTGCCAAGGTTTTCAGTGCGTTGAAGACGGTGCCCCTGAGTGTAAAGGGAATGGCTTCAATGACCATGCGGTTTGCTTCAATCTTCGAGATATCCAAGATATCATCAATGATTGTCAGTAAGCTGTTCGCGAGATTGTGCACGATATTCAACATTTCCCGCTGGTATTGAGTGAGGTCCGTATCGAGGGTTAACTGGGTCATACCGATGATACCGTTCATCGGAGTTCGAATTTCGTGGCTCATATTCGCTAGGAATTCAGACTTCGTACGATTCGCCAATTCAGCGGCCTCTCTTGCGGCGGTATTCCTTTGAATGCTATCTCGGAGATTGGATACCATCTTGTTAATCTTGCGCTTCAGTTCGTCCATTTCACCGGATGCGTTGACTGTGATGAGCTTGTCAAAATTCCCGTCCGTCGCTGCATCGGTAATTTCTCCAAAGGCGCGGACCTGGTTGGTAAGGTTGTCGGCCATGGTGTTGACATCTTCCGTGATCTCCTTCCATCTTCCACTGATATTCTGGACGTTTGCCTGTCCACCCATCTTGCCATCGACACCCACATCACGAGCCACACGCTTGAGCTCATGTGCGAACCTCTGCAATTGATCCACCATGTTGTTGATTGTCTCTTTCAGGGTGAGGACCTCTCCTTGAGCATGAACATTGATTTTCTTGCTCAAATCGCCCTTTGCAATCGCCTGAGTGACGTCGGATATACTGCGTACTTGGTGTGTAAGGTTCTCGGCCATGGTGTTGACGTTTTCCGTCAAGTCTTTCCACTTCCCCTCCACATTGTCCACTTTCGCTTGGCCACCAAGGGTGCCATCTGTACCGACCTCACGCGCTACTTTGCTCACTTCAAAAGCGAAGGTGTTCAGCCTGTCCACCATGGCGTTTATAGTGTTCTTCAAATCCAGAATCTCTCCTTGGACCTCGGCGGTGACCTTTCTGCTCAAGTCTCCTTTCGCAACCGCGGTCGTGACGTCCGCAATCTCTCGTACTTGGGTGGTGAGATTCATGGCCATGCCATTGACGTTTTCTGTTAGATCTCGCCAAGTACCTTCCACGTCGTGTACAGTAGCTTGACCGCCAAGGATACCTTCTGTGCCGACTTCTCTCGCGATCTTCGTCACTTCCTGCGCGAATTGCTTCAACTGGTCGACCATCGAGTTGATAGTAGACTTGAGATCTAGAATCTCGCCCTTGCAGCTTGCCTGCACCTTTTGAGTAAGGTCGCCCTTTGCTACAGCCGTGGTCACCGTGGCGATGTCCCGGACCTGTGTCGTCAAGTTGTTGGCCATTGCGTTGACATTGACAGTCAACTCGTTCCACATGCCCTGGACCCCCTCGATCTGGGCCTGCCCACCGAGTACACCTTCCGTACCAACGTCGCGCGCGACACGAGTAACCTCAGTGGCAAAGGTTCGAAGTTGATCCACCATCGTGTTGATGGTCTGTTGGAGTTGTAGAATCTCTCCCTGGGCGGGCCTCTGAATCTTCTGGCTAAGATCACCATGAGCGACAGCAGTGGTCACCGTTGCAATCTCTCGGACCTGGTCGGTCAGATTGTTCGCCATGACGTTAACTAGCTCCGGTCAGTAGGGAACGTTGGAAAGGTTTTGGGACGACCAACCGTTCTCGGTCAGTTCTTTCCAGATGCCATTGACTCCAGTGATTTGCGCTTGTCCTCCCAATTTACCCTCTGTGCCGACTTCTTTTGCCACTCTTGAGACCTCGCTTCCGAAGACTTGCAATTGATCCATCATAGTATTGATTGTGCGCCTGAACGTTGTGATTTCCGGATCCATCTCGCCAGGATGTATTTGAACCTTCTTGGTCAGATCACCGTTTGCGACTGCGGTGACAATGCTACCTATTTCCTTCAAGGCTTTCTGGAAGGCCTCATTTGCCTGCTGGTGCTTCTTCAATTCCCGCTCCAGTGCCCCCATGTCTTCATGCTCAACCCGACTGATGGCTCGTGCCGTCTGCTTCTGCTGCTCGTCGAGCCGCTCGCTGACACTCGTGATTTTTTCTTTCTGGCTCCTGATCTCCTCCGCTTGCTTTTGTACATAATCCCTGAGCTGACCCAGCTCTTCCTCGCTGAAGCTGCGCCGTCCGTCATCTCCAATTTCCCGCACGGCGAGCAAATTCGACACCTGCGCGGATCTGCTCGATGCCGAACCTTGTCGCACTGGGAGCGAGCTCACGTTCCGCAGTGTAGCTGGTGAACCATTGCCGTGAAAAGGGGAGGATACAAGCCCGATCTCATTTGGTGTATTGGGTAAGCCTCGGTGATCGACGGTGCTCGCTTTTCCCTCAAGGAATTGAATTCGCAGCGCAAGGGCCGACAGCTCCTTCTCCAAAGACTGTTTCGTCGAATTCGTGTCCCCTGGCAGACAGATCTTTGGAGGTGGCACTCCACTGAAGTTGTTGACGGGAGAGGCTAGCTTGAATTCAGGACCTTCATATAATGTAGCAGCGTTCCTGGCAAGGTTATGGATGACTTCAGTCGTTGCTGCGATTATCTCCTCTTGAGACATTGTGCCCGCCGGACCTGCAAGTGACGAGTTGATTCTACGATCATGCGTTATGGGAGTGATATGCCTTATCAACGCTGGTAGAGTGGCGGCGCTTGCTCGAAGGTCTCTTTGGGCTTCAAGAGGGGCGTGAGAATCGCTATCAACTATTCGACAGTAGGTGATTTCCCTCCTGCAAGGATTGTCGATCTCAAAGGAAGGGTCCCATTAATCGCGCCCGTGATCTCCAGACAAATTGATTGATGAATGGTAGGTCCTTGGTCCGTACGGTACATGTATGATTGATTGGTGAAGCGAGGGGATGAAGAATGAGGCGAACTGTTGATCAAATAGGTGCTGCGGTAAAAGAGCAAGTCGGCCTTACACTCCAGGACCCCGTGATGATGGTCCAACGTCCTCCTGTAGATTCTGCGCGCGGAAGACTGGGATAGCTCACGTTCTGGCATCAGGCTGAGGTCAAAGGAGTCGTGGGGTGGCTACTAGCCGCTAGTGTGAACGCCATGAAGGGGAATCGAACAGGGCAATTTCAGTACTAGTACCGGTAACTACCATACAGTCTGTGCTATTGTTATTGACCTCTGGAAACTGTGACATGAAACGAATTGAATTGAGTTCCCGATCGTCTACGTTAGGCTTCAATTATTATTAAGGGACAAAGTAGGTACGGTTACTGCGTTGTTACTGCGTTGTGCCCAAGCATACTTCGTAGCACTTGTTTGTGAAAAGAAAGCTGTCCAGATCCGCCTCGGCATGGAAGCAATGGACTATTGGCATACTGTCTGCTCGGCGAAGGATTCTCTTCGCTGTTGAATATATACCTTAGATATAGAAGACTTGGCAGGACTGACGAGGTGCCAGACCCAGCATCATGGTGCGCAATGAGGATACACACGCCGCCGGGGTGAAGGCATGAGTGACTTGCTGTACACGTAACTTAAGGTACTTGAAGACGGACGGAGCGCCCCGATAGAAAATAGGGGGTGTCCTGCGTCACCGAAGTAGATCGAAATCCACATACAGAGGTCAATTATTTATACACGCGCTTTGTTTCTCCTTGTTAGCTCTTCCATCGAGTCCTGTGTGTTGAAATAGGGCACTCGTACAGCATGATTTGAAGCACTCCTACGAATGTACTTCGTAAAGTGATGCCGTCCTTCATTAGTACTGACTATTAATAACAGTAATAATGTTAATGTTTCTAATACACTTAAGGTAACTTCCACCATGAAATCTCGTCAAGCCACGAGAAGGTCTGGACCAGCTTTAATGTTAGAGCCACATGGCCGGAGCCACAGCCAAGTCTTTCAGGGGCATAACGTGACTAAGCAACAGTATGGTCTCCAAGATTGTAATAATTAAGATACTCTGTACGATTCGTACCTTTGAGTAGGTAGTCGAGGGATTGCATGGTGATTGCTAATGTTGATGATAGCTCTGTAAAGCTAAATGGTCCAACTAACACCAGCTGCCGTATCGGCTGCTCACAGTGCATCGGTCGAAGTACGCGTGCAATGACCCTTGGTGACACCAGTCCCTCAAGTGTGAGAGTACGTTAAAGTCATATGCGTATGGTGTGATCCCTCCCGAACCAAACACTCAGAAGTCAGCGACCTCTGGCAATATATACGCTTGATAGTGATCTGCCCCGTCATTACTTCCGGACCTTCCTTGCATGCTTTACAAGGTTCTCGATGACTCCTTCAAACGCCTCCTTGTCCCCCAACGCTTCGTCCTTCCGCCGGAGCCAATACTCCAGCACTTCGCTCGCCTTGGGCTTGAGTTCTTCCAATCGCTTGACGTGTGCCCTGAGCTCCTCGTCGGTGAAGTTGGCAAGCGCTGCATCAGTGACAGTGCAGAGCATCCTGGTGGCCCCTAAGTCCAACTCAGGCGCAGGAGGCCGGCCTTTCCGCCTCCGGCCGCCTTTCGTAGAATCGACGGACGTTGACGACCCGTTCTGTTGCTTTAATTTTGTGACGGAGCCGTTCGGCCGAACATCCGACGATGGTCGAGGTGACTGGGAGTCGGCTCGGAGGTGTATGGAAGGTAGGATTAGTTTCTTCTGCTTGCTGGCGGGGAGAATCTCGTCCAAATCGACTGGCACACCAAGAGAAACAAGGAAAAGACGCCGTATTCGGGAGCGTACCCAGTTCGGTGGCTGAAGGGGCGGTGGCGCGACCAGTTGAGACCAGAGAGAAAGGCTTCGTTCGGTGAGAAAAAGGGAGTTCTGTTCGGAGATGCGGTCTACAGGTGGCGAGACGAACGAGGTAATTTGGTGGCTGTCGGCGAATATCTCCTGCAAAAAGGGTTCCGTCGCGGATAGAAGGTCATCAATGTTGCTGAGCTTGCTATAGTCCAGTATCGGCTGGGTTTGTTTTGATCAGCTTCAGTTCGGGATTCATATTGAGGGCTTCACCATCTCCAAAGTCATAATTGATAAACTATGAGTTCTACTTACAAAACTTGGTGTCATGGAAGGTAATGACTGATGAACACCCAGCTCTTTACTTGGCTCACTATCTGTCTCCAGTGTCTGCTCTAGTCCTTCGTCGAAACCACCAAACTCTTCCTCGTCTTCTCCTTGCTCAAAATCATCGAAATCGTCACCAAATCCTCCATCATGATCCTCTTGAGCTTGGTACGTGGTGGCTACCTCGTAGTGCATCGGTCCGAATCCGCCATCATCAGCTATGGCGGGCGATCCGCCTACTGATCGTTTTCGCCGTGTGGAGGTACGATGATCGGATCTATGTAGCGGGGACGTTGGTGACTCTGACTCGGTCAATCGCTCTCTGGGAGTGGATGACAAAGTAAGGAACAGCATACCTGGAACGTCTCCCTTTCCTTCTACGACGTCAGGCTCTGCATCCTCTTTTCGCATATCGTACGCATCAGTGCCTGGTACTTCTCCGTAGCTCGGCTCTGTGTCCACTTTGGTCACCACAGTAGTGGGTATCGGTTGGTCCACTGTTTCACTCTCCGGCTGCGGTCCGGAAGCATTCGAGGATCCTCGATTGTTCTCGGGGGCTTGTAAAATGACATCTGGAACAGCATCTGCCACATGTTTTTCAGGCGGCCCAGTTCCGGGCAATGGAGTGAAGTTTGACGTGACAGGATCGACTGTCTCGACAACAGTAATGGGTATTGGTGCTCCTCCGGGTGTTGGAGATCGATTTTCTGGTTCTGGCCGGGATCTACTCCAGCTGTGCGCCCCCTCAGGAACTACTCCCATTTCGTCTGCCACGGCGTCCTTGGTTCGCATTTCGTAAGCAGCGGTACCCGGCACTTGACCATGGCTTGGTATGTCGTCCACCTTCTCAACCCTCGTCGTGGGGATAGGAGATGCAGGCTTGGGTCCTTCTGAGGCATCTGAGAAGTGATCTTCCTCGTTCTCTGACTCTATTGCACGAAGCTATTAGTAATAGTATAATTATCATGACCGGCTATCGCATCTGTCATCTCAAAGGGGCTTCAGGGATGGTACGCACCAAGCTCATGTGCTCCTGGATCTTCAAGTTCAACGCTCTTTCGGGGCGGCTGCAGAGTCGCATTCGCGGGCGATGAAGGTTCCTCTGTCATTGCAATATATTGCACACTCGTGGGACAGATATCAGTTCAATATTCACGTAGAGTATGTACCAGATATAACTGTAGGTTCCAATTGCGGGCAATGTGGCGTAACACGGATTCCATGCCTCGCTTGGCAGTCTAAAGCACGTCTCCCGCGAAACAACAGCAGCAGAAACATCGAATACCTTCTAAGCTGTTATGGGCGTGATTCAACGGAAAAAAACAGAGTCTTGAAAATCCTACTCTTCGTCCCTGGCAGTCAAGCTTTCCCGACCAGAGAGATTTGGTACGCCGCAGCTAGATATGTACGAGTAACGACTCTCAGACGTCCTTGCATTACACCCAACCTCTTGACTAACTCTTTATTCAGATTCAAGCTTCATGTAAATCACCGACTCGTGCCCAACAAGCCTTGCAACAGGATTTGTCCAAAGCCATAGAGTTCCTTCCAAAAGGACTGGCAGCTACTCGAAAACATGTCGGACCCCCCAAAAGGCTTACCGACCATTTCCTTCGGCGCTCCTGCCACCAGCGCAGGTTCCGCATTTGGTGGTCTCAATCAGACGTCGGCACCTAATAACAAGACGTCAAGTAGCTTGTTTGGTTCTGTAACAAATCCACCCGCATCCGGCTCAACACTCTTTGGTAGTACTGGCAACACGTCCGGCGGCACACAGCAACCACCATTGTTGAGTGGATCAGCGAATAGTGGGCAATCATCGTCAATCTTTGGCGCGGGTAGTGGTCTGAGCAATCCGACGTCAACAGGGTTTAGTTTTGGTCCACAGGCGACTGCCAGCAGTCAGCAAAGCTCGGGTTTCAGTTTTGGGAAGCCGCCGGAGACTGGCAACGCAGAAGCTACGAGTACCTCTACTCCATTTCCTGGGTTCTCAACTCCAGACAAAGCGTCTGCACTAGCAACCTCAGGCCAGACCCAGTCAACAAACCTCTTCGGTGGTTTGAGCAGTACTGGGGGAAGTGGGTTGTTTGGTAACGCAGCCACGTCGACACCGGCACCCAGCAAAACTGGTGGAGCATTCCCTTTCACCAACCCTTCAACAACACCAGCCGGTCCACCGCCGTCTGGTGGCAACGTGGGAAGTGCCGCGGCCGGCTTCAGTTTCAACAAGCCTCAGCAGCAGACTACCAACGCCTTCGGCAACGCAATATCCATGTCTTCATCAGCTCAAGAGACACCTAGTACGACAGCGCCAAGTAGCCTGTTCGGTAACATACCGCATTCAGCATCCGGAGGTGTATTTGGATCCAGCAAGCCAGGGGATACGACTGCGGCCACATCAACTGCTGCGCCATTATCCAGCCTTTCTGCAAACGCCAACACAAACTCCGGAACCGGTCTTTTCAACATGAGGGCAGCATCGAAGCCAGCTGGCGGGCTTTTCGGCACTCTAGGACGTACGCAGGAGAATATAGCTGCAGCTTCAACCCCTCCAGCAACTGTGTCCACAGTAGCGACATCCGGAACGTTACAGCCATCACAGCAAGCTGAACCAAGTGGGGCGGCGCAAAACTCGAGCGTTTTCGCAAACCTTGGCAACACGCGTGCAGACGCAACAGCAACATCCCAAGCGACGACCTCAGCAGACCCTAAACCTGCATTCACTTTTCCCTCCTCTACCCCAACAGCTACAACACAGCCATCGACAACGGCTGGCACTGGTACGTCGAGCTTATTCAGTAATCTAGGAACCTCCACAGCGGATACATCTACTGCAACACCAACTGCAACCAGTGCGGGTGGATTGTTCGCCAGCACAGCGAAAGCGGCGGAGAAAGGCGCCAATTCAACTGGCCAAACTCCAAGCACAACAGCTACAAGCGGGCTTGCTGGCGCAACTGCTCCGGCTCCATCATCGGGTTTGTTTGCAGGTCTGAACAAGCCAGCCAGTTCTACGTCCACCTCACAAGCGCCCGCTGCAGCAGCCGCAGATTCAGGCAACACCAATGTCAACGGTACTTCTACCATCAACCCTGGAACATCTACGTCTGGTCCCGCCCCATCATCTCAGTCACGCTTGAAGAACAAATCCATGGATGAAATCATCACGAGATGGGCATCGGATCTTTCCAAATACCAGAAAGAATTCCAGAGTCAGGCTGAGAAGGTAGCAAAATGGGATCGAATGTTGGTTGAGAACAGCGACAAAATCCAGAAACTGTATGGAAGCACTTTGGAAGCTGAAAGAGCAACTTCTGAAGTAGAAAGACAACTGAGCGCAGTCGAGAGTCAACAAGAAGAACTCAGTGGATGGTTGGACCGTTATGAGCGAGATGTGGATACGCTAATGTCCAGGCAAGTCGGTAAAGGAGAAGGACTTCAGGGACCGGACCAGGAGAGGGAGAGAACGTATGTAAAGGATCCCAAGCCCTGGTCTGCAGCTTACTGATACTGTACCAGTTACAAACTTGCGGAGAAGCTTACGGAACGGCTGGATGAAATGGGCAAGGATCTGACGAGTATGATTGAAGAGATCAATGATGCTTCGTCGACCATCAGCAAGAATAGCAAGGCAGACGATCCCGTAAGTGTCTCTTGGAACATCACGGTGGTTCTAGACCTCAATCGGCTGACGTGCTCGTGCCCAGATCTCCCAAATCGTGCGGGTTCTCAACAGCCATCTATCGCAGCTCCAGATGATTGATCAGGGTGCTGCTGCTTTGCAATTGAAGGTAGCAGCTGCGCAGAAAGCTGGCCAAGGCCTTGGTTCCTCAAATGGATTCAAAGGGCTGGGCAGTGATGCTGCGGATGATTTTTATCGCTCGTACATGGGGAGGAGATGAAAGGCGTCTACATTCAAACCAAGTAGTACTCCCTGAGCGTCTTGAACTATGGTTTTATTTTCCCATGTTGCCGAACATTGCTTCTCGGAACAGAAGTCAATTAACCCGGCGCATTAAGTGCAGCAGTGAGGATTAGCAGATGGCTCTTACAATACCGAAAGAGTTATGCACCTTGTGCACTGATGCAGAGGCATATGGAGACTTCTGTCGGGTTTGGAAGTCGGAAAGATGCTTTAACTATCTGAAAGAAAATAACAGCTACAACGATCGCCCACCTGCGAGGACAGAAGCCACGTGTTCCAACCATGCTCGGCCTATATTTACATTGAGTTGTTTGCATCACTCTCGGAAGCTTTCCACCCTTCAACACATCAAATAATCCCTCGCTATCAGTTATGCTCACCACCTTGTTCCTTAGTGACCTCGTTACTGCAGCGTCATATCTATTAGGACGACTTCTGATGACTAGGAACGAGGGATCTGAATTTCATACATGTGCTGCTCGAGCTCATCGAGGTGCTGGCGTTGCTGCCTGAGCTTTTCCTTGAGAGCGATAAGCCTGTATGGTAACAGTAATGGTCAGTAACCAGCTTTGTAGTATTTATCCTTCGCTCCAGGGATAATTGGGTAGTCGAATCGCGTGACCCGGCACTCGACCGACAGCTCGCCTTCGTCTATAGGAGAGTTGGTTGGATGTGACTGACTTTTCCCTCTCCTTCTGTTTGACATAGAAATCCTCATTGGCCTTCTCGCGCTTGTTGAACGCATCACTATCCACGAATGAATCGAATGAGTAAGAACTTCCACCCTTGACCGTGTAGGCAGACACTAACCTTGAAGCTGCTCCGCCGGGCCTGGCAGCTCCAGTATCACCTGCAGCCATATTTCGGATGGCGGTAATTTGGACCACTCTGTGGACAGAGGTGTTGCCGCGCAGAGCAGGTTTGAGTAATTGCAGAACGCTTTGACGGAGCATTTTCGACAGATTTCCGTGGGCTTGGAGGAGGGAGGGGTTTGGTCGGTGATTGGTTTGAAGGATACTGGTTTGGCTCGCCTGTCGATGTCATGGGCTCTCCCGAGCTAGGTCAGGTGACTAAGGCTAGGTCCCTTGATCAAGAACCCTTTCTGTCATAGTCTTCTATCTGATGCTATTCACGGTACAGAGCTTGGGAGTCATCTGTATATGGGATCTCTGCAAAGCGGCCAATATACGACTGCCGAATCCTCACTGAGCCTCTTGCTGCCAACTAGACACATCTTGTAGCAAGGGATAGCCTATTACTTCTACGCTGCTCAAATATGTTTCCATTCACCTGAGCCCATCAAAGCATCGGACTCTACAAAGAATGAAAATTATACCTTACGGTAAGCGTAACGTAGAGGTCTCATCGAAATCGTACCTGAGAGAGTTGGTGTGGTGTGAGGCTGATAACGTTAGGTGAAACGGGCATTCAGTCAACTTAACAGCGGCAGAGCCGCGTTGCTGAATAAGGCTAGATCAACGCACAACCCTTCTCTCCCAAAACCATCTTGCTCAACGACCACTGGCTTCTTTTGACTACATTCAAAGTATCAACGACGTCCTACCATCACCCCCTTCTTGACCCAACTCTCCTTCTTCCCAATCTTGCTTCAATCAACTCAAAGCGCCCATCCTGATATTCACAACATCCTCAAAAACAAGCCTACAGGTAAGATGAGTCCCCTATTACTCCTATGTCGCAGCGGATCAGTCTTCGTCTCGCCGATGCCATCACAGCTACAGGTTCACCTTCCATGCACTTCATAGCAGCAGTCATTCCACAGCACTGGCCCAACTTCATCACGTCCGTCAGCAGTATCGCTGCACGATCAAGGGGGGCTGGTGCAGAGCCTCTTTAAGTGGGTCCAAGGATAGCATCGGCGAGGGCAGACCGTGGATAGTCGTATGAGACTAGAACTGTCTTAGCGACATGGTTGTGTGGGTTCAATCCACGACCTGCCGTGTTTGCTGCTGTACAACGCATCTTCTGGGGGCCTGTCGCGAGATTGACGCGTTGCTGGGCTAAGCCACCTTTTCACCCAACCATCCACAAACGCCATTAGCAAGATCTCCACCAAGGCTTTGGGGACTGTCCGCATTGATAACGAGGACCCACTGCTAATTGCTCTCTGTCCCAGACTCGTAACTTGTCAAAATGGGGTACGAAGATTCCGTCTACTTGGCCAAGCTTGCCGAGCAAGCTGAGCGCTATGAGGGTATGTGGCTTGTCGTTCTAAAGCCATGCCATCTTTGCTAACCACTTCTCTGCAGAAATGGTGGAAAACATGAAGACGGTGGCCTCAGCAGACCAAGAACTCTCGGTGGAGGAGCGAAATCTACTGTCCGTCGCGTACAAGAACGTCATCGGTGCGAGACGTGCCTCATGGCGAATAGTCACATCCATCGAGCAAAAGGAGGAGTCCAAAGGGAACGAGTCTCAAGTCGGGCTCATCAAAGAATACCGTCAGAAGATTGAGGCGGAGCTTGCCAAAATCTGCGAAGACATTCTGGAGGTGCTCGACAAGCACTTGATACCATCTGCCCAGAGCGGCGAATCAAAGGTTTTCTACCACAAGATGTGAGCATGCACACTAAGACAGAAAACACTGTCTTTCAATTACTGATACAGCCCCTTCGTAGGAAAGGAGACTACCACCGTTACCTGGCCGAATTTGCCCTTGGCGACAAGCGTAAGATATCTTCCGAGAAGTCATTGGAGGCCTACAAGAACGCCACCGAAGTTGCGCAAACCGACCTTGCACCTACGCACCCAATCCGACTTGGCCTAGCCCTTAACTTCTCGGTATTCTACTATGAGATTCTCAACTCTCCGGACCAAGCGTGTCACCTTGCCAAACAGGCATTTGATGATGCGATTGCTGGCTAGTCTCACTTCCTTGTACATCAACAGGGCGACTTACTGACAGCGTTCACAGAGCTGGATACCCTTAGTGAGGAGAGCTACAAAGACTCCACGCTCATCATGCAGCTCTTAAGAGATAACCTGGTCAGTTGATCGTCGGTATCTTCTATCTTATATGTGTTCCTGACTAGCAAGCCAGACCCTTTGGACCTCCTCCGAGGCCGAGCCTGCCGCGGACAGCGGAGCTGCACCCGCCGAGGCAAAGGAATCAGCCGAGGCGCCTACCAAGGCAGAGCCCGAAAAGGCTTCCGAATAAACACTCAGACACACAATGTAGAGCGATTACGGCGGCGCGTGGACTAACGGCAAGAGGAGCCTAGAGGTCTGAACGTGGCTGTGCAAGCTTTCACGGCGCAAGGAGCTTCCACACCACACGCCAAGCAAGCCTCGTGTTATTCTTCTCCTGTTCAGCTTCCTTGCATCTCTCGTCCACAGCTTGCTTGTAGTCTTTATTCATTTTTGCAGCATTGATCTACCATGGCGGCAGGGAGGAATCATCTGACAGTGGTCCATCTCGCCTGCGCGGTACAATGCCTTCCGGTGTGCTGTGCTTACTTCTGTCCTTGCTGATCCCCAATAAATCAAGAAACATTCCTCTAGACTGCTGTGGCCTTGTTTGAGTGCCCATGATGGACGATCGATTCCCTTCTGCTATGGACGTTTTCGAAAACAAGCCAGTGATTCGTGTGAGCAAACGTACAAATTTCAACTAGCTTGCGAGAGATCACCAGCCTAAGGTATCCTCCCCAATTGGTATCAAATCGCTCTCGGTTGCATTCAGTTGCACAATATAAAAACTGGTAAATCGTCAAGCACTGTCGACAGCTTTCATGAAGCCCATAGTACAATAACCAGCCGTTCCCCAAACACCTCCCAGGCCGTGTTAAGACAATTGTAAAATGCCCACCCCCTTTAAAAGCTTTCGGAAAATGATGTTGACGGCCGTCCATGAATCATGCCAGCGCACAACCGCAAAAGGTATGCGTTGACAAGAGGAGCAAGCCGACCGAGGACTAGGACACCTCAACTCACGCTCGAAACCCCGTAGACAACGATCCAACGCCATACTTAAGAAACACGAGGTCTCATCAAAACCCCACCCAACACCGATCGTCAAAACCCCGCAAGCCGTCGAAAGAAACAGAAAAGCGCCTCACTTCCTACCCTTCCCAACCACGCCACCGGACCTCGACATCGTCCGCGTCAAGCCCCCAATATAGTCCTGGAGGAATTTGTTCTCCGTCTCCAGCCGGTCGTGTTCCGTCCGGACGGCATCGATCCGGTCCGCCAGCGCCGCCAGACTCGACTGCAAGCTTCGCGCGGTCCTGCACATAGCAAAACACACACCAGATCAGAAACGTCCGTTTGTTTTGTCACTGGCTCGTGGAGAAGAGGTGGATGGGAAGGGAAGGGAAGGGAAGGGAAGACGTACGCCTGCAGCGCCCTCCTCGTCGCCCGGCTCAGCCTCTCCACGTCCTCGCTGCTCCGGCGTGGACTCGCGGCGCGCGCGGCGGCGGCGGCGTCGTCGTCGTCGTCGTCGTCGTCTTCGAGCTCGGCGGGCGGGTGGTCGTCGTGGGGCAGGGCGGTGCGGATTTGGTGGCCATGCTCGCTGTCGGAGGAGGCGGTGGAGGAGGAGGGGGAGGAGGACAGGTGTGAATCGGGGTGCGACAAGGGCGAGGAGAGGTTTGCGATGGATGGGAGAGGGAGGGCGGAGGCGGTGGGTAGTTCTGATAATGCGGCCATGGGCCGCGGTTGATTGATTGTTTGATTGATTGATTGTTGGGTTCTCGAGCTGATGCGGGAAGGAAGTGGTGGTTACGGAGTGCGCGCGAGAGAGTATCTGTACGGCGGACTTCTTATCGACCGGGCGACTTATGGGCAGTTGAGTGGCAGGATTGATTGTGTGAGGTGAGGTGATATGATAGATTTCAGAGGAAGTTGGACAGGCAATTTGGGTCGAAGTTGGAGTCTGGCTGTCATCCGATGATTTTTGAACTAAGAAGCCAGCTGAACGGGAAGCGAGTCGTAACTATTACCGGCCCGTCACCCGCTTTGACTTAACTTAGGCCACGGTGAAGCAGTCGGATTTTATTAGGTACTCTAGGTATGTAGTCTACGAATTTGTTCATTATTACGGTAATAATAACGTTCACACAATTGCTACAGAGTACATACAAGGGAAATGGAAAGACATGAATTTATTTTGGTGACTTACAGTAACTTACCAGGGTCGATGATCTGCCGAGATGTGACATGTACAGTACATGACAGGTCACATCCCGCATCGCGCATGTCACCAAACCCGGCTCCAGCTATCTGATACGGAGGTGTTACAGTAGTAAGGTACCTGGTAGATACCTGATTTTGTTACGACCATAGTCCAGGAAAGGACTACTGGTGCAACCAGTATGTAAGCTGCCAAGACAAGGGCGTATATCTGGGTATAAGCACGACGAGCACGACGGGCTCGACAGCGTGCAAGGTGAGCAGGGCGAGCACAGCACGACGAGCACGACAGGTTGCATAGGTGTGCACTGTCGAGCGAGCTTACTATATAGCAGGATCATTTCCCCTATGGAAATGATCGTGTTCAATGACAATCATTACCTAGCATCTGCTATCTACCGGTTAACCCTAACGTGCCTGGAAACCCTCTTATATCACAAGCTCTAACCCCTAGACCCTATACCAGAGGAATCTCCGGTCGGGACGTAACACGTTGAACACCCTTACGATATAAGACATGTCAGCCAGCACGCAGAAAGCAGCCTCCACCAGCGCGGTCAACCTTCAGGGCCTCGAAGGCCT
>JAABUY010000722.1_pt1 | contig 53990 bp, 53 predicted proteins | sample 5560271 | NCBI WGS metagenome assembly JAABUY01 (sample SAMN10711886, study PRJNA513374) | rock metagenome | isolation source: Antarctica rocks | place: Antarctica: Victoria Land, University Valley | reverse complement strand
TTATAGAAATAAGTGTTTAGTTGTGATTTTAACATCAAAATGCTGTTGTTTGAGCTTGATTTTGAAGAAGTTTCAAAAAAAAAGTTGCGTGAGTGCTGGAGCCAACTTTGTAGGATCCGCTGTACAACGGTCGGCCGTTTGCCAAGATCATGCGACTGGTATGACCGCCCGTCAATCTTCCCACATGATAAGTGGGATCTGCAAATATCCAGCGGAGCTTGTTCCTTGTCCTGAGCGCAGGACCTCAACATCCCTCGTCGACCCTTACCTTACATTCAGCATGACTACCATACCACTCAAATCACAACCTCTGAAGTCGACCAACTGGATTATCTCATCGTGAGTGGAGGAACAGCAGGATGTCTTGAGGCCAGCAGATTGTTCGAAAAGTTAACGCAGAAGAACATTCTATGGAACCAGTCTTCAGCGGTTACATGAAGAACGGCTGAACCTCCTTGGCTCAAAAGCTTGTCTACTGTATGATCAAGGCACGACCCATCAGCCAAATGGTTTGGTGGTTCACATCAAGATTGTTCTCGGACTCCCAGCGTAAGCCCAACGCAACACCGCCCAAACGCCACACACTCAGCGTAGACAAACCCAGGGCGCCCTCCCGCTTTGCATTGGTGGGGTGCTGAGATCTATCACCGTGAAGAAAGGACGTCTGGGACCGATAACGGCGAGCTTCACTGGCGAGTAGAGAATAGGGAACTCCCCCATCCGGCACTCTCGCCGCAAGTTCCTCGGCGATTGCTCCTCACATATGACAACCCGATCGACGCGTTTTGCATGACAACCTGATATACCTCGGCCGAGGCCGAAAGGTAGGGTCTATCACTTCCTCAAATCCGCAGGACAAACCGGCTTTCGACTTCCGTTATTTCCCGGATCCGGAGGGTTACGATGCGGCGACCATCTTGGAGGGTTGAGGGCCGCACGTCGGGTCGCGAGGGAGAAGCCCTTCAAGTCCTGATTCAAGCGGGAAGTTGCACCGGGCCCAAATCTCAGTACCGACGAAGGACTTTCGGAATGTGGTCGCTGGGTTGCCTATACTGTACATCATCATGCAGGTACAATCAAGATGGGAGATCCTAGGCAAGATCCTATGCGGTGGTCGACAGCTGTCTAAGGGTCATTGGACTGCAAGGCGTAAGACTAGCGGATGCAGTCATTTTCCCGGCCATGCCGAGTATTGATCCTATGTTGACCGTCTTGGCGATTGGTGAGACATGAGCTAGAAAACTTTTCAGCCTTGGTCCGATTTTTCATGGGAGCTCTGCTGTTGTATTTCCAGAGATAACATGTTGCTCATCGGGCCCAGAACAGTTTCCTCAATCTAAGTGGAAGAAGTGGAAGTTAAGGAGCCGTCTACTTCTGCCGGGACAAAGGTACGCCTCTACACCCTGCTGGCTGATATCAAATGGACGCTATCGGGCTCCCACATCATGCTTACCACAAGAATGATACGCGACGTACAACCTCTCGATGCTGTGCAACACCAGCAACTAACATTGATTCGGAAGTCTGCATACATTCGTTATGTAGAGCTCTACTATCACCTGTGGGATAATGGTCCTGAGAATAGTCCTAAGGGATCTGGGGCAAAGGGTTCGCCATATAGAGATCGAATCGTTCCGGCACGGTCACTATCCAGAGGTACTTGGTTCGTCGCCTTGTTTCTGCTTTTCAGCCTGTTTTTGGACTGTGAAGGACACTATGGCGTTGGAGACATGCAGCTTCCAATCAGCAACTGGAGGAAGTGTTCTCTAGTGTGATGAAATTTCGGACGCAAGGGCACTCGCCAGGGTGGGAAGAGACAGCAATTGAACGTGAGAGAATAACATTCGAACCGCGTATGGATGTTGTTCAACGTCGTAACAGGTTTTATCTCCACTCTGGCTATCTTATCAAATTTGCTGGCCATATGGGAAGCAGTGGCCCTGTGAGCATGCATTCTCCGAGCCCTGTCATCAGGGCTTGCCCTCGGGGTTTGGTCTCGTCAATGGGGGACCTATCGTTTTGATATACGGGTCCACTCTTGCATTCTTTCTTAGAGTGTCATGGCTTTTGCTACATCGCTGGTGATCTTGGCCTCGATGTAAGCTCAATAACAAACTTTTCTCGAAGCAACGGTTCTAATGTAGTACAAAAGCTCCCATATCGGGTGCACAATACCATTGGGTAGCACAACATCCCAACCGCACTCTTCAGCACTCCCCAGCTGGACGGCAGGTACGTTACAGCTTCAAGCTAAAAGATGCGATAGGCTGGATGATGGTATTCCCATGGCAGGCAATTGTTTCCATTGTTGTCTACCTGACTACCACTCAAACGCACCAATGGTCTACTCATCTTGAATTATGCCTTCTATCTCCGCGCGCTGTCATGTGACCTTATCATATGGGCTATGAGGCTTCTGGCTCTTGCTGTCAACACCTTCGCGATCAAGAATCTGTCCCACATCGAGATCGTCAGTGGTGATTGACATATCTTGTTCTTCCATGTATTCCTTATTCAATTTGTGTACCTGTCACCGCATAGCTCGACTTTATTTGTTTTCACCCCGTCTGTGAGTCAGGGTGGCTGGAGTAGTGATAGATTGTCATATTCTGTAGTATTGCTAACTGTTACTTCTCCTCTTATCGGTAGATGCATCGTCAGAAGTCTAGTCATTTCCAATTGTCAGGATCGGTAGAGTAAGCCAATTCCTGATAGGGAGGTCCATCCACCCTGCTCAGTCATGGTTTAGGCGAAGGAGTTTCCAACACTCCAGTGGTTGTTCCTCGAAATATAGTGTTGACAATCTTCCTCAATAGCATATCAGAGTTCGCGGTTTTGGTTGCTCTTCTCTTCAGCATTGGGACCTCGAGGCCGCCTTAGGCACTCCAATCCATGCCATCGTACTGTTTACGATTGTGACTGTGTTGTCATGTCTCATGAAGTTTCCACCAAGAGCTGCCTTCAATGCTATACTCTCACTTTCTACCGTCTCGTTCACCGTCTCATATCTGATACCCATATGTCTTCTCGTGATGGAAAGATTCTACCACGAGCATGTACCCTGGGGGCTGTCCGGGTTGCGGCCTTCACATTAAGATATTTGCAATCGATTATGGCATATATACCTGTATCTTTCTCATGTTTCCTCCTTCTCATCCTGTTACGGCGGCGAAACGGGAATACGCAAGCCCTGTCTTCAGACTTATTCTTGTTTCAAGGTTGGTGTCGTGGTTTGTTGATAGGAGGAAGCCCTTCACGGGCCCGATCAAAGAGGTGGCGGCCTGGGACTATGATTAAACTGGCGGATGCCGCCTCTCACTACCAAAGTTATCACCCATTCCTGATCAATGCTGCAATAAGTACGGTCTATCTCCTTACTACTTCTCAAGCTGTGGAGTGCCAGTATGTACCTAGCTTGCACACGACAGTCGCCACTTGATATCAAAATAAATGCTCTGTATACCTTAGGTATACAATAGTCTGAAAACAGAGTAGCTTCACATAATTGGAGATTACCATAATTAAGTACAAGCAAGAACCGGTGCTGGCATAATTGGTCGAAGTGGTCTTTTTGGGATGGTCCTCGTTTCTCTCTAAAGCCCACTACCTAGGGACCTACCTTAAGGAAGGTACTCGACTGGATGTTACTGAGATGTAGCTTTATGACAGATTGAGGAAGTAATTTTATCGTTCATCATATTATCCTAGAGCGTCTTAGAGAGTAACATCAACTAGATAATATCGTTCATATAACGCCAGAGAGTCAGTACAACATGTCTTCGAAATACTTTCATCACCTGCAGCTTCTCGCTTGAAGGCCCGAAAGACCGCCTTGTATCGATATCTGGAGTTGCTCTGCATCGCGACGATATACTCAGTCACCTGTTGAGCCACGAGCATATAAGGCGCCAGTGGCCTCTGATGCCGGACATTTGGAAGTTGATGAACATCGGTGAAAATAATCGCTGGGTCGAGAGGCTTTCACTGCCATCTCCGAAGTTTTGGCCTTACAAGTGAGGTCGTCACCTCTTCACCAATATGGCCAACACCGATGGTAAACTATCGCCGGTGTGGGATGATATGGATAGGTAAATGGATAGTGAACGAGCGGTCATATTGTTGCCACTCACATAATGCTCCAGGACCATGGGCCAGCTTTTTATGATGGGCTTCGATGGCACAATCGTCACCCCGCAGATTCAGAAGCTCATTGAAAATCATCATTTGGGCTCTATTCTACTGACGGCGAAGAATCTCAAAAGTGTTATACCTCTTAAATTTTATGTTTCCCTTATGCTGACAACGCTGACAATCAACAGCGGCAGAGGAAACGACAAAGCTGGTTTTAGACCTGCAGACTATTGCGCATAATGCAGGTCACCCAGTGCCGTTGGCCATTGCTTTGGATCAAGAGAATGGCGGTGTCAATAGCCTTTTTGACGAGATATACATCAGGCAGTTCCCTAGTGCAATGGGACTTGCTGCCACCGGATCCCAAGAACTGGCTTACGAGGTAGCCAAAGCGACTGCTCAGGAGCTGAGCTCCGTCGGAGTCAACTGGATCCTGGGTCCCGTGTTGGACGTGCTCACCAATGCAAGAAACCAGCCACTTGGCGTCAGAACTACGGGAGACGACCCTCAAGAAGTCTCGAATTATGGTGTATCCTTTATGAAAGGGTACAAGGACGCTGGCCTAGCCACGTGTGGGAAGCATTTCCCCTCTTATGGGAACCTCGAATTCTTGGGATCGGTGCTGGATGTGCCGACCATCACGGACACTCTGGAACAGTTGAGTCTCAGCGCTCTGGTACCTTTTCGAAACGCAATCGCTCATGGTATCGACGCGATGATGGTCGGAGGTTGTTCCATGTCCTCGGCTGGCATGAACGTGATGCATGCATGCCTCTCCGAGCAGGTCGTGGACGGCTTACTCCGCGCGGAGGATCTTGCCTTCGATGGTGTCGTAGTGTCGGAATGCCTCGAGATGGAGGCGCTGAGCCGTAACATAGGTGTCGGAGGTGGCACCGTCATGGCAGTGAGGGCCGGCTGTGATGTTGTTCTTTTGTGCCGCTCATTCTCGGTACAACAAGAAGCCATCAACGGTCTCAAACTTGGTGTCGATAGTGGGGACATCTCCATAGCTAGGATTCGGCAGTCGTTAAAGAGAGTCTTGAAGCTGAAGTCCAAAATGTCATGGGACCAAGCTTTGAATCCTGGCGGGGTCGAGTCTCTTACGATATTACAGCCTTCGCATACCAGCCTTTCCACCAAAGCATACAATACCTCGATTACGGTGGTGAAAGACAGAAATGGACTGTTGCCACTCTCTAGTCTTATAGAACCGGAGGAAGAATTGTTACTTTTGTCTCCTTTGGTGAAGCCACTGCCGGCATCGGCCGCGGCTAGGGAACTTATCGAGAACCCTAACTTAGCCTCACCTGGGCATGCATCCTGGGAGCGGAGTGCATCAGTGATGAGTGGAGAGAGTGTCTTCCGTGAACTTGGTCGATCTCTGGCTAGGCAGCGGAGCGGGAGGGTTTTGCACACATCCTACACCGCCAATGGCGTCCGCCCTGTGCATGAGAACCTAATCAACAGAGCGAGCGCAGTCATCGTTCTTACAGCCGACGCCAACCGAAATCTCTATCAGAATGGTTTTACAAAGCACGTATCCATGATCTGCAGCTCGCAGTACTCCGCAGGCGGAGAAAAGCGAGAGAAACCACTGATCGTTGTTTCGGTCAGCTCCCCATATGACTTTGCGATGGATCCTAGCATTGGTACATACATCTGCACATATGACTTTACCGAGACTGCATTGCAAGCACTGGTCAAGGTGCTATATGGAGAGTTAACCCCCTCCGGGGCGCTCCCGGGTACTATCAGCCAAAGCCAGAAGCTGCAACAGTCCCGACAACACTGGCTGGTAGAGAACTGGAACGAAGAACGTGATGCGAATGCTCTGGATGTCCTTTTGAAAGCGGTAGCAGACGAGGGCACTCCAGGCCAGCACTCCGAACTCTCGAGCTCGACATCAAATACGTTCGTTTTACACAACCCCGACGTGGAAGAGGCCCACTTCGTCGTCCGAAACAGCAGCACTCAGGCATTGTACGGATTTTGCACCACCTACTTCTTCAAAAGTACGGGCGCTGGTGTGATTGGATCAGTCATTGTTGATCCGGACAGAAGAAAGCTTTCCATCGGCCACTCCCTACACAACAGAGCGATCAGGACGTTGCTACAGAGGAAAGGGGTCAAGCGGTTCCAGCTGGGCTCCCGCTTACCGAGCGTTTTCTTGGGCATCCCAACTAGTCACACGGTCGAGCGTAAGAGACTGCGACAGTGGTTCGCCAACATGGGCTGGAACACTGCTCTATCACGGCCAGTGTGCAGTATGGTGATGCGGAACCTGACCACGTGGAATCCTCCCGAAGGTTTGGCCAAAAGCTTGCAAAGTGCCGAAGTGGAGTTTGACTTGGTGTACGGCTGGGAGTATGCCGATTCGGTCCTCGATCACGTCAAGACCAACTCGAGGCAAGGAGTGCTGGAGATCTACAAGCTCGCTCTGGCGGACCGGACCACTTGCGGCATCATCCGTGCGAAACGACCGGCGGACGGCGCGATCTTGGGCAGCGTCGTGCTATACAACGGCGAGTCCGGGCTGGCCGAGTTCGTGCCGGCGCTGAAGAACGGCAAAGAGGTGGCGGGAGGGATCTCGTCGCCGGTCATTACGCCCTCGGCTGGCGAATACTCGACATTACTACAGGGGTTGATTCTCCTGGGCATCAGACAGATCAAACGGCAGAATTCGAACGTGGTCATCCTGGACTGTGTGAGTAGCGCCTGCGGTCCATGACCAAGGTGTTCGGTAGTGTGCTGACAGCCGCTTCTAGGTCGACGGCGACGGCAACTTTGACAGCCTGTCGGCTATGGGTTTCAGCGTCTTACACAGCTTCGAGGAGGTGTCTTGTGACGCGGCCACTTGGGCTATGGTACCTCCTTCATGACGACTGGTTGGTTTGTGACGAGGCATTTTTGATCTTCATCATGGTTTATGAAGCGGTTGGATTATACACTTCAGGCGCTGGTTGCGTTCAATCTCCATCATGCTTGCCATCAGGTTTTTATTGGAACGATCCAACGATTGTGCCTCACCCCGTGATTTCACGAGTCCTCTTCTCCAAGCATCCAACACCGCCAAGAGTGGTGCACTGGAGGACAAACAGTGAGGATAGCTTGTCAGCTACCGGCCACCGGAGAGGTTTGGAACATGGTCCAAGATTGACCGTTTAGTTCAAAGTCTTTTCAATGAAAATTTGGAGGATATATAGAATTATAGAAACGAGGTCAAACAATAATGATATCACATGGGAATTATTTACAAGGGACGAAAAGATTGGAAGCTAAATTAGCTGAATCCTTAGGGCGGAATCAATTCCACGTCTTCGACGCCTGGCGCGATCTGCGGGGAAGCTTCCAACTCAGGTACTTACCTTACTGTAAATTACGCGGAGCTTAACCTGATTTAGTTAGTGTAGTACCGTATGTTATCGCCTCGAGTCATAAAACGGACCTCGGCATCAACCTTTAGTAACCTCAGGTCAGTTAAGTAAAAGTACGAAGGTACCTTACGGACGTATGTATTCTGTAGCTAGGTACTCGTACCTTGTAAGTTACTAAGGTGATTCGTACAGGCAATTTAGATACTTACCTAGGTACATGAAACAGCAACTACCTTAGTCATACTTATAACTCATCCATAGGGTAAGCCACACATCCTCATCCTTCTCCTGATCCTCATCCTGTAATCCTTCAAGACATAGGTCCCATATGTTAATGGAAGTGGAACGTTGCAAAGTTCAACGTTCAATAGTCTATCCATTCGAGTACCGGCTTTGAGACACGAGAGGACAGAGAAAGAGAAAGAGTACAGACAAACAAGATCAGAGAGAGAGGATTAGCAGAGAAGAAGGGGAGGTAGTGAACCAATATCTGAAGAGCCTCGCCCTCCTCAACAGTCCGAGATACAAATACCTTACTCTCCGAGTTACTAAGGTATCACCATTGCCGTTACCATTACCTCGACGCACACGCGCAGCTACTTTACCTACAAATCCCTCAAGGTCCCGACTCCCTCGTCATTCTTGTACGACCTCAAGAGATAACGACGGGGACGGGACGGGACGGGATTGGTGACCAGAGCCTCCTTGGCCTTGGCCTTGGCCTTGGCCTTGGCCTTGGGGAGATCCATCCGATCGATCAACTGCCCTGCCTGCGTACTCGTAACCAGAACCACTCCACCGCTCTCTTTATCATTCTTCATCACATCACCTCGCTCCACTCGTACCCGACAGCACAGCACAGCAACGCAGTACAACACAACACCACATCAATCCCCATTGGAATCTTAGTCCGGTATCGGTCCCTACAATACCTTACCTTACCACGTACAAAGTATCTGTACATACCGTTCTTCACTCAATTTGAAACACATGTACTTGGCTGGAATACTCATCCCCGACCTTTCGTTTTCGTCTCTGCGAGGGTTGGGCTTCACTGTTGAACGAGACAGCGATGATGGAGGGGTTTGACACCATGACCATGTCCTATTATGCGACTCCTTTTGATGGCGCAACTGCGGCCGAGTATCTCAATGCGATGCCTGCGATGCCTGCGATGGACCTGCAGGAGCATCACTCCAATCTTGACACCGAGACATATGTGGGGTGAGTGACCGTATGCCGGCAGATAACGATCACTATGCGACAATCTCTCTGACATACCGTTACTCCATTTAGGAGCGAGGATGCAGCCTTGGGCCCACCCTCTCTGGCGCAAACGGCTTTGCGCCGATATTCCAGCAATATGGACGATCCCTTTTCAGAGCCCATCTCCCATCTCGATCCCCTGCCGCAGGAGCAAGTCAATCCGGAACTACCTTCGATCGAGCGTGACAACAAGTTGCTGAGCTTCAGTCCTCCCACTTGCCACTTTGCACTGTTGGACTACTCCCATCTTCAGACGTCGCTGTCGTTATCCGCGCAACTTCATGGCATGTTCTTCCTTGCCGAATCGCCGTGGGCGTCGGTGGGAGAACCGACGGGGCAACCGACGGAGTTGACCTGCTACCGACGGAACCTCTTTCAGATCACTGGTTCCATCACCCTACCACGTAACCTACGCTATATCATGACCGACCGTGGCGAGAAACTACCAATACAAGCGCAGGAGTTGTCGATCTCGGCAACCGAATCGGTGGAAGGGAATACGGTCAAGATAATCTCAGTACCATGGAAGACGCCGCCGTCGAATGCCGCGGCAGTGATCGAAGACAAAACGGAAAGGGAGCCGCCGTCGATATCCTTAGACGTCATGGCCAACCAAGATCTGGACTCGGACTTTGCCAATTTTCCCATTGCGTGGAAGCGCCTTCAATTCAGGATCGCAACGGCGAATAACGGGAGACGGAAAGAGCTCCAGCAGCATTTCGTCGTTCGGCTCAAAGTCATTGCAACCTTGCCCAATGGAACCAGGGTCTCCATCGGCGAAGCTCAATCCGCTCCGATCATTGTTCGAGGCCGAAGTCCGAGAAATTTTCAAGCGCGCAAGGAAGTCCCTTTGAGCGGTGGTGGCGGCTCGTCGCGGAAGCTTATGCAACCTCCTGCCGGGCTCAGTCGGACCACCACTGGCGACTCGCTGACGCAAATGTCGAGCGTGAAGAGTGAGAGGAGCCCGGAGATGCTTCAAACGGTGTTCAAGTACGATCACAACGATTTCCGGCTCGAACCTGACGTCGTGGATTGGACGCAGATTCCAAGCGCACAACCAGGACCGCTCACCGCCATGCCAACAGCAGCATTTCCCAGACCATCCAATGCGGTCCGGAGGCAGGCATACGCTCAATCCAGTCCGGAGATATCTCGCCATCAACAAGTACGACCGCCATCGGCACCCATCAACCTTTCCTTGATCGACGAAGACCCTAAACCGTCGACACAGCAGCGATCACCCGCATCGAACTCTCGTACCCGAAAAGCCTCCCGACTGGCCAGCCACCCACCTCCGACCGCCGCACCACCACCATCCCGTCAATCCTATTTTGTTTCTGCATCCATCGGCAGTCCGGATGAGAGTGCCGATCTGTTGTACGAGTACTTTCCACTCGGCCTCGATGATTGGATGCCACCCGTGGATGCGGTGTACCGACCGCACGTCGTTCATCATACCAATCTCCCACCGGATCCGAAAGCTATGGCAGTCAGGAACAAGAGCAAGAGGTATTTCTCCGAGGATCAGCCTTCGTGACCCACAGTCTACTATGACGTCGTCGCGCAGTCTCCTCTCCATTGTTGCGACGAGCGCGTAACTTACTTGACTCGTTTTCTGTCCAATATCTGGAATATAAGCATCTCTCTCTGGACCATACCCAGCGTCGCAGTCACGGCGCTACGCTCACGCTTTTCCTTGCGCTCACCTTCTGCTTGGGCGTTTTTGGTGATGGATAGAGGCTTGATATTGAAATGGGATGGTATTGGGTTAGGGAAGGTTCAGGAAAGGAAAAGATATATCCGGCATTTGGGACATAATGATATATGGACACGGACACGGACAAGGACAGCAGGGGATCATAGGCCTTCTTTCGAATTCTCTCTTGATGGTTCGGCTTCGAGATAGCTGCTATGTAGGCTACAAACAGATACCCACCCACGTATTAGGGCATGTCATGACACCCTTTTTGAACCTTCACCCATCAACCCCAACCGACACCACCACTCCTAATTAATTCGAGAGGTGACAGCCCAAATCCCGAAAATGGAATCGCTTGCGTCGCCGACAACAGCACAATTACCTGGGTAGAACCTATCAGTACTCGTGTCGGCTACTTTCCCAAGCCACAAGCACCAGCCGCCAGAACCACAGTGCACCGATCCCTCCTCCGACGGGAAGGGGCAGGGAGAGGGGCATTGGATGATTCGCTTGCTTCGGGGCAAGGAATTGAGGGCGTGGTGTGGTGCGGGCCAATGGTTCGGCCTAGTTGAGTCGAGGATGGGGTGCAGCTGGGAGGAATTGTGGGCGGGTAGGCGAGGAGAGATTGGCGGATCTATAGGCGGAGGTGAGTGAGTTTTGCAGCAAAGACGAGGTGCGATCTCATTGAGAGCCGCGTGCGGTACATGGAAACGAATGGGAAGAGATCTATAGACTGTTTGCAGATCGTGTAGCCAGATGCGACGTCCAGGATATACACTATGATACACCATTGATACAGCACCTACTCACTCATCTATCGCCCCACTCCATTCGCTCGCAGCTATCGTGATGCTACGCGTTCCCCGTCACAGGCAAGCCCCTCCTCTCCAACTCCCGCTCGATAACCTTCCACCGCCCGACCTCCTTCTCCCGATCGATGGGAGTAAACCTGCGCTCGAACAGCCTTACGTTCGGCAACGTCGTCAGCCTGTCATCGGCTGAGAGGACTTGGGCGAGTTTCTTCGGTTTCGGCGGGGTGGCGAGGTGGTGGAGGATCATTTTGACGCTGTGGGTTTGCTGGATGACGGGGTCGGGGATGCGCGTGCCGGTCAGTTGGGTGACGCGTTTGATTATCTGCGGGGTTGAAATGGTTAATAGGGTGGTTTGCGGCCAGTGGGTTAGGGCACGTACGGCGAATTTGACGGCTGGGTCTTGGAGCGATATGTTGAGCCAGGACGGGTCGCGCGGGAAGGTGGCTTTTTTTGCAGGACTGGGCGTCGGCGTGTTGGTGTCGAGCATGATTTCCTCTACGGGCGTGGCGGAGACGTCCTGTAACGAGGTCTCGGTAGGCGACTCGTTGATTGTTTCCCTCCCTGCATCGTCTGCCTCAGCCTGCACCTCCATGACCTGTTCCACCGGCTCACTGAGCACCGTTGACTGCAGGATACTCTCTTTCACCTCATCGTTCGGGTATGACAGTACAACTCTCTGGTTATCTCCAGATATCGTAAACGTGACCCCGCTAGTCTCAGGGATAACACGATCATCCCTCGCATTCGCCGCATCCGTCATCGGCCTCGCAGCGTCCCTCAGGGTAAAAACCTCGACAACGGCGCGGTGGACAGCTACCGTAAGATCTTCTCTGGACAGCAGCTTCTTAGGCGGGATGAAGCTACCACACCAATATCAGCATTCGCTCTCTCACACTCCACTCCAAGCAAGCCCTACCCCCTAAACCGCTCGTCCTCATTCCACTGCTCATTCTCCCATTCCCCTAAACTCCCTACCTGGTCCAGCCCATCCCAAGTCGTAGCCGGCACATAGCTATCAACGTTTGGCAGGACGTCCGGTGCACGTCTCTCAACAGCGTCATCTGCCTTGACCGCACTCCGGGCCTTCTTCGTCGTCCGGTCGAGCGCGCTGAGACCGCCGTAAGGGTCCTCTTGGCCCGGTGGCGAATCCGTGCCCCAGATCCGCCGTCGGATCTTTTCTGTGAAGGGGACTTTGCTGTTGCTGTCTGCCCTTTGGCCGGCGGATGTGGAGAGCGCGAAGCGCTGGGATGGGGAGGTGAGCCGGGTTCGGCAGGATGGGCAGATGAAGAGAGGTCGCGGACCAGGGCAGTAGCAGGTCTTGAGACGGTCAATTGCACTCGAGAAGCTTGTTGGGCGCCGCATGGTAGAGATTGTGTGGCCCCTTCAGTAAGGAAAGGCAGGTATCACGCTGCTGCGAAGATCACTTCAACGCCAAGAAGTTGGCGCACGTGATTTTAGAGGTTTGTCGTCGAACGTCTAAGTTAATGTTAGTGCTCTTGGGGCACTCCCTGGTCTCTGCCGGCTCGCTAACTTAGTCAATTTCTCCGGCCGAACTCTTTGCCGCAACTCATCGCAACCTCCAGCTTCACGCTGCGGGGAGGCGACAGCATCCTCAAATCTTCTTAATTGGCGCTCGTTTCCCTTCTCTTACAATTTACTACATGTTACAGTCTCTGTGTATATTACCCGTCAATCAAAATCTCTCCCTCGGTTCAAGTTCCGTTCTTGCACAGCGGACTGGAATCTTACTATATCTCTAGTACTTGGAGCCACTATTGTGCCCTATTCCATTGGATTCATTACTACCGTACTACACTCATCGCAACAGGCCAGGCCCTCCTAATCTAGCCCTATCTTCTCACCATGGCCGGCTTCATCCAAAAAGGCCTCAAGAACATCCTCCAAAAGAACCCCAACGACATCGTCTTCCTCTCCTCCGTCCGAACACCCGTCACGCGAGCAAAGAAGGGCGGTTTGAAAGATGCATATCCAGAAGAACTACTCTGCGTCGTCCTGAAAGCGACACTAGACAAGAACCCCAACCTCGACCCGAGCCGAATAGAAGACGTCGCCATAGGCTCGGTATTACAAGAACTCAGTGGTGCCAAAGCCGGCCGCATGGCGCAAAACCACGCCGGATATCCTTCCACCGTCGCCTTCCACACCGTCAACCGCCAATGCAGTTCCGGCCTCGCAGCCATCACCAATATTGCGCACGCCATCGCAGTGGGCTCCATCGATGTGGGGATCGGCGGAGGGATGGAGTCCATGACGCGCAACTACGCCACCCGGGCCATCCCGACGACACTGTGGCCGGAGCTGAAAGAGTCGCCGGACAAGGACGCGCGAGACTGTATAATGCCGATGGGGATCACATCCGAAAACGTGGCTGAGCGGTACGGAGTCAGTCGAGCGGACCAGGATGCTTTCGCGGCAAGGAGTCATCAGAAAGCGGCCAAAGCACAAAAGGAGGGCTTGTTCGATGGTGAAATCGTGCCGGTGAAAACACGGTGGACGGACTTGGAAGATCCGGAGAATGTGCCGGAGAAGCAGATCACTGTCACAAAGGACGACGGAATAAGGCCGAACGCAACGGCAGAAAGCCTGGCGAAACTGAAGCCAGTATTCAAGGCAGACGGGAGCAGTACGGCAGGGAACAGCAGCCAGGTATCGGATGGTGCTGCGGCAACGCTGATGATGAGGAGAAGTACTGCGGCTGAGTTGGGGTTGACATCCAGTATTATTGGGAAATGGTCTGGTAGTCAAGTCGTTGGTTGCCATCCTGACGAAATGGGCATCGGTCCTGCTCTCGCAATTCCTAAACTCCTGGATTACACGGGTATATCCAAAGACGACGTGGGTATATGGGAAATCAATGAGGCATTCGCCAGCCAATCATTGTACTGTATACGTAAACTGGGCATCGACGAGAATAAGGTAAATCCGAAAGGTGGCGCGATTGCCTTAGGTCATCCACTTGGAGCTACCGGAGGGCGACAGCTTGCAACGCTATTGCCAGAACTGGAGCGTCAGGGTCAACAGCTAGGTGTAATAAGTATGTGCATCGGCACCGGTATGGGAATGGCAAGTCTCATTGTTAGAGAATAGCCTAGAAATCAGCCATCCCAAGGCCGGCATAGGATGTCTCATATATAATTTAGGTTTCTTCTTGGACAAATTGCCGAGCCTCGCGATCAAACCCTGCCCTAACGCCCCGCAATGCCCGACCACGGGATGCCGACACGGAACCGTATGAGTTCTTCTTGTTCTAGTGTAACATTCATCCCCATCACTGGTCTCCCTGATTCGAAACGGGTATATAGCTTCTCCTCTCCCTCGCAGCCTACCACCCTTCCATCAGTTCACACTCCCTTCACACCACCATTCGTGATCGAAGCAGCACTCACCTCAACCCACCTCTCCACCCAAGGCTGTACAGCCGCATAAATCAACAGTCCCGCCGTAGCGAAGATGAACACAAACACCACCGCCTCATCCTTCCGACTATCCCTCTCTAGCCCGACCCAACAACATCAGCCACCACCCTTCCCCAACCCCCCATAAAACCCACCTCCCTCACTCTCGACCGGCAGGACGTATACTTACGGAAGCAAGTAGTAAAAACATCCTCCTCCTTCGCACCCTTGCAGATCGGCAGGTTGTAGTTCAGACAGAACTGCCGGTTGCAGTCGTTGCAGTTGCCGGCGCGCTGCGTGGAGCTTTTGGCGCTGTCGTCATCGGCGGCGGCGGCTGCGGGGGCGCGAGGCTGGAGGAAGGTGTTGTGCGATAGGGCGGAGTGGGAGGGTTGTTCGGCGTTCAGGGGGATGATGGTGCTGTTGGAGAAGCAGGTGCATTTGCAGAAGGAGGTTGCTGCTGGTGAGGGGCGGGAGGGGGGTTAGTGGGAGTGGTATGGGCGTCCCATGGTGGGGAGGATGGGTGAACGTACAGGCTGCAAAGGAGAGACTGCTGAGGGCAAGGAGAGTCACGAAGACAATGGATGGGGTTTGTCGGAGGATCATTTTGGGTGGTTTTTTGATCGAGGATGCGAATGGTTAGCTATCTGGTCCCGTGGTAGGGATGACATGTGGTGTGGTGCGGGACGAGCCGCGGTGATCTCCGCGTTAAGGGGTCGGACATTGGGGAGTACTGTAACCAATATCGGGAGGTACCTGTCCGACTGCATGCATAAGGTACGGTATACTTTACCTACAACACGTAATTGAATCTTCCGGCAATCATATCATTGTCTAAAGGCACATCATGAACATGGAGTTTGGTGATGAATGAGATTTATTGTTTACGATCCGCCCTAACGGCTACTGTAAGGTACAAGTTTCTTGTACCTTGAGTCAACAAGGTAAAAATGAAGTCATGGAAACTCGCTTTATCGATACCCCGCTCCGGATCTAGTGAGAGATTTTACCTGAAGGCAGGTCCTGACAAGGGAATGTTGCGATATTTATACCCATACCTGATATTTGTACTTCATAATGCACGTTCTAGTCACCGGAGCCGGCGGCTTCATCGGTCAGGAGTTGGCCACGGCGCTCATCTCTTGCCCTAACGTTACTGCTCTGACACTTACCGACGTTCGCCAGCCGTCCCCTCCATCCATCAAAGTCAAACCGGACCACGAAGTCAAGATCTCGTGCGTCAACGCAGACCTCACCTCCAATGAAGCGTGCGCAAAGCTATTCAAGCCCGACGTGGACGTCGTCTATCTCCTCCACGGCATCATGAGCGGTACAGCCGAAGAAAACCTCGACGTTGGACTGAAAGTCAACTTCGACTCGACCAGACAGATTCTGGACATATTGCGACGAGTCCGACATGGGATAAAGGTTATTTATCCGTCAACTCTCGCCGTGTTCGGGCCTTCGGCTCGGGGAGAGGTGATGGATGAACGCACCATCCCAATCCCCGGCTCTTCTTACGGCGCACAGAAACTGATGTGCGAAACGCTGCTGAATGATTACGCCCGGCGTGGTTTGCTCGATGCGCGGATATTGAGACTGCCGACTGTGGTGGTGCGTCCGGGCCAGCCTTCCGGAGCGGCGAGCAGCTTCGCCAGTGCGATCATCAGAGAGCCACTGAAAGGGGAGATGAGCGTTCTGCCGGTGCACAGTGATCTGGAGATGTGGATTTGTTCTCCAAGGACGGTCGTGAGGAATATGATACACGCGTTGGATGTTCCAGCCGCAAGCTTCGAGGGAGCGACACGAGTTGTTAATCTGCCGGGCCTTACTGTCACCGTTGCGCAGATGCTGGAGGCCCTCAGATTTGTTGGTGGCGAGGAGAAGGTCAGGCTGGTGGAGGTCAAGAGGGATCCCGCCATTGAGCAGATCGTGGCAAAATGGCCGTCGAGGTTCGATACCAGGTGGGCGAAGAAACTAGGATTCTTCGACGACGGGACCCTGGTGGATACAATTCACGCCTATATTGAGGAATTTGGTGGTAACAAGGAAGCTGAAAACCCAATCGCGATAGACCCGAAGGCAGATCTCGTTGGTGGAAAAGCCAGCTAGACACAAATGTCTTACTGATAACTAGCATAGAGATTAAAGATCCTGTCGTTTCGATAAGTTTTGGTTAGAATCGGTAACAATACATTGGGCAATGTGAGACGTCGAGAGCATATCTTACCATTACGCTCTTGCAGAGACGAATCATTAGACACAATATACAAGTGGCCCTGTGATTCGTTTCGAGATTCCTTGGCTTACTTGGTCCAGGAAGAATCCACGATGCAACTGTGGAAGGCGCTTCGCTATCTCAATCCTTGCATAGGTCTTCTAATAGCTCAAGCATGCGCTTCTGGAGCTTCCTGAGCTCGTCCTGGCCAAGTGTAGCTTTGGAATCTTCCTGTATGAGGTCATGCCTTGGTTCATAACCTGCTGAAGTCTCCCCATCTTGGCTTGTCCTTTGCAAGTCCGACTTCATGCCAAAGAACGGCACGCCAAGATTCCTTAACTCGGTTGTCATGGCTGCGACCATTTCTATCGAGGCCTTGTAGACTTTCATGTCATATCGGCTCAACTCTGCCACATCGTCTTCTGGGGTCTACGAACATCAGCACCTGCTGTACACCAGCCAATTCAGAAGCCACCGTACCGTAAGGTTACTGCCCGTTGCTACATTCCCACCGACAGAGCGCCTAGAGCGATCAGCACGGTGATCACAATCAGATATCTATATATACCTACAGCACCTCATCTAGCTTCTTTCTCCCCTCCTCCCTCCCTTCCTGCTTTTGCAGCAACGCTTGCCGCCCGTCCCACCACTGCTGCTCGTGCTCATGCTGGACTCTGATCATGCGTTTGACACGGGCCATAGTACCCTCACTCCGTGCTACTGTCCTCATGACATGCCGTAGCGCTGCCGGCCAATCCACAATGGATGTAGGGTCAACGGCGCTTTTGGCAGGGAGCTTAGGCCGTTCAACGGTCTGTAGAACAGGCTGTGTCGGAGTCATAGACACGAAGGTTTGTCCTTGAACCACACCGTTCGCCGGATGTGAAGGATCATATTCGCCCTCTTCTAAGTCGTACTCTGGCGCCTGTGTCTGCTCCACAAACTCTCTACTGTGAGAAGCTGCGGTTGCTTCTGCAGCTGGTGGGGCGTATTGTGCCAATGTCCTAAGTACAGACGCCAGATCTGGCGTCTGGTAGACATTGCTTTGCATACTGTAGAGCAGTTCAACTGTATGGTACCAGTTCTGAGGCCAGGAAGATCTTCACCGCAGCATGCTCAACGGACAATCAATGATGATTCGTGACATTGGCAATTGCTGCATTTACCGTGACATTCATTGATGGACTTGCAGCCAAACACAGCATCCCCGCAAAAAAGTCCGAGCTCGACGCTAAGCCACATGCTCGTCATCTCGAAATTCTTCCACAACAGCAAGACATCTCCCACTCCCCCGAAATCTGTACCGTGGCCCCGAACTGAGATGTCATTGGCACAAAGCCATTAATACACAACTCGTCAATGATGTCGCGATCAGCAGCAGACGCCACCCGCTTCACCGCGACCTCTCCACACGCCTACTCCAAGCCTCCCTCCACCACCTTCACACCCACTTCCCCATCATCACGCCTACCACGCTCGTCAGCTCCACCGTCCCACACACCCCCGAACCGCTCCTCGATACCCGCCGGCGGCGAAGAAACCCCCCGAGAGAAAGTCGCCCGCCTCCGACAAGCCGCCCGTGCCGCGCGCGAAGCAAAAGTCTCTCAGTTCGACCGGGTCGTTGCACGGGGACGAGTCTGGGCGGACCGAGCACACCGCGTCACTGCGCTGAGCCTGATCGCCGCAACCGGTACGATCTCCACTCCACTCCCTCTTCTCCCCTCCTCCCACCACGGAGAACAAACCACCCCTTCAGCGAAGACTAACCTGCTCGGCCTCGCCCACGAACAGGTATCGCCGGCGCCATCACCATCTTCGCGCTCGGCGACATGATAGTTTACAACCGGCGAAAACGGCGCGACTACTTCGCGGAGCAATCGGCGCTGCACAAGACCCGCCTGGCCGAGGCCAAGGAGGCGGCGGCGAAGGGCGTCGCGGATGAGGACCAGGTGCTGCTGATCAACCGGGAAAGAGCAACGTTTGAAGCGGAGAAGGCGCGGCTGGCGAAGAAGGGGGTGTTTAGGCGCTCGAAGGATTGGTTGCTGGGCGGGCTGAAGACGGATGAGGAGGTGGCGGGCGGGTTGCGGGTGGAGAGTGGGGGGCCGGTCGATGCGATGGCGGAGACGACGGATGCGGGGCCCGTGGACCAGACGACGCATGTGATGGAGGGCCAGGATGGGCGGCCGTTGTTGGGGCGTGGGGGTGGGGAGGAGAGTAAGAGCCAGATTTTGCGAGCTGTGGAGGCGAAGCGACGGGAAGGGGAACGGGCGCTGCAGAGTCGGGGCGCGGAGGGAGGGCCGTTGGATAGATTGGCGGCAGATACGCCGACGGCGTCGCAGTCATCGCCGTCAAGAGGAGGCTGGACGAGCTGGGTTACGGGGAAGTGAATCACACGTTCATCTTCCCTGCTGGCACCTATATACTTTCACTTACACCCTTTACGATTCCTTGGTATACTGTCTACTGTATGCCTCTACGCATAGGGCAGAGCATAATGTGGAGTGTATTATAGTTCATACGCAGCGGGCGGCGTTTGCCTGTTGTCAAAACACGAATGCTGTAACATGGGCAAAAGATACACCTCTCAGAGAACAAGCCATGCTCAACACTTGGTCCACGACTTGCCGAAGAGGAAGTAGTCCTTGATTGAGTCTAGTATGGTGCCAACGATAGTCGACGAAGCCAACCAACAGAGCGAAGCATGACTTTTGTTTATACAGCCAACTCGGCCACTCTTCCTAACGCCTCACATACACTTACCCAACGCCTCAGGCCCCGTTCGCCTTCCCATTCGCGTGGCCCTTGTTCTTCTCCCGCCTGGCTCTAACCCCCTCCGCGAGCTGCTCAAGGACCTGCACCGTCGAATCCCAATCGATGCACGCGTCGGTGATGCTGACACCCTTCTTCAGCGCAGCGGGGCCTTCGGGCGGGACTTTCTGGTTGCCCTCGTTGATGTTGGATTCTATCATGACGCCGACGATGGCCGTCTCGCCTTCGCGGAGCTGGTCGCCGATCGTCTGCGCCACGTGCGGTTGGTTGCGGTGGTCTTTGTTCGAGTTGCCTTTGTATTGTTTTCGTTAGTGGTGGGGTGGCTTCTCGGGGACACGGAAAGGGGGGAAGCTGGTACCGTGTGAGCAGTCGATCATCATGACTTCCCGCTGCCCTTTCTTCCGCAACGCCTCGCGCGTCGCCTTGACGCTCTCACGGTCGAAATTGGTGCCCTTGCTTCCGCCTCGTAGGATGACGAAGCCGTGCTCGTTGCCGCTCGTTCGCGTGATTGCTGCCAGGCCTTGCTTCGTCACACCCATGAAGTGATGTTTCGCGGCGGCGGCTCCGACGGCGTCGATGGCTACGGCTAAGGAACCGTCGGTCCCGTTTTTGAAACCCATGGGGAAGGACAAGCCGCTGGCTAGTTCCCGGTGCAGTTGGCTCTCTGTGGTTCTGGCGCCGATTGCGCCGAGAGAAATCAAGTCTGCGAGGAACTGAGGGGAGATGGTATCCAGCATTTCCGAAGCGATAGGTACTCCCGACGAAGTCAGGTCCGTGAAAAGTTGACGAGAGACGCGCAAGCCCTTGTTGATCTTGAACGTCTCGTCGATGTCCGGGTCGTTGATCAGGCCCTTCCATCCGACTGTTGTCCGGGGCTTCTCGAGGTATGCGCGCATAATGATGCTCAGGTCACCGGAAAGCTTGGTGGCTAGGGTTTTCAGACGTTGAGCGTATTCGACCGCCATCGCGGGGTCATGAATCGAGCAGGGACCAACCATGACCAGTAGTCGGTCGTCTTGCTGCGTTATGATTTTGATGGCATCTCGTCGGCCTTGAAGTACGACTCGCAGGGCGTGCTCCGGCTGCCATTGTGTTAGTGGGCGGTTGGTGGGTATCAGGTAAGGTGGCGCACAGCTGGAATCTCGGATTGAAGGAGCTGAGGTGGAATAAGAGGGTCATAACCAAGAACTGGCACAGACAATGTCAGGGTCAAGGCACTTCGTAAAATGGTCGGTTAAAGACTTACTCCTGGTGTCCTCACTGAGCTCTTGTTTGATATCTGCGCTGGGCATTTTGGCGGCGGAGTTCTCAATGTATGTCTTGATTCAGTGACCGAAGCAATTGAAAATCTAAGTAGAGGTAGTCGTCTAAGATAGTCCAAGAAGATTGTTGTTATGAGCTGCTGAGTGTATGAGTCAGGCCGCGGACATAACTTTTGCGCCGATGTAGGGAGTTCTGTAGTGTAGGATCGGAATTTATGTGTTGTCGCCGGTATAAAGTTTTACCGTGTCCGAGCCCTACCCGGAGGGCCTTGACCAATCAAAGGGCATGAGTAAGTTACTGCTTGAATCATTCACCTCTGGCCTGTGCTACCTCATAGATCTCCCCTCTCCGTCCAAGCTCTTTGTGAAAATCCCGTTATATACAAGTATGCCCTCGCAGGTCTCTTCCTGACACCCTTGAGGCTTACCCCTGCCTCGAGATTCAATCGTCCGATGAGAATGGCCATACGAAGCAGGATGAATGGTCCAGTCCAAGAAGGAGAAAATCTTACTGCATAGATCCATACGAGCTACACTGAAGTCAAGGAGTCGTAGTAGACAATAAGGTACTGTACGAAGCGTATCAATCGTCCATCACGGAGTACATTCAGGTCAGCCTCTCAACGGGGCGCAGCATCTGCCCGTCCTGGTGCCTTTCCAGGTCATAGCACAGTGGTCTGACAGGCCACGAATCAGAGATCATGGACCATGAACTCTCAAAAGAGGTGGGTAACACCATTCGTGGTGGTTGAATCTTCTCTTTCCAACTTGAAGATTGGCGCGCGAGAAGCAATAGACGAGACGGCATGAACTTGCAGGCTCCGCTAAACTCCTTTGAAGCCTGGCGTCTGCCACCACTGCAGTCCGCTGCATGTCACTGCTAAGTTCAGCTGCAAGTTTCTGCAACCTTGGAACCTTCCCGTCCCCAGATTCCACTAACGTTTCGAGATCTCTTATCCACTTGTCGGTCGCAGCTCGAACTACTATCTTCATGCAGCTTCGAAACCACCGGCTCGTGCAAAGCTTGAAAACTTCAGTCGAGATCAATGCGGGCTGTGCATCACTGATATGCAATCAGATGAAAGCGATTTTCTCACGGCCTCTGGATTAGTCCTTTGACAGCTTGTCAGTCCTATTAAAGGCAGACTTCCTGGTGCCTCCCATTCTAAATTCCTCCTCCTTGAAGTCAGCGGTCGTTCGAGATGCAAGCCATGTCCATGTTTACAAACACCAAAAAGCGAGCGCGGGAGGACGAAGAAGAGCTTGACGAACTCAGACATGATCACAAGGTATTTGCCTTAGTCTCTACTCCAGTCAGGACACTGTTGCTAACGTTGCCAGAAATCTTGCATGCTCCCTTTCCGTGTCTCTCCGACGTCCAGACACACAAAACTTTTCTCCCAAAGACCACGCTCCATCTCGATTCCCCAGCCCCTCACTCCCGACTCGTCCGACTCTGACGTCTCGCCCATATCTCCACCCACCAAGCGTGCCTCTACATTCCCCAGTCACTTCTCGCTTCAAAATAGCGCGTCCTTGTACCAAAACACCAAAGCCGATGCTGATTCGGACATGGTTGACTCTGGACCTCTCTGCAAAGACTACATCACCTACCGGACCAATACTTCTCACCACATGAGCACCGCTCCACAGCCACACCCTCCCATTCCGTCCCACACTGTCCACAACCCTCCTGGCGGCCGTGTTCCCACACCAATCTACAACCACTTTCCTTCTACGGACGACGTCATCATGTCCATGGACAGTGCTGATGATGCCGACGTTGACGAGCTTGACTTGGTCGCGACATCTTCACAAGCCGGGCTACAAGATTTCGACCACGATCTGATGCTTCTCCGCCGCCACCGTCTTCCCAGCCCGATCAGCGAGGATGAGACCATGATTTCACCAACCAGCGGCGCCGGCGGGATGCTGGGGCGGCTGAACGTCTGCAATAATGGGGCCGAGGGTACCTCTGCATCCCGAGGCTGGGGTGTATCGGGTCAACAGTACGATGGGCGTGAAGGCAGCGTTGAGCCCAGAGGGTGGTGGAAGACCAAGGAAAAGGGGAAGACGGGCAAGACGATACTGTCCATGGGATATCGAGCCGATTGCGAGAAATGTCGGACTAGAGTGCCCGGTCACTGGAGTCACTTTATCAAAGTCTAAGCGCGGAAGTGAGCGGCGTCTGCACCTAGCATTTAGAGCGAAAAGCGAAGCATTGCATTACAGGGCCCCATCGAATACGTTACGCAGCTTGAAGAGATCACTATCCAAAAGCTGATGTGCATAAATCACGTTTCTTGCTTTTGTTATTTAGCATAGCTTTCTCTTGAGCGGCATATCTATCTAAATTAATATAAAAGTCTGTTCAGTTTAACAGCTACATTGTGCGCCGAAGGTGATATAGGCATACATGGTTGTAGCTCTGGCCCGCTATTGCAACATGCTTGGCTGATGAACTTGCTTCTGTTAGAGTGTTTCTTTGACTCGAATCACGGAGAACAGAGAACTGGCTCCGTACACCGTACTTCGTGGTTGATCGAATCTACTCTGGAATTTACGACTGACTTCTTCCTGCAAGAGCCCTCCTTTAACTTACTTTTGATCATCTGCGCACTTTCATTTTGTTGCACAAATGGCAGAGTGCTCGAACCTGAAAAGGCACTTACACTTCACATACTGAGAAGGCAGCGGGTCAGAAGGCCTCCATCATCGATCAGCAACGCAGCATTCAATATTTCTCTTATGTTTACTATTCTTTTTCCACCTCTTTCCTCGTACTGTACTTGGCTCCCCTGCCGGACAGTATCGTCGTCTCCGGAGATTGTGCCTGCTTGACCGTCCGCAAATTTTTCGCTGTGCTTGCGTCCCAGTCATGCTCGTCCTCCTGGAGGAAGCGACGCCTTCTTTTGGCCGTGCTGGTCAAGTTCAATAGACTGGCAGCATCTGTTGGTGCCGCCAGTAGTACTGTTGTGCCACCGGTCGTGGGCTCTTGCACGTTCCCGGTATGCGACAGTGTTTCGACGGATTGGCCTGAGGGCTCAGTAGCTTCGTCGTCATTGTCGGCGAGGTTCAGATCCTCTGGGATCGAGAGGGAGTAGGAATAAGACGGCGAGCGTGCGGTCAGTAGCCTCTTGCCGGTTTCAAACAAAGCACAGACGCTAAGGAAGATGTGGTATTCAATTGTTTGTGGAGGGAGTCCGATTACAACGGGACGGATTCTAACAGGGCTGCGATCCAAAGTACTCAGTAAAGCTTGATAGTTTCCCAAGAATGGGGTCTTCTAAGCCGCATAGTGAATGCCCTACTTCCCATTTTGTTCTTACTTTGGGCGTATCACTTCAGAAGCGTACTGTATATTCCTATCAGCATGTTAGAGAAGCTCCAAAACACACGTTGAGCCGACAGAGAATTCAGACCCATCTTATGATATATTGCGATCAACGAAATTACAACTCTTCGCACATGACTTCGCACATGAAAAGTCATATGCTAAATGTGCTAACCATCGGGCACACTTCACCCTTAGGTATGTACCTAGGTACCTTACCTAAGGGTGAAAGGAAAGCAAGGGGTAGGGCTGTGCTGACGAGCCCTGCTTACGTCAGACGAAGCTGGGGGACTTTAGGTAGTCTTCCGTATTGGGAGTAACCTCCTTATGACACCGAGGTCCACTATGTTCGCGTTCCACCTCTTTGCCTAAACAGTTTGACAGCGACAGATGTTTTGCGAGACACAAAGCGATGTGATCCTCTAACTCTGTTCAACCTCACAACCTTGCAATGTCTTCGACAGACACCTCTCCACCCCCACCCCCACCGGCAGCCCCGGCCAAAGTTGACCCCGTCCTCCGCAACGCGCTCCGTTACACTATCAGCGCCAAAGAGTACGAGACACTCCATCAGTATCTCATCAAGAGGTCTCCACCGGCAGTGAGAAGAAGGGCGCCACAGCCGCCACGGTACGAGGCCATTGTAAGGAGCACGAATGACTACAACGCAGCCGCTGTTCGCGCATCTCTCCGCGTATTCCTTGGAACACAGACGACGCTGAAGTTATGGGATCTTGTCAATACGTATATATTGGCGAGAAGACGACCGCCGAAGTAAGACTGTCTATTACAGCAATCTCCCGTTGATCCCACTGACAGCCACATCGATCAAGAACCCCGTCATCGCTTCTATCTCCAAACCTTCGTCTCTCAGCCTCGCTCTCCCTTATCCTCCTGCTCCACCGTATCTTGTACCGATTCTTCACCCGTCTCCGTCTCAATCTGTCCACCGAGAACGCCAAACCATTCCGCCGACGTAACCCTCAAATCTCCCGAGCCCTCACTTCTCGGCTTGCACCTGCGATCGGAGCAAGTATCGCCGGTTTCGCTCTAGGCGTGTATCCGAGTGACCAATTCCGGATTACGGTGGTAATCTACGTTGCGACCCGAGCGGCCGAGATTGCTTACAATGCGCTTGAGGATGAGGGATGGTTTAAAGGGAAGCCTTGGTGGTGGGGGAGTTGGATGCTGATGCCGCTTGCGACGGGCCAGTTGTTGCATGCTTTTATTTTTGATCGGGAGTGTTTCCCAGAGGTGCGATGGAAATCTAGTATCCCAATGATAGCGTACTGAAGATACTGGCAACAGGCATACGGCGGCTTCATTTTAAAGAACACTCCCACTTATATCCAGCGACGCCCGGCAGAGTATCCCAGCAACCTACCTTGGCCAAGCACCAACGAAATCATCGATAACCTGGCCAAAATCTCCGAACTGAAGTGGCCGTACGTGGCCCTCTACCCATTTACATCATCTGCTAACCATCTGTACAACAGTGCCTTCATTTCGCCCATCCTCTTTCCCACCAAACCCACCCTCCCCCCCGCCCTAACCGCCATCGCCCCCATCACCTCCGCCGCCCACCCATCCATCACCTCCCTCTCCTGCGCCCTCCTCCATCCACACGACCCGTCTTGCACCCGCACATTCCTAACCCACACCCTGACCGTCTTCCCCGCCCTCGCCAAATTCTTCACCCTCGTCTTCACCCTCTTCTCCCTCCCCAATTACCGCCTCTTCCTCGCCGGCCCCCTCCCCTTCCTCAACGGCCTCGCCCGCCGCATCATGCGCCTCACGACCTTCACCACAGGCGCCGTCGGCACGTCATGGGCGTCGGTCTGTCTCTTCAACTACCTCCTTCCCCGCACCTTCCTACCCACGAAACGCTGGTATCTCGGCGGCTTCCTAGGCGGCCTGTGGGCCTTTATGGAGCGGCGGTCCGGTCGCGCCAATTTTCTGTACAGCGCCCGCCTGAGCGTCGACAGCGCGTGGAAGGTGGGCGTCAAGCGGGGCTGGTGGAAAGGGGTCAAGAACGGAGACGTGTATGTTTTCGTGGCGGCGCTGATGCTGGTGAATGGGATCTATGAAGTCCGGCCGGGGGCGGTGAGAGGGAATGGGGGTGTTGCGAGGAAGGTTTTGGCGAGTCTGAGGGGGGAGGGGTGGGTTGATCGTGTTGGAGCTGTTGATGTTGCTGGTGGGGGTGAGGGTAAGGGTGAGGGTGGAGGAGAGGGGTTGGAAATGGGAAGGGACGTGGAGGGATTGGAAGTCAGGGATCGGAAACGGAAACGGGATGCTGGGGCACTGGACTCAGTGGAGGGCGAGGTTCTCGAGGAGAAGGCGGAGTAGCATGTTGGAGACCTGGCATGGTTAGCACCTCTAATGACACGGATCGGCTTTGATTGGACACCAGGAAGCTGGCGGCGTTGCTATACCTGTGCTGTCACCTTCACGTTTTAGTTGACAACCTTTTCTCGTGGTCCCTGTTCGGTCACGTAACGAAGAGCGCCGGTTGCCTCTCCTCTATTCTCTACATACCTAGGAAGGGAAGGCGCCAAGGGACGGAGGAGAGTCAAGTGCTGGTCTCGAAAGATTCGCGAGGCAAGACTCTCCAAGTCTTTGCGGACGCCCAAGTCGAACAGGTGCCTCTTTCCGCTTGGATGCTCTACGAAGAAGGAATATGCGGGGCAGTCGAGGTAGTCGTAGCCTTTGATGGGAGGCTACATGAAGATGTTGGATGGGCATGTTGGCTATATGTAAGGTTGTGTTGATGATGAACACTTTGACAGTGGGATATTTAGTGGTGGGGGTGGTTTGGTGGGGCGAGAGGTTGGACATTGTTACAAAATGGCTTGATAGGGGAGCCGTGTGGTGCTACCCATATCGAACACGGTGATAATCTGTATAAACTGTTCGAGACTTATGTTGGGGTATACGCATTTCAGGTGTAGACGGGAGTTTGAGTTTGCAAATACACAGGCCCTGCTCTGAGGTCAAGTGAGACCATCATTTTCAGCATTGCCTTGATAGAACCTGATAGCGAGTATCAGTGGAGAAGTGAATTCTGTAACGTGTAAATAAAAGGTTCGGGGGGTCCTCCAGTATGAGCTTAAGATGCGAGTATAAATACCTTAAGCTCGGGTTATCTTTATCTTGCTCGGGTTTAACGACAGCGCAATTTTCGGAATTAAGAATTAACTACGTCGCAGGGTTTCTCTTAACTGGATCGAACGAAGGCTTTGATCCTAGGAAGAACATTACGAGTGCTCTGTACATACCTGGTACCTTATAAATTCAGCTCTTCTGCAACAAATCTACTCTAGGTACCTAAGGTAGTTGTTCGTCTTTCCCCGACGTCAGAATCTTTCAGAACAGTCATGACTCGAGTCTTGTTAACCGGTATGCCACTCCGCCATGAACCCCACCTCGCTTTCCCACAGCACTAACACCACTGGTAGGGGGCAGTGGATTCATCGCTGCGCACATCATCGACATCCTGCTGGAGCATGGGTTCGCATCATCTAGTGCATGTGTATGTCCGTATTCTTGCTGACAGCTCAGCAGACACTCTGTCGTTACTACCGTTCGCTCGCAAGAGAAGGTACAAAAGATAAAGGAGGCACACCCCAATACTTCGAAAGACAAATTGGATTTTGTGATAGTTGAAGACATCGCGAAAGAAGGTGCTTTCGAGAAAGCCGTCAAGTCTGATCCGCCATTCGAAGCCGTCATTCACACGGCATCTCCGTTCCATTTCAATGTCACCGACACCAAGAAGGATCTGCTCGACCCTGCCATCATAGGGACCACTGGGGTCCTGAAGGCGATCAAGAAACATGCGCCAAGCGTGAAGAAAGTGGTGTGTAACTTGGTGGGATCTATAAGGCTGATCTTGCTGATGCATGCTCTAGGTCATCACCTCATCATTCGCTTCAATCATCGACGGTGAGAAAGGCAACAGACCGAACCATGTCTACTCCGAAAAAGACTGGAACCCAATCACCGAGAAGGAGGCCGTACAGAGCCCGGCTCACGGTTACAGGGCTTCCAAGACCCTCGCCGAAAAGGCCGCCTGGGATTTCGTTGAGAAGGAGAAGCCAAACTTCACTCTCACAACAATGTGTCCACCGTTGGTTCTAGGCCCTATTGGTACGGAGTACTTCTTGCTGATACTGAGCTAACGATGCTGACTGCTATTCAGTGCATTATCTCAACTCCTTGGATGCCCTCAACACCTCCAACCAGCGGATCAGGAATATCATCCTGGGCAAGTGCAAGGATGAAATTCCACCTACCGGCATATACATTTGGGTAGATGTCAGAGACCTGGCTCTGGCCCATGTCAAGGCAATTGAAGTTTCCGCCGCAGCCAGTAAGCGCTTCTTCGTCACCGCTGGTTATTTTAGCAATAAGGAAATTGTCGAGATCATCCGAGAGGCTTACCCGGACCTTAATTCGAAATTGCCTTCGAAAGACGTCAAGGGAGGGGAGTATCCGCAAGACGGAGTTTACAAATACGATAACAGCAGAACCATCGAGGTTCTCGGAATCAAGTTCAGGTCTCTCAAGGAGTCTGTGGTGGATACTGTCAAGTCTCTCCACACAGTTGGGCCTTGATTGATGGGGCGGCTCTTGCACATGACGAATAAACCTGTAGCTATAGAATTATAGACTACGTTTCATCGGGCCCCCTTATCTGCCAATCTTCAAATGCGTAGAAGTACGTTAATTTGTGATACCAGCACTTGTATACCTTGTGCCTTTAGTGAATGAATTGGACCTAGTTACAGTAACTTAGGTACGTGGCGGTTGCAACTGTATTTTTTGGTCAACATCTGCTTGACGCAAGGGATGCACGGAATATGCCGCAACCATATGCTCATGAAGGTCAGTCTCACAATCAATTCAACGGTAAACAGCTACATACCTACAAATACCTTACCTTCTGGCACAGCGGAGATATCATGAATAACGAGTCCCCTCGAAACGACTCATGAATATAAGATCAACTCTCTACCCTCACGCGTGGGGTGTAGACGTGCAGCATGACACAGCAGGGTGTCGAAGCTCTGAATCGCACTTTTCAAGAGCTCAAATCCAAGAATGAGGAGACACGGCTGAAAGCCTCATACGAGCTTCGAGAACTTGTGGCGACGGCAGTCACGGGTATGTGCTCAGCTCTGCCCTTGTTGCGACGAGTAATTCACACAGGGGATTAGAGCTACCGGCGGACAAGTTTCAGGAATACTACAACCTCGTGAATCACCGAATCGCACAGCTCGTAGGCTCGAGCAATGACACGAACGAGAAGATTGGTGGCATTCTCGCGCTTGATCGCCTGATCGATTTCGACGGCGACGATGCAGCTCAGAAAGGACGTTTTGCGAGTCACCTCCGAAATGCCATGCGCAGCAACGACAACGCTGTGCTCATATTTGCTGCGCGGGCACTAGGACGACTGGCCGTACCAGGAGGATCTTTAACTGCCGAATTGGTCGACAGCGAGAGCAAGATAGCTTTGGAATGGCTGCAGTCAGATCGGCAGGAGAATCGCCGATTTGCAGCGGTATTGAGCATCCGGGAGCTTGCAAAGAACTCCCCAACTTTGTTGTACGCTTTCGTACCACAGATCTTGGAGGTGATTTGGGTCGCTCTTCGAGATCCCAAAGTCTTGATTCGGGAGACCGCGGCCGAGGCGGTTAGTGCGTGCTTCGAAATCATCGCTGCTCGAGACTCGGGTCTCCGCCAGCAATGGTTCTCGCGGATGTACGAAGAAGCTCTGCAGGGGTTCAAGCTCAACACTGTCGAGGCCATCCACGGATCCCTCCTCACGATCAAAGAACTGCTTCTTAAAGGGGGTATGTTCATGCATGATCATTACAAGAATGCTTGTGAGATCGTTCTTCGTTACAAGGACTACACCAAGGATCCTAAGATTCGCATGCAAACAACCGTCATGATCCCGATACTGGCGGGATATGCACCGCAGGATTTTGTCAATCAATACTTACACAAATTCATGGTCCACCTTCAGAGCCTGCTCAAGAATCCGAAGGACCGCAACCCGGCTTTTATTGCCATCGGAAAGATAGCAAGTGCTGTCTGTAGCGCGATAGCCCCATACCTTGATGGGATTCTCCTTTACATCAGGGAAGGCTTGAGTGTGAAAGCGTTAGCTCCTGAACCGTAGGTTTCAATCCGTGAACCTGCTAACGCTGAGACAGACGAAACCGTGCGACTACGGATGAGGCCCCTCTGTTTGAATGCATTAGCATGTTGTCGATTGCTGTGGGCCAGACGCTCAGCAAATACATGGAAGCCCTTCTGGATCCTATATTCGCTTGCGGTTTGAGCAACTCTCTTACTCAAGCGTTAGTCGACATGGCTCATTATATTCCTCCGATAAAGTCAATGATCCAAGAGAAACTTTTGGATCTGTTGAGCTTAGTTCTCTGCCGGCGCCCTTTCAAGCCTTTAGGATGCCCTGACAACAAGATTCCTCCTCTTCCCTCTTTCGCCAAGGACTTCAACCCGCAGGCGGCGGAGCGTAAAGATAGCGAGATCGCGTTGGCTTTACATACACTTGGAAGTTTTGATTTTTCGGGTAAGCATCTACATGCTTCTCTTGCCAACCCCTGGCATGGACGTCTTCACCCGAAGATTTGGTTACCCGACCATCTCAAAGTTCTCGCTGACCCTCACGAACAAGGCCATGTTCTCAATGAATTCGTACGGGACGTAGCGATACGATATATTGAGGACAAAACTCCGGAAATACGGAAGGCCTCTGCTTTGACATGCTGTCAGCTTTTCGTGCAAGATCCTATCGTATATCAGACCAGCAACCACGCCATTCAGGTGGTGAGTGAGGTTATCGAGAAGCTTTTGACCGTGGGTGTAGCGGATGCGGACCCTGATATCCGACGAACCGTCTTACTCTCTCTCGACTCTCGTTTCAATCGCCACCTAGCCAAACCTCAAAACATTCGATCGCTGTTCTTTGCGGTCAATGACGAGGACTTTGCTGTGCGGGAAGCAGCAATCACTGTCATTGGACGTCTCACTGAAGTCAATCCCGCATACGTCTTCCCACCGCTTCGAAAATTACTCGTGAATCTTTTGACGGGCTTAAGCTACACAAACAGTGCTCGGCACAAGGAGGAGAGCGCGAAGCTCATCAGTCTTTTCGTCGCTAATGCTTCGAAGCTCATTAAACCTTATGTTGACCCCATGGTAACTGTCTTACTCCCAAAAGCTACAGATCCCAACGCTGGGGTAGCGTCCGCCACCCTGAAGGCAATCGGGGAACTGGCCACCGTTGGCGGAGAGGAAATGTTACCCCACATTCCAAAACTGATGCCCATTATCATAGATTGCCTTCAAGATCTGAGCTCGCAGACCAGGAGAGCTGCAGCGTTGCGGACTCTCGGTCAGCTTGCCAGTAATTCAGGTTATGTAATCGACCCTTACTTGGATCACCCTCAGCTGCTCTCGATCTTGATCAATATTATCAAGACCGAACAAACCGGCTCCTTGCGTAAGGAGACAATCAAGCTTCTGGGTATCCTTGGTGCCCTGGATCCCTACAAGCATCAGGTACATTTCGACACTTCTTTCCACCTCTCGATGCAACAGTACGCTCTAACAAACGAACAGCAAGTCATGGAGACGACCCCAGAGAATCGTCTGAAAACCGAGGTTCAAGCCGTCTCCGATGTTGCCCTGATCATGCAAGGCTTGACGCCTTCAAACGAAGAATACTATCCTACAGTCGTCATCAACACTCTCATGCAGACGGTTTTGAAAGACAGCTCCCTCGCGCAGTACCACTCTGCCGTGATCGACGCCATTGTGACAATCTTCAAGACTCTTGGATTGAAGTGCGTACCATTTCTAGGCCAAATCATCCCCGGTTTCCTTGCCGTCATCCGTAGCTCTCCACCCAACCGCCTCGAGTCGTATTTCAGTCAGCTCAGCATCCTCGTAACGATAGTCCGACAGCATATTCGACCGCATCTTCCTCAGATCCTGGAGGTGGTCCAAGAGTTCTGGCAAGCAACACCACAGGTGCAAGCTACAGTACTGAACTTGGTGGAAGCAATCGCTCGGTCTCTAGAGGGCGAATTCAAGATATATCTTGCTGATTTGCTACCACTTATGCTTGCGGTTCTCGAAAAAGACAACACTGCGAGGAGAATGCCTTCGGAGAAGGTCTTGCATGCGATCCTTGTCTTTGGATCCAGTGGCGAGGAATACATGCATTTGATCATTCCAGTGGTTGTCCGGATATTCGAGCAGCAACAAGCCCCAGTCAGCATACGCAAATCGGCGATTGATACTATTGGCAAGCTTTCCCGGCAGGTCAATATCTCAGACTTTGCTTCAACTATCATACATCCTTTGTCAAGAATCCTAGCAAGCAATGATCAAGTCCTGAGACAAGCAGCCTTAGAGTGTATCTGTGCTCTCATCTTTCAGTTGGGCGAAGATTACCTTCATTATGTCTCGCTCATCAACAAGGTAACGTACTTGCGTATCATTCAAATCAGGTCGATGGTTGCACTGACAATTCTAGATCGTGGTCTCCCACAACGTTCCACATCACAATTATGAGGTTCTCGTCACTAAGTTAAAGAAGGGCCAGCCGCTACCGCAAGATCTAAGCCCAGACGAGAGGTATGGAGACTTCGGCGAAGATTCCAATTTCCCCGATATTGGTCGTCAGAAGCAACCGGTCAACCAACAACATCTGAAAAATGCATGGGAAGCGTCGCAGAAGTCCACGCGCGAAGATTGGCAGGAGTGGATGAGGCGTTTTAGTGTTGAGTTGCTCAAAGAATCCCCATCACACGCCCTACGCGCTTGTGCGGGTTTAGCAGGCGTCTACCAACCACTAGCGAAGGATCTTTTCAACGCAGCTTTCGTCTCCTGCTGGACTGAGCTCTACGATCCGTTCCAGGAAGAGCTCGTTCGCTCGCTAGAAGTTGCGCTGACCTCCCCGCATATTCCGCCAGAGATATTGCAAATCCTTCTCAACCTTGCTGAGTTCATGGAGCACGACGACAAAGCACTACCCATCGACATTCGGACTCTGGGCATGTACGCTGCAAAATGTCATGCATTTGCAAAGGCCTTACACTACAAGGAATTGGAATTCGAGCAAGATCAGAACTCGAGCGCTGTAGAGGCGCTGATTAGTATCAACAACCAACTCCAACAGTCCGATGCCGCTATCGGCATTCTTCGTAAAGCTCAAGCTTACCGTGATGTGGAACTCAAAGAGACATGGTTCGAGAAGTTACAACGCTGGGATGAAGCATTGCTAGCCTATCAACGCCGCGAGCTGGAAGACCCTACCTCATTTGACGTGACGATGGGCAAGATGCGATGCCTTCATGCTCTAGGCGAGTGGGATCTGCTGTCAACCCTCGCGCAGGAGAAGTGGAATAAAGCCAGCATCGAACACAGACGCGCGATTGCACCATTAGCGGCTGCTGCAGCTTGGGGTCTGGGTCAATGGGACTTGATGGACAACTACCTCAAGGTTATGAAACCGCAGTCCCCAGATCGGTCCTTCTTTGGTGCAATCCTTTCGCTCCATCTCGACCATTTCGAGGACGCCTCGATGTACATCGAACGGGCCCGTGAAGGGTTAGACACGGAACTCAGTGCACTGCTTGGTGAATCTTACAATCGGGCTTACGGAGTTGTGGTTCGCGTTCAGATGCTCGCTGAATTGGAAGAGATCATCACATACAAGCGCAACAAATACCATCCAGACAAACAAGAGACGATGCGTGCCACTTGGACCAAACGCCTTAAAGGATGTCAACGAAATGTGGAAGTCTGGCAGAGGATGTTGAAAGTCCGTGCTCTCGTCATATCACCACAACAAAATCTCGATATGTGGATCAAGTTCTCGAACCTCTGTCGCAAATCGAATCGCATCGGGCTTGCGGACAAGTCACTGCACTCACTTACAACTGTAAGCGGACAACCTTCGGACTCGTCAGGTATACCTCCTCCCGAAGTCATGTACGCGCAGTACAAATACGAGTGGGCAACTGGTAAACATCATGATGCGCTCAGGCACTTGAAAGCTTTCACGACTTCCTTGTCCGAAGACATTGCTGTGTACCAAGCACATACTGCTAAGAACCTACCCGTCAATGGCGTCAATGGGACCGAAAGTATGGGTAGTGTCAGTATCCTTGGTGATTTGAACGGAAGTAATGGACATGACCCGATGCCACCGGTTGAAGATCTCAACAGGTTCACTAGGTTGCTCTCCAAGTGCTTCCTAAAGCAGGGAGACTGGCAAGCGGCATTGCAGCGTGGCAACTGGAAGCACGACCATGTGCGTGACATTCTGTCTTCATACCTTGCCGCGACACAATACAATCGGGAATGGTACAAGGCATGGCACGCCTGGGCTCTGGCCAACTTCGAGGTCGTGACATCGATTACTTCTCAAGCGGATCGGGAGACGGCCACAGTACCCCAGCATATCATCCAAGATCATGTCATTCCTGCAGTGAAGGGCTTCTTCAAATCTATAGCTCTCTCGTCGAGCAGCTCATTACAAGACACACTACGACTGCTTACAATTTGGTTCGCGCATGGGGGAGATCACGAGGTCAACGCAGCTGTGACAGAAGGATTTGCCTCTGTTAGCGTCGACACTTGGCTTGAAGTTATACCGCAATTGATTGCCCGCATCAACCAACCAAATGCACGGGTGAGGCAGGCGGTACATCGATTACTGGCCGAAGTTGGAAAAGCTCATCCGCAAGCGCTAGTATATCCATTGACAGTTGCTATGAAGTCTAACGTAGTCCGAAGGTCGCACTCAGCAGGTCAGATCATGGATAGTATGAGGCACCACAGTCCAAAGCTCGTGCAGCAGGCGGACGTTATAAGTCATGAGCTTATCAGAGTTGCCGTGCTATGGCACGAGCTCTGGCACGAAGGCCTAGAGGAAGCTTCCAGATTGTGAGATTTCTCTTAATGATTGTTGTGCCGATGTATTCGAATGGTCTGCTAATAATGCTGTATTAGATACTTCGGGGACCACAACATTGAAGGCATGTTCGCCACCTTGGCGCCTCTGCATGACCTCGTCGACAAGGTAAAGATGCTCAATTCTGGCTGGTCTGTCTTACTTTGCTGACTTCTCACAGGGCGCAGAGACACTTCGTGAGATTTCGTTCGTCCAGGCCTTCGGACGTGAACTCCACGATGCACGTGCATGGTGCAATACCTATCGGCATTCCGGTGAGCTTGGAGACTTGAATCAAGCTTGGGACCTTTATTATACCGTCTTCAAAAAGATCGCTCGTCAACTCCCTCAGTTGATGACGCTAGACTTGACCTATGTTTCGCCCAAGCTAAAGGAAACCCATGACCTGGATCTTGCAGTTCCTGGTACCTACCAGAGTGGCAAGCCAATCATTAGGATCTTGGGGTTCGAACACGTCTTTACAGTCATTCCCTCCAAACAGAGGCCCCGTAAGATGACTCTTCAGGGAAGCGATGGCATTCCCTACACGTTTGTACTGAAGGGACATGAGGACATCCGGCAAGATGAGCGGGTCATGCAGCTGTTCGGACTCGTAAATACTCTGCTGATCAACGATAGCGAAAGCTTCAAGCGTCATCTCAACATCCAGCGATTCCCAGCTATTCCGTTGTCACAGAATTCGGGACTATTGGGTTGGGTGCCGGACAGTGATACTCTACACAACCTGATCAAAGACTATCGTGAGAGTCGCAAGATATTGCTCAACATCGAGCATCGCATCATGCTGCAAATGGCACCGGACTATGATAATTTGACTTTGATGCAAAAGGTCGAAGTCTTTGATTACGCCATGGACAACACCACCGGCAAAGATCTTTATCGTGTCTTATGGCTGAAGAGCAAGAGTTCCGAATCATGGCTCGAACGACGCACCAACTACACTCGTTCATTGGGCGTCATGTCGATGGTGGGATACATACTCGGTCTCGGTGATCGGCATCCGTCGAACCTCATGCTTGATCGCATAACTGGTAAAATTATTCACATTGACTTTGGAGATTGCTTCGAAGTGGCTATGCACCGCGAAAAGTATCCTGAGCGTGTGCCTTTCAGGCTGACAAGGATGTTGACCTTTGCGATGGAAGTCAGCAATATCGAAGGCAGCTATAGAATTACCTGCGAGTCGGTGATGCGGGTCATCCGGGAAAATAAAGAGTCTTTGATGGCGGTGTTGGAGGCGGTGAGTACCTGATTTGACCTGACTATTGTGACTCAAGATACTGACACTGTGCCAAGTTTATCCACGACCCTCTCCTGAACTGGCGTCTTGGTACTCGCGAGTCCCCGCCGCAACCTTCGTTCCCATCGGAACGCCGTCAATCCATCATCGGCGGGTTTGAATCTACACAGGCCGAGCGAGGCGAGTCATATCGTCCGCGCAGGGGCTCCTCCATCGAAGCACGCACCGTCGACACGGACGCTTCCAAAGAGGTGCAGAACGCGCGTGCATTGCAAGTCTTGAGTCGGGTCAAGGAGAAATTGACCGGCCGGGACTTCAAGCCCAACGAGGAGTCGGACGTGTCGAGTCAAGTGGATAAGTTACTGACGCAAGCTACCAGAGTGGAGAACTTGTGTCAACACTATATCGGCTGGTGCAGCTTCTGGTAGAGCAGCTCTGGGTTACTGTGGGTGGCGTTCTTGGAAGCTTGGAGACACGGCTTTGACGGTAATGCGGTGTTGTTGGGAAATTGATGGAATCAAGCCTGGACAATAATACTGTTCGTACGCTCGACGAGGGGTTATACAACCTGGAAATTAGGATGCATAACTCGGCAGGGTTTTGACTGAGAGCAATACAATAATGATCTTTAATTTTTAAGTCAGTAATATGTCAGTCTATGAGCCTTGATGAACCAATTCATCCTCCGAAGTCTTGACACAAGATTGCAGACAAGAAGCTTCAACACGATCATGGCCACACAGTCATCAGTCAGAGGTAGAGTCTTAGTGAGACTGGAGGTCTTAACATGTCATTGCAGAGGCAGTCTTCATCTCTAGCACCGAGTATAAGTCTGTCTGTAGCCCCTGGGTCCGAGGCTTCAGGGTCAAGTCGGGTAGGTGCACGGACCAACCCAGCCCTAAACCCGCGCTGCGCGGTGGCGCTAGCCGCCATATATGCATACCTTAGCTTACACAGTCGCAACCTGCTGGACTGGTACACCACGGAAATAAATTATAAATTATGAAGTAGGTAGGTAAGGCAGTGTTGATCTGTGCTCCCCAGCACTCTGGTAAGATACCTTGGCCCTCGAAGATAAAAGACCTTCATTATATCGGTGGGCCTTGAAAGAATAACATTATCTCAACCCTGTACTATATGCACCACTTCAAAGATTCAGCGAATTCTGACGCCGGTCTGCTCAAACAAGCTGGGTAGGGCTATTCCTCACTCTCATTTGACGAAAGCTATAACGCACGGTCGCTCTATTTTCCTCGAGCTCGAGCAATCTCTCCGTACCCGCATACGCAGGCCACGTAAAGTATATATCAATCAACTCCTTAACGTTATACACACAGATCACTAACTGCATTCTCTAGAAATTCAAAAGACCCTGATCCTCTTTACTTCGCCATGTTTTCCCGTACTTCCCGGTGCCTACCATCTATTCATGTTTTTCGTACCGTCAAAGGTTTCCGAAACTTTTACGCTGCCACTGGCTCCTTCGTGAGCCTCGACTCTCACGGAAGTCCCGTAACTGAAGAGGTCAAAATTTTCCACGGCGATGACCATGAAGCATACGTCGTGATTCCGCCGGAGATCGGTTACGCTCTGCAAGCTGGCTCGTTACTTACAAACAACATGTCGAGATATCAGGATCCGGAACGGCATGCGTTGACGTTCTTCCACGAAACCAAAAGCTTCGCACATGGTATGCAGCCTTTTCGAGACTGCCTTCTTGAGAACGTATCACTGACTGAAGGCGTGGGAACCGAAGCAACATCTCCCAGCTTCCCTCGACTTGAGATCCCTCGGGACCTTCCTAGACAAAACGATGGCAATCAAAGTCCTGCTACTCTCTTCCTCGTTGGGGTATCACATACAATCGCATTGGATGGGACACTTGATGGTAATTAATCCCACCCACATCACCTGTGTCTGGACTCTAATATCAAGTAGCAGAGTTTGCAGAAATGTCTATGGAAACGTATAAACGGCTGAAGCCGTCACTAGACAAGCTGAAGGATATGTAGCACGCTTGTAATGGAATCATGTCTTTTCCCCCATGGCAAACTAAAGCGTACGGAAATGTTCAGCCGTTACAGTTGGTACCTCACTGGAGGTCTCCTCATTCCATCCTTCCAGACATGGGGGTCGCGATAGTCTTGTAGTAATAGGCCAGCTGCTCGGGGGTCCACTGGTTTGTACACACAGCATTAAGTGCATCAGCCAGGTCTCTGTTGATGTTCTCCTGCGCCATGTGTCTTTCCTGCAGCCTGTACCCGTTCATCTTGAGGAACATGTCGGCAGCGACAAGCGCCGTACGCTTGTTACCATCCTGGAAAGCGTGGTTCTTGATCAATTTCTCGGAGAGGACTGCGGCCAGCTGGAAGACGTTTTCCGTTTGAGTGTAGTACTTGACATTCGGCGGCGAATTTGCAGCTGATTCCAACAAAACAACCTGAGATGGTTGGGCGCCCCTAATGACCACCGTCGTGTGGAGGCGTTGGAGTTGCGTAGCGGTCAAGAAACGGAAGGTCCTCCCAGCTGCCTGGGAGGCCATAGAGGTGGTGCTCAGAGAATCGTTGACTACCTTAAGTAGGTACCTGGTGCTATCCTGAAGTCTTTGATTGGTCGGCTCTCTATAAAGAATAGTATATTGGGAGGCCCCTCAGTAACATCTGTGGATACTCTACAATATTTTCAACTTCAGTGCATGGATTGAAAGCTGACAGGGCCGGTTCGAACTTCTAAGAGAGCAGAATCAAACAAGATGATTGCAACAGCAGAGAAAGAAGAATACCATGAGGGGTGCGCGGAAGGGAAGTTGGAGAGCTGGTGGGTGAGAACAGCGAGGTGACGCCAAGTTAAGCAACGATAAGTTACCTTAGGTAAGGTATGGAGTGACTTCTTTATTTTGACTATTTGAACTACGGTACCTAGGTATGTGGAGAGCTGACTAAGGTATATAAGTGCTCGCAAAGATTTATGACACGTGACAGGTATGCGAAGTGCCGTATGACAAACCAAGTGCCCTATGTTTGACAAAATGGGCGTGCAATTCTAGAAAGGGGAGACCCACCGACCTGTATCCCGCATAAATATTTTGGGGATGCTACAAGAATTGCAACTTTTGCTGTTGTGGCTCGCGGAGCTGGGACTGTGAGAATGTCGTACCAGTATGTAAGGTAGCTTTCGGACTGCCATTGATTTGCTGTTAACATGATCCCACTTAGCGATGAGACATATTGCGAACGTTGCGACAGACAATTCCCCCATACCGAGGCTTTGGTCCAGCACTACAAAAACTCGAATCAGCACATCTGCCGGAGATGCTTTTTCCAATTCGATACCTGGGATGACTTCCTGGACCATCAGAGCGAATCAGAGAACCACGCCGAATGTGACGACTGCCAGCTTGACTTACCAGGCATAGCTGCTCTGCGGCAGCATTTCATCGATGATCCAGAGCACCACTACTGCCAGCAGTGCAGGAGGCACTTCGACACCCCAAGTAACCTAATCGCGGTTGGTCTTCCAGTGGATCACGCCGAAATAAGGCATTCGCTCATACGGGTCTAGCATTCGAGAATCCACCTGCCGCGGAATATATCGTGCTTCGGATGTGACGACGAGAGATTCCCCACCTACTCTGCGATGCTTATCCATCTGGAGTCAGGCAACTGCAGTACCGACATCGAAAGACTAGATGAACTGGCACTAGAGTGCTTCCAGTCAAAGAAGTATGTTGTGACGGAGCTAAGGTATTGGCTCGGCCAAGGGGCTCGACTTCAAGCGCGAGCTGAGGTCTGGGACACACCATATGATGAATATGAATGCAGCATCTGTGAGAAATACAGCGAGACCGAGGCGGATATTGTGCTACATACGCGGTCGCCGGTCCATGATCCTGATGTCTTCCGATGTCCCTCTTGTGACCAACGGTTCAAGGTGCTCAGTGCATTGGTGCAGCATGTGGAGAGCGATCGATGCGACGAAGGTATTTAGTCAGGCACAGGCAGCATAAGGAAAATGCTCCGCTACCTCCGACTCCGACTCTAAGATAGTCTGTCAGAGATGGTCGTATGTACAACAGATGTATTGTATGAATACAAAGTCAGCAGAGCTTGGTACATACCTACTCGGACAAGAGTGATTGCCTCTATGACCTAGTCCATTTCTGCGTTGAGCTGTCTATGTCTAGGGCTTAGTCCTGAAACGGCATATCTCGGACGCGTCCGCTCTTTGCTGACTTCTCTCATTCGCGCACTTGACTGGATTCGGGCGAATACTCCAAACAAATACTGAACCTTTCCTCTCAGAGACCACTAAGAACAACAGCTACCGACAGAATGGCGCCTGCGTAAGTGACGCTTTGAAAGTAAAGCAACACCGCAAACATTGCGAGCTAACGCGCATTTAGAACCTTAACGGCGTACTGCAACAGCTGTGATCGTTCAACTCCATCGCCTCCCTTGCACAACATTACCGAGACTCGGGCTATCACAACTATTGTGAGCGATGTGACAGGCACTTCAGGTCAAGTCACGCTCTCTGGCAGCACGTAGAAGACTCTTACAAGCATTGCCGTGTACTGTATGCCAAGGGGACTTCGAGACGGAAGATCAGGTCGTGGAAGTAAGTTCCCGACATCTGGGGTTCGCTTTGGCTGTTGACGTCGCACTGGCAGCACGAGGAGAAGGTGCACAACGTAATCTCTTATCACGATGTTTACGAAGACGAAGCCGAAGACGACAACGACGAGGGTTATAAGACGGAAGATGATGACGTGGAGGACGTCCACTGCTTCGGCTGCGGCCACGCACTCGAATCCTCCTCGGCCATGCTTGTGCACCTCGAATCCGGCAACAGTGGCTGTCGTACAACACGCGACGACCTCAATCGCCTAGCTTTAGCACGCCACACATCGAACCGATTCGTCGTGCGTGGTGGGGAGGAGTCCCTGCGACGGGGACAGGGGTATCGAAGAGCGCGACAGTCGTACTTCAATCAACGAACTCAGTACTGGGAGTGCCCCTGGTGCAACTTTAGCAGTACCTCCCTCTGGGGCTTAGATATGCACCTCTTGTCGCCCGTCCACGATGTCAAGGCGTCCATCTACCCCGATCAGGAGTGTAAACAGCTATTTGTCAATTCCAGCGGGTTGGTGGCACATGTCATGGCACATGTCGAGAGTGAGCGTTGTGAGGAGGTGTTGTGGGAGGGCGGGCAGGCTATTGGGAGACCGCTCGGATACCTTGGGTCGAGTTTGTGGTCCGGACACTGAGCCTTGTGCTTTGCTTGTGCTGCCAGATTTGAACGTTGCGAAGAAGCTAATGTCGGAGATTGGGCTTCGATGCCAGAAGAAAGCTAGGAGTGCTTCAGGGCTTGTCTTGTTTGGTTTCACGGCGTTGAGTGCCATTTCACGGGAACCAGACATCCCTCACATCAGGGTAAGAGCATGCCAGTCCGCCAGGAACAGACCAGCAATACGGCACTTACGTTCTCCGTGGTCGAGATTGTCTACCGCAGCATAAGGAAGCTTGCACATACACTCTATGAAGCTGTATAGGTATACTCCAGAAACACAAGCAACCTCAAAAACCCAACGTGTGCCTTGATTGACGCTCAGGGTGTCATTAGCCAACCTTCAATAAACATTCACTTATCAAGTCCCAAGTAGGAAGCATGTGATGAAGCTGTAGACGTTCGACGAAAATCAATGGAAAACGTGATCTCTTGCCCTAATCCGGTAACATGTTTTGCATCTTTGTCTTCGGGATCTCTGTCAAATATTGATTACCTCTGGCAATTAGAGGATAAAGTCATAACTTCCAAGATCTACAATGACCATCTTACACCCCAAATAGCTATGCTCCTTGCATCTCTTACAATGCGACCTGCCGGTCAACTGGTAGTAACGATATCAGAGACGGGTAAGGCAGGATTGTGTCTGAAAGTATTGCACGCAAGCTAGCCACTTGTAGGAACATCTTGTCAGCGCACTGGTATCCGTTTCGGTTGATTCACCGGCAATCACAGTGCAACTCGTCACAGGCAGAAATGTCATGTTCACGATACGACCGCTGCCTGATCGGCGAGACACGAGCCACTTCACCGAAAAGTGTTGCGCGAACAGAGACGAATTCATAAGGGTAATTCCGCACCCGCGCTGATATCGACAACACTACAGCCAAGAGATGCGCAGACCTCGCTGCCCCAAGCCAAAACCAGCAGAAGGGCCAGACCATCAGATCCGCGCTGACTTGAGTCGTCCTCTAAGCAAATATCGCCTTGGTAATAAGCAGGCCCCCTTTCCGCACACAACGTTCTCGCAGTTCCGAAACCCAGCGCATCAACCCCTAGAGTTCAAACCCCTATATCGCCCCCCCGATCCGCGTCAAGCATCCCTCCTCTCAACCCCCTCCCACTCCCGTGACATAGCGCCAAAAAGCCCCACAACGACACTCCATATTATCGCACCCAACGCTCTTCTCGACATAGAACCCACAAGACGGACACCTCGCCATCACAAAGCGGATGAGTCTCTCCGAACGCTCAATATCGACCGCAGCCTTGTTGTCGAACTCAGCACAGGTATACTCGTCATGCCAAGGAAGGCGGTGGCGGAAGCAAGTCTTGGCGCCGCATTTCCCGCACGTGACGACGGGGTTGCGGGCGTCGAGGTGGGTGCGGCCGGCATCGCAGGGCAGGTGGAGACACCAACGCCACAACGGGTGCGCTTCGGGAGCGCGGCCGTGACCGCGGGTGAGGCGGGTGTACCTGGCGGGCGCGTGAGATTGCTGTCAGTCGGTAGGGGGGTGGTGTAGAGGGTGGGTGGTTCGGTACCTTTGTCGGATATGCGGGCCGCAGAACTGCTCGAGGGTGCGGAGGTGGGCTGGAGCTCGGCATTCAGGACACGGGATTTTGCTGCAACCCACGCTGGGTCCACAGCTTGGCGATGTGTTCGGCGAGGCAGGGGCGACATGTGTGGTGCGCCGGGTGTTGGCAGGCTGGGAGGTCCTCACGGGTGGGGAACTCCGAGGCCGAGTCAATGCATGGCTTGCTGACACCGCAGGCGCGGCATATTCGAGTCGCCGAATCTGCAGGTGTCGGCGGAAGGTTTGTTACTGCTAGGAGAACGACTGGAGGTTGCATTTCGGTCGCAAGGTCTGGTGTACCAACAGTGCCACCACAGCGTATGGTAGGCTTTCTTTTGGGGCGTCGTGGTACGAGAAACGGCTTTTTTGACACCGTTGTCCCATTGCGGAGTACCATTCGGTAAGCTGGTGTAGAAGAGATGTTGCCGTTTGCTTCCTTTTCTGGCTTGGGAGCTGTAGCTTTGACAGCCGGCTTTCTTTTGCGCTTTGGTGTCATGCCTTCTCCCTTCGTATTGTCCATCGGTTTTCGACACCTACTTCTGGCATATATGCTGCCGGTGAAATTGATTCGCTGCCTATGCCATCGTTTTTGTGTAACCGTGAACGAATATGCCAGTAATGGGGAGAATCAACCAGGGTCGTCCTGACTTGAAGTGTAAGAAAATCTGTATCTCCTTGGGACTGGAACATTCGAGCTGTCTCAGTGGAGCTACAGCAGAGCTAGGAGACGCTTAGAAAGAAATGTGCATATAAAACTGAATTCTGACTTCCCATTCCACGACTCAGCTCTAGTCTGACATGAGACCATCTTTCAAACAGCAAGTCGAAGCTGTTAAGATCATAAAGAGAAGCAGACACATCCTCGCTCACCTTCATCCCAGTAGCGTTGGTGTTTCATGGACCCCTTGCAGAGTAATCCATGCCTAAAACAATTTGACGTCCGTTTGCACATTCATCCACAAAACTATTTTGAAAGAATGTTGCCAAATATCTTGAAATGATACAATATTTCACAGAGTACCTCTGGTCGACCACCCCCACCACAACGATTTCGCAGTCACCATGGGATACGTGTATTGGCAAATCAGTACAGTTCGCCCCTCTGTCGACGGGTGGAGTTGCACCAATCACACTGGCACTTGATTAGACGCATTGCTGATGGCAAAAGCTTGCCAAAGGGTAAGCCGAGACCCACCAAAACTGATGACGAACCGTCGTGATGGAGACGGCAGTAATTGCCCCTGCAAGAAGTGCATGTTCGTTGACTCACGGCTCTGCAATCAGTGCACTGCCTGGTTGTCAGCTTTGGTTATGATCAATGAGCTTGGCAATACTTACGGCGCGCCCACAGTCCCAGCAGTCACGAGTCACTCCCATCTGCTTTGAATCTCTGTTAGTAGTGACCTCCTTACAGCGCAAAGTATGCACAGGTTTAGAGCCATCCTACGGACGGGCAGCTGTCGACATTCGAACTCTTTCTGCAAATTTATCCCCACATCCCACCTTCTCCGGCCCCAGCCATCATTTCACCGACAAGGCAGCCTTCAGTGCAAAGACCAAGATGTACCTTTATGTCCTTTGATCTCTTTCCATCAATGTAGCCTGCAGCGATGACGTCTAACGGTGCATCTAGTGGCCGCAGATTCGTAGATAGCCCGAACTCCTTGTTTTCGAAACATCTCTCGCACCACCATTTATTGCATCGCTCACACCATCGATCTGCTAAGCACACGGCACACCTTGCGAAGAGCTTCGCCGGAGTTCTCGTCGCCGAGGAGGGACACTGAGCTGATCGGACTGAGGGAGAGTGCAAGGGCGGGGGTGCGAGCAAGGGGAGCGCTCCTTGCGAGCTTTCGCCATAAATTAATGGAGCTTCCGGGGATGTGTGACACAAAGCACAGCCATTCGGTCCGAGAGCAATTGTGGCAATGGCGGGCGGTAAATAGCACGATTCGAGGAGTTCTTTGACATCGACGAAAGCTGGATCATGTATATCAACTGAGGGGCATAGTATGCTGTGCCTTGGGCCTCGACACAGCACTGCATCAAATGCAATCAAGCCTTCGCAAGCTGCTATCGTTTCTGCCCAATCTCTTACCAGTGCTTTGGATAGCAATCGTCCAAAAGATCCGTACCAACTGTCGTCAGCAGTAGAGACTGAAGATAACATGTTATAAGACTTGTGATTCGGTTCCATGCCAAGCTGAGCCCCTTCCGATGACATGACGCCTCTGCTGTTGTTAATGGTCTGAACTTCCGAAGCACTCCCCATCGTCACCAGACGGCTCGCATCCTTTTGGCCAAATACATACAGGCCTTTCAACTTCGGAGTTCCCTTCGGGCGCGAGGGTCTGACGCAATGCCTCAAAATCTGCAACAATTGATTCTCATTGAGGTTCTTCACCTCCCGTATGGATAGAATTCGAACATTGTATTCAGAGGCCCCGACGATCTCCCAGATGAGATCTGCAGGAACGGACAATCCATCAAGAATGAGTGTCTGCACATCTCCAAGTATGTTCTTGCGTCGCAGATTCGAGCAGACGCCGCGAAGCGGTCCGGCATAGAAGTCATCTTCTGTCACGGCTTCGTCCATACGCTCGGCGCGCCATACTTCTCCTCCCACGTCAATTGAACCAAGTGGTACAGCAGCACCCTTGACAGAGCTAAGGTCAAGGTAGCGGAAAACGCCTGGTGTTTGTAAGAGGAGGTTTTGGAAGGCCTTGGATGTTGTGCTCAAGGAGAGAAGTCCGGAAATTGGCAGATAAGGGACGGTCTGCCAGAGGACCAAGTAGTTAGAAAGTAGATCCAGCAGTGTCACCGGGACGTGATCGCAAGACATTATATTGTGGTAATGTGATTGATCAAAGCATGAAGCCGTTTGTTTACTGAGTACAAGGACTCAACCCCCACTCGCATTAGCGCACCACGTTATCGATAAGCTGTTGTGGACTAACGTCCCTACGATCTATCGCTGACATATTATTATCAGGGAGGCAATGAGAAACTTCTCGAAGATGACAGTAATGGGGTGTGCAGATATGATGAACGTATGTAAACTTCATGTATACTGATTTCCAGTCTCTTCGACAGTTCCTGCATACGAAGTACTTCGCGAACATACGGTAGTTCCTTAGACATCATGTCAATAGATTCAGTACCGTCGCCACAATGGTCAACTCAATTGTCCGTCGCGCCTCAACGTCTGCCCGGTGACAAGATCGTGCTGCCGCAGTCGGCACTCGAACAACTCCTAGCTGCTGCGACAGTCACAGTAGAAGCCCCAGCAAGCTCTCAGTCCTACACCAGTACTTTCGACCCGTATAATCCTTACTCTCACGCCGCAGAGAGACACGCTAGAGCACAGTTCGCTGAACGGCAGCCACAGCTCCCTCATCCGCTGACCTTTCGGTTGGTGAACCCTGAGAATGGTCGAATTGTGTATGCTGGTATAAGGGAGTTCTCCGCCGAAGAGGGCAAGATCGGGTTGGGGGGGTTCCTGCTCGATGCCCTAGGAGTCAAGGATGGCTTCACAGGACAAGATACACAGGATGGCGATGTTGTCACCAAGCTGCCCGACGTCAGAGCTCCAGAACTCAAGATTACCATTCATTCAGCAAAACTCCCTAAGGGAACGTATGTCCGGCTAAGGCCACTTGAAGCAGGGTACGACCCGGAGGACTGGAAGTCACTCTTGGAGCGCTATTTACGAGATAACTTCACCACCTTGACGAACGGTGAGGTACTTTCGGTATCTGGAGGTCGCCCAAGCCAACAATTTCGTTTTCTTGTGGATAAACTCGCTCCAGAAGGGGAAGGGATCTGTATCGTCGATACCGATTTGGAGGTAGACATTGAGCCACTGGATGAAGAACAAGCGCGAGAAACACTGAAAAGGAGACTGGCAAAGTCCCAGAGAGTCCCTGGTATAAGTGGTGGGAGCTCCACTGGGGGTGTGCTAGAGTTGGGGAGCGAGGAGCAAGGACAAGTGCTGGCTTCAGAGTTTGTCGACTATGAAGTCTCAGCTTGGAACCGCGCAGATGGAATTCAGATCGAGGTCGATGCAGAAAACGATGCGGAAGATATAGATTTGTTCGTGAGTCCTTTGTCGCCCCGTCAACGAGCTAGACCAAGAGACGATGACTACGTATTCTCGGACCTGTCAGGCAGACCGGCGAAGAGGATACGGCTGCAGCCTACGAACGTGGAGCTAGAGGATGCTGAAGCGGTCTGGATCTCCGTTCATGCCTACGGTTCACTGTCCGGGGAAGGGCATGACAATACAACGAGCAACAAAATTGCCCCCTTACCCTATCGCATCCGCGTCACTGCAGTAGAACCATCATCGCCCGGTGACGAGGACAGCTCAGCAAAACAAAACAACGAACAAGGAGCACCGGAAGAAGTCCGGTGCAAGAATTGCCACCAATGGGTCCCCCAACGCACCTTATTCCTCCACGAAAACTTCTGCCTCCGCAACAACGTCCTCTGCCCCCAATGCCAAAGCGTATTCATCAAGACCTCCACCGAATGGAAAACCCACTGGCACTGCCCGCACGACTCCTCCCACGGCACCACCACCTCCTCCCACTCCAAACACGACGCCACCTTCCACACCCCCCGCCCCTGCCCCTCCTGCGCCCACCAAGCCCCCAACCTCCCCGCCCTCGCCCACCACCGCACCACCACCTGCCCGGGCAAGCTCATCCTCTGCCAATTCTGCCACCTGCTCGTGCCGCAACAAAGCGACTCCGACCCCCTCCCCACCGCCCCCGACGTCCTCCTCTCCGGCCTCACCCCGCACGAATTCGTCGACGGCGCCCGCACCACCGAATGCCACCTGTGCGGCAACATCGTCCGCCTCCGCCACATGAACACCCACCTCCGCGCCCACGACCTCGACCGCCGCTCCCGGCCCATGCCCCGCATCTGCCGCAACCTCAACTGCGCGCGCACCCTCGACGGCGTCGGCCGGCACGGTGACGTCGGCGCCGGCAAGCGTATGGTTCAAGGCGCCGGTAACGACCTCGCCCTGTGCGGGATCTGCTTCGGCCCGCTGTACGTGTCGCTATACGACCCCGACGGGCGGGCGCTGCGGCGGCGCGTCGAGCGGCGCTATCTGACGCAGCTGCTGACCGGGTGCGGGAAGGGGTGGTGTCGGAATGCGTTCTGCAAGAGCGGGCGGAAGAATAGCGGCCTTGCGGGGGAGAGGGAAGTCATTGCGGCCAAGGAGGCGCTGGAGATGGTCCGGCCGTTTGTGGAGGGCGTGGTGGCGGGGGTGAAGGAGGGGCCGTTACATTTCTGCGTGGATGAGGGGAGTCAGCGGCGGAGGGGCCTCGCGGAGATGGTGGTTGCGGAGGGGGGGTATGCGCTTGAGTGGTGCGTTGCGGCGCTGGAGGCGGAGGGGGGGAATCTGGAGAGGGCGAGGGGCTGGTTGAGGGATTGGGCGGCTTCGAGGGCTGAGGTTGGGTCGGGGTGATGGGGGGCGGGTGTGGGGGTGGGTTGGACTTGAGGGGGCATAGGTCGTCGGTTGTCTTTGGAGGGGGAAGTCGTGGTGTTTTATAGTGTGGGAAGAGTAATTTAGATATTTGCTCTGGAGGTGACAGTGGAGCTCAAGATGTATATGGTTTGGGTGGCGTAACAGCCCTAAACTCAAATGAGTGATGGTTGTAGCAGGACAGCTCATCCTCAATACACAATACCTGTTCAGTGATGATCCCTTCCATTGATCAGCATTTATATCTGCAGGCATACGTATGACGCAGAGTCTTGGGCATAAGGACATAATTGTCTGATCTATGGGTGGTCCCCCACATGGACCGTTCACGACATATGCCTACATAGGGCATCCTGGCAAGATTGTTCCTATTGACAGTATATAAGTTACAAATACTCGTAGCGTCTCAAATCGTATAAAAGAAGTGTCGCCGAAGTTGGAGAACACGTGGCTGGCTCTAGGACGACCCCAACCCATACGAAAACACACCCATAGCCAACCCAACCGACCGCCTCTCCAAACTCCCCAAAACGCCCTCCATCCCCGTCCAAACACCTCCGAAAACCCTCCTCACATATATCCACACCACACCACACCACACCACCACTCACGCCCCAGCCCTCCCACCATCCATCTCCCTAACCTCCTGATCAGCACTCATCTCAAACACCTGTCCATCCCCACGCCCATCCATCCCCGCACCAAGCCCCCCTTCCTCCTTCGAGCCCAACTCCTCATCCGGCCCATCATCCACCGGACTGACGAACATCTTCGATTTCCGATCCGGCGTCACGGCAGCTTCGGTAGCGGGCACCTCGTGCCCCCGGAACGTGGTGTCGCGGGCGTCGAGTTCGGCCTTGTGGCCCCATCCGACGGGGACGGGTTTGTCGGTGCCGTCGGCGGTCGACGGCTTATATGCGGCATACGCGGTGGCGGCGTCGGCGTCGGCGTCGGCTTGCTGTTTGGCGAGGGCGCGCCGTTGGCGGCGGCGGATGAGGAGCCAGATGAGGAGTGGGATGAGGAGGAGGGCGAGGGCGCCGATGGCGATGCCGGCGATGGCGCCGGCGGAGAGGCCGGTTGGGGTGGGGGTGGTGTTGTTGGGGGAGGAGGGGTCCGAGGAGTTGGAGGGGGGGAGGATGGGGACGAGGTGTTGCGGGACGGAAGGGTCGGGGTAGAGGGCTTGGGCGAGGGAGAAGTTGGAGCGGTCGTAGTCGACGGTCAGGTATCTATGGGTTTCCAGGATTTGGTTAGCGCGGGTTGTTGGAGTGCAGAAGACGAAGGCGGCTTACGCTGCTTGGAGGAATGTTCTTCCAAGGGTGTATTGTGTGTCGTTTGCGGCTCGTTTAAGGGGAAAGTAGCGCGATGTCCCGTTCAGGAGGGGAAGGTTGCTGACGGTAAGGTCGAACGCTGCGTAAGGTAGAGTGATGTTTACGGTCGGGCCTCCACCTGTTGTTGTTTGCCCTAGGGTGAATTGTATGCTTGCGTTCTTGGCTACGAGCGCGTTATGGAGGGTGTCGTTCACAAGGTACAGTTCTGCGGAAGGATTCCAGGTGATTCCGAAAACGGCTTCGAATCGTTTACAGGAGTCGAGTGGAAGCCAGATTTGTGAAATCGTGGAATCGATGTAGGTGATGATACTGGTAGGTAGGAGAGAGTCCGAGCCGCTGCTGATGGATTGCACGCCCACCAGAAGATCTCTGGAGATATCCTCCGCAAATGTGAATGACTGCGCGTTGTGGACGAAGCGGGTGGAGTCAAAGCCTCCGAAGGTTAAGCTACCAAAGGTCTTCTTCGGGGTCCAGGGCGCTCCAGCCGTATAGGACCACGTCGAGCTCGCGATTTTACCTGAATTTCTCAATGTCGTCAAGAGGGTCGGTTCCGGGTGATTGAAATCGGTGAAATTTGACCCTCTCGATGTTAACCCAAGCATCCCAGTGTAAGGCTGCTTCGAATCGAATCCGGCAACCACTTGATGCTCCACGGTCGACCCTCCAGCCCCTGGAAATCCGAGGGTAACGTTGTCGAAGCCGAAATCGGCCGTACCGGAGTAGCCCAAACTCGCCTCCGAGATAAAAGGGAGTGCAAACGGTCCTTTGTCCTGCCAGGTTGAGGAGGCATTGATGTTGAACTGTCGACCACGTAGCTCGTCACAACTGCTTGGATCGGTCTGGGTGCAGCCAGCTGGCGTTACCACCCACAGGGACGAGCCGGAACTCGATAGCAAAACTCTCACAGCCTGGGGCGGTGTGCCCACTTGGAGGGTGAAGGTGCTCCACGGCCCGTCATTGCCATCCCTACCGTAGTATGAACGTCAGCGGTGTGTCCACGTAGGGAGAGGGTTACCGCACCAATTGGTCGAAGGTGATACGCTTATAGGGGCGGCGATGGTCGAATTGGCAAGCACATATCTAGTAGTATAATGGAGGAAAAAGGTCGAGTACAGGAAAGCAAGGCGGAAATTCAAAGCGCGAGGAAACAGAACAGCCATACTAGAACAATGGAACGATCACGATGGCATACTGTAAAAGAGTAGAGAGGAGCAATGGAAACATGGGCAGCATGCGCAACGCCTCCAGACGCAAACTATGTCCTTTCTCTTATCTGGGGGCGACGACATCATATCATACAGTATCATATCCATCACTAGCAAGGAAGACTAAGGTAATTAGTATGTACCTTATAGTGGGTAACGTTAGTAGTATTGCACGTGTACTTTGCCTTCACCTTTCACCTTTTCTATTTTACTTAACGTTACCATAATAATAATAAATATTAAATAATTAAACGTTTTCATTGGATTAAATAATTAAAAACTTAAAAATTAATAATTAATAATTAATAATTAATAATTAAGTTACCCTAAAGATTAATTGCCGGTTCATGTCGGTTAAGATGAAAGGATCAACGTCACATCCCGAGAGTACCTTAAGCTAGGGTTTGCAAGTCTGTCGGTGGCGGCCAATCTTGGCTTGAAGAAGCCTTCGTTCCTTTCTAGTTCCTGTCTAGTTCCTGTCTAGTTCCTGTCTAGTTCCTTGAATTGACTGCAACGAGAAACGAAAACAACAAGGGTTTTCCTAAACCCTGTCTACAGCCGTGTCGTTACCCTTTACGAATATACCTTACTACAAGGTTAGTTATGACGATTGACGGCAGAGAACAACGTCACAGCTTGATTGCCACCATGTCCCTACCGGAGTTATATCCTTTACCGTACCTTAGGTATCCTTTTTCCTTTTGCATGGGAGGGAGGCGAAACATACCTTAAGGGAGATCAACTTTAAATGTCTAATTTGCGCCGCTGGCCTCTTAAATGGTCTCTTCTATTTTTATCATTTCGTTCACTCTGTATTAATATGCGAAGGAGGGCTCCCGCTACCCGTTTCGAAGAATGAGTTTTGCTGTTGTTTACGCTGCTTCTCCTTCTCCTTCTCCTTCTCCTTCTCCTTCTGCTCCTGCTTCTGCTTCGTCAGTCGTTTCCTGTTGAGCAATTGAACATACTCTTCTTTGAACGCGATTAACACGAACAAGAGTCATCATGGGGAAGTTCCTGCTTTTGGTCGCTCTGCTTGCTCAAGAAATTTGTGGTTTGGCGTCGTCTTGTATGTTCCCTTCCAAGTATACCCGTTCTTGCTAACACCATGCTACAGCTCTCGTTACAGTTACATCACAAACGACGGCAGTGGCAAGTGTGTCCTGCTCAGGAGGTTATCAGGCGACATCCAATGCCACAGCATGGAGCTGGCCCGGGCTCTCGGCGACGAGTACTGTCGTAGCCAGTAGCCTTTCCTCTGTACAATTCGCTACAGTCTCTACAACCTCAGAACCGCCGGCTATTCTATCGCCTGTGCAGCAGTCTACTCATATCGCTACAACATCAGAGCCTCCCGCAATCCTATCGCCTGTGCAGCAAACAACACAAGTCTCTACAACGACTATCACCTCAGAACCTCCCGCAATCCTATTGCCTGTGCAGCAAACAACACAAGTCTCTACAACAACTATCACCTCAGAACCTCCCGCAATCCTATCACCTGTGCAGCAAGTAACTCAAGTCTCTACAACAACTATCACATCAGAGCCTCCCGCAATCCTATCGCCTGTGCAGCAAACAACACAAGTCTCTACAACAACTATCACCTCAGAACCTCCCGCAATCCTATCGCCTGTGCAGCAAGTAACTCAAGTCTCTACAACGACTACTACATCAGAGTCTCCCGCTATCCTATCACCTGTGAAGCAAACCACTCAAGTCTTCACAACGACTACTACATCAGAGCCTCCCGCTATCTTATCGCCTGTGAAGCAAACTACCGAAGTCTTCACAACGACTACTACATCAGAGCCACCCGCTATCCTATCACCCGTAAAGCAAACCACTCAAGTCTTCACAACGACTACTACATCAGAACCCCCCGCTGTCCTATCGCCTGTGCAGCAGTCTACTCATATCGCTACCACATCAGAGCCTCCCGCAATCCTATCGCCTGTGAAGCAATCCACTCAGGTCTTCACAACTACTACATTAGAGCCTCCCGCTATCCTCTCGCCTGTGCAGCAGTCTACTCATGTCGCTACAACATCAGAGCCTCCAGCTATTCTATCGCCTGTTCAATCAAGCCCTTCACACAGCAGTCCAGCACCAGCTCCAGCGGTGGTTACATCGCCATCACCGGCCCCTTCATCGCCTGCTCCAGTGCCGGCTTCTCCAAGTCAGTTCACTCTTCGCACATCTTCTATCACACCACATAGCCTGTTAGCTGACTGTACCGCAGGTTCCGTGCCGCCCGTTGGTACAAACCAACCCTCAGGGCCTGCCCAGACCCTGAAGACAGTCGCGGTTACCTCTAGCCCTGCCGCGCCATCAGGAGCCATCGCGATCGGATCGCAAACACTCGTCCCTGGAGGCCCCGCCATTACCGTGTCCGGCACGCCAATCAGTCTCGGCGCGGCGGCGACCAACGTGGTCGTCGTATCAAGCACGCTGGGCCTCGGGCCGGCGATCGTCAGTGGGCTGGGTGGGACTCCCATCGTGTCGAGTACGACAGGGGCGCCGGGAAGTCAGTACACCGGACCTGCGGCAATCGGTGCCGCCGGAAGG
>JAABUY010000720.1_pt1 | contig 54090 bp, 46 predicted proteins | sample 5560271 | NCBI WGS metagenome assembly JAABUY01 (sample SAMN10711886, study PRJNA513374) | rock metagenome | isolation source: Antarctica rocks | place: Antarctica: Victoria Land, University Valley | reverse complement strand
TGGGAGGGCTTTGCACCCGACGACTGACACAGGGCCGTCCTCGCCGACCGATATGGACCGGGTAGGGTAAGATATCTCATGAGGCAACGACCCGCTCATGGGTAAGATTCTCTCATGAGGCAATACGCAGGCCTGCCTCGGCGTTCGGAGTGAAGCGATCCGGGTCGAACTGCTCGGGGTCCGGGAAATAGTCGGGGCGGCGATGCATCGTATAGGGGCTCACCATTACCACGCTCCATGCTGGCACACGATAGCCGCTCACCTCCACGTCGCGCACGGCTTGGCGCGAGAGGACATAGGCCGGAGGGTAGAGGCGCAGGGCCTCCTTGAAGACCTGGAGCGTATACGGAAGTTGGGGCAAATCAGCCACCGTCGGCACGCGCCCGTGCAAGGCTGCGTCCACCTCGGCACGCACATGGGCGTACACGTCGGGGTGTTGCGCCAACAAGCACCATGTCCACGCCAGCGCATTAGCAACCGTGTCATGCCCGGCGATGAAGAGCGTCATGGCCTCGTCGCGCACCTGCTTGTTGGTCAGGCAATCGCCGTCCTCACCGCGCGCCGCCAGCAACAGAGACAAAACGTCTTCCCTCTGCTCGGCGGATGCGCGCCGCTCCTCGATCATGCCGTAGATCGTCGTGTTCAAGCGGGCAATAGCTCGCTGCACCCGGCGATTCCTCGGTGTCGGCCATGAGAGCGGGATATGGACGGGCGACGCCAGTTGCGACGACGCGTAGCGCAACGCCTCAGTCAGCGCCGCCCCGAGCGCGTCGGCCTCGTCGACCATGTCGGCGTCGAAAAGGACTTTACCTACGATGCCCAGCGTCACCCGCGTCATCGCCAGCCCAATGTCGATCATTTCGCCATCGCGCCAGCCTCGTTGCGCGCGCTCGGTGTAGTTAACCATGACGTCCGCGTAGACACTGACGCGGTTGTGCCTGAATGCCGGCGCGACGAGTTGACGCTGATACCTGTGCGCCGCGCCAGAACTGGACAGCAACCCATCTCCGATGATGGGGCGCATATAGGTCCGCAGACTCTTGCCTTTACGGAAGTCGTCGGCGTGATCGACGAGGACAGAGCCAGCCGCCTGCGCGGAGTTGGCGAAGGCGACGGTGGACGTCGGCCCCAGGCGAACAGGACCGATGTCGCCGCACTCCCGACTCAGCCGTAGGAGCATGCCCAGGCGGTCGCGCTGGAAGTCTCGCAAGTCACGCACGGCGGAACGCTTGCGCGGGTATCCCCGCGCCGGCGGCGGATATAGTGTCATAGCCCGTGTCCCACTTTCTCGGTCGAAATGGATTGATCGCTCGTCCCGCGTGGCGGGACGGACGCGCAGTTCGTCGTCGGCGCGAGCGCGCTGGGGTGCCCATGGGCGCGCAGCGCGTCGGCAATGGCGTGAGCGGCAGCGCGGTGCCAGCTATCCGCTTTGGGCCGCCCACCCCTCGATGTATCGCTGGGGGTCAACACGAGGATGCAGATGCGCCCCATGTCAGCCAGGAAGTAGGTACCGCTCGTCACGTATTGCCACATCGTCGCGGCGATCCGCACGTCTTCCGTTTCGGCCCTCTCGCGGACCTGCTCCCATAACTGCGCCCACGATCGGCCTCGACCGAGAGAGCTATCCACGATCGTGTTCCGGCTGTAAATGATGTAGCGCGCCGCCTCTAGCGCGGCCTGGCAGCGCCGCGGGGGCAACCCAAGTGAGCGCACACGTTCGTAGACATCGCGGAGCATGGAGCGATCGGCGTGCTCGCTGGGGAAAGATCCCATGCTCCGATCGCTCATCACCAGGAGGGGAGTCACCAGATCGGAGCGCAGGCGCCGCAATGCCCTCCCCGACTCGACGCGCGCAGCCTCCTGCACATGCGTCTCAGCCCGGCGAGCCAGCAGCCTCCGCTCCCGCTCTGCAGGGCGCGGCGGGCCGTCGCCAGCAGGTCTACCACAATTGCCGCCCCCCTCTCCCAGGGGGGACGACGCGGCGCCGGTTTTGTAGGCACGAAGGACCGATGCGATTAACTGTATAGCATCGCAACGCCATCCGCGTTCGCGACGTCGCCCTATCTCAGGGAGGCTCTCGAAGTCCAGAAGATGCAGCGCGATGTGCCCCCCGTCAGCGAGGCGACGGGCCGCGCGCAGCGTAGCCTCCCACACCGGATTCTCCTCTCCCGCCCTCACGGTCTGCGCCGTCTTGAGATACGGGTCGTATGGCTCCAGCCCGACGTGTGGATCGTCCTCATTCACGCCAATATTGCGAGGGTCATACGTGGCCTGGCCTGTTGCCTCCACCGCCGCCTGCAGCTGCTCCGCACGGTAGTCGTGCTCCATCGACAGCAGATACACAGCGCGGACGGCGGTGCGATCCGCCGATCGTTCGAGATGGAGCGGAGCCCTGAGCTGTGCCGCATATATGGTGAGGTCTGTGATGTCCGTTCGCTCGCGCCGGTGTGCTCCCTCGCGGCGCGCCCTCCACGATGCTACCGTCGTCAGGAAGGCGGTGGCGCCTGTGCTCAAGACGATAATCCCCACGGTGAATGGCACCCTGACAGCATGGATGGTGCTGTTGTCCCATCCCCGGTTGCTCGCGATGGCCTCGGCGATCGTGAGGACCCCCGCCGCCGAGCCGCCACCCATGAGCACGGCTCCGATGAACAAGAGCGCCCGCTTAAACCGCGTCTTCGCCCGTATAGAGTGGCGCGCGTACTCGACGGCGACCAACGCGCAGACGTAGAATATTCCCGCGCCCGCGAACAGGTTCATCATGAACACGGGCAGCGGCCGCCCACTGCGGGCGCTATAGAACAACGCGGTGCGGTCGTCCGTATGGACATGGCTAACCACGACCCAGGCGACGCCGAACGCCACCAGCAGGACGGCAAGGGGGACGACAGCCACGGCCCGTCGCCATGACCAACTCTTGCTCCTGAAGAGGCCCAGGACAATCATATAGTGCAGCAAGATGCCCGTGGAAAGCAGAACATGGCGCCACCGGCCAAGGCCGACGATCCCGACAGCATGGTCGAAGGCCAGGGAGTTCTGGGTGGGTATAAGATAATAACTCACCGCAAGGAGTAGCGCGCTTACCGGACCGGCTATAGCAATGGCGCGCGACCGATTAGGAAAAAACGCCAGGCCGGCCCCCAAAAAGATCGCGGCAAAAAGCAACGCCACCTGCGCAAGCATCGCCTAGTTCTCCTCATCCAACAGGTGCTCGAACGGGGAGCGTGCCTCGTCCGCCCTCCCGAGCGCATGCCGCCGGATGAACACGGCCGACATCTCGGCCTCGACATCATACGCATCCTTCGCGCGGAACCCCTTCAACGCCTATCCCCCCTCCATCGTGGGGATAGGATGGCGGAGGAAGACATGCGAGAGTTCGTGTAGCTTGCTGAGCAGCTCCTGTATGGGATCGTCGGATGGGACGTAGAGGAGAACGATCGACTCGTCCGCGACGTAGGCCATGCCGCTGACGCCTTCATCCTGCGTGGTGTGCGGCCGCAACACGACCGGACGCTCCAGGGCAGTGACGAGCGCCTTAACGATGACGTCGCAGATGGTGTCAAGCTTGAAAGGCGGCACGACGCCCAAGAGCCTCAGTTCCCTGAGCACCTTGCTCTCCAGCGCGGCCGCCTGTCTCGCTGGGTCTTGCGTCAAGATCGTGATGAGTGCGGAACTGTCGGTTTGATATTCATTTCTACGCGGAGTGTCGTTCGCGCCCGAAGCGTCGCCATCGGCCCCGCTCAACGCCGACATGACGGGGTAGCCAGGTCCCTCACCCCCGCTAGATCGATCCGATCCGGGAGTGATACGACGTTCGCGGGACCAAAGGCTTCGACCGGGCGCGGACCGTTTGAAGCGGTCCATCCATCTCATAGTGCACCTGCTCCCCCTTCACGCCCCACATCACTCTCCCCCTCGTCGCGCTCAGCAGCAACTACCGTTGTATCCGCCGCCCGCGCCCGCGAGGCCCGGCCTTGCACGGAAACTCGAGACTCGAGACTCGCCAGGATGTCTTTAGCCTGCTCGATCATCTGCAGGATGAGCGCCCGCTCCATCGGCCCGACATCACCGCCGCGCAACAAGACCCGCGACTCCGCGTCCGCCACCTCGGCGGGAACCACGTCACGCTCACTCGGCGGCTCCGCTAAGGAGAAGTAGTCCAGGGGCACCTTAAAAAACTTGGCGATTTTCGCCACACGGTCGAAGGGCACGTTGCTAATCGTCCCCTTGCGCAGCATGCTCAAGTACGGCACGGATAATCCCGTCGCCTCGCTAACCTCGGTGAGCGTGTATGGACGTCCTCGTGACGTTAGGTGCGCATCGAAGAGGTGATTCAGAAGGTCTGCGAAGCGACGCGGCTCACCGGGCAACGGGCTGTTGGGGTCACCCACATCGACACCTCCAAATATCATGATGCTTAATAAAATATTGTGTATAATGAACAAGCAACGTTTTGTTGCAGATCCTTACATCACCCTACCATCGCAGGAGCGTAAGGGCAACGTATAGGCCGCCAGTGAGCCTAAAGCATGGAGGGAGTCAAGGGGGTTAAAGGTAGCAGAATCCATAGACGACGGGCAGACAATCATCGAATGGCGCGCGGCCGTCCACGACCAATAGCCGACCGCGCACCCCGGACACGTTACCATGCCCGGTGTCCTCACCGGGCAAGTATCACGCCGTTTTCACGAGGAGGACCACCACATGATTGCTTTAGCCTTTGCTCTCACCGCCGCGCACCTCGCGGCGGCGCATCTCGCCGCCCTGCTCGTGCCCGTCCTGGCCGCGGCTAACCCGATTCAGTCCATCGTCGACACCTTCACGCCCTGGATCAAAAGTGCGGGGGGTGGGATCGGTCTCTACGGCCTCATCAGCGCAGGCGGCAAGGCCGCGCGCCACCGCCCCGACGCCGGCGAGAGCTTTTTGATGTGGCTCGCCGGCGCCATCGGCATCTTCTTCGCGCCCGAGATCATCGACATTATCTCGAAGATCAAGGTCGCCTAATGGCCGACGCCACGCCCCCCACCATCCGCACCTCGGCGCGGTACCTCAACGACCGCACGCGGTACCCCATCCTGATCGGGCGCACCGTGCCGCAGGCGCTGGGCATCGGCGGCGGCAGCCTGCTCCTCATCGCCACCTGGAACCTCGCGGCCGGGCTGGGCTGGGACGGCGCGCTGCGTGTCGCCCACCTCGTCCTGCTCATCATGGCCGCGGCCGGCCCCTACCAGGTGGCCACCATCCTCTACGGGGCCGAGCGCGAACCCTACGCGCGGCAGCACCTCGGCTTCGCGCGCCGCTGGCTGTGGCGCCGGGCGCGCCTGGCCACACGCGGGGGCCGCGCCTGGCGGGCGCTGGCCGCGCGTGTGGAGGCGACTCCGGCCAGCGCCCGCACCCGCCAGGGCCAGACCACCGTGCGCACAGGCGCGATCGTGACCGCGCGGCGTCATGCGACCACACTGTTGCAGCCATCGAAGAGAACAAAGAAGGGAGAGGGCTCATGAGGCCGATCCGGCGGTCGCAGCCCTACGCGCGTGTGGCGCCGGACGGCGTGCTCCACGCTGAGGGCCGGGCGCGCATTGCGCTGCGCGTGCCCGGTGGCATCTCCCGCGACAGCCTCTCCCCGCTCGAGCAGGCGCGCCTGTTCGGCCACGTCGGCGTGTGGGCCGCCGCGCTCGGCCTCGGCTACGAGGTGTGCGTCTACGTCATCTCGCGGCCCACACGCCCGGAGGATGTCGTCGCGCGCATCACCCAGGCCTGGCGGCCGCCCACGCCCGGCCTCCGCGCCCTCGCCGGCGTGGGCGGCCGGGCGTGGGCGGCCACCGTCGGCGCGCGCCACATCCCCCACCTGGAGGCATACGTCGTGATCGTCGCGCCGGAGGGCGCCCCGGCGGTGGCCCTCGAGCGCGCCGCCACGTCCGTCGTGCGCTTCCTCGCGCGCATCGGCCTGGGGGCGCAGCGCCTCGACGCCGCGGCGTTCGGCACGCTGCTCGTTGATGAGGGTCTCTGCCGGGGCGAGACCGCGCCGTCCGGCACGACGTACGCGCCGCCCGAACTCGATGAGCACCGGAGCGCGGTCCCCCTGCCCGACGGGACGTGGGCGCAATCGGTTCAAGTGCTCGGCTCGCCGGAGCGTACCGTCCCCGGCTCGCTCGCCCCGGGCGTGGCGCTGGGCCAGCCGCTGCGCCTCTGCCTGCGCGTCGTCGCGCAGGACCGCGAGAAGGAGCGCAAGACCCAGGAAACGCGCGCCGGCGCGCTGCACGGCACGGCGACAATGGCTACCGGCGGCAACAAGGTGGCTGGCTTCGCCCTCACCGGCGGTCGCGACGAGGCCGCCGCGCTCGCCGATGCCCTGCGCAGCCACACCCGCGGCATCGTCGGCGTCGGCCTCTACGTCACCACGTTCGCGCCCGACCGCGCGACCCTGGAGCGCCGCGTCGCCGACCTGCGCGACGCCCTCGCCGTTGGCGCCCTGGCGCGCGTGGGCGACGGGCCGGGCCACCAGGCGCCCTTATGGGAAAGCACGCTGCCCACCGGCCGCGACGCCGCCGGCGTCGTCTTGAAATGGGAGACCGAGGCGGTGGGCCACTGCTGGCCCGTCCTGGTGCAGTCGCCCGGCATGCCCGCGGGCATGGCCCTCGGCTGGACCGCTATCGGCGCCGAGCTGGTCCTGCTGGACCTGGCGTCTTCGACCTTGCGCGGGCGCCTCATCGACATCTTCGGCCCGATCCGCCGCGGCAAGACCGTGTTGATCCAACTGCTGATCGAGGAGCTCTTGAAGCGGGGAGGCTCGGCCACCGTCATCGACAAGGCGCGTGGCTTCGAGGTGCTGACCGCGCTCGCGGGCGGGACGATCGTGCCACTCGGCGGGCCGGGCTCGGCGGCGCTCAACATGTGGGAGGGGCCGCGCCGCACGCGCGAGGAGTACATCGAGCGCGTGCAGTTCGTCGCCCACGCCCACGAGTTGCTGCTGGCCAACCCGTCGAGCCCCCTGAGCGATTTCCACCGCGGCTACCTGGAGCAGGGCATTCACGAGGTCTACCGGGCGCACGGGCCGGAGACCGCCGGCGCGGACGTCCACTCTGGCTGCCCGCACGACGACACCTGCGCGCCCCTGGAGCGCGAGTTCGTGGCCTGGCTCAACCGTACCGCCGACGCCGTGCCGCCGGAGGATCGCGAGGACCGGCGCATCCTGCGTGGGATGGCTTGGGCGCTCAAGCGGTACGTCGGCGACGGCACCGACGCCAACCTGATCGATCGACCCACTCGCATCTCGCTCGACCCGCGGGAGGTCCCACTGCTCGTCTTCGACTTGGCGGGCCTCGACGAGCACAGCCCCGTGCGCACTTACGCCATCTACGCCGTCACGCGCATCGCGGAGCAGCGCGCCGCGCTGGCCAAGCGGTACAGCGTCGCGGAGGGCGGCGGGACCGACGTGCATATCGTCGCGATCGACGAGGGCTGGGCCTTCCTCGACACCGACGCCGGCCGCGCGTTCGTCAACAAGTTGGCGCGTACCGCGGGGCAGCTCGGGCTCATCCCCATCTTCGCCAGCCAGCAGGTCTCCGACCTGGCGCGGAGCAAGATGGCAGCGACCTTCTTCAACATGGCTCCGCTGCACTTCCTGTTCGGCCTGGAAGACACCGATGAGGAGGGCGGTGTCAGCCCGAAGGACTGGCTCGGCCGGCGGCTCAAATTGACCGAGGCCGAGTTGGAGCAGATCGAGACTTTGGAGGGCGAGGAGGGCAAGACCTCGCGCGTCTTCATGGTCCGCGCGGCGCGCGGCCGCCAGCGCGCGGCGCACGGCGTCGTGGACCTGCCCCTCTCTAAACACCAGTTGTGGGCCTACGCCAGCGACCCCGACCCCCGTCAGCGCCGCGAGGACACGGTAAAGGCGATCGCGCGCGACCCGGACGCGCCGACGGCCCTGGAGGTGTGGGCCGCCGTCTGCGCCCTGGCCATGGACACGACGGCCGCGGACGCACGCGCTATCCTCGACGCCGCGCTCACCGACGCGGAGGCCTGGGCCGCCCTCAGCGCCCTGGGCACGGACCCGAGCACGGCCTCCAGCGCGACCGCCATGGCGGCGCGACCGCACGGGACCGCGCAGGGAGGGAGTGCGCCATGGGCCGCACGTTGACATCCGCCCCTCGCACAAAAGGACACCCACCCATGCGCCGATTAATCGCCCCCCTCGCCGCGCTCCTCCTGCTGCTCGCCCTAGCCACGGGGGCCAGGGAGGCGCACGCCGCCGCCCTGGCCCCCGCGCCCACGGACACGCCGCGCCCCCCGGCGACGCAGACGCCGTATCCGACGCAGACGCCGGCGGCCACGTACACCCCGTACCCGTCGCCCACGGTGACGCACCGCCCGACGCTCCAGCTCTCGTCATCCCAGGGCATGCCTGGGACCAAGCTCATCGCCGTCGGGTCCGATTTCCCCGATGGGGGACTGATCACACTCTACTGGGACGGCGCCTACCTGGCGAAAGGGACCGCCGACGACAGCGGCTACGTCAGCATCACCACGAAGGTCCCCGCCAGCGGTCCGGGCGCGGACCTGGGGCCGCATGAGGTCCACGCCATCGGCCCGAACCGCACCTCGGCCACCGCGTTGTTCACCGTGGCGCAGACCTACCACCCGGCCCTCACGACCAGCGTCAACCACGCGCTGCCCGCGGACAACACGGTGGTCTCCCTGGACGCCACCGGCTTCGCGCCGGCCCAATCCGTCACGTTCTCCTGGGATCGCGTCGGCGGGGCGCGCATCGGCGGCGACACCACCGACGATAGCGGGGCTGCTCATTATGACATGACCGTCGACGCCCGCACGCCCGTCGGTCCCGGCGCGCACCGCATCTACGCCGCCGGCGCTACCCCGACCCTCTCCACGTCCGCGTCCTTCGTCGTGGACGCGCCGCCGGCGGCGTGCGGCGGTTGGGGCGCCACCGTCCCCTGGATCAATTGGACCTTTTGCATCGATCCCCTCGGCGCCGTCACGTCCTGGTTGAAAGACGGGGCCGACAAGGCGGGTAACGCCGTCGGCGCGAAAGTCGGCGCCACCCTGGTGGAGCAGCAGGATTACTCCACCGTGCCGGAGTTGTCCAAGCCCCTGGAAACGACGCAGATGCTCGCCCAACTGATCTTCGGTGTGTTGTTCACCGTGGGCATCACCACCTGGTACTACACGCGCCTGGGCGGGGCGCCAGTGGGCGAGGCCGTGCTCCAGGTGATCGAGGGCGCGGTGGGCTTTGTCCTCGCCACGAGTACCCCGACCTTCGTCGGGGTCTACATCAAGGCCGTCAACTGGGCAGGCACGCAGATCCTCGCAGACCCCGGCAAAGATAGCGGCCAGATCGTCGGCTCGCTGCTCGCCCTCCTGGTCAATCCGCGGGTGCTCCTCGACTTCGGCAGCCTGGCCGCGCTCGTCGCGCTGATCGGCGTCTTCGTCGTCGCCGCGCTCATCCTCCTCGTGCTCATCATGGTCACGCGCACCATCCTGACCATGTTCGGGGCCGTGCTCTACCTGGCCGCCCCGCTGGCCCTGGTCTGCGCCGCCACGAGCCTCACGCGCGGCGTCGCGAAAGCTTGGGCGGGCCTGTGGTTCTCCACGACGCTCGCGGGGGTGGCCTACGCCCTCGCGCTCGTCGCGGTGCGCGCGATGCTCGCGATGCTGGGACGGACTGGCGCCTACGAGAACGGCCTGGGCATGCTCGTCCAGGGCGTCGCCGGGATCATGGTCATCTACGGGGCGCCGCGTCTGTGCAGCTACCTCGTCGGGCGTGGGGGGCTCTCCGCGCTTGGGATAGGCCACGCCCCGCTCGTCAGCACGGCGATCGGCGCGGCGGTGGGCGCGACGACCGGCGCCGGCGCCGGCGCCCTCGCGTCCGCCCTGCGCGGCACGGGCGCCGGCGCCGGGGATGGCGCTGGGGACGGGGCGCTGCCGGGCATGCCTTCGGTGTCGGAGGTCTTTCCCGCCGCCGATGTCATCGAGGCCCCCTCGTACAAGCTCCTCGGTCCCGGGAGCTAGGGGAGGACTCATGAAAATCAGGTCGCTCCTCGCACACCTTGGCCGCGGCGCCGTCGTCCTAGCCGTGCCCCCCTCGGTGCGCCGCGCCGCCCGCGCGACGGCCCCCGTGCTGCTCGCGCCGCTCGCCCAACTCGTGCTGCTCCTCGCCCTCATCGCTGTGGTGGCGGGCACGGTCATGGCCGTCCACGGAGGTTTGTGGGCTACCCTGGCGCGGCCGCTGGTGCTGCTCGTCGCTGCCACGGCCATCCTGGCCGTGTCGGGCGCGCTCGGGCCGCAAGGGCGGCTCCTGGCGAGCCACCTGCGGCGACGGGCCTGGCGGCGCGGCGAGATGGGCGCGACGTGGCGGGGGCGGGCTTTGCGCGCCCTGGCATGGACGATCGAGCGGGCGCTGGCGCGCCCGTCACCGGACAAGGAGAGGGAGGGGACCGATGGCGACCCAACGAAAGATAGATGACGTGCTGGTCACCGCGGAAACGATGCAGCGATGGGAGTATCTCGTGCGCGAGAACCTCACGGAAGCGCAGCTCAACGCCCTCGGCAAGCAAGGCTGGCGCCTGATCGGGCCGCCCACATCGCGCACGTCGTTCGGGACCAGCGGAGCCCTGATTTACGTGTTCGAGCGGCCGGGCTAGCGCACTGGAACCTGGAGCAGGGCCAGCGCGACGAGGGACAGCGGAGAGCGAGGAGGGTACGACGGTGAGCGACGGCGACGGCAATGGCGACGGCACGGTGAAAACCAAGGTGAGGGCCAGGGTCAACGGCGCCGGGGACGGCGACAAAGACAGCCCCACCAGGCGCCCGAGCGGACAGATGATATATCTCAGCGAGGAAACGCGCGAGGCCCTCAAGGCCCACGCCGAGAGGACAGGCCTCACGATCACGGCTATCGGGGAGGCGGCGGTACAGCAGTACCTCGCGGGGGCGGCCGCTGCGAGCGTGGGCGAGGCCGCCTTACCGGCCATCGAGGAGGCCCTCGATCGCCGCCTCGACGAGCGGCTGGGCGCGGCCCTGCGCCCGCTGCACACCGCGGTGCGCGGCGTCCATCTGGAGACGGCGATGGCGCGGCTGGAGATCTTCGCCCACTTGGCCAGCGCGTACGGCCTGGCCTATGCGGCGGACACCGAAGGTGTCGCCCAGACGCAGGCTACGGACGCCCTCGCGCGCGGCGCCGTGGCCCGCCTGCACAGGGAGGTGTCGTGATGGCGCGGGAGCGCGGGCCGGGGGGAGATGCGGCGGCGCGGACGGCGCGGACGGCGCGAACGGCGCGGACGGGGCAGAGCCGCGTCGCGTGGCGCTACGTGCCGGCGGGTCCGTGGGCCGCGGCCAAAATCGAGAGCCAGGTCCAGCACCTCAAAGCCAGCTTCAGGACCGGCGAGCGGCGCGAGGGGGGCCGCGTCCTCGTCGACGCGACGGGGGAAATCCCGGACCAGGCGGCGGCCCGCGCCCTCCTCTCCGGCGCGATCGGCCCGCGCGTCGTGTTCCATCGGCTGATCCTCTCGCCGGGGCCGCGCTCCGGCTTGGCGCGCGCGGACGATCTGCAGGAGTGGACGCGCGCGATCCTGATGGACCTGGGCCGGGAGCTGGGCCAGCGGCTCGTCTACGTGGCGGCCGTGCACACCAACACGGACGCCCCGCACTGTCACGTCCTCATCGGCGGCGCGGCCGTCCGCACGCGCCCGCCGGGCAAAGGATCGACGGTGGGCGTCGAGCTCAGGAAGGCGCACTGGAGCTTCGACGGTTTCCTGGAGCAGCGTGGGGACGTGCACGCGGCCGAGATCCGGGCGCGCGACGGCGATGGGACGGCCGCGTGATGGACGTGTGGAGTTGATTGGGACAGCATCGACCTGGGAAAGGAGGACGACGAGGTGAGCGCAAACGCGAGCGGGTGGACATCGCCGCCATCCTATCTACAGGGATTAGGAGCGTGGCTACGGCGCGTGGTCGGCGCGAGAGGTGACGCATGACAGGGTTTGACAAAGAGGAGAGGTCCAGCTACCCCGACGACCTGACGACACGCGCTGACGCGGACGGCGACGCATGGCGCCCCGACGACGGGACGACAGATCCCGCGTGGTCACCGGCGATCCACACGTGGGACCCGACCGGCCCCGACGTCGGCGACGGCGGCTGGCGCGTGGTCACAGACCCAGCCGAGATCGCCCAGCTCGACGTGACGCTGGTGACCGGCGCCGTGGGCGAGGTGTACGTGGCCTACACCCCCACCTACGAGGTCTGGATCACGCCCGAGGGTGTCGCGGCCCCCGCCCCCGACGGCTGGACGATCGACGACGGGTATGTCCCTGATCCCGCGCTCCCCCCGCCCGACCTCCACCTGAGTCAGGCGCCCAAGGTATGAGGCGAGCCGGGTGCCCCCGATCTCGCGCTCGCGCTCGACTATGGCGTGGCCGACCCGTTCGATGTCGAGGCGGCCGCGTTCGACCCCTTGTAGGGACGGCGAGGCGAAAGAGGAGAAGACAATGGACAGGACGAGCGGAGCGGGCGCGCTGGCGTACACGGTCGACGGCCAGGGATACGTGCTCCATGTGCGCGAGGTGACGGCCGCAGCGGTGGCAATGCACCCGGCCGCGCGGCCGGCGCGATCACCGGCGGCCCTGCTGTCGCCGCTAGCCTGGGAACCCCTGCAGCGGTTCCTCGCCTGGGGCGCACGCGAAGGCATGACCGCGGCCGAGTTGCTCGACATGTACCGGGCGGGCGCGGGGTGCGACGGACGCACAACGACGGAAAGGAGAGGGACGACATGGCGCTAACGACACGACAGGCGGCCGTGCGTGGCACGGCGGTGGGCCTAGTCCTCGGGATAAGCGGCGGATACGTCGCCGGCGGGCTGTGGGTGCTCCGGCATGCGCGGCGCGCGCTGAGGCTGGCTGCCCAGCACCACCGCCGTATCGTCGAGTTGGACCACAGCGTGTGCGAGAAAGACATAACGATCGACGAGCTGGAGCGGACGGTGCGCGAGAAGGACGCCGCGATCGCGCCGCTGCGCACGGCGCGGCCTCCCATCATCATCGACGAGTGGGCGCCGCTCGGCACAATCCTCGGCCTGGCTGATCGCCTGACGTGGCCGACAGACGTCCCCGCGATCAACCTGACGGCGCTGGCGCTGGACCCCGACCGCGCGCGCGCCTACAACCCGCTCCCCACCGCTGACGACGAGCGCGGGGACGCGCCCGTTACGAGGCTGGACCGATGAGCGCCTCCGTCCCCCGCCGTTTCTCGCGCCCCACGCGGGCCGACGTCGGCCGGCTCGTGCACCGCACGCCCCACCTCGTCGCTGGCGGCGTCCACGCACTCGTCCGCGCCCTGCGCCGGCTGCTCGCCCGCGCGCTCTGGCTCCTGCGCGGGTGGGCCGGCCTCATCGCCGGCGCGCTCGTCGCCCTGGCCATCTGGCTCGGGCCGGCCGCCGGCGCGCGCTGGATCGCCGTCACGGCCACGGCCCTCTATTGGCATATCGCCGCCGCGCTCACGCTTGCCTACCAGACGGCGTACGACGCGGCGGCCTTGCCCGCCGCGGCCGCCCTCTCCTACGTCCACGCCCTGGGTCACTGGGACCATTACGTGTCCCACTTTCCGCACGCGCCAGGGCTACCGTGGGCCTACTGGATGCGCCACGGCGCGGCCTGGCGCTACGCCCAACTCCGCCGGCCCGGCGGCGCGGCCGTGCGCGCCGCGCTGCCCTGGGAGGTCGGCGGCGCCGGCGTCGCGCTCACGCTCGTCGTCGGGCTTATCGTCCTCATCCTGCGCCGGCGCGGCCTCGACCCGTCGAAGACCAACACGTACGGCGGGGCGCGCTGGCAGACCTGGGCCGAGCTCAAGCGCCGACGCGCCAGGCGGGGCGACCTGATCCTGGGTACCGCGCGGCGCGGGCTCAGGACGATCACGGTCGGCGTGTCCAAGGCGCTGCTCGTCGAGGGCGTGGGCATCGGCGCACCCAACGGCCTCGGCAAGAGCAACGCCTTTTACAAGGCCCAACTGCTGGAGGCGGACCCCGACGTCGATTACGTGGTCACGGACCCTAAGGGCGAGCATTGGGAGCAGACCGCCGCGGCAATGAGTCGCACGCACGATGTCTATCGCCTGGACATGCTCGACCCGGCCACCAGCGTGGCGTGGGCGCCACTGGCCCTGGAGCGCACGCCGGCGCAGGCCGAGGAGTGGGCGGCCGCCTGGCTCCTCAACGCGCGGCCCAAGGACTCTGCGCCGGCGCAGCCCTACTTCGAGCAGGCCATCCAGACGCTCATCGCCGCCGGCATCGACAAGGTCCACGCCGGCGCCCGCGCCGCCGGCCGCGCGGCGGGCACGCTCGACGAGCTGCTCGCCGTGCTACTCCAACCCACCGTCGAGAAGATCGCCGCAGCGTTGAAGGACGGCCCCGGCGGCGCGTCGCCGGCGGTGGAGACGTTCCTCGCGTTGATTGCCGAGCATCGCGACCTGCGCACGTCGATCCCCTCGGGGCTGGCCCCGCGCCTGGGTGTTCTGACCAACGCGAGCATCAAGGCCGTCGTCGGCGGCGCCGGCGCGCTCGATCTCGACCGCCTAGGGCGTCGTGGCCGGCGACCCGTGGCCGTCTACATCGTCACACCCGTCGGCGAGCGCATCCTGCGTCCCCTCGTCGGCGCGCTCTTCAACACGATCTTCCGCACCCTCATGGATCGTGCGCGCACCCTCCCGCGCAAGGAGTTGGAGCGCGAAGTGCGGTTGTTATTGGACGAGTTCGGGACCATGGGGGCCATCCCCGACGCGCCCGATCGGCTCAACACCTGTCGCCAGGTCAAAATCTCACGCATCCTCTCCTGGCAGCTGCGCTCGCAGCTGGTCGACGACTACGGCGAACCCGGGGCCGACGCGATCGTGGCGTCGTGCAACGCGCTCGCGTGGCTGGGCGGGACGCGCGACAAAGACGCGCAATGGGTCAGCGAGATTATCGGCAAGCGCACGGTGCTCGCGTACGGCGAGAGCGCGACGAACGCCGGCGCGGGCGGGGACCGCAGTGGCCGCTCCGCGAGCGAGACCGGTGTCCCCCTACTCTTCCCCGAGGACCTGCTCGCGTCCTCGCGCCGCCGCGTCGTGGTGAGCGTGCGCGAAGCGCGGCCGTTGGACCTGCGCACGCGGCCGGTGTGGTCTGTGCGCGCCTACAAGCACCTCATGGCGTTGCCAGCGCCGGTCAAGTGCTACGAGGCACCCGTGGAGCCGACGTCCACTCCGACGACGATCGCTACTACCCCCACCCCCGCGGCACCCGAGGCTGCCCCCGGTGCCACGGCGCATTCCACGCCATCCTCCATGGTGGCGCCCGTGACAGTGGCATCGACGAAGCTAGTCGTACCGACATCAACGTCAACGGCATCGACGGAGCCAGCGGCATCAACAGGCCCGGTACAGGGCTGGGTGCCCGCGCCAGCGCAACGTCAGCAGACGACGGGGAAGCCGATTAAGTGGACCACCCTACCATGACCACCTTTGACATAATGCAGCGAGAAGGCGCAGGTACGCGGAAAAACATTGCAGTCGCGGGGACCGTGGGCTACAATGCCTATCATGAAGGAGTCTGCCATGTAGCACGATGCGCGGCCCTAGCGGCCGCAAGAGCAAGAGGCCCACCGGTTGGTACCCGGTGAGCCTCTTGCTCGCACTAGACTAACTATCTATATTTGCCTGGCGCTGGTGCGACCACTTGAGAAGGAATCACCAGAGCCACCAACCGAAGGCCGTCGCCCGAAGGAGTTACCAACTCCGAACCGGGTTGCGGGCCTGCATAGGAGGCTTTTATGCTTCAAAGCACACCCATGCTCTCCCGACAGGATAGCGCGGACCCGCGCGCCTGTCAATGGGATAGCGCCCCCCCCGTGTGGACACGCACGGGCATGGTCGATACGCGGCCCATCATCGCAGCCGTCGCGCGCGCCTACAACGAGGCCCACCCCACGGCCGACGTGACCCCCGACGCGCTTGTGCGCCCGGGGCGTACGCCTCACGTCGCCCAGGCGCGGCATCTCTGCGCCTACCTGCTCGTCGAGGACTATCACCTGACCAACATGGCCGCCGCCCGGGCGTTAGGGCGCACCGACCACACCACCGTCGTCAACAGCCGCGCGCGGGTCACGGCGGTCCTGGACCAGGACCGCGCCCTGCGACAAGCCCTCGCCGACGCGCGGGATATCCTGAGCGGCGTTACGCACGAGCGCCCGCGCCGCGCCCAGGGCATCCGCCAGCCCTTTGCTGGGGCCACGCCCCGTGAGTTGGCCGAATACCGCTACTGGCGTCTACGGTCCCTGCGTCCCAACACGTCCCCTCTGGGAGGTGTGTGATGCCGTTCGCACGACCCACCACGACCGCCACCCCCGACGAGATCTTCGAGGAGTGGGTGCATGTGCTCCGGCACGCCGAGTTGCTCGCGCTGCTCTACGTCGTCCGGCGCACCTTGGGGTTCAAGAAGGTCGAGGACAGCATCAGCTACACGCAGTTCCTCGACGGCATCACCACACGCGAGGGCAAGGTGCTCGACCGCGGCTGCGGCATCAAGAATCGGACGACACTCGCGGCCGCGCTGCGCCGCCTGGAGGAACTGCGCCTGATCCACTCGTATAAGACGCAGGATGCCAGAGGAGACCGCGCGACCACGCGCTACGGTCTATGGTTCGCAGGCGACGACGCGGGCGACGATGACCACGCTACCGGCAGGGCCGGCGATCACCCCGCTGGTCTCCCCGCGCACAACGCGTGTGGGGGTAGTACGCAGACTGTACTACCCCAGTACGCCCCGCGTACCACCGGTGGTACGCAGTCTGTACCACCGGTAGTACGCCCCACGTACCCACAACAAACAGTCGAAACAACACACACGATACAACAAACACATCTATCGAAACGAGCGCCCCGTGCTCTGCCCAGTAGCCCGTCTCTCGTTTCGACCGATTCGATGGTCTTGACAGGAAACGATGTATCACTGGAGAAGCCGGTCGATCCCGATGCGTCGTCGCTTAGTGCCGTCGTTACTCGCCTCTCGGCCGAGTTCGGCGACGATGCGCCGTCGGCCAGTCGGACGCGGGTGCTCAACATCCGGGGCGTGGCGGGCCTTAACAGGGCAGCGATGCTCACGCTGCTCGACGAAGCGGCGGCGATCACGCGCTCTCAAACGGCGACGATCACGAAGCGGGGCCGCGCCGGGGGAGTCGTGCGCATGCCCTATCTGCTGGCGACGCTCCACAGCCTCGTCAATGCGCCCGCCGACGGCACGGGTGAGGTGTGCCTGGCTACGCCTCCGGTGCCAGACCCGCCGGCTGTCGATAGGGTCGATGGCATGGATGATTCGCCCGCGACCACACCGGCGGAGGCGGTGTGGCGGGCGGTGCGCGGTGAACTACGGCGGGATTTGACGGCAGCGAATTACGCGCGCTGGGTGGCGCCGACGACGGCCGTGGACTTGGATGGCGACATGCTGCATGTCGACACCCCCGATGAGGCCCACCGGCAGTGGCTGAGGCATAAGCTGCACGGCTGCGTGGAACGCGCGTTGGGGCGGACGGGCTATGGCGAGATGCGTGTGGCGTATGATGTCGCCTCCCCCGCGCCCCTCGCTGCGGTGGAGGCGGGGCCGCTTGCAGCGGTGGAGGCGGGGCCGCTTGCAGACGTCGGCGACCGGATCAGCGATCCCGCCTCCCCTGGGGCCGCCCCCGCGTCACCATGGGCGGTACCCCTAGGGGTACCGCCGCTGACCTCACCCGGCCACACGCCGGCCGCGGTGGCCGTTCCCTCTCGGGCTGGCCTACCCCTCGTCATCGTGCCGCCTGCGGTGGTGGCGTGCCCCTGGTGCCGGGCTGCACCCTGCCACTGCCTCCCCTCCGAGCGGCTGCGGCGCATCGTCGCCGCTCGCGCGCCCGTGTCGCCGCCCGTGGGGCTGTCCCAGGCCCTGGAGTGGGGAGCGGCGCCGTGAGCACGACCGTCACGCCCTTACCGCCCCATACACTGCTGCACCGCCCCCTGACCTGGCCCGGGGGGCAAGGCCACCTCGCGCGCCACGTCGCGTTGCTGTGGCGCACCCCCGCGGCCATCGCGGCGTGGGAGCACTGCCCCTGTGCAACAGGCATTGTTCGGGGACATGGACTGACGGATTATGCTGCCACAACCATGGCCGTTATGGCCATGGTCGAACTGGGCTGGTGCCCGCGCCGTCAACCATGGCCGTTATGGCCATGGTCGGGCTGTCAACCATGGCCGTTATGACCATGGTTGGGGTGCGGTCGGGGGAGAAGACGGCGCTGTGGGACATGATGGCCATGATAATGACAGGAGAAGGGGAAGAGGGAGAAACATGGACGGTGAGAACGGGACAGAATCGGTCGGCGGTGACATAGCCCTCGTGCCGCGCCGCGAACAGCGCGTCGACTTCTACGGGGACGCCATCCCGGTGGCGCAGACGCCCGATGGGGGGCTGTACGTGGCCCTGCGGCCTATCACGGACTTCCTGGGCCTCGATTTCAGCGCCCAGCGTCGGCGCGTCCTGCGCGACGAGGTGATGGCGCTGCGCGCCCGCCCGGTGCTCATCACCGCCGCCGACGGTCGCCAACGGGAGCAGCTGTGCCTTCCGCTCGACCTGCTGCCGGGCTGGCTCTTCGGGGTCACGACGGCCCGCGTCCGGCCCGCGCTTATCGAGAAGATCAACCGCTACCGTGGCGACTGCTTCCGCGTCCTGTGGGAGGCGTTCAAGGGCGAGGCCGGCGGGGGCGTGGTGGAGACCGACGAGCGCCCGACCTCGACGGTCGTCGCGCCGTCCGGCGCTGTGCTTGCGCTGGAGATCGCGACAGCGGTGCAGCACCTCGCGCGGAACCAGGTGGAGATCGAGCAGCGCGTGGCCGACGTCGCCGGCCGGCAGGACGTGATGGCCGACTACCTGCGCGGGTTCATCGTGGACACGAGCCGGCGCCTGACCGATCTGGAGCGCGCGACGGGCGGGGACACACCGATCACCGACGGCCAGGCGACGGAGATCTCCCTTGCCGTGCGGGCGATCGGGCAGCGCCTGCAGGCGGCGGGCCACCGCGAGGGGTACGCTCAGGTCTATTCCGCCATCTATCGGCGCTACCGCATCAACACCTACAAGACACTGCCGGCGCGGGCCTACGACGAGGTGGTGGAATGGCTCCATCGATGGTATCTGGAGGTCGCACCGCCCGAGGCCCCGGGCGGGCCAGGCGAGCCGACAGAGGGAGACTAGCATGGCCACTCCGGTCTTTCCCCTTGCCATCGGCGTGCTCGACGTCGACGGCCTGCATCTGCCCGACACGCCCCTCGTTCCAATCAGAGGGGCGATTCGGCACGTCGGCGATCTCTATAACGGCGCGCGGCGGCACCGGCTGACCCAACTCTGGCTCACCGACGCCTGGGTGCGCGCGGCGGGGCTGCCCGATGCGCTGACCGGGACGGGCCAGTTCCGCGAGCTGCGCCACCCGTTCGTGAGCGACGGCCTGGACGCGCTGCACGCCTTCCCCACGGCGCTCACGCCCTGGCTCGACCTGCGCAAGAAGGGCGAGGCCGGCTCGGGCGTGTCCATCGTGTTCCCGTTGTACGACGAGCACGCGGTGTGGGGCCTCGACACCGATGGGGCGACACTGCTGACGGGGCTGCTGACCTACGCCGGCGCGCTGGGGACGCCCTACTATCGCTCGCCGGGGCGCACGGGGATAGACCTGCTGCAGGAACTGGGCAAGCGGGGGGCCGACGCCAAGCGCGCCTACCCGGAGCGGCTGCCGGCGCCGGCGGGCCAGGCCGACACGGTGACGGAACTGAGTTGGATGCGCACGCTCTCGCCGACGGAGCGGGGCAAGGCGTACCTGCACAGCTACGACAAGAACGCGCAATGGCTCTCGGCCGCCGGCGTGGTGGAGCTGGGGCTGTCCGGCATCGAGGAGCGGCGCGATCTAGGCGGAAAGCTGCCGTTCGACAAGCGGCTGCCGGGCTACTGGCTGGCGCGGATCGCCGGCGGTGAGGAGCGGTGGGCCTGCACGCCGACGGTGGCGTGGGCCGTCGAGCGCGGCCAGGCCGTGGCGATCAGCGAGGCGTACGTGTGGACGGAGCACAGCCGGGCGATGGAGACCTGGTACGAGCGGTTGCGCGGGGCGCGGACAGCGTTGCAGGGCGACGCGACGCCGGCGGGGCACTTGGCCCTGGGCGCGCTCAAGTACACCTACAGCCTGACGATCAGCGGCTTCAACAGCGCGTGGCAGCGCGACAGGAAGAGCCCGCTGTACCGGCCGGACTGGCGGCACCTCATCATCGCGCAGGCCAACGCCAACCTGTCGCGGGCGCTGCACAAGATGGACCGGGACGGCTACACGCCCGTCGCCGTCCACAAGGACGCGGTGTACCTGGTGAGCGACGAGCCGGACCCGGTGGCGGCGTGCCCGCCGTCGGTCACGCTGGGGACGGGGTTGGGGCACTTCAAGGTGCAGGACGCCGCGGTGCCATTGGGGGAGGTGCTGTCGGCGTTCGACGGGACGCGCGGCGGGATCGGGACGCTGCTCAAGCTCCTGAAGCCGCTGCGCACGCCGACAGCGGAGCGGATGCCGGCGGGGGTGCTGTAGCGTGTGCCGCGTGTGCGCCTTCGTGCCATCCCAGCAGCCGCTCCAGGGGGGCAAGGAGGGCGTCCAACGTGAAAGGTTTGCAGAGGAGGGTGGACAGTGGATGGCGCAGGGCGGCGGCGCGGTCGGACGCGTGGCCGTCGTCGGGGACGCAGGCGATGAGCGGGATGCGCCGCAGGTCGGCGTCCCGCGCGAGGAGGGCCAGGAGACGCCAACTCGCCGCATCAGCGGCGGTGGGGAGGTCGAGGATGATGGCCGGCGGGGGTAAGGAGGCGCAGCACGTCCTGCGCGCCGGTGCCGACGCGGAGTGTGCGGGCGGCGTACCCGGCGTCGGTCAGGACTTGGCGCAGCAGAATGAGGATGGCTTGATCGTCGTCGAGGACGGCGACGCGCGGGGGTAGGGGAGCGGAGAGGGAGAGGGATGTGGACAAGGGATGCTCCTTTCGTGCGGGGTGGATGTGGGGTGCGGAGGGGACCACGCGCCCGCAGACAGCGCCACAGTGCGTCGGGGGCTGGAGATGAGTATGAGGCAGGGTACTCCCCCGAGTGGGCTAATGACAATAGCCCATGTGGGCTATCCCTGTCCCCGTGGGGAGCAGCGCGGATCATGGCGCGCGTGTCCGACCGTGTCGGCGGACCGGGGGGCGGCGTAGCGTGTCCGACCTGGGCGCGGACCTGACGCGAGCCTACGAGGCGCGGGTGGCGGCGGCCGACGTGGAGCTGACGCCGGCGGCGATCCGCGCCGTGGTGCGCGAGTTGGGCGGCGGCGAGGGGCGCGCCCAGGTGGCCGCGGGCAACAAGGAACTGGCCGGCCAACTCGGCATCAGCGTCCGGACGGTGCAACGGTGGCAGAAGGAGGGTGGGGAGGCGCGTAGTGTGGCGCGCTCGACGCCGGGGCTGCGGATTAGCGTGCGGGGGATTGCCACGGAGCAGCAGCGGGCGGCCAACGCGCGGGCGTTCCGGGAGCGGACCATGGAGGAGGGGCTGGACGTGGGGGCGTGCCGCGTGATGGTGTTGGTCTATAACGAGGAGCGGGCGCGGCCCCGGACCATCGGGCCGCAGCACATCGCGGGGACACACGAGGGGCTCATCGACGCGCTCGACGCGCTCGAAGATGGGGACACCGCTGCGGCGGCCGAGGCGTTCGGCAACGCATGGTTGGGGACGTATGGGATAGACGTGGACGCCGAGGTGACCGATGTGGTGGGCGCGTTCGCGCTCGGCTAGCAACGATCAGACAGCTATGAAAGGGGTAGACCATCATGTCACCCTTTGTACGGTGTGCTACGCTAGGGGCGCAACGTAGGGCAGGTATGAGTGAACAGGGGCAGGATAAGGCGACGGCGCTCGTGCCTGTCGCCCAGCGTCGGGACGAGGTGCTGGCCGTGCGGGCAGAGGACGGATCTAACTATCTCCTGCTGCGACCTATCTGCGCGAGCCTAGGGTTGTCCTAACTGGTGCCCTACTGGCTCTCAACGGTCGAGGTGTCGCGCGTCCAACCCGAACTGCAAGACAAGCTCACGGTGTACCGGCGATGGGTTATCGAGTGGGTATTTGAGGCATTCCAGCGTGAGACGGGGATCGGGCAGGAGACCGCGACCACGCCAGCGCCGGACGCGCGCGACGACGAGACGCTCTCGCTGGCCCATATCCGCGACATGGGGCTGGCTATCGCGGCGTTCGCCGAGCAGCAGATCGCCTTCGCCGCGCAGCAGCAGGCCCAGGATCGGTGCCTCGAGGTCCTGGATGAGGGGCAGGGGCAGCTCTCCGCGCGCCTCGACCGTGCGGCCGGTGTGGTCGGTGGGCTGGTGCGCAGCGTCAAGGCCTTGGAGCAGCGCCTCGCGCCGGGCAACGTGCTCAGCGAGGAGCAGGCGGCCGAGGTGAGCGACCGGGTCAAGACCGTGGCCGAGGCCCTGACGGCGCGGGACGTGGCGGCGGGGGCCGCGCCGCGCAATTGGTATGGATCGATCTACCGGGCGCTCTACAAGCGGTATAACGTCGCGGGCTACCGGCTCATCCGACAGGAGCAGTTCGCCGACCTGCTCTCCTGGCTCGATGACTTCCCCAAAGTGGCAACATCCGCACCTCGGGCCGATGACAACGAGTAGTGGCGTGCCGGTTCCCACCGGCATCCGCTGCTTGATCGTCTCACTCACCGATCAAGACTAGTCGCTGGTGTCCTGAACGAGTCGCAGATTCAGCAGGCGGAACCACAGGGCTTGCTCGCTGACGCCGTAGCGTTTGGCGAGTATGGTTGCATCGATGCCATGTCGATCGACATCATCCTTGATCCATGATGCGGGCATGAGCAGGCAGGCAGCGAAACGATTCGCTGTCGTCTCCAGGGATTTTTGCGGTTCATCGTCACTCGCTGCCGCCGCCTCGGCCGTCGCAAAGTCCACAAACAGGTCGCGGTCGCGCGTCAGCAACAGATGCCCGAGTTCGTGTGCGATCGTGAAGCGTTGTCGTACAGAGGGGTGCGTCTCGTTGACGCCAATGCACACGACATCGCCGTCACGAACGAAGATCCCCGATATTTCATCCGGGAACCGCCAGTCGAAGACGGGGACCCGCAGGCGGCCGGCAACATCGCGCGGCACCACCGGTGGCTTCTCGATGCCCAAGAACGCCAGGACGCGGTCCGCCGCCTGGTTGGGACTGCGCCCCTCCACGTCGGGCGGCAGCGACGGATCGCTGCCTCCGTGCTTATGCGCGAAGGATAGGAATGCGACAACCTCCCCGCGCGCCGCAGGTTGAACTTCCCGAGCCCTCAAGCGAAACGGGCGGTCATCGGCGAGATCGGCGCTGTCTCCCAGGAAAAAAGGGAGCGGGACACCAAGGACAGAGCCGATGCGCTGGAGATCGGCCACGCTGACCTTACGATCTCCGCTCTCGAAGTGCGAGACCGTCGCGGGCGAGTTGTACTCCAGGTGTCGCGCCAGTTCTTCCTGAGACATCCCGAGGTGCGCGCGCGCGCGGCGGATGCGCTGGCCGATCTCTACATACAGCGATTTGGCCACGGGCTTCTCCTCTGGTTAGCGTCGGATGGTGTCCTCGTCGTCCCTCTACGCAAGTGTACAACATGTTCGCCGCTATTGACGGAATGTGTTATCTTTTCTACATCTACACAAAATGTGTAAAAAACTATATCTGAGTATTAATCCACACCGCGTCGCAGCTGTTGTCCGCTACATCCGGGAGTTAGTGGGTGGAAGATATCCCCATCGATTTTGCTATCGTCACCGCTCTGCCGCTCGAGTGCGATGCGGTATTGCGTCACCTCGGACCCTACGAGAAGATACAGGATGACCAAGAGCCGTTGACCTACTACCGCGGTCAGATCGCCTTGCCGGGAGCGGCCGCACACTACGAGGTCGTCGTGACCACGCTCCTGGATATGGGCAACATCGATGCTGCCATCGCCACGACACGGCTCATGCACCGCTGGAGGCCTGCGAGCGTTGTAATGGTCGGCATCGCCGGCGGCGTCCCCGGCAAGGTGCATCTGGGCGACATCGTCGTGGCCGAGTTCGTGTTCTACTACGAGCAGGCCAAGCTGACACCGGATGGGCCGCAGCTACGTCCCGACCAGCGGGACTCGAATGCTCTCCTCTATGGTCGCGCCAGAGCGTTTGACGCGCACGACTGGCGGAAAAGCATCGACGCCGTACGCCCCGACGGCTCGGACGGTGCGTACCCGCCTGAAGTTCATTTTGGCCCCATCGCGAGCGGAGAGGGCGTGCTCGCCGATGCCGCCGCGCTCGCCGGCCTGCGCGAACGATGCCCCCAACTCCTCGCGGTGGCGATGGAAGGCGCGGGGGTGGCGCGCGCAACCATGCTCGATGGCGCGCCGCCGCGCTTCCTGGAAGTGCGCGGTATTTGCGACTTCGCCGACGAGCACAAGAACGACAACTGGCAGCCATATGCGGCGGACGCTGCGGCAGCGTTCGCATGCGGCTTGCTACGGTCGCAGCCCCAGCCTCCCGTCGCCCGTCTGTCAGCGTCGGCCCCGGTTGCCGCGCCTCTCCTCATCCTGCGTGGCCAATCCTTGCGGCCGATCGGGGCCGAGGAACTGACACGGGGTGGCAACGGGGACCTCGACGGACGCCCGAGCGCGGTGGTTTCGCTCGACTTTTGCGACCTGGTCGAGCGCGGCGCGCTCTCCGATCCCGCCAGCGCGTCACGCCGCCTGACCGATCCGTCGGGCCCTCTCTTCAATGCGCTCGCGCGACGGGGGGAGGCCGAGTTCATCTTCCACGGCCTGCTGCACATCCCCTTGGCCTTCCTGGCGGGCCACCTCGTCTCTGATCGGCTGCCGGTCCGCCTCTATGATTATCATCCCAGCCCTGGCTCCCAGACCTGGGCCTGGCCGGACAGCGATGGCCCCCATCCGCCGTTCACCCTCAGTGGTCCCGGACGGCCACGCAAAGCGGCGGGCGATATCGTGATGCAGGTCTCGGTTAGCTATCCCGTCCTGGCGGCGCAGACACGCCTCGTCGTTCCCCGCCCCGCGGCCTTGATCGATCTTGCCGTCCCGCATCCCGCGCGCGGCATTGTACGGAGCGAGGCGCAGACACGAAACTATGGCCAGGTGTTCCGACACGCCCTGGATGGCATCGCATCCCACGCCGGTCCCCTGCGGCGCGTCCATCTCTTCTACGCGGGACCGGTGGCCCTAGCATTTCATTTGGGTCAGCAGATCTCGGAAAATATCCACCCGCCCGTCGTCGTGTGGAATTACCACGGCGGCCGGTACGACTGGGCGATTGACCTCGGCGCGGCGGCGCATGGTGACGATGGGGCGCTGCGGCCCCCGTCTATATAGCAGGAAGGTATCCCCCATGACTATCAAGGCGCGGTTCGACCGCTTCACGACGCAGATCCGTCCGACCGACGGGCATATCGAGGAGGCGGATCGGCAAACCGACTACATGATCGCGCAACTAAAGAACAAGGTCTCGACCGATGGATCGTTCACGCTGGAGAAGGTGCTCGGGGCCGGCTCCAATGCCAAGCACACGTCGCTCCGGCGGACCGACGATAACCGCTTCGACGTCGACCTCGGCGCCTATTACGATGGCGCAGGCGCGACGAAGGAGCGCCTCGACACGCTGCTGGACTTCACGCGCGGGCGTCTCATCGACATCTATCCAACCAAGGATAAGGACGACTTCACTGTCCTCAAGAGCGCGGTACGCGTCCGGTTCCGCACCGGGATCGAGCTCTGGGTCGATGTCACCCCCATCGTGCGCGACGACACCCTCGACGTGCCCAACGGCGGGTGGATCCCGCGCGACGACGGCTGGCGGCTCACCTCGGTGACCTGCCACAACCAATTTATCAGCAGCAGGAGCGCGCGCAGTAAGCGCATCGCCGGGCCGGTCGCCTTCAATCGACTGGTGCGTCTCTTCAAGTGGTGGAATAACCGCCAGGGCGACCTCGCCCAGCCGTCATACCTCTGCGACCTCCTGACCGCCGCCGCCTTCGACGGGCGAGACGTCACCGACGAGTGGCAGACAAGCCTGCGTCACCTCTTCACCTTCCTGCGCAAGCACCAGTTCCGCGAGCCCATCGTGTTCAGCGACTACTACGATCCCGCCGTGGTCCCGCTGCTGGGGGACGCCGTCGTCGTACTCGACGCTGTCAACCGGGACAACAACGTGGCGCGCGCGTGGACGGAGGGGACCCGGCGGGCCTATCTCGATCGGGTGCAGGATGCGTACGACGCCATGGTGTATGCCCTCAGCCTGGAGATGGACGGTGACGAGGACGGCGCCATCGACGCATGGTGCGAGGTGTTCGGGGACGCGTTCCGGACCCTATCCGAGCCGGAGGAGTAGGTGATGACCTCGACCACGACGCGCGCGGCGACGCAGACCAGCACGCTGACCAAGATCATCTACGTGACGCAGAAGGTCCAGGCCGATTTCATCGCCATCCTCGATACCTATGGCTACTTCACCCTCGACTATGCCCGTAGCGTCATTCACGACGTGCGCGTCCTCCTTGATGAGGAGGTGATCGATCGCGTCAAGTTTGTCTGGACGGTGCCGAGCAGCGGTCGAGTCATGGACGAATTCGAGTACGTCGTCATTGCGGCCGGCATCGGCCAGGTCGACGATCGCGCCGGTGGCGTCCGCTACCGACCCGAACTGGCCACGGCCGACTTCCAGGTACGGGTCGTCTACAACGATCGCTGGGTCAAGCTGGCCGAGGATCAGAAGGCGGCGATTCGAGAGGACCTGGTCCTGCCCTGGGGGCCGGCCGGGAGCCTGGACTACAGCGGCGGACGCTGGGTGCAGGACCGGACCTACGCGAGGGAGGGCTACGGCCTCTCCCGGCGGCGGTACACGAGCGATGTCTGACATCCCTATCTTCCTCATCGGGCAGGCGGGCGAACCCTTGGGCCGCCTGCGCCTCGGCGCGCGCGCCCTCGTCGCTGAGGCCGAGCAGGAGGCCCACGCTCGCAACCTGTCGAAGCGCACCGCTCTGCCCCTCGTCCTGCGTGAGCATGTGGAGCGCGCCGAGTATGTGGCCGACGACGACCGCCTCGTGGAGGCGGGGAGCACGCTGGACTGTGTGCGCTGCGGCGAGTCCCCCCCCTCCGTCGAGGTCGTCGTCCGGTCATCCCAAAGGCGCCGCGCTGCGTCGGATGTCGCACATCAACCATCAAGGAGCCCGAGACCAATGCCCAGGACCCAGGATTCCCCACCCGCCGGCAACTTCTTTGAGTTGGAGCGCGTGTATCCAGACGACGAGGCATACGCTCGCTATGGGCGACTCGTCGGGATCGACGAACACAAGAGCAGGCTCCTCATCGATCTCGAGATGCTACTCTACCCGGACCGCCTGTTCGCGTGGAGCAGGCGCCACCACGGCGACCACGTCTTGCGCCTCTGCGACACCTACCGCGACCGCGTGCCCCTGATCATCCTTGAGGGCGATGTCGGGACGGGCAAGACGGCGCTGGCGGAGACGATCGGCGACGCCCTAGCCCGGCGCGTCGGGGCGGGCGCGACCGTGCGACTCCTCAAGATCAACACGCGGATACGCGGCGGGGGGCACGTCGGTGAGATGGGCGAATTGATCTCCCAGGCCTTCACCCAGGCCGAGCAGCAGGCCGCGCGCGACGGCGATCCGGTGCTCCTGCTGATCGACGAGGCCGACGCGCTCGCCGCACGGCGCGATACGGAGCAGATGCATCATGAGGATAAGGCCGGGCTCAATACGCTGCTCCAGCGCCTCGACAACTTGCGCCTGCTCTGCCTTCCGATCGCCGCCATCTTCATCACAAACCGCCCCGACGCGCTTGATCCCGCTATCAGGCGTCGGGCGGCCCTGGATCTCCACTTCGAGCGCCCGAACGACGAGACCCGCGGTCGGCTCATCGAGGACCGGCTACCCGAACTCAAGATCACGCGGCAACGGGTCGAGGAGATTGTGCGCCTGACGGGTGAACGGGAACCCAAAAACAAAGGCGTGCCATTCACTGCATCGGACATCACGGACCGTGTGCTGCCGAACGCCCTGCGTGAGGCCTATGCGCAAGACAGGCCGCTACGGGTCGAGGATGTCATCGAGCAGGCGCGCGTCCTGGCGCCGACACCGCGCATGAGCACGAGCTGAGCCATGACGCCGACGGGCGCTAGGTGGTCCGATCGGACCCGCAACGAAAGGGGGAAATGATGGATGGGGAGGCGCGCGCCGAGGCGCTCTATCGCCGCTTGCGTCGGTGAATGGGCGGTTCGCTCGGGTTTGTCTTCTTTGTGGTTGGCATCACTATTCGCCTCCTCTCCGTTACCATCGACGAGAAGGCGCATCCGTTTGTCAGGGCGGCGTCGAGCGACATCGGGGCGTTCATCGTCGGTGCCGTGGCGATACCGTTCGTCTACGAGATCTTCTTCCGGCGCGACGACGAGCAAGAATGGCACCATCGCCTCGACGTGCTGCTGGACAAGAAGCTGGCCAGCCTGGGTCAGGGCGATGCTCGCCCTCGCCTGCACGGCCACGGCAGGTTGACCATGTCGGAGAAGGTGGCCCTCTTCCAGGATGCGCAGCGCGAGGTTATCGAAGTCGGGGTAAGTTTGCGCACCTTCGTGAGCTATTTCGACCAGCGGCCGGCCTGCGACTTCAAGGAGCCTGTGCTGGAGTTGCTGCGACGCGGCGTGACCGTCCACGTGGCGCTGCTTGACCCCGCGAGCGATGCCGCGCGCGTCTATGCCGAGACGCGGGGGGAGCCGCGATTGGGCGAGACCATCCGACGATCGCTGGCCTCATTGCTCGCGTTGCAGGACGAGGTTGCGTTGCTCAACGCCCCGGGATCAGTTGTTGTCCACCTGTACCATCGTTTGCCCTTCGCGGACATCATGATGGTCGACCCCGAGACGGCGGAGGGGCGTGCCTACATCGCCCCCTACCTGCCCAGCGGCAAGCGCGCGGACAATCCCGTGATCGAAGTGCGCAGGCGATCCGACCCCGCTTTCTTCGATGCGTACCACGCGGCCGTCGTCGGTCTCATTGCGGTCGTGGAGGACGAGCAGGCAGTCCCTGTCGCACTGGCGGCGCCACCCGATCGGGAGCAAGGCAAGGTCGGCTCACATCGTACAGGAGGGGCTTGAGGTGGCGCCGTCGGAGGTTTCACCTCTCCATCAGGATAGGGAAATAGCGCGACCGCATCGGCCGTCCGACCATCGAATGGGTAGGCACGTGGATTTTGCTATCGTGACCGTCTTGGATGTCGAGCGAGATGCCGTCTTGCGGCGCCTGGACGCTGCCCGGCGCGTCGCGCTGCCCGATGATCCCTACGTGTATTACCGCGGGATGGTCGGCATTCCGGGGACGGAAAGCTCGTACGATGTGGTAGTGGCGCAACTTCTCGATGTCGGGAATATCGAGTCCTCCGCCGCGACGACCGAACTCATCCATCGATGGAACCCGCGCCACATCTTGCTGGTCGGCATTGCCGGGGGGGTGGCCTCGCAGGGTGTGGTCGAGGGCGACGTGATCGTGGCTGACTTCGTCTACTATTACGAGCCGGGGAAGCGTATCCCGAACGGCGAGCAGCGACGCCCGAAGCAGTATCGCTGCGATCGCGTGCTGCGGAGTTGGGCGCGGCATGTGGATGCATCCTCCTGGATAGGGACGGTAACGGCCTTATTGCCGGAAGGCGTCCAGGGCCGTGTCCCTCGCGTTCGGTTCGGACCGATCGCATGCGGCGAATGGGTCATCGCCGATGGCGTCACAATCCCGCAGTTACTCGCGGAGTGTCCCCAGATGCTGGCCGTGGCGATGGAGGCGGCAGGCGTGGCGCAAGCTGCGGAGAACAGCGGGCGGGGCTTCCTGGAAATCCGGGGTGTCTCCGACCTTGCTGATCGAACAAAAAGCGACGCGTGGCATGCTTTCGCGGCCGATAGCGCCGCAGCCTTCGTACGCGGATTGCTGGAGAGCAAGCCTGTCGCACCGCAGGCCATCGATGATCTGCATGAGACTAGCCCGTCATCTGCTCCGTCGGCGCGTTTGTTCCGGGATCGGGATGCGCAGGATCTCTTCCGCTGCCCCAATTGCTCACGGGCGGATCGGACGGAGAAGGCTAGCTCTATCGTCGCTGCGGAGACGGAGCGGGTGGATCGCGACAATGGCACGTCGATCAGGCGATCCGGCCTGGCCTCCATGTTACGCCCCCCTCCCAAGCCTCCTCTCGTGCTCCTTGCGGACGGATCGCTCGCCCCGGCGTTGCTAGGCCTTGTGCTGCTCATCGTTTCACTGACCACTCTGCCGACGCTACTTGTATCATGGGCCTCGCTCTCGCCGCGCTCATGGACTCTGGCTGACCCGTCGATACTACACGATGTGCCGCTCGTCATGGCTGGGTGGACGGGTATTATCGTTTTATCACTCCTGCTCCGGAAGGTGCCCGCCGTCTGCCGGCAACAAGACGAGCGCACGCGCATGTTGTCCACGCATCGTGACCTCGTTTACTGTCATCGCTGCGACGGCCTGTTTCTTCCGGGCACAGACGCACCACTCGTGGAGCCGTCGCGCATGGAGAAGTTTCTCCAACGGCGGGCTCGCGAGGACGCGGAGAGGGGCTATGAAGCCCTGGAGGCGCACCATCCCGTCAGTCCCGGCTAGGGCCGATCAGTGTCCAGGCTTGTCTCTGAGGCAAGAGACAGTCTCGGATGAGCCGGGACAAACCCTATGAAGGACCGATCGACCGCGCCGTCGAGGAGCGAGGCGAGGCTCTGCGACTGCTCGGCTGTGGCGTCGATCGACGGATCCAAGAGGACGGTCGTGAGGATGCCATGCCGTCCGAACGCCCGGGCGAGATAGTCGCGCAAGGCATCCCATAGCCGGGTGCTGTCCACCGTCGGGTGATCGACGGCGACCTCGTACATCCAGCGGCTCTTCAGCGCGATCTCAAGCGCGTTGGCCTCATCGATGCGCACTTGTAGCGCCGCTCGAACCTGGAGCGGCAAGGTGTAATTTGTGCCATTGGGACGGACGATACACCCGTCCTCGATCATTTTGATGAAGACCGCATCGACCCGATGCTGCGGGATTTGGAGGCCGAACAGGGAGTGAATGCGATCCGCGACATCTTCCTGCTTGTAGAGGTGATCGTCGGGGCAGACGACGAAGCACTGCAGGATCAGTTGGCGGAGTGTGTCGTCGCTGCTCTGGGTATCCGCAATAGCCACGACGCTACACATCTGCTCGAATGCTTGACTGAAAATATGCGCCTTGGCCAAACCAGGCTTCCGGGAAACCTTCACACTTATGACGATACCTTTACTAAGATTTGGAACGGATATTCTAAAATCAACTCACATGATAGCAAAAAGTGTGGCTATGCGCACGTCTTATCCCAACCAGTGTGGGTATGATGGTTGCTCTGGCTCAAGTCAACGGAACAGAGCGCCCTCACCTGGCGTCCAACGGTGGTGACTGGAGGCATGAGGTGTGCGGAATGGACGTGGACGCGCGTGACCGACGTCATCGGGACGTTCGGCGTGGGCTTGTGAGTGGAGCGACGGACGTGCCCCAAGGGTGGACCACCATGGACCACTTTTGGGGCCTATGCGACGCTAAGGACGCGATGGAGAGTGGGAATGAGAGATGAGTGAGAACGGGCAGGACGCAGAGCGGGCGCTCGTGCTCGTCGACCAACGTCAGGGTGCAGCGATGGGAGGGAGCGAGGTCCTCGCTGTTCGCGCGGAGGATGGGGCGATGCACCTCCCTGTGCGGCCGATGTGCGAGAGCCTGGGACTGTCCTACAGCCCACAGCCCACAGCGCCGCCGTCTCACGCGTGACCCGGCGCGGGAGGAAGGGAGGCGCGACATCCTGCGGGAGGCGGGAGTGGACGTCAGGCAGCGCCGTGCCGACGCCTGGGCGAGGATGAGGGGAACGAGGGGGACGAGGCCTCGGTGCGCGATCGAGACCCAGCGCGGGGCGATGGTATGATCGACGTGGATGCATGGCGGTCCATCGTCCTGGACCTGTGCCGTGAGCGACCGACACTGCTCCCCCATGTCGCCGTCGAGGCCTTGCGCGCCCGCGACTACGCCGCCCGCCTGCATCTGCTCTCCGAGGAGCAGGCCCTCTGCGAGGTCTTCGCGCTAGCCCATGACATCGGGAAGGTCGACACGCTACGAACGACCGGTACACAGTTCCACCCCCTTGACGGCGCCGCTTTCGCGTTGGCCCATGACGAGCCGCGCCTGGCTGCGCTCATCGCCCACCACTCCGGCGCGCGCTACGAAGCCGCGCTGCGTGGGCTGGTTATCCCGTACCCCTACGAGGACAGCATCGTCAATCACATCGTCGCTGTGGTGGACGCATCCACCTTGCAATCCGGCGTCGTGGTCCCGATCGCCGAGCGCCTCCGAGATAGCGCGGACCGCCACGGCCCCGCGAGCCTGCCCGTGCGCGCGATGCATGCCTTCTGGCCAGAGTTGGTCGTGACCGCGCAGGACATCGATCCGTCGCTGCTGTGATAAGAGGGAGGCCGAGCCGTCATCGCATCCCTCTGCCCCTGGCGCTCGCGCCAGCCGTGTGGTGCGGGTTGCGACCGACACGGCCCGTACCGCCGCGCGTGAGAAAGACCTGCGGCGCGTTCCCGCGGTGAAGCCCTGTCGCCATTTCCATTTATAGACTAGCCTAAAAGTAACGGTTCACAGGTTGGACAGTTGGTGCTACACTGGTGGCGCGATAGTCCGCGAAAGGGATTCTATGGCGATGCCGGAGAACTTTGTCAGCTTGGCCGATGCTGCGACCCGGAAAGGGGTCCATTATCAGACGGTGCGCCGCGCGATCGGACGGGGCAGTCTCAAGGCGACCAAGGTCGGCGGCGGCGTGATCATCGCGGAGGTGGACCTGGATGCCTGGCAGCCTCAGTACAAGCACGCGCCTCGTCGCTACAGGCGAGAGGTGGATGACGAGGGGGGCGACGAGGTGGCCACCGGCACACCGGCGGCGATCACGCCCGATGGACACGCGAGCGGTCGCACCGGCCGCGGCGCGCCGTAGCAGCAGTGGCGAGAGCCTGAAGAAACGGACGGAGTGACGGGGTTATGGATGTCTTTCAGTTGCGCGGGGCGGTCGTCGACGAGTACAGCGCCTACATCAAGAGCTTCCTCCGCATCGACGACGCAGAGATCGCTACCTTCGTCCACGCGGAGCTGGCCACGGGCCGGCTCTGGCCCGACCCCCTTGTTCAGCTCAACCCCGCCTTCGAGCCGGGCCAGACCGTCGAGGAATTGGCGCAGCAGGGCCTGGTGGCGCGGGAGTGCGCACGCATCTTCCGCCGCGCCAAGGATGACAACGGTTTCGGCGCGAGCATCCGCCTCCACCGCCACCAGCAGGAGGCCCTCGCGGCCGCCCGGCGCGGCGGCTCCTATGTCCTGACCACGGGGACCGGCTCGGGCAAGAGCCTCGCCTACTTCATCCCCATCGTGGACCATGTGCTCTGCCAGGGGCCGCGCGCCGCGCGCCGCGGCATCGCCGCCATCGTCGTCTACCCGATGAACGCCCTGTGCAACAGCCAGCTGGAGGAGCTGAAGAAGTTCCTGCGGCAGGGGTACGGCGAGCATCAGGAGCCCGTCACCTTCGCGCGCTACACGGGCCAGGAGAGCGAGGAGGAGCGCAAGGCGATCGCCGACCGTCCGCCGGATATCCTGCTCACGAACTACATGATGCTGGAGCTGTTGCTGACGCGCATGGACCCCAACGACGAGCGCGTCATCGCCGCGGCGGCCGGGCTTGAGTTCCTGGTGCTCGACGAGTTGCACACGTATCGCGGCCGGCAGGGCGCCGATGTGGCGATGCTCGTGCGGCGGGTGCGGGAACGCTGCGGCGCTCCGACCCTCCGCTGCATCGGCACCAGCGCGACCATGGCGGGAGACGGGACGCGCGAGGACCGTGCCAAGGAGGTGGCGGCCATCGCGACGCGCCTCTTCGGGGATCGGGTGTCGCCCGAGAACGTCATCGGCGAGACGCTGCGGCGGGCGATCGCGCGCGCGGCGCCGACGGCCGACGAGTTGCGCGCCGCCCTCGCCGGCCCGCGCGCGTATCCCGCCGAGTATTCCGTTCTTTCGGCGCACCCCCTCGCGGCGTGGATCGAGACGACGTTCGGCCTCGCGACCGACGCGCGCGGACGCCTGGAGCGACGCCAACCCTTGACGATGACGGCGGCGGCGCGACTGCTCGCCGGCGAGAGCGGCGCCGACGAGGAGGCCTGCCGCGCTCACCTCGAAGCGCTGCTGCTGGCGGGCTATGCCACGATCAACCCGGCGACGGGCTTCCCCCTCTTCGCCTTCCGCCTGCACCAGTTCATCAGCCGCGGCGACGCCGTGTACGGATCGATCGAGCCCGCCGACAGCCGCGCGCTGACCCTGGAAGGCCAGGTCTACGTGCCGGGAGACCGCGGCCGTCGCCTCTACCCGCTAGCCTTCTGCCGTGAGTGCGGCGCGCCCTACTACGTCGTCGATCGGCCGCGCCTGCTCCCCCTGGAGGGACGCTCCTTGAACGCGATCTCCGACGACCCCAAGGTCGCCTCGGGCTTCATCCTGCCCGACCCCGGCGAGCGGCACACGCTCGATCTGGACACCCTGCCCGAAGACTGGCTGGAGACGCGCCGCGATGGCACGGTGCGGGTGCGGTCGAGCGCCCGCGCGTGGCTCCCGCAGCCCGTCTACGTCACGCCCGACGGGGCGTGCGCGGAGGAGGCGCGGCCCGGCGCGCTGCGCGCCCTCTTCCTCCCGGCGCCGTTCCGCTACTGCCCCCGCTGCAGCGTCAGCTACTCCTCGAGCACGCGCAGCGACTTCGGCAAGCTGGCCATGCTCTCCACCGAGGGGCGCTCCACGGCGACGACCATCCTCTCGCTGACCGTCGTCCGGGCGCTCCGCGGCGACCACGACCTGAAGCGTGAGGCGCGCAAGCTCCTGTCGTTCACCGACAACCGCCAGGACGCGTCGCTCCAGGCCGGCCATTTCAACGACTTCGTGCAGATCGGCCTGTTGCGCGCCGCCCTCTACGCCGCGGTCGCGGAGTCCGGCGACGAGGGGTTGACCCACGACACCGTCGCGCGCACCGTGACGCGGCAGCTGCGCCTGGAGCCGCACGAATACAGCGCCAACCCCGACGCGCAGTTTCTGGCCAGGCAGAAGATCGAGGCCGCGCTGTGCGACACCGTCGGCTACCGCATCTATCGCGACCAAGAGCGCGGCTGGCGCGTCACCGCCCCCAACCTGGAGCAGGTCGGCCTGCTGCGGGTGCGGTACGACGCGCTGGACGCGTTGTGCGCCGCCGAGGACGTCTGGCGGTCACGGCACCCCGCCCTGGCTTCCGCCACGCCCGACGAGCGGCAGCGCGCCTGCCAGACGGTGCTCGACACGCTGCGGCGCGACCTGGCGATCAAGGCCTCCTATCTCGACCCCGAGCAGCAGGAGCGCCTGGTGCAGAGCAGCTTCCAGTTCCTCAAGGAGCCCTGGGCGCTCGACGAAGAGGACCTGCGCACGGCGCCCGTGGCCTGGATCGGGCCGAAGGAGCGCGGCTCCGGCCGCGCCGACCTCTCCCTCTCGGCCACCAGCGGCCTTGGCCACTTCTTGCGACGGTCGTCGACCTGGCCCGCGTTCCTCCCGACGGGCCAAAAATTGCCCGCGGCTGACCTGGAGGGCCTGGCGCAGGACCTCTGCGAGGCCCTGGTGATCGGCGGCCAGTTGGAACCGAGCGACGAGCGCCGCGACCGCGGGAGCAATGGAGCGCGGCGGAGCTATCGCCTGCAGGCCGGCTGCATCCGCTGGCTGGCGGGCGACGGGACGCCCCCGCCGCTCGACCCCGTGCGGGTGACGCGGGCGCCCGTAGAGCCAAAGGAGACCAACGCCTTCTTCCGCGCCTTCTACGCGCGGGTGGCGCTGGACCTGCGCGGGATCGAGGCGCGCGAACACACGGCGCAGGTCCCGTCCTCGGTGCGCGAAGAGCGCGAACATGCGTTCCGCGACGGCGACCTGCCGGTGCTCTACTGCTCGCCGACGATGGAGTTGGGCGTGGACATCTCCGACCTGTCCGTGGTCAACATGCGCAACGTCCCGCCCACGCCCGCGAACTACGCGCAGCGGTCGGGCCGCGCCGGGCGCGGCGGGCAGCCGGCCCTGGTGCTCACCTATTGCTCGTCGAACAGCCCGCACGATCAGTATTTCTTCCGCGTCCCCGCGCGCATGGTCGCGGGCCAGGTCATCCCGCCGCGCCTGGACCTGACCAACGAAGACCTGGTGCGGGCGCACCTGCACGCCGTGTGGCTCGCCGAAACCGGCCAATCGCTCGGGACCACGCTGACCGACGTGGTCGACCTGGAGGTGCCCGACGACCGCCTGCCGATCCGCGCGAGCGTCGCCGACGCCTTGCGCAACCCGCACGCGACGCGGCGCGCCGCCGCCCGCTGTGAGCGTATCCTGGCGGCGATGGGGGAGGACCTGTGCGCCGCCCCATGGTATACGGAGCGCTGGCTGGAATCCGTGATTAGCGGCGCTTACCGCGCCTTCGATGGGGCCTGCGAGCGCTGGCGTGGGCTGTACCGGGCGGCCCGCCGCCAGCAGGCGGTCCAGAACGCCATCGTGACCGACGCCTCGGCCTCGCCCGAGAGCCGCGAGGCGGCGCAGCGGCTGCGCGGGGAGGCCGAGACGCAGATCAAGCTCCTGACCGAGGACGAGGCGGCCGCGATGCAGTCCGACTTCTATACGTATCGCTACTTCGCCAGCGAAGGGTTCCTGCCCGGCTACAACTTCCCGCGCCTGCCGTTGGCGGCGTACCTGCCGGGCCGCCACCGCTCCATGGGGCGCGACGAGTTCCTCTCGCGCCCGCGCTTCCTGGCCGTCTCCGAGTTCGGTCCCGGCGCCATCATCTACCACGAGGGCAGCCAATACCGCGTGGCGCGCGTGCTGCTCTCGGTCCAGGAGGGCGGCGACCGGACGACCACGGCCAAGTTCTGCGGCAATTGCGGCTATGGCCACGTCGGCGACGTGACCGGCGACGAGCGCTGCCACTTCTGCGATGCCCTGCTCTCCGGGCCCGGCACCCTGTATTTCTCGAACCTGATGCGCCTGGACAACGTGGCCACCAAGCGGGTCAATCGCATCACCTCCGACGAGGAGGAGCGGCGGCGGCGCGGCTACGAGATGAAGACGGCGTTGCGCTTCGCGCGCGGGTCGCACGGACTGGAGTATACGCGCGCCGTCGCGTCGGACGGGGACGGAGAGCTCGCCTCCCTGACCTATGCGCCGACGGCGACCCTCTGGCGGCTCAATCTCGGATGGGTTCGGCGCCAGGACAAGAGCTTGCACGGGTTCCTGCTCGACATGGAGACCGGCGAGTGGAGCAAGAAGGAGCGCCAGGCGGCCGAGACGGGAGAGGGCGGAGCGGAGGACGCCGGCGAGACCATGGTGCGCGTGGTGCCCTTCGTCGAAGACCGACGCAACGCCTTGGTGGTGCAGGTGTCCAAGGCTCTGGACACTGCGGCCATGGCCAGCCTCGAATACGCGCTCAAGAGGGGCGTCGAAGCCGTCTACCAGATCGAAGACCGCGAACTGGATGCCGAGCCGCTGCCCTCCCTGGTCGACCGGAGACGTATCCTGCTGTACGAGTCGGCGGAGGGCGGGGCGGGCGTGCTGGCGCGCCTGGCGCACGAGCCGGGGGCGCTGGCCCGTGTCGCGCGCGCGGCGCTGGGCATCCTGCACTTCGACCCGGATACGGGTGAGGATCGACGCCGACCGGTCGGGGCGGAGGAGGACTGCGAGGCGGCCTGCTACGCCTGCCTGCTCAGTTACGCCAACCAGCGCGAACACCTCCTCCTGGATCGCCACCTGGTGCGTGACCTGCTGCTGCGCCTGACGAAGGCCGAGACGCGCACCGGCTCGGGAATGCGAGCGCCCGGCGATACCCTCACTGCGTTGGAGGGCGCCTGCGGCTCGGAGCTGGAGCGCGCTTTCCTCCACCACCTACACAGTGGCGGCCACCGGCTCCCCGACCACGCCGGCGCCGTGGTGCAGGGCTATGGGACGCGGCCGGACTTCTACTACAACGATCCCCCGACGTGCGTCTACGTCGACGGGCCGGTCCATGACTATCCGGACCGCCAGGAGCGCGACGCCGCGGTGACGGCCAGGCTACAGGACGGTGGCTACGAGGTTATCCGCGTTGCAGGACCGGATACGTGGGACGGGGCGATCCGCGCCAACGCGTGGGTGTTTGGCCCGAACTCAACGTCAGCGAAGGAACAGCAAGTGCGATTATTGCCCAGCGCACAACTCCATCTCACCTCAACAGCCGAGTAAGAAAGGACACGGAGGTCACAGCAGCATGAACGATCAGCGGGGACGCAAAGTCGAAGGCGGTGATATGCCGGGTGTGCGGGATCGTCGCTTCGATTCATTCCTGACGGTAGATGCCTGGTTGGCTGGCGACATCAACGAGATGCGCCGACTGCTTGGGAAAGCTGCGGTAGATGATTCCAGCACGGCACTGTTGGAGGCGGCACAGGTTGGGCGCGACGCGCTTGACGCACTGTCAACGAGTGACGCACTGAGGAACGTACTGGGACGACACTACAATAATTCAGTACGGCATGAGCAGGGATTCGGGCTCAGGAAACGCTTGCGTAAGGACGTCGAGTTGCTGCTCTCGTTCCTAGAGATGGAGCGACGCCTATTAATCCGGACGGGCCTGAGCGTGGAGGCGTGCAATGCGATTATCGGGGATTGCCGGCGGGTGATCGAGGCTGACTTTACTCCCGACAATAGCAACGCGGATACTAGTAACAGCGCGGATGCTTACAGTGCAACCGTCATGACCGCGCTTAAAGCACAGCGGGACGAGGTGGATCAGATACTGAAGGAAATGCGGGAGGAAGTGAACCAGCGCGACATCGTCGAGAGAGGATGGTTTAGGCGAGTCCGCCAAGTCGTAAAGGTGCATGGAGGGGTCCTGGTGCTTGCCGTCAATTACGGTGCTGACGAAGTGCTACGCCTGAATCAGGCCGCGATGGCGGTCTCAGGATCGACGGGGCTTGCCTTGTGGCTGGGCAATGTTCTGCGCAACGATAGGCCCGAACCTGCGCCCACCCGACCCGAGAAGCATCCCCGATGACGACTGGAGAGAGGCTGCGCACGGTATATACACCTGGCTCCCTTGTGCGCGCCCGTGGCCGCGAGTGGGTCGTGCTCCCCCAGGATGATGCGGAGGTGCTGCGCTTGCGGCCCCTCGGGGGGACGGATGCCGATGTAGTTGGTCTGTTCCTTCCTCTAGAGGGGCACGACGTGCAGCCCGCCACCTTCGCCCCGCCCGATCCTACGCAAGCGGGCGACCACACGGCTGGCCTGCTCCTGCGCGACGCCGTGCGCCTGGGCCTGCGCACGGGAGCCGGCCCGTTCCGCTCGCTCGGGCGCATCGCCGTCGAGCCGCGCGCCTACCAGCTCGTCCCGCTCCTGATGGCCCTCAAGCTCAACCCTATCCGCTTACTCATCGCCGACGACGTCGGCGTGGGCAAGACGGTGGAGGCGGGCCTCATCGCGCGGGAGATGCTCGACCGCGGCGAGGTCCGCCGCCTGTGCGTGCTGTGCCCGCCGCACCTGTGCGAGCAGTGGCAGGCCGAACTCTCCCAGAAGTTTCACCTGGACGCCGAGGTGGTGCGGCCCGGCGCCGTGGCGCGCCTAGAGCGCGGCTTGCCGATGGGCCGCTCGCTCTTCGAGGAGTACCCCGTGGTGGTCGTATCGGTCGACTACATCAAGAGCGACCGGCGCCGCGCCGACTTCGTGCGGGCGTGCCCCGAGTTTGTCATCGTGGACGAGGCGCACATCTGCGCGGAGGGCGCCTCGTCGGGCGGCCAGCACCAGCGCCATCAGCTCCTGGCGGAACTGGCGCGCGACCCGCGGCGACACCTCGTGCTGGCGACGGCGACGCCGCACAGCGGCGTGGAGGCGGCGTTCCGCTCCCTTCTGGGCCTGCTCAGCCCGGCCCTGGCCTCCCTCCCCACGGACCTTGCGGGCGCGGCCAACGAGGCCGAGCGCCGGCGCCTGGCCGCCCACTTCGTGCAGCGCCGGCGCGCCGACATCCGCGCGTACCTCGACGAACAAACGCCCTTCCCGGATCGGCTGTCCGCCGAGCGCACCTACACCATGTCGCGCCCGTACCAGGACCTCTTCGACCGCGTGCTCTCCTACGCCAACGAGTTGGTGCGCGGGGCCGAGGGGATGACGGTCTTCCGGCGCCGCGTGCGCTGGTGGGCGGCGCTGGCCCTGTTGCGGTGCGTCTCATCGAGCCCGGCCGCGGCCGTCGCCGCCCTCTCGACGCGAGCAGCGGATAGCGGAGCCAGCGAGAGCGTGGCCGAGTTGGACGCCCTGGGGGAGCGGGCGGTGCTGGACCTGGAGACGTCGGACGTGGCCGACGCGGACGATACGGCGCCGGGCGCCGACGCGAGCGACGCGGAGGGACCGGGCGAGGGCGAGCGGCGCCGGTTGCGCGACTTCGCCCGAGCGGCCGAGGCGCTGCGCGGCGAGAAGGACGCGAAGCTGATGGGCGTCGTCCCGATCGTCAAGGACCTGGTCGGGAACGGCTTCCGCCCCGTCGTCTATTGCCGCTACATCGCCACGGCCGCGTACCTGGCCGACGAACTGCGCCGACGCCTCCGCGGCGTCGAGGTGATCGCGGTGACGGGGGCGCTGCCGCAGGAGGAGCGCGTGGCCCGCGTGGCCGCTCTGGCGGGACACGAGCGACGCGTCCTGGTCGCGACGGACTGCCTCTCCGAAGGCATCAATCTGCAGGAGCACTTCGACGCCGTCGTCCACTACGACTTGTCGTGGAACCCCACGCGGCACGAGCAGCGCGAGGGGCGCGTGGACCGCTACGGCCAACCACGGCGGGAGGTGCGCGCCGTCCTGTACTACGGCGCGGACAACCGCATCGACGGCGCCATCCTCAACGTGCTCCTGCGCAAGGCCGAGAGCATCCGCAAGAGCCTCGGCGTGGCGGTGCCGCTGCCGCAGGACAGCACCAAGGTGCTCGAGGCCATCTTCGAGGCGCTGTTCATGCGCGGCCGCGCCAGCCCGCAGCAGCTGGCCTTCGACTTCGACGACGCGGACACGCGCCTCGCCGCCGTGGAGGCGGAATGGGAAAACGCCACCGAGCGCGAGAGGCGCAGTCGCACCCTCTACGCCCAGGCCTCGCTGCGCCCCAACGAGGTCGCGCGCGCACTGCGCGAGGCAGCGGCGGCGCTGGGCGACCATCGCGACGTGGAGCGGTTCGTCGGCGCGGCGTGCCAGCGTCTCAACGTCCCGCTGGCGCCCGCCGGCGATCACTGGACGCTGATCACGGATGCGTTGCCGCTGGCCGTGCGCGAGGCCTGCGGCGTGCCGATGCCCCACGCGCGTCTCGCCTTCCAGCTACCCGTCCCCGACGGCGTCACCTACATCGCGCGCACGCACCCCCTCGTCGAGGCGCTGGGACTCCATGTGGCCGGGACGGCGCTTGACACGGGGACGGACGGCGTCGCCGCGCGCTGCGGCGCGATCCGGACCCACGCCGTCACCACACGCACGATGCTCCTCGTGCTGCGCCTGCGCTTCCACCTCGACGTGACGAGTCACGGCACGGCGACGCCCCTGCTGGCCGAGGAGTGCGTGGTCGCGGCCGTTCGAGGAGGGGCGGAGGCGTCCGCGTGGATGCCGGAATCCGAGGCGCTGCGGTTGCTCGGGGCCGAGCCGGCCGGCAACGTGGCGCCGGCGCTGCGGGAGCGCTGGCTGACGTCCGCTCTCGAGGGCTGGCCGGCGCTCCAACCGGGGATCGAGCGGCTGGCCGGCGAGCGGGCCGAGGCGCTCCTCGCGGCGCACCGGCGCGTCCGCGACGCCGCGGGGCTCGTGGGGGTGCGCTACAGCGTGCGGCCCCAGTTGCCCGCGGACCTGCTGGGCCTCTATATCTTCATGCCGGTCGCGACCGGGATCGTCCAGGGCTAGGGGAAGGGAGCGCGCACGAAGATGGCCAGGACCGCGCAATCGGCATTTGTCACCGTGCGATCGGAGGGAGGTCTCCTCCCCCCCGACCTGCTGGCGCGCATCGCCGCCGCCGATCCCGAGCTGGGCGGCCTGACCGCCGCCGACTACGGGTTGGGCAAGGGCGAACGGCTAACGGAGACGGCGGCGCACGCCTGGGCCTCTTGCAAGATCTATTGGGAGGCGTTCAAGGCGGTTAGGGCGCGCCTGGGCGAGGACGAGAGCGGCGTCACCGAGACGCGCGAGCAGTGGGTGTTGCCCCTCTTCCGCGAGCTGGGCTATGGGCGGCTCTCGTATCGGGCGGCCGCCGACGTCGTCGACGAGCGCCCCTACCCCCTCTCCCACCGGGCCGGTGAGGAGCCGGGCGCACCGCCCATCCATGTCGTCGCGGCGGAGCAGGACCTGGACCGCGGCGAGGGCAAGCGTACCGTCTCCGGCGGCCTGCGCGTCAGCCCCCAGGGCTTAATGCAGGAGTATCTCAACCGCACGCCGCACCTGTGGGGCATCGTGACCAACGGCCGGCAGCTGCGCCTGTTGCGCGACAACGAGAGCCTGACGCGCGCCGCCTACGTCGAGTTCAATCTCGAGGCCATGATGGAGGGCGGCGTCTACGCCGACTTCGTGCTGCTCTATCTGCTGCTGCACCGCTCGCGTCTGCCCCGCGGCCGGCAAGAGTCGGCCGATTGCTGGCTGGAGCGGTGGCGGCTCGCGGCGGTGCAGGGCGGGACGCGCGCCCTGGATGCCCTGCGCGGGGGCGTGACGGCCGCGCTCAAGGTGCTGGGCCAGGGGCTGCTGGAGCATCCCGTGAACGAGCGGCTGCGCGCGCGCCTGGAGGGCGGCGAGCTGACGGTCACGGAGTACTATCGGCAGCTGCTGCGCCTGGTCTACCGCTTCCTCTTCCTGCTCGTGGCCGAGGAGCGCGACCTGCTCTTCGCGCCGGATGTGGCCCCGCGCCTGCGCGCGATCTACATGGCGGACTACTCCGTCACACGCCTGCGGGATCAGGCCGAGCGACGCCGGCGCGAAGACCGGCACGATGACCTGTGGCGCGCGCTGACTGTCACCGTCGGCATGATGCGCGACGGCTGCCCTGCCCTCGCTTTGGCGCCGCTCTCCGGCGGCCTCTTCAACGTGCGCTCCTGCCCCGACCTCGACGGGGCGCAGCTTGCGAACGGTGCCCTGCTTGAATCCCTGCGCGGTCTCTCCCTCGTGACCGTGAAAGGGGTGCGGCGGCGCGTCAACTATCGCGATCTGGGCGTCGAGGAGCTGGGCAGCGTCTACGAGAGCTTGCTCGACCTGCATCCGGCCCTGCGGCGCGAGGGCGGCCCGCCGCGCTTCGAGTTGGTGGAGGGCAGCGAGCGCAAGACGACCGGCTCGTACTATACGCCGCCGTCGCTCGTGGCGGAGCTGATCAAGAGCGCGCTGGAGCCGGTCATCGTCCGGGCGCTCATCGAGGGCGGGACGCCGTCGGAGAAGCGTCAGAGGTTGCTTGCCCTCAAGGTGTGCGATGCTGCCGCCGGGTCGGGACACTTCCTCCTGGCGGCCGCGCGACGCATCGGACGGGAGGTGGCGCGGCTGGACGCCGGCGAAGCGGAGCCCGATATCCATGCCCAGCGCGCGGCCCTCCGGGACGTCATCGCGCGCTGTATCTACGGCGTGGACCTCAATCCGCTCGCGGTCGATCTCTGTCGCCTGGCGCTGTGGATCGAAGGGCACGTGCCCGGCCAGCCGCTCACTTTCCTCGACCACCGCATCAAGTGCGGCAACTCGCTCGTCGGCGCGACGCCCCACGCCGTCGACGCCGGCCTGCCCGACGAGGCCTTCGCCCCGCTCAGCGGCGACGATCGGACCTTCGCGAGCGGCATCAAGCGGCGCAATCGGACCGAGAGACTGGGGCAGACCAGCTTCTTCGGCCAATTGGCCGCCGGCGAGCTGCTGGGGGCAGAGGCCAGCAAGGACGAAGCTCTCGTCGCCAGGGAGATCGGCGAGCTGAAAGAGACCGACGCGCGAACCTTGCGCGAGAAAGAGGAGCGGTACGAGGTGTTCCGCGAGTCCGAGGTCTACGAGCGCAAACTCTTCCTGGCTGACGCCTGGACGGCCGCCTTTTTCTGGCGTCTCCTGCCGGAGCGCCCCGATCCGCCAACAGCCGCTGGCATCCGCGGCCTCCAGGAGGGAACGGATACCCTCTCGCCGGCACAACGGGCCGAGGTGCGTGCGCTCGCCGAGCGCCACCACTTCTTTCATTGGAGCCTGGAGTTTCCTGACGTCTTCGCCGAGGCGGGCGGCTTCGACTGTGTGATCGGCAACCCGCCGTGGGAGCAACTGCAACTGGAGGAACTGAAGTTCTTTGCTGTTCATGCACCGACCATCGCCGATCTTGCCGGCGATACGCGTAAGCAGGCTATCGCCGCTTTGCCCAAGACTGATCTGATACTCGCCGATCTGTTTAACCAGGCCAAGCATGACAGGGAGACCGAGGGCCGGTTCTTGCGCGAAAGTGGACGATTTGAACTGACTGCAGCTGGCAAACTCAACACTTATGCCCTCTTCGCCGAGCAGTTCCGCAATCTGTCGGCCCCGCAGGGGCGTGCTGGTCTGATCTGCCCCACTGGCATCACCACCGATGACTCCACCAAACGCTTCTTCGGGGACCTCGTGGAGAAAAGGTCTTTGGTCAGTTTCTATGGCTTCAAGAACGAGGAGTTCCTGTTCAGCCGGCCGGTTGAGCATACTGTAACGTTCGGTCTGCTGACCATGCTCGGCAGGGGACAGAAGTCGCCGCAGATGGAGTTCACCTGGCTAGCGTACAATACCACGCACATGAACGACCCAAAGCGCCGTCACCTCCTTACTGTTGCAGATATCACACTGGTCAACCCTAACACCCGCACCTGCCCGGTCTTCCGAACCCGTGCCGATGCCGAGTTGACGAAGTCGATTTATCACCGCGTGCCAGTCCTCATAAATGAGGTGTCAAATGAAAATTATTGGGCTATGTCTTTCCGGCAAGGCTTGTTCAATATGACAAGCGACAGCGGCTTCTTCCGCACATGCGAACAGCTTGAAGGGGAGGGCTGGGTCCTCGACAACAACGTCTTCCGGCAGGGTGACGAGGCCTACTTGCCGTTGTATGAGGCCAAGCTGTTCCATCAGTACGACCATCGTTGGGCCACGTACGACGGCGTGGAGACGCGCGACCTGAGCGTTGCCGAGAAGGCCAACCGCTACTGCGTCGCCCTGCCGCGTTACTGGGTCCCCGCTAGCGAGGTTGAGGCGCGGCTGGCCGACCGCTGGGGGCACGACTGGCTGTTGGGCTTCCGCGACATCGCCCGCAATACCGACGAACGCACTGCCATCTTCAGCTTGATCCCGCGTGTGGGAGTTGGGCATACGGCTCCCTTGATGATTCCATCACGCGATGATTCTGATTCTGTAGCCTGTCTCTTAGGCAACTTCAACTCTTTGGTTCTTGACTACGCGTCTCGCCAGAAGATTGGCGGTACGCATCTGACGTATACATTCCTAAAACAGTTCCCGATCCTCCCTCCCTCTGCCTATATCCCCGCTGACATTGAGTACATCGTGCCCCACGTGCTTGAACTGGTCTACACGGCTTGGGACATGCAGCCGCTGGCGCGGGACCTAGGCTACGATGGGCCGCCGTTCGTTTGGGACGAGGAGAGGAGAGCCGTGCTGCGGGCGGAGTTAGACGCCTATTACGCTCGTCTCTACGGCCTAACGCGTAAGCAACTCCGCTACATCCTCGATCCGCACGACTTGACCGACCGGGAACTGGAGGACATTCTCGACCTGGCCGAGGACCCGCCGGATGTGCCACGCACCAAAGACTTCCCGGGCGAGACCTTCCGCGTGCTCAAGGAGCGAGAGATGAGGCAGTATGGGGAGTATAGGACCAAGCGTCTCGTCTTGGAGGTGTGGGATCGCCTCACGTCACACTCGGGCAGCTCCCTTGAGATGACCGCGCCGCCCGCTAGATAGGAGAGATAGATGCCGTTCCAAATGCCCATCACCATCGCCGAAGTCCTCGGTCGAATCCAGACCCATGACTATGTCCTGCCGGCGATCCAGCGCGAATTCGTGTGGAGCCAGGACCAGATCAAGCGGCTTTTCGATAGCCTGCTGCGTGGCTATCCGATCGGCTCCTTCCTGTTCTGGTCCGTCGATGCCACCCACGCGGGTGACTTCAAGTTCTACGGCTTCATCAAGGACTACCACCAGTTGACGGCGCCTCACTGCCCCATCCTCGATCTGCCGGCGGGCAAGCCAGTCACGGCCATCCTTGATGGGCAGCAGCGGCTCACGGCGCTCAATATCGGCTTGCGCGGGTCGCACGCGCAGCGGTTGGCGGGTAAATGGGGGAAGAATCTATCGGCGTATCCCGTGGAGCGGCTCCATCTCAATCTCTGCCGCTTGGCGGCCGAGAACGAGTTAGGAATGGTGTATGAGCTTGATTTCTTCAAGGACCCGCCCGCGTCGGACCCCGCCAACGACGTGCATTGGTTCCCCGTCCATCGGCTTTGCCCTAAAAGTACGTGCGTCCTAGTTTATTCCGAACGACATCCACTAAATCGGCGTATGTGAAATGCTATTCGGAATGGACGAACAAGGCCAAAAGCTGTTCTAGCACGACCGACTTTATGGGCGAGGCCCCCGTCCATCGCATTCTCGATCCCGACCTGGCCGACGCCCCACAGCTCTTCAAGTACATGCAAGCCAATGGCTTGGTGAATAATGAGCATGCCTTCCAGATGCTCAATGACCTGCAACAGGCGGTTAAGAGAGAGCCTGCCATCAACTTCTACGACGAGAAGGGCCAGTCGATCGACAAGGTCCTGGACATCTTCATTCGCGTCAATAGTGGGGGGACGATGCTCGGCTACTCGGGCCTGCTGCTCAGCATCGCCACGGCCCAATGGGAAAAGCTGGACGCACTCCAGCAGATCCACGGTGTCGTCGATGAACTCAACGGCATGGGGCAAGGCTTCGCTTTCCCCAAAGATGTCGTGCTCAAGGCTAGCCTCGTGCTCACCGACGTGCCGGACATCGGCTTCAAGGTCACCAACTTTAACCATGCCAACATGGTGAAACTGGAGGAGCGGTGGGAGACCATTGAAGATGCGCTGCGGCTGGCCGTCGGCTTGCTCGCGGACTACGGCTTCTCGGGGGCGACGTTGTCGGCCAACAGCGCGCTCATCCCCATCGCTTACTATGTCTACCGGCGCGGCTTTGGTGAGGCCTATCGTACCGCATCGGCTTACGCCGGCGACCGCGCAGCCTTGCGCTCCTAGCTCGTCCGCTCTTTGATCAAAGCGGGTGTCTGGGGGTCGGGACTCGACACCCTCTTGCGTGACCTGCGGCGTGTGATCGTCGAGCATGGCGCGTCGGGCTTCCCGCTGGTGGCCCTGGAGTCGGCGATGGCGGCGCGCGGCAAGTCGCTCGCGTTCACGGCAGAGGAGTTGGATGAGTTGCTCGAAACGCCCTACGGGCACAAACGCACCTTCCCGCTCCTGGCGTTGTTGTTCCCGCATGTGGACACGCGCCATCAGTTCCATGTGGACCACATATTTCCGCGCGCCCTCTTCAAGCGGTCGAAGTTGCTTGAGGTTGACATTCCCGCAGGGCGCATCGACGAGTTCGAGCGGCTCGCCAACGGGTTGCCCAACCTGCAGCTACTCGATGGGCCCGTCAACGTGGAGAAGCAGGATGAGATGCCGCTGGCGTGGGCTCTCCACATCTTTCCCGACCCTGCCAAACGCACCCATTACCTGATGCTGCAAGACCTGGAAGACCTGCCGGCCAGTATGGTCGACTTCGCCGACTTCTATCAGGTACGCAAGCAACGTCTCGCCCAGCGACTGGGCGGAGTCCTGGGTGTCAACGTTGCACAGCCGTCGGCCGCGGCAAGCTGAAGGCGTCCGCCCACGACACTGTCCCGCGTGACGAACGGCGCGGCGATATGAGGTCTTACAACAACGTAGGAAGCCTTCACAGTCTTCTTTGACGTAGTAATGCTTTTGCTAGTACGATTCGAGTAGAGGATAGGAGGACTGATGGACCCGATAAGTATGATCGTAATGGCGTTGGCGACAGGGGCTGTCGCTGCGCTACACGACACAGCCGAACAAACCGTCAAGGATGCGTATACTGGCTTGACAGGACTGATACACCACAAGTACAGCCATGTTGACGTTGCCGTACTGGAGAGTGACCCAACTTCCACCTCACGTCAGGCGGTCATCAAGGAAGATTTGGAGAAAACCAACGTGGGCACGGACGAGGAGGTGCTGCGTCAGGTCAAGGTCCTGCTCGACGTGATACGGATATCGGCTCCTGAGGCTGTCGAAGCCGTGGGCGTGAGCCTAGAGGACATCAGCGGGGCTGCACTCCGACTGGAGGATATCGTCGCTAGTGGCGCGGGAGTGATCGTTAAACACGCGACAATGACCGGCGATATCACAGTCAAAGGGGTACGGGCTGGGAGCGGGAGAGACGTGGTAAACCCTTAGGGACGGTAGTCGGGCAGATCCAGGGGCCGGCTACCGTTGTGTTCACCAATGTCACCGCTCAGGGCGACATTGTCGTGGGCAACGTGCCCATTCCCCGTCAGTGGAAGCGTCCTAGCGAGGGCGACCCTCTCAAACGGTGGGCACAGGCTGTAGGGCGAGGTGCGGACCTGGCTACTCTGCATACACAGTTGCGGCGTGATCAGAGCGTCGCCATTGTCGGAATGTCAGGGGAAGGCAAGAGCACGTTGGCTGCGCTGTTTGCTCATCACCATGTGGCAAGCTATGCAGGTGGCGTTCTGTGGGTCGAATTGGGGTACACGTTCCGCGATGCCACGCAGTGCCAGGCTATCTTAAATAGCTGGGCGACGTGGGCATATGGCGGAGACGTGCAGATCGTGCAGGCCGCGCACCTCCAATTTGACCCAGACGCTGTGCGCATGCTGCTCACAGGATATGGGCCGTTACTGGTTGTGCTGGATGATATTTGGGACTTAGAGGCCATTGAGCCTTTACGCCGCGCCCTGCCAGATGACGCCAGTATCGTCGCGACGACGCGCGACGCCCGCATTGCTGCTGCCTTGGGTACGCTGCCCCTGGGATCGCTGACGCGTACTGATGCGTTGAGACTTCTGCGTGACCACCTGCCGGATCTATCCGACACCACTCTGGAGAGGTTAGCCGATGGGTTAGGTCGGCACGCGCAAGCTCTGGCCATCGCTGCCGGGGATATCAAGCGCCGGGTAGGGCGTGAGCGCCGCGCGCAGGCCATTGATGCCCTTTTGGAGCAGGTGGGGAACGGCGCTGGGTTTGGGGACCTGCCTCAACTCGATCAACGTGACCGGCAGAATGCCGTGGAGGTGGCCCTCAAGTTCAGCTACGACGACATTGGAGAATCTGTCCCATTGGGGCCAGACTACCAGCGCCGATTCCGCGCTCTGGGGGCATTGGGAGCGCCGCAGGCGAGCTTCGGAACCGCCACCGCAGCCGCGCTGTGGTCGGACGAGTTGGATGCCACCGCCGAGTACTTGGACGTATTGCGTGACCGCTCCTTAGTAACACAGATCGACGATGAACAATGGGCACTACACACACTAATCCATGCCTATGCCCATGCTCTGCTCCTACGCGGGGGGGAAAGGGAGCCTGCCGAACGGTACCGCACGTTTATGATTTGGTTAGCGAGAGAAAGTTTTAGGCAAGCACCACAAAAGTGGACACGAGTCACACGCGACATGCCACATATTCGGTACGTTGGTAAGGATCTAATCTGTAGCGTTAGGGCGCTGGTAGGTGATCTGCAATCATTAGCGCAGCCCAACTGGCCACGGGTTGGAACAACCAGTGTAAGCGAGGATGACAGTGCCGTTTTGAATCAAGCACTTGCCTTTTCGTCTGCAGTTTCGCTCTATGTCATGAACCATCCAGAAGTAGGTGTGGATGGGAAAGAATGGCTGTGGCTGGGGCTCGTATCAGCGCGGGTACTGAATGAACGGCCGATGATTGCTGTGTTCTTGCGTGATCTTGCTCTTTGGCACTACCAGCATGGTCAACTATTTGTCGCGTTGGAATACAGTGAGCAGGCCCTGCCCCTCAGCCGTGCGGTAGGCGATCGGCAAGGCGAGGTGAGAACGCTCAACGACATGGCAGGAATCTACCGAGACATTGGTGAGCTACAGCAGGCGTTGGTGCGGTTCAAGCAAGCATTTGACGTCACCCACGAGATGGGCGATCTGTCAGGCGAGGCGCTAACGCTCAACAATATGGGTTTGGTCTACCACGCTCTCAAAGAGCCGCAGCGGGCGCTGGAGTTATACGAGCGCGCGCTGTCCATTGCACGCGAGGTAGGCGGTCTAGAGGGCGAGGCGACGACGTTAAGCAACATGGGGATGGTCTACCGCGCTCTCGGGCAGATGCAGCGGGCGTTGGAGCTATACGACCAGGCCCTACTCCTCATACGCGAGGTGGGCGACCGCTTGGGTGAGGCGGCGACGTTGAATAACAAAGGGATGATTTATTACGTCCTCGGGCAGCCGCAGCGGGCGTTGGAGCTATACGACCAGGCCCTACTCCTCAGACAAGAGACGGGCGACCGAGCCGGTGCGGCAATAACGCTGTACAACAAGGGGACGATTTACCGAGATCACGGGCAGCCGCAGCAGGCGCTGGAACTGTTCGCGCAGGCTTTGCCCATCTTACGCGAGGTGGGGAATCGGCCAGTGGAAGCGGCGACCTTGAACTATATGGGCAACGTTTATCATGCCCTCGGGCAGCCACATCGCGCGTTGGAGCTGTTCGCGCAGGCGCTGTCTATCAGCCGCGAGCTGGGCGACCGAGCGCTAGAGGGCACGACCCTAGGATATATGGGCGCGGTTCACCTGGCGAACGGCACAATGCAACGGGCATTGGAACTGTTGGAACAGGCACTGCCCATTTGGCGCGAGATCGGCAGCCGAGCGGACGAGGCAGCGACGCTGCATAACAAGGGGGTGGTCTACCATATCCTCAGGGAGCCGCAGCGGGCGCTGGAACTGTTGGAGCAGGCACTACTAATTTGGCGCGAGATCGATAGTCGGGTAAAAGAGGCGACGACGCTGGGCTATATAGGCGAAGTCCACTTGGCGAATGGGACACCGCGCCGGGCGCTGACGCTATATGAGCAGGCGTTAACTGTCATGCACGAGGTGGGCGACCGAGCAGGCGAGGCCACAACGTTGAATAACATGGGGCTAGCCTATATCGTTCTTGAACAGCTACAGCGGGCGTTAGAGTTGTTCGAGCAGTCTTTAGCTGTCAAGCACGAGACGGGTGACCGGGCAGGTGAGGTGGCGACGCTCAACAATATGAGAGAAGTCTACCGCGCTCTCGCGCAACCGCAGCGAGCGCAAGCAATGCATGAGCAAGCTATGGCAATTCAGTCGAGCTTTGTGCCAGTTCCACCGTCATCTGACTGATATAAAGACGGCATGGGTCAACGTCACGGGAATCGGCCCAGACAGCGTGGTGACTTCTCTGTTTGGCACTTTAGCAATCAGGACTGTCCCATTCGTCGTGCCCTGTCAGAGCGCGGCGTACTCTTCACCCTTGAGATACGCGGCCAACTCTTTGGGGAGTGGGATGCCGAGTGAACGTTCTTTGTGTTGTGGCATTGCTTGCCGATAGTTGTGCTGGCTACTTCACGCATCCGCGCAACGATAGACGTGAAGCGTTGCACGGATGTGCGAAGTAGCCAGCACACCCATCCACCTAAATGACGCTCCCCCGCTCCCTGACGCGGCGCTAGCTGTTTAAGGAGGGCACTACGTGCCCGATGCTTTCTCGTCTTGGTGTCGTGTCCGCCGTCGGCGCACCAGCGTTGCCGCCGACGTACTTGCCGCCTCATCTGCCAGCACGGTGGGTAGGACGGCGAAGCCATTAGTGAGCGCCTGGTACACAATCGGGACGGCACGGCGCTTGGCGAGGCGCGTGATCGCGACCTTGGCGGCGCGTAGGTCTTTGGGATCGATGCTTTCGACGCGCATAGGTGGCGCTGGGCTACCTGGTCGAGCAGGTCGTCGTAGGGGGAGCGCGGCTTGTCCTGTTGAACGGCAAGTTGAGCGATCTCGTCAGTCGTCGTGCGATGAATGAATGGTCACCATGTTCACCTCTGCTATCGTCGATGTGTTGCTCTCATTATGCACGACGATCTGCCCACAGTAGAGACATGGTGGCAGCCGGGTGTTCGGGAGTACGTGGTTAGAAACCTACAGGATAGACGTGGGTACCGAAGTGATCGACGTGATAGCGATATTCGCCACGAACTTTCGAAGTATTTCCTATCCACGAACGGAGGTCACAGTCACAGCCTGTTTTGGTTTCAATCCCCTTCCAAACGGGGTAGGCAGTGCGACCGAGCGCATAGGTGGCTACCCTCTGCAAGCGTATAGGTTTCAATCCCCTTCCAAACGGGGTAGGCAGTGCGACTCGCCGTCCTGTCGTCCCTCTTCCGGGCGGTGGGGATCGCGTTTCAATCCCCTTCCAAACGGGGTAGGCAGTGCGACGCGGCAACCGATCCCTTCCCCTGATCGTCCAGTACCGACGTTTCAATCCCCTTCCAAGAGGGTCGGCTTTAACATAATATGTGGCCCGTCCAGGGCTGCGCATCGTCCTATGCGGGCCTTCAGCTTGACGATAACTGCCGGCCCGCCCGGATCATAGGCGCGCTGACCGGCGCACCAGGCGGCTCGGGCGACGAGGTACGGCTGCGCCACGTCCCGTTTGACCGGGTGGAAGGCGTCCATGAGCCCGTTCGGCACGGCGGATGCCCCCGCACAGGGCAAAATATTATGTTAAAGCCGACCCTCCTTCCAAACGGGGTAGGCAGTGCGACCTGGTCGTGACCTGCCGACCGTCCGGCAGGAACACATGTTTCGATCCCCTTCCAAACGGGGTAGGCAGTGCGACCGTTGATTCGGCCGTTCGAGGCAAAACACCCCATTGAGTTTCAATCCCCTTCCAAACGGGGTAGGCAGTGCGACACGATAACATCCAGACCGTCGGCGGCGTCCGCTACTACTTGTTTCAATCCCCTTCCAAACGGGGTAGGCAGTGCGACCGAAGCTACTGTTTCCGTGCGGGAGTATTACGAGTTGTTTCAATCCCCTTCCAAACGGGGTAGGCAGTGCGACACAGCAGATTGGCGGCCTGGTGAGTCAAACCGCAACGGGTTTCAATCCCCTTCCAAACGGGGTAGGCAGTGTAACAGCTCTATAGATGTATGTGGCTGGTCGCCTTCGAACGTTTCAATCCCCTTCCAAACGGGGTAGGCAGTGCGACTTTTCGTCTTGGCTCCTGCGCAAGGGCTCCATATCGTAGCGTTTCAATCCCCTTCCAAACGGGGTAGGCAGTGCGACACGACCGCGTCTTCAATGCATATCACGCGATCTTCGACGTTTCAATCCCCTTCCAAACGGGGTAGGCAGTGCGACTCATGGTAAGCACGGAGGGGACGAGAGGTGGATCTACGTTTCAATCCCCTTCCAAACGGGGTAGGCAGTGCGACGGCTCGAGATCCTCGGGAAGCCCTATTGGGGCGTCATGATGTTTCAATCCCCTTCCAAACGGGGTAGGCAGTGCGACCCCTGCGAGCCGGCGAGATCGACCATATGCGTCGATGTTTCAATCCCCTTCCAAACGGGGTAGGCAGTGCGACCCGCGCGTCGATGATCTGGAGCTAGCGGTCGCGTGTGTTTCAATCCCCTTCCAAACGGGGTAGGCAGTGCGACTCACGGCACAGGACTCGCCGGGGGTCTATAGTGGACCCATAAAACCGGACACAAAAAAGGGGTGAGAACGTAAAACGATAGACTGACGACATGATGAGGAAACAGCATACAGCACAGTTCAAAGCACAGGTAGTGCGCGAAGCC